>Ga0082335_1005459_pt1 | contig 17547 bp, 13 predicted proteins | sample Subgrocontami58m_FD_72375 | JGI IMG/M metagenome (GOLD analysis project Ga0082335, IMG submission 72375) | Subsurface groundwater microbial communities from S. Glens Falls, New York, USA - GMW37 contaminated, 5.8 m (SPADES assembly) (version 2) ... | reverse complement strand
GTACTATAATTTGCCAAATGTATTCCAAACCAACTTGAAAATTGGGCATATTTATGGTAAATTAACTTTTGGTTAGTTAACGAATTCACTTTCCCAAAAAAATATTTTTAAGAAGAGGGTAATTCGTGCCTGATTCTAAAACAACTACAGATACCCCGGCTCTGTCCCCTGAACTCAAAGCTGAATTAGCTAATATCATTGCCCCTTACCGCAATGAGCGAGGCGCTCTTATTACCGCCCTACAGAAAGTTCAAGAAAGATTAGGTTATCTTCCCGAACCAGCCATTGCCCAGGTAGCCCAGGCCATGAAACTTTCCGAAAGCGAAGTCTACGGAGTTGCCACTTTCTATAACTTCTTCCGTCTCAAACCTGTAGGCAAATACCTGGTATCGGTCTGCCGGGGTACAGCCTGCCATGTTCGGGGCGGGCCCAGATTATTGGAGCATATCAAGAAAAACCTTGGTATAGGTGAAGGCCAAACAACAGCCGACTTGAAATACAGCCTGGAAACGGTTGCCTGTGTCGGCGCCTGTGCCCTGGCGCCTAACATCACAATTAACAATGAGACCTTTGGAAAGATGACAACAAAGAAAGCTACCGATATTTTCGGCGAAGAGCGATAGGGTAATATGTCAGATAAACAAGTAAAGTATACGGTAAACATCTGTGAAGGAACTGGTTGTGTAGCCGGTAAATCCGAAAAAATCCATAAGGCATTAGAGGAGCAGCTAAAACAGCAAGGACTGGATTCGCAAGTCAAAATAAAACGTACCGGTTGCCACGGTTTCTGCCAACGAGGCCCTATTGTAGACATTGATCCGGAGGGTTACTTCTATACTGAGGTTTCCGTTGAGGATGTTCCGGAAATCATCTCATCCCACATTCGTAACGGCAAACCGATCGAGCGTTTATTTTACCGGGATCCCATAACAGGCACACCCCTGGCCCATTCCAAAGATGTAGCTTTTTACAACAGGCAAACACGCCTTATACTACGCCGTTGCGGCCATATAGACCCCGAAAATATCGATGATTATCTGCAAACCGAGGGCTATGCCGCCTTGAAGAAAGCCCTTAAAGAGATGACCCCGGCGCTGGTATTGGAAGAAATGAAAAAATCCGGCTTAAGGGGCCGCGGCGGCGCTGGTTTCCCCACCGGGCAGAAGTGGGAATTCTGCCGCAGTTCCCCCGGACCTGTTAAATATGTAATCTGCAACGCTGACGAGGGAGACCCCGGCGCTTTTATGGACCGCTCTATTCTGGAAGCCGACCCACACGCCTTAATTGAAGGTCTGGCGCTAGCTGGATATACTATTGGCGCAAGTGAAGGCTACGTTTATGTCAGAGCTGAATACCCCCTGGCGGTCAAACGCCTGATGATTGCCTTAAAACAGGCCGAGGAACGCGGTTTTCTGGGGGATAATATCCTCGGCACTAACTTCAATTTCCGCATCCACGTTCGAGAGGGCGCCGGAGCATTTGTGTGCGGTGAAGAAACTTCCCTGATGGCCTCCCTCGAAGGTCACAGAGGTATGCCCCGTCCCCGGCCTCCATTCCCGGCTGTCAAGGGACTCTTTGGAAAACCGAGCAATATAAACAATGTTAAGACCCTGGTGAGCGCCCCTATTGTAATAGCCAAAGGAGCGGATTGGTACGCCCAATTTGGTCCTGAGAAGAGCCGCGGTACTCTGGTATTTGCCCTTACCGGCAAGATTGCCAATAGCGGCCTGGTAGAAGTCCCACTGGGCACTACATTGCAAGAAATTATTTACGAGATTGGCGGAGGTATACCCGGTGGCAAACGGCTTAAAGCCGTGCAATCGGGAGGACCTTCAGGTGGTTGCCTTCCTGCCAATTTGATGAATATCACGGTTGACTATGAGTCCATGGCACAAGCGGGCGCCATCATTGGCTCGGGTGGTCTGGTGGTAGTAGATGAAGACACATGCATCGTTGACCTGGCCCGTTTCTTTGTCTCCTTTACTACTGCCGAATCCTGTGGTAAATGTGTGCCGTGCCGGATTGGTATGAAGCAGATGTTACGCATGCTGGAAAATATAACCCGTGGCAATGCTTCGCTGTCCGACATCGAACGCCTCGGTAAGATGGCCCAGATGATTAAGGACACTTCACTTTGCGGCCTGGGCCAGACAGCTCCCAATCCTATTCTGACCAGTCTTAGATATTTCCGCTCCGAATACGAAGAGCACATTAAGAACAAGTATTGCGATGCTGCGGTATGCAAGGGTATTGTTAAAGCGCCCTGCAATCACCGGTGCCCGGCAGGGGTAGAAGCATTCCGGTATGTCCGGCTCTGCGGCCAGGGTAAATTTGCCGAAGCTCTGGCAGTAAACCGTGAAAGGATACCCTTCCCCGCGACACTGGGACGGGTCTGCTTCCATGCTTGCGAACTTCGTTGCACTCGCGGCAAGCTGGAGCAATCCATAGCTATACGGAACCTGAAGCGTTTAGCCGCTGCCCACGACTCGGGTGAATGGCGCTCCCGCTCCAAGAAACTTCCATCCACGGGAAAACGGGTGGCTATCGTAGGCTCCGGCCCGGCTGGACTCACTGCTGCCTACTATCTGGCCAAGCAGGGTCACTCGGCTACCATTTTCGAGTCTTTACCTGAACCTGGCGGCATGATGCGGGTCGGCATTCCGATATACCGCCTGCCCCGCAATATCCTCGATCAGGAAATAGATGAAATCAAAAAAGTGGGTGTTGAAATTAAATGCAATACCCGCGTTGACACGACAGAAGAGTTATTTAAACAGGGCTACAACGCAATCTTCCTGGCTGTCGGCGCTCATAAAGGCACTAAAATCGGGGTTGAAGGACAGGACAGCCCCGGTGTATTAGAAGCAGTAACGCTGTTGAGGGATGTCAGTCTGGGGAAAGAAGTAAAAATTGGCCAGAAGGTAGGCGTTATCGGCGGGGGCAATGCCGCGGTGGACGCTGCACGGACGGCCCTGAGAATCGGAGCTAAGGACGTCAATATTATCTACCGCCGAGATAAGACAGGGATGCCGGCCAGCCCCGAGGAGATAGAGGCCGCTGAACATGAAGGCATTAAGATACACTTCCTGGTCAATCCGACTAAAATGAGCCAGCAAAACGGCAAAGTCAAGGTAGAACTTCTACGACATAAGCTGGGAGCAGTTGACGCCAGCGGCCGTCGGCGCCCCGATGCTATTAAGGGTAGCGAGTTCACAATGGAATTCGATACCGTTATCCAGGCCATAGGCCAGATACCGGATGTGCCGGCTGGTTTCAACCTTACAGTGACTAAAGGGGGCGCTCTTGAAGTAAATGACGATACACTGGCCACCTCTAAACCCGGTGTTTATGCGGGTGGCGACTGCGTCATAGGCGCATCGACAGTTGTAGAATGTATTGCTCAGGGACGGCTGGCAGCAAGCTCAATAGATAAGTATCTGGGCGGCAACGGCGATATAAGCGAAATCCTGGTAGACCCCCAGGAAGGCTCTAAAGCCATATTCACGGTCGAGGAAGGGGAAAAGCTCCGCCCCGAAATGCCCGAGGTTCCAATGCCTGACCGGTTGAAGGGCTTTGTTGAAGTGGAACTGGGTTACAAGGTAGATAAAGCCGAAGAAGAAGCCCGCCGCTGCCTGAACTGTGATCTGGCGGAACATTAATCAGGTAAAACAACTTTATACCCCCCCGATGCATCGGGGGGGTATAGGTCAACCATCCCACATACAGGGCTAAAGAGGTAGAACTTTGGTAAGTAATTTAATTACGCTGAATATCGATGGCCAGGAGATTAAAGCTAAAAAGGGAGATACCGTCCTGGCTGCCGCGCTCGATGCCGGCATTTACATCCCCACGCTTTGTTACCATCCCATGTTGGAACCTTATGGGGGCTGCCGCATGTGCATCGTGGAAATTGAGAAGATGCGTGGCTTACCTCCCTCCTGTACTACACCCGCAACCGACGCTATGGTAATCAAAACCAAAACGCCTCAGTTGCAATCATTAAGGCGCTCCGTGATGGAGTTTATCCTCACCGAACACCCGCACTCCTGTCTTACTTGCTGGAGGCGACGCCGCTGCAAGCAGCAGGATATCTGTTTGCGTAGCGCATCTATAACCCATAGGTGCGTTACCTGCCCCAAGAATCAACGGTGCGATCTTCAGCAGGTATCCGATTACCTGGGCCTTTATGGTTCGAAGAAAATAGATTTACCATACAACTACAGGGGTCTCCCGATGAACAGGGAGGATCCTTTTATTGACAGAGACAATAACCTGTGTATCCTCTGCGGCCGGTGTATCAGGGCCTGTCAGGATGTCCGGGTTAACGGTTGTATTGCCTTCAGTTTCCGGGGCGGTCAGACAGTTGTTGGCACTGCCTTCGATTGTGGCTACAAAGCCGGCGGCAGCGAATTCTGCGGCACCTGCGTGGACATGTGCCCTGTGGGCGCTATTATGGAGAGAAAAAACAAATGGGCCGGGTTGCCTGATAAAACAGTATCTACAACTTGCCCTTATTGCGGTGTAGGTTGTCAGTTAAAGCTCGAGATTAAAGACAAGACCATTATACGGGTGGATCCGGACCCTGCAGGCTTAGCTAATAAGGGTTTGGCTTGCGTCAAGGGACGATTTGGTATTACAGATATGGTACATAACCCGAAACGGCTGACCACCCCGCTTATCAAGAAAAACGGAGAGTTCCAACCAGCCTCCTGGAATGAAGCTTTAGATTTAGTGACCAGCAAGTTAAAAGGGTTCAAGCCTAACGAATTAGGGATATTCGCCGCCGGTAAATGTACCAACGAAGACAACTATGTTATGCAGAAGTTTTCCCGCGCAGTACTGGGTACTAATAATATAGACCACTGCGCCCGGCTATGTCACGCGCCTTCGGTAACAGGATTAGCCCAGGCTTTCGGTTCCGGCGCTATGACCAACCCTATATCCGACGTGTTGGAGGCCAATTGCCTGTTTGTCATCGGTTCCAATACAACCTATGCCCACCCGGTTATCGGCATAAAAATTAAGCAGGCAGCCCGTCAGGGGAAAAAGCTCATTGTAGCCAACCCTCTGGAGATAGAGCTGACGAAGTTTGCCGACATCTGGATCAGACATACGCCGGGTAGCGACGTAGCCCTTATTATGGGAATGTGCAGGGCCATCATAGAGGCAGGATTAGAGGATAAGGAATACATTACTAACCGTTGCGAGAACTACGAGGAGTTCAAAGCCTCCCTGGCCAAGTTCCCGCCCGAGGTAGTCAGCAGGTTAACAGGTGTACCCTGGGAAACAATCCAGGCCGCAGCCAGAATGTATGCCCAGAACACCCCCGGAGCTTTGTTTTACGCCATGGGCATCACTCAATCCACTCACGGACATGATAATGTGTTGGCTACAGCTAACCTGGCTATGTTAACCGGAAATGTAGGCAAACCCGGCAGCGGCGTCAACCCTTTAAGGGGCCATAACAATGTCCAGGGGGCCTGTGATATGGGCGGGTTGCCCAATGTTTTCACCGGCTATCAGAGCGTGGCCGATCCGGCTGTTCGGGAGAAGTTCGAGAAAGCCTGGGGAGTAAAATTACCCGCTGAACCCGGTTTAACCTTGACCGACTTCCTCCATGATGCTTACCAGGGGAAAATAAAAGCCATATACCTGATGGGTGAGAACATCGCCCTGTCCGAACCCTGCGTCCGTAAATGCCAGGGTGCGCTGGAGGAACTGGAGTTCCTGGTTGTTCAGGACCTCTATTTAACTGAAACGGCCAAACTGGCCCATGTAGTGCTGCCTGCCTGTTCGTTCGCTGAAAAAGACGGCACCTATACCAATACCGAACGGCGCGTGCAGCGCGTGAGGGCAGCTTTAGAGCCATTAGGTCAGTCCCAACCCGACTGGTGGATAGTCTGCCAGATAGCTAAAAGGATGGGCGGCAAAGGATTTGATTATAACAACCCTCAGGAGATAATGAAAGAGATTTCGCAGCTTACCCCCAGCTATGGCGGAATTTCCTACGAGCGTCTGGAAAAAGAGGGTGGGTTACAATGGCCGTGCCCGACACCGGACCATCCGGGGACACCGCGGCTACATGCTGAAAAGTTCACCAGGGGCAAAGGGAAGTTCTCTCCGTTGGAGTATCGGCCGCCGGCAGAGCTTCCCGATGCTGAGTACCCGCTAATGCTGACAACTCAGCGCAGCCTTTTCCAGTTCCACACGGGTACAATGACGCGAAAGGTGCCCGGACTTAACGAGCTTCGGCCTGAGGAGCTGGTGGAGATTAACCCCGTGGATGCTCAGAAGCTGGGTATCGCAGATGGGGAGATGGTCAAAGTAAGCTCTCGCCGTGGTGAGGTGGACGTCCATGCAAAGGTAACAGAAGGCTCGCCGGTAGGTGTGGTAGCCATGACCTTCCATTTCATGGAAAGCCCAACAAATGTATTAACAAACCCTGCGTTTGACCCTATAGCCAAAATTCCTGAATACAAGGTCTGCGCCGTAAAAATAGAAAAGAATAATAAGAATTAAATGTACCGAATAATTGAAAAAAGTCCGCTAGTACCCAACATTCACCTGGTCAAGGTAGATGCCCCTGCAGTTGCTAACAAGGCCCAGGCCGGGCAGTTTGTCATCATCAGGGTGGATGAAAAAGGCGAACGTGTTCCACTCACCCTGGCTGACTGGGACAGAGAGGCCGGAACAGTAACCATTGCCTTCATGGAAGTAGGCAAGACCACCCGCCAGTTGGCTACAATGAGAGCAGGAGATAGCATCTCCAACTTTGTAGGACCACTGGGCAATCCAACTGAGATTGAAAAATTCGGCACTGTGGTCTGCGTGGCTGGTGGCTTCGCTGTCGCCACTATAGTGCCTATTGCCCGGGCGATGAGAGCAGCGGGCAACAAGGTTATTGCCTTGATGGGGGCCAGAAATAAAAGCCTGTTATTCTGGGAGGACCGTTTAGCCAGTGTGTGCGATGAACTTATCGTTACTACCGATGATGGCTCGTATGCCCGTAAGGGTGTTGTGACAGTTCCGCTCAAGGAGATGCTTGAAAAGGGCGAGGCAATAAACAGAGTAATAGCCGTCGGCCCGTCCATAATGATGAAGTTTGTTGCCGCAACTACCCTGCCCTTCAAGGTCAAAACCATAGTTAGCCTTAACCCCATCATGGTAGATGGTACGGGGATGTGTGGCGCTTGCCGATGCTCTGTGGGGGGTGAGACGAAGTTCGCCTGTGTTGATGGACCGGAAGTTGATGGCCACCAGGTGGACTGGGAAGAGCTATTCTCCAGGCAACGGGCCTTTCTTCCTGAAGAGAAGCAGTCCCTGGAGATGTGGCAACGGCATCAGGCTGAGGCTACGAAAGTTCAGACATAACTCCTCAGCAAAGGTAAAATAATCAACTATGCCTAAGATAAATTTAAATCGTGTATCTATGCCCAAACAGGAGCCGGAAAAAAGGGGCAGCAATTTTACGGAGGTGGCGCTGGGCTATACCCATGAGCAGGCTATAGCTGAAGCCTCCCGTTGCCTGCAATGCCCCAAACGGCCGTGCATTTCCGGATGCCCCGTTAGCATAACCATTCCGGATTTCATCAAAGTCCTCCTCGAAGGCGATATGGCTAAGTCTGTCCAGGTTATTAAAGAAGCCAATAGCCTGCCGGGGATATGCGGCCGGGTCTGCCCCCAGGAATCCCAGTGTGAAGCGATGTGCGTCATGGCTAAGAAAAATGCACCGGTGGCCATCGGCCGGTTGGAACGGTATGTTGCCGACTGGGAGAGGACCCAGGGTATAGCCATGCCTTCGATGCCGAAATCATCAGGCAAGAAGGTTGCAGTAGTCGGTTGCGGCCCGGCAGGTCTTACCACAGCCGCTAGCCTGGCGCGCCGGGGGCATAAGGTTACGTTATTCGAAGCCCTCCATGAACCAGGGGGGGTGCTGGTGTATGGTATACCTGAGTTCCGCCTTCCCAAAGCTATTGTCAACAGCGAGGTAAATTTTGTCCGTTCCCTGGGTGTGGAATTGAGACTGGATTGGGTGGTGGGTAAGACAGTTACTTTAGATGAACTACTCGGTAACGGATATAATGCAATATTCGTGGGCACCGGCGCCGGGCGCCCCATGTTTCTTAATATCCCCGGCGAGAACCTGGGCGGCATCTTCTCCGCCAACGAATTCCTGGTGCGGACAAACCTTATGAAATCCTATCTTTTCCCCGCCTATGACACACCCCTTACTGTAGGCAAAAAGGTGGCGGTAGTTGGTGGGGGCAATGTGGCTATGGACGCAGCCCGCTGCGCCCTGCGCCTTGGCGCCGAGGTAACAATTATCTACCGCCGCTCCGAGGTAGAATTGCCAGCCCGCCGTGAAGAGGTGGAGAATGCCAAAGAAGAGGGCATCATCTTCAAACTATTAACCAACCCGGTTGCTTTCCATGGTACCAGCCAGGGCAGGGTAGAGTCCGTAGAGTGCATAGAGATGGATCTGGGAGAGCCGGATGCCAGCGGCCGCCGCCGTCCACTGGAGAAAAAGGGAAGCAATTTCCATATTCCAGTAGATACAGTAGTCGTGGCCCTGGGCACAGTGCCCAATCCTCTAATTCCTCAATCAACCCCCGACCTCAAAATCAGCTCCCATGGCACCATAACTGCCGACGATAGAACCGGCCGGACCAGTAAAGCCGGTGTATGGGCAGGTGGGGATGTGGTGAGCGGCGCAGCCACCGTTATATCGGCTATGGGCGCTGGAAAACTGGCCGCGGCGGATATGGATGAGTATTTGAAGGGATAAGATTCCCCATCGGTAGCACTCTTGACCATCCACCTCTTCAGCGTTACGTTAATCTTGTAAATTATCCCTCATCGTAACAATATTTTTTCATTCCAACTTGTGATAAACATGCAGAGCCAATAACTTAAGACTGTAACGTCTGCGTAAGAACAGGAGCATTATGGGGCAGGTAACAGCAAATGGCGCCACTCTTTATTACGAAGAAAAAGGAAAAGGCTTTCCCATTTTGTTTATCCACGGTATGTGCGGCGATGCCCGCGTTTGGGCCGACCAGATGGAGCGCCTTTCTGACCGTTTCCGGTGCATAGCCTATGATAGACGGGGGCATACGCGCAGCCCTCTTGGCGAAATTAAGGAAAGGACAGTCCAATTACATGCCGATGACGCTGCCAGTCTGATCAATGCTCTTGACATCGCCCCCTGCCTTTTAGTTGGTTCCAGTGGAGGGGCTCGTATTGCCTTCGATGTCCTGCGCCGTTACCCGAAACAGGTAACCGGCGCTATTCTATCCGAACCACCGCTCTTCACCCTCGATATGGCCGGCGGGAGGGCGTTTTTCAATCAGATAAAACCAGCTTTAGATAAAGCTATGTTTTCCGGCGGCCCACGGGCTGCCGTGGATGCCTTTTTCAATATTGTTTGTCCCGGGTTGTGGAACAGCTTATCCGGAGAGATACGCGACCGGTACAGAAATAACCATGTAGAGTTGTTCGGGGACTTACAAATGCCAAAGTACGAAGTGTCGCTTGAAGACCTTTCCCGAATCAATCGCCCCTGTTTGATAATTAGGGGTTCCGAAAGCCACCCGGCCTTGCGGAATGTAGCTCAAATTCTGGCTAATAACATCCCCGGCGCCAGGTTCCGCGAGATTGCTGGTTCAGGACACGTAACCTATTACGAAAAACCAGCCGAATTTGCCTCTGCTGTTGCATCCTTCGCCGCGGGTTTGAAAGCTCCTTAAGTTCAGGCAGATTCTTCAAAAAGGATAGACCATCCATGATATATTACTGGTGAGAAACTACTTTTATCCCGTCACCCTCAACAATAAGGAGTACTTTTGCTCCCTTTGAGTCCTGGATACGCCGGGCCAAAACTTCGAGCTGTTCCCCGGTTAAGTTGGGTATATTGTTTTCGGGTTCTAATGTGTTAATAATTTTTAGTTTGTAACCCAGTTTTTCTTCAAGTTGAGGTATCAGTTTTTTATTTTCCTCCCCGGCAATTAATGTTACGGAGGCTTTGCGGGCGATTTTCTCGGCGCCAACCGCCAGGTCCTCCCGGAGCGCCAACCAGTAATAATAGGCAATCACAGAGGCAGTTACAAATACACCAATACCCCATTTAGCTCTCCGGAATACCTCGGATGACAGGGTACCGCCGAAAGTCGGCTGAAGAAACGAAAAGATGGTAAAAACCAGGCTGCCTAACACGCTGAGCATACTCAGCACGAGAACGATGTATATATGAAGACGGCGGGTTAACGCCGCTCTTTCCTCGGGGCCGCCTTTTATTGCCTGACGCTGCACATTTAGCCAGAAATAGCTCCACCAGGGTATTCCGATAATAAGTAATGTAAGAATCCATCCTGTCCGGCCCCGCCACCAGTCGGCGCCCACCAGAACACCGCGTGCATTGGGTACCACGATATCTATGAGCGTTGGAATCAGAATAATTAATCCGGCCGCAATAGTCGCCAATCCCAGGGCCGCCATGAAGTAAGTGTAAGCCCGGCGGGCAGACAGCAACCGAAAAGCCAGTCCACCGGACTCCTTCTGAACCGTATTCCAGTGATACACCCACAAAGCCAGTCCGACAATTAAGGGGGCGATAAATGCAGGAAAGGCACGGAAATGGTCGGCTGCATTTGTAGCTTTGGATGCTCCAAGAATCCAGCTAAGGACAAGGTAAATACTTAAGGCCAGGGAAGTAAGGATAGTCAGTGCGCCGAGTAGGATGGCATACAGGTAAAGGTAGACCTGCCTGAGAGTAGATTCTGTATTAAGACGGGCGGTTTTGTACCAGTGATATATCCAGACTGGCGCCCCGGCTACCGCGATGGACAACGCTAGCCGTGTACCCCTGGTCCATAAAGTGGTTTGCTCTCCAGCCAGTATTGAAACCGGAAACACGCCATTGTAAAGGGAGCGTAATATTGAAAATAAAACGAACCCAAGTCCGGTCGCAACCATAGCCAGACTATAGAACGAAGTCAAATAAGTATACCAGTGACGGAGTATCCTGGCCTCCGGTGAAGGTTGCCCCTCTTTACTCTCCAATCGCCAGTGATAAAGCCACAGGGGAATCCATACTATAAGGCCGGACACCATGCTGGAACTAAAATTATCATTTCTTAATACCCAGCCCAGCAACTGCACCAAGGTAATAACCGTGAGGACAAGAGATACAAATAAAAAGGCATAAATATACAGTTTTCTCAGTGAAGACTCTGTCTCCGCCGGATATTTTATTACCTGTCGTTGTATATATGCCCAATGAGGTACCCACAGGGCGCTGCCAACCAGAAGAAGCGCCAGACTTAATCCCAATTGCTCAGATATAGCGTTACTTACAATAACCTGGCGGGACAGCCGGTCCAGAATGAAATTCAATAATAAGATAAGCCCATTGGCAGCTACCAGTAGAGCTGCAAAGGAAAGCAGATAAAAATAGAGCCGTTTGGTAGTGCTCACATTAGTCTTCCCCTCCTTATAGGCTGTTACTACAAAGACAACAATAATACCGATGAGGAGTAATACCAGAAATGCCATCGGTACCGTAATGCTCCTTTTATAAATTTTATGTCAGTATTCCTGACCGGGCAGCGCTTTATGGGATTGATTGAGGTGGAGGTGGCAGCTTAATAGGTACCGGGAAATAAACTGGCCAGGATGCGTCGGAGATAAACCATTTCCCATCCTGTTTCTGAAGCGAAAAGTTTGACTGAAAAGAGTTTTCGGATGGCTGAAATGTAAGCGGACCCGAAGGCCGGAATTCACTTATTGTCACCTGCACTTCAGCGGTATTACCGAAGACCCGCGACTTCTCAAGAGTAACCTGTCTCTGTTGTACCTCTTTTGACCTGAAGCTTAATTCCCGGCTGAACTCCTGAAACGGTTTTCTTTCCCTGGCGGATGTAGACAGGTAGCTATAGGCTAAAGTGAGGTCGTCTCTCTCCAGGGCTTGCAAATAACGCTGCACAGTGCCCTCGGGCGTATCCTCGCTTAATATTGGTAAATTGTTCTGGGTGGAAATAGCCACGATTACGCTTACAACTATCAAAATAGCTACAATACTTCCGATAATGATAAGCCAGCGATTGGACATAGATTCGTTTCTCCACTTATGGTTTGTAAAGGTATTATACTTCCATAGGGGAAAAAGGACAATATTTTGAAAGGCCAGTCCCGAAATACAGGGACTGGCCTTCTAATCTACACTCGAGTTAACTTGCCTGCTTGTGGCAGGCTATACAGGTGGCGTCGGTCCTGCCTGAATGGCTGGCTGGGGTTTTAGGGGCGCCCATTACGCCAGCTTCGTGGCATACCGTGCATGTGGTCCTGCCACGATGATTGACAGGGGTATTAGGAGGACCGGCTTTGGATAGAGTTGGAGCAGGTGACGGAGTGGAAACAGCCGGGCCTGGTGATGCGCTAACCTGTTTGTGACATGCAGCGCAGGTAGAATCGGTTCTGCCTGCATGGTCTGCCGGATTTTTAGGCGCTCCAGCTATACCTGCTTCGTGACACATTGTGCAGGTAGCCCTCCCCTGATGGTTGATGGGAATACCCGGAGGCCCCGTTTTTTTGGCCTGGCTTTGGTCGTCTTTAGTTGCTGGAGCTGGTGTTTTCGTTGCTGTTGCTGTCGAATCTGAAGGTAAAGGTTGGCTACTGGATGGCTTATGACATGCAGCACAGGTGGCATCATTCCGTCCGGCATGGTCCGATGGTAATTTTGTAGCGCCGCCGGCGCCTGTTGTGTGGCAGGCAGTGCAGATTGTCCTTCCGGCGTGGTCTGAGGGAAGTACCTCCATCCCATCTTTTTTCTCGCGCGGAGCTTTTGCCGGGACAGGTTGAACGCCAAGCTGTTTATGACAGGCAGCACAGGCGGCATCATTTCGTCCGGTGTGATCGGAGGGTAATTTGGGAATATCAGAGACGCCCGAGGCATGGCAGGCTATACACGCTGTTCTCCCCACGTGGTTAGCCGGAATATCGGGTAATCCTTCCCGTTTGGGTTTACTAACTTCTGTTTTAAGGTCTTCTTTTTTATCCGTTTCTTTAATTGAATCGGCCTTAACCTGGGAAGCGGGACCTGTCACAGGTTCCTTTGCTGCCGGACCGGGTAACGGAGCCGTTTTGGGGATTACGGTGGCGGTGGGTTGTGCGGGAGTATCGGTCGGTACTGCACAAGAGACCATAAACAAACCGATAACTATCAGAAAACCGATTAAATAGGGAATATGCAAAGACGCACGTTTAATCAAGAAAGGCAACCCTCCTCTAAATATTTATCGAATATATTGTTACTATTTTCACTATACCACAGTATTCATCAGCATTCATCGTTATAATGGCGTAGGTGATGAGGTTGGTAGTCAGTATTTATTGTTAACTGGAATTATGTGTTTAGGGTTTTTGTAGTATTATATATATGTATATTGAAGGGAGTAAATTACTACCACACAACCTGATGAAGACACTAAAAACTAAAGGATATAGAAAGCTCTTTCTATCTCGTATGGGATTGCAGGCCAGAATCGGATTATTAGTTGCATTACCTCTGGTTATCGTCTTTATCGCTTTCGCCTATATTGGATTGCGGACGTTGGAGCAAAGCCGGCAACTGAGTTTAAACGAACGGCTATTGGTTACCCAGGTTTTGGCCAAAAAGATGGATGAGGAGCTGGGAAGAACCCTAAATAGTTTAGGGGAAATAGCTAAAATTAGCGAAGTGCGCAGGGGTGATTGGACGCCGGCTAAGAACGCTTTACAGAACATGGCCATTTACTCCGGCTTAAAAATGGATAGCGTGTTCATTTTAGACGTTAAATCAAAAACGTTATGGAATTATCCGACTGCCAACTTACTCTCTTCCGCTGTTCTGGCCGGTTACCCTTCCATACAAAAAACCTTCAATAATCAGACACCTCAGGTTTCAAATTTGATGTTTCAATCCGTCGCCGGAGAACCACGCATTTTCCTCACAGTGCCGGTCATTTCCCCGCAAGGTGAAGTCATAGGGATAGTCGGCGGGGCTGTTAATCCTACTTCAGGCAGCCTGGCTAATTTGGTTGCGCCTTTACGGTTAGGCCGGAGTGGCTATGCTGAACTGGTGGACGAAAACGGGATTGTCCTGGCTTCGGCCCGTCCAGAGCGTTTGTTCCTAAAAGACGACCACGCCGATCGTTTCCAAAACCTCATACAGAAAGGTGAAAGCCGTGTGGCAGCCTGCCATCGTTGCCATGAGGGGGAAGACCCACAAAGGTTGCCCGATGTACTTGCCTTCACCCCGATATCTTTAGCGCCCTGGGGTGTTGCCGTCCGCCAATTGGAGGAAGAGGCATTCGCCGCTACGGATACCATGCGGAATAACATGTTCCTTTTTGGAGGTCCGCTTGTCCTCGTTGCTGTGTACATATCCTGGATAGCTACCAGACAGGTTGTACGCCCTATTAAAGAGCTTACCGTTGCTTCAAAACGTATTGCTCAAGGGGATCTGGATTTTGCAGTGGCTTCTAAAAGTCAGGATGAAATTGGAACACTGGCTTTAACTTTCGATGCTATGCGTTCACAGCTAAAGTATTCGTACCAGGAAATTGAAGAGTGGAACAGGAGTCTTGAAGAAAGGGTAGCCAGAAGGACTAAAGAGTTAACTACCGTGCTGGATGCCTCCAAACTGGTAACCCTTACGGTTAGCCTGGATAACCTGTTACAAACAGTTGTAGAAAATCTCAGCCGTATCGTAAGCCCGGGAGATGCTGGCATATTGTATTTTTACGACGATGACGAGGATATTTTAACCGTGCGTTCCTCTTACCGTTTTCATTCCACAGATCTGGCAAATCTAAAGCTTAGACCCGGAGAAGGCCTGGCGGGAAAAGCATTTGTAACCCGGCAACCAATATTAGCCACGTCGGCTGAAGACATGGAAGAAGTTAAGAATGCGATGTCTTCCGCCAACCGCGATAACTGGCAAAAAGCTATCTCAAACATGGGTACCATATATAGCGCTGTAGCAGCGCCTTTATTCTCGAGGGGTAAAGGTATCGGCTGCTTAGAGCTTATCAACTTGAGACCAGAAGAAAAATTCACAAACTCGGATTTGCCTGTGGTTGGAGCTATAGCTGACCAGATTGCTGTGGCAATTGAGAATGCCCGTCTTTACGAATCATTACATGAAAAGGAAATTCTGAGGGGACAGTTGTTGGAACGGGCTATAAGCGTTCAAGAGGATGAAAGAAAACGTATTGCCAGAGAATTGCACGATGAAGCCGGCCAATCACTCACCGCCCTTAAATTAAGCCTGGCACAGCTAGATGACTCCTTGCCTGTAGACAACGAGCGAGCCAGGGACATGCTTCAGCAATCGAAGGGGTTAGCTGAGGGGCTTTTGGCCGAGATCCGGCGACTGATATCCGATCTGCGCCCCACTATTCTGGATGAACTGGGGCTTATTCCAGCGCTACGGAGATACGCCAAACAATACTCCGAGATGGTACCCCTGGAAATACAGGTCAAGGTTGGTGGCTCTGGTAAAAGGCTCATGCCTCAACTTGAAACTGCCCTCTACAGGATAACTCAGGAAGCGCTGAATAACGCATCCAAACATGCCCGCGCCAGCGCCGCAACGGTATATTTGAATTTTAATGGGTCCAAGGTTACACTGATGGTTGAAGACAATGGTCTTGGTTTTGAATTACAAGAGGTTTTGAAATCCAAGGACCACAACCGTGGTCTTGGACTTTTAGGAATGCAAGAGAGAGCGGTACTATGCGGGGGTGTGTTCCATATTGATTCCCAACCGGGGAAAGGCACTAGGGTAACAGTAGAAGTACCGATAGCTTAGAGGTAATATGTCAAAGATCAGAGTATTGTTAGCCGATGACCATACCATAGTCAGAGCAGGGATAAAAGCCCTGCTAGAAAAGCAGTCAGATATTGAAGTTATCGGGGAGACAGCTGACGGCAGGGAGACTCTACGTCAGGTGGAATTCCTTCAACCCGATGTTGTGGTAATGGATATTGCCATGCCAAATATGAACGGGCTGGAAGCAACAGCAGCTATAAATAAGAAATTTCCCCAGGTAAAAGTGTTGGCCCTTACTATGCATGAGGAAGAAGAGTATTTTTTCGAGGTTCTGCGCGCCGGGGCACAGGGCTATGTGCTTAAGGATGCAGCGCCAGCGGAATTAGTATCAGCTATCCGGTCTGTAAACGAAGGCAGACCTTTCCTCACTCCCAGGGTAACAAGATTGCTGGTAGATGATTATCTAAAACGAGTTGAATCCGGAGACAGGTCTACTGCGCATAACGGTCTGACGGAAAGGGAACTCGAGGTACTGAAGCTAATTGCTGCCGGCCACACAAATCAGGAAATAGCTGAAATGCTCCATCTCAGCATAAATACCGTCCAGGTACACCGTTCCCATATAATGGATAAATTAGATTTACATAACCGGACTGAGCTTATCAAATATGCATTACGCAGGGGTTTAATAGAGCTAGAGTAATCATAACCCATTATCACGTAATAAGAAGACGCTATAAAAAAATAGCGTCTTCTTTTTTTTTAATACATACCATTCCTGATGTCTAATTGAAATTGAAAGGCTAGACTAGGGATGAAAGGATTGATAAGGCGAAATGTTGGACAATATGGAGAAGATCAGGGTGCTGGTGGCCGAAAGCCATTCACCACTGCGTCACACTCTTCGGAAACTCCTCGAGAACCACCCCCGCATTGAAGTGGTAGCAGAGGCCGATACTGAGAAAGATGCCATCTCCTGGGCTGTGTTTTATCAACCCGATGTCATGCTGGTTGACGGTGATAGTCATAATCTGGATTGCTTCCGGACAACCTTGTCGGTTAAGTCAAGACTTCCCAAAATAAAGATAGTACTGATTGCCGATGAAGATAACGACGAATACAGGGACGCTGCACAAAATAGCGGGGCAAGCGCCTGTATAGCCAAAAGTCGCATGGACAAGGACCTGGTTGGAGTTATTAAATCTATTTTGAAATAGGAGAGGGACGAATTATGAAAAGGAAAATGATACTTGTTATTGCGATAGTATCCCTCGTTGCTTTCAGTGGTTTGATTACCGCATGTCAGGGACAGGCGATTGCAGGTCCCAACAGCCCTGTTATCAGTGATGTACCGGTTAAAGGAGAAGTTGTTTGGGCTGGCAGTTACAAAAGAGATATACAACCTATCTTCGACGAATATTGTGTAGCTTGCCACAATTCGGAGAAAGCAGCCAATGGCCTGCGATTAGACACGTATCAGGGGACTATAAAAGGCACTCAATATGGTAGAGTAGTTATCCCAGGAGAACCGGGAGGAAGCACTCTGTTACGTATTCTCTATCTCACCCCGAAACCCCAGGTTCATATGCCCAACGGGGATATCAAGATTAGCAAAAATAGGATAGAGAACATATCTCTCTGGATTCAAGCCGGCGCTCCTAATAACTAGATATTTAACCTCAGAATTGTACTTAAAGGGGGAAACCGATGAACACGTTTCTATGGGCTATTGTCGGGAT
>Ga0082335_1005458_pt1 | contig 17557 bp, 9 predicted proteins | sample Subgrocontami58m_FD_72375 | JGI IMG/M metagenome (GOLD analysis project Ga0082335, IMG submission 72375) | Subsurface groundwater microbial communities from S. Glens Falls, New York, USA - GMW37 contaminated, 5.8 m (SPADES assembly) (version 2) ... | reverse complement strand
TTGGCCACGCCGGCGGCCACGGTGCCGACCCCCACCTCCGCCACCAGCTTCACGCTAATCCGCGCATGTTCATTCGCATTCTTGAGGTCGTGGATCAACTCCGCCAGGTCCTCAATTGAGTAGATGTCATGGTGTGGTGGAGGTGAAATCAAGCCGACGCCCGGCGTGGAATGACGAACCTTGGCGATCCACGGGTAAACCTTCTGCCCGGGCAACTGACCCCCCTCACCCGGCTTGGCTCCCTGGGCCATCTTGATCTGAAGTTCGCGCGCGTTAACCAGATAATAGCTTGTCACGCCGAACCGCCCCGAGGCCACCTGCTTGATGGCGCTGTTCCGCGAGTCGCCGTTGCTATCCAGCACGTAACGCGCCGGGTCTTCACCGCCTTCCCCCGTATTGCTCTTGCCGCCGATCCGGTTCATCGCAATGGCCAGTGATTCGTGCGCTTCCTTGCTGATGGAGCCGTAGGACATGGCACCCGACTTGAACCGCTTCATGATGGTCTCCACGGAGTCCACCTCCTCGATTGGAATGGGCGTGGACTTCTTGAAGGTCAACATCCCGCGCAGCGTGGCCAGACGGTTCGACTGGTCATCGACAAGGTCCGAATACTCTTTGAAAACCTTGTAGCTGTTCGTGCGCACCGATTGCTGCAGCTTGTGGATCGTCTGCGGGTTGAAGAGGTGGTGCTCCCCGTCCTGGCGCCACTGGTATTGACCGCCCGAGTCCAGCACGTCTCCGTTCACGTGGCGTTCCGGGAAGGCCCGCCGATGCCGGGCCAGCACCTCTTCGGCAAGCACTCCCAGCCCCACCCCTTCCACTCGCGAGGGGGTCCAGGTAAAGTACTTGTCGATCACGGAGTGATGAAGCCCGATGGCTTCGAAAATCTGCGCTCCGCGGTAACTTTGGATGGTGGAAATGCCCATCTTCGAGATCACCTTCACGACGCCTTTGACGGCGGCCTTTGCGTAGTTCTTACAGGCGGTCTTGTGATCGACCCCTTTGAGCAGCCCCTGCCGGATCATGTCGTCGAGGGTTTCGAAGGCCAGATAGGGGTTGATGGCTCCGCAACCATAACCGATAAGCAGAGAAAAATGATGCACCTCGCGCGGCTCGCCCGACTCGAGTACCAGCCCCACGCGCGTGCGCGCCCCCGTTCGAATCAGATGATGATGCAGCCCGGACACCGCCAGAAGGGCTGGGATAGGCGCGTTCTCCGGGTCGGTGCCCCGGTCGGAGAGGATCAGGATGTTGACCCCCTCCGCAATGGCCCGGTCCGCCTTCGCATAGAGCGCGTCCATGGCCTTCGCCAGGCCCACCGCGCCGTCCTCCGGCTTGAAGAGGATCGGCAGGCTTATCGATTTGAAATCGCCTTGGGCTACGTGACGGAGCTTGGCCAGCTCTTCGTTGGTCAGGATCGGCGCTTTGAGTTCGATGAGATGGCAACTCTCCGGGTGCGGGTTGAGCAGATTCCGCTCCGAGCCGATGGTGGTCTCGGTGGAAGTGACGATCTCCTCGCGGATGCAGTCGATGGGCGGGTTGGTCACCTGCGCGAAGAGCTGTTTGAAGTAGCTGTAAAGTAGTTGCGGGCGATCGGACAACACCGCCAGGGGCGCGTCGTTGCCCATCGATCCCACCGCTTCCACACCGTCACGGGCCATCGGCGCCATCACGATGCGGAGGTCTTCGAACGTGTACCCAAACGCCTGCTGGCGCTGGGTCACGGTCTGGTGATCGGGCTCGGGCAGGTTGGGCGGGTCGGGCAGGTGCGCCAGTTCGACCATGTGCTTGTCCAGCCACTGCCGATAAGGATGGGCGGACGCCACATGGTGCTTGATCTCCTCGTCGGAAATGATGCGCCCTTCGGCGGTGTCGATCAGCAGCATACGCCCGGGCTGCAACCGTCCTTTCTGGAGAATACGATCGGGGGCCAGGTCCAGGACGCCGACCTCGGACGCCATCACCACCAGATCGTCCTTGGTGACATAATAGCGGGAGGGACGCAAGCCGTTGCGATCCAGGACGGCCCCGATTTGTATGCCGTCCGTAAAGGCGATCGAAGCGGGACCATCCCAAGGTTCCATGAGGCAACTGTGGAACTCGTAAAAGGCCTTCTTCTCATCGCTCATGCTCTCGTGGTTGGTCCACGGCTCGGGAATCATCATCATCACCGCGTGCGAGAGCGGACGCCCCGCCAGGACGAGCAACTCCAGGCAGTTGTCGAACATGGCCGAGTCGCTGCCATTGGTGTTGATGATCGGGAGGATCACCTTGATATCGTCTCCAAAAAGGTCCGAGTCGAACATGGACTCCCGGGCGTGCATCCAGTTAATATTGCCGCGAAGGGTATTGATCTCGCCGTTATGGGCGACGTACCGATAGGGGTGTCCGCGTTCCCAACTCGGGAACGTGTTGGTGCTGAAACGGGAATGGATCAGGGCCATCGCGCTTTCCATGGCGGGGTCGCCCAGATCCGGGTAGTACTTGGACAACTGGTCTGAGATCAGCATCCCTTTATAGACCAGGGTCTTGTAGGACAAACTCGGCATGTACCAGTAATGACTCCCCTTGAGTCCCGAGTTGCGGATCTCCGTCACCGCCCGTTTACGGATGACGTAGAGCTTGCGCTCGAACGCGATGTCATCCGCGAGAATCGGGTTGCGGCGGATGAAGACCTGGCGCATGTAGGGCTCGGACGCCTTGGCGGTGGCCCCGATCATTGAGTTGTCCGTGGGGATCGTGCGCCAGCCCAGCACTTCCTGGCCTTCCTCAGCCACGATAACCTCAAACAATCGCTCGCAGTTCTTCCTCTCGGCGGGCTCCGGCGGCAGGAAGACCATCCCCACTCCATACTGGCTGAGTTTGGGCAACCGGATGCCCGCGGTCGAGGCGGCTTTTTGGAAGAAAGCGTGGGGCATCTGGATCAGGATGCCCGCGCCGTCACCGGTGTTCGCTTCCGAGCCGGTGGCGCCACGGTGGTTGAGGTTCTCCAGAATCTGGAGGCCTTGCCGGACGATCTCGTGGGATTTTTTGCCCTTCACATTGACAACGAACCCCACGCCGCAGGCGTCATGCTCGAACTGCGGGTCATACAGGCCCTGCTTGGGCGGGAGCCCATTCATCGGCGGGTTGCAGCGATTTGCCTGCGGAGTCGCGTTGCTCATCATCTCAGTACCAATCTTAATGTTCTAAGTTAACTCAGTATAAAATCCGGTTAGTTTTGCCAAATTGCAGCCAGCAAGCAATAACACTTTCACAAAAGTTGCGCCTGCCCTCCGACCTGATTCTGCTGGACATACGGATGCCGGGCATCGACGGTTACATGATCTGCCGCTAATTGAAAGCCAATCCCGATTTGCGCATGAGCTCGGTCATCTTCATCAGTGCCCCTGGCATGGCGGAGCAAAGGACCCAGGCTTCTCGCGAAGGAGCTTCGGACCACATCGCAATGCTGTTCCAGACCGATGGGGTGGTGGTGCGGGTCCACACCCACCACCAATTGAGCAAGCCGGCAGATCTCAAGGGCGAGATCGCCGAACGCAAGGGGGCGGAGGAGGCGCGGCCTTGTTCGTCGAAGTTCGCAATCGACCCACCCGGAGGGAGCCATGAACACGACCATCCATTGGACCGGCAAACTGCTGGACGTCTTGATCAACGCCGACCGTGCGGGCGCGGCGGAGTTGATCAACCAAGCCCTCGCGGAAGGCATCAGCCCCGACCGTGCTATCACCGAAATTCTCGACCCGGCGCTCGTCCAACTTGGCCGGTTGTGGGAGAACAAAACGGTTTCGCTGGCGCAGAACTTCGTGGCGGCGAAAATCGCCGAAGACATCCTGCTGCGCTGCCTGCCGGATGCCGGAGCCGCGCCGCGGGTGCCGTCCCAAGGCCCGGTGGTCCTTGGCAACATCGAGGATGACTTCCACAGTCTTGGGCGGCGAGTCGTGGCGTCCTTCCTGCGCGCCGCCGGCTGGGAAGTTCACGATCTGGGCAATGACGTGCCGGCGGAGCAGTTCGTGGACAAAGCGATCGAGGTCAAGGCGGTCGTGGTGGGCGCTTCCGCGATGATGCAGACCACCGCCCTCAACATCCGCGAGTTACGCGACGTGATTGACGCCCGCGGCTTGCAGGGCCGGTTGAAGCTGGCTGTCGGCGGCGCGGTCTTCAACTGGCGGCCGGACTTGGTCGCCGAGGTGGGTGGCGACGGCACGGCTGGCAATGCCGCCGCGGCGGACGCTCTCTTCCAACGGCTGCGAACCGAAGCGAAAGGAGAACCGACACCATGAACGCCTTCGAACGTGTCATGAACACCCTCCAGGGTGAACCCGCGGACCGCGTGCCTGTTTTCGCGATTCTCGGCGCGTACGGGGGCCAGCTCACCCACAGTGACCTGAGAACCCTCTACAGCAACGCGGCGGCCTACGTCGCCGGCCAGCGTGCCGTTCAAGAGACCTTCGGCTTTGACTTGGTGCTGGCCCCCTTTGACTACAGCGCCGTCGCGGAGGCGTTTGGCGGCGAGGTGGCTTGGTTCACCGACCAACCGCCCAACATGAAGCCTCCGGCGGCGCGTGGGGTTGCGGCGGCGCTCGCGTTGCCACTGCCCGATCCGCAGCGCACCGCCCGGTTGCCAATAATCCTGGCGGCGACGTGGCAACTGGCCGAAATTTATCGCGAGCGAGTGCCGGTGTTTGCCGCGGTGCCCGGCCCCTGCGCCCTGCCGGCGCTGGTTCTGGGGATGGAAGCGTGGATGGAAACACTGCTCTTCGACGAGCCGCAGGCCCAAGCGTTGCTCGAACGCACCGGACGATTCTTCGTGGCGTGGGCTAACGCCTTGCTAGCAGCGGGCCTCACCGGCCTTGTCGTCACCGAAGGCATGGCGGCGGCGGAAATTGCGCCGCGCAGCCTTTTCGTCGAGCGGTTGCTGCCGCATCTGTGCGCGATGTTCGCCCAAGTGCGGGGTCCGCTGGTGTTTCACCACACCGGCGGGCGGATCAATCATATCCTGGACTTGCTCCCGGGGGTGCCGGGTGTGGCGGGCGTCGTTATTAGTTCCAAAGGCGATCTGGTTGAGGCACGGCGCCTGATTGGACCGGAGATGCTCCTGGTGGGCAACCTGGACAACCTGAGTTTCCCCAGGGCGTCTGCCACGGAGATTCGCGAGCGGAGCCTGGCGTGTTTGCGGGCCGCCGCTCCGGCAGGACGCTATATCCTTGCCAATTCTGGCGGCGATATCCCATTGAGCACCCCGCCGGAAAACTTGCGGACGATGATCCAGGCCAGCGAGGAATACGCAGCTGTAGCCGGCAGCATCCCCGCCGCCCGGCATGGAACGAAAGGATGCCGATGAACGGACCTGTGCTTCACGAATCCGTGGCGGGAAGCCGGCAGGCTGAGGAGCCTGCCGCCACACCACCGACCGTCTGGCTTTGTTGCGGAGTGTTGCGCGCCGAGTTGGAGGAACTTCACCGGCTTGGTAAAATCCGTGGGAAGCTGCAATTTCTCGACTCCATGCTCCACATGGATCCTCAGAAACTGGAGATCGTGCTGGCTGCCGCCTTGGAGCAACCCGGCCCAGAAAGAGGAGTTCTGGTGCTGGTTTATGGCGATTGCTGCCCCCGGATGCTGGACCTGGCGCGCCGGTTCCGGGTGGGCCGCGTCAATGCCATCAATTGCGCGCAAATATTGGTGGGCCGCGCCCGCTATCGCGAGTTGACGCAGGGGCAAGCTTTCATGCTCTTGCCCGAATGGACACTGCGCTGGAAGGAGATCTTCCGGGTCGAACTGGGTTTGAAGGAGGAGGTCGCGCGCGACCTCATGCAAGACCAGAGCCGGGTGCTGGTCTATCTGGACACCGGCTTGGCCAAGGTGCCGCAGCAGGCTCTCGCCGACTGCGCGGCCTTCATCGGGCTGCCTTGGCGCGTGGAACCGGTAACCCTGGATAACCTGTTGGCAATGCTGTTGGAGGCCCAAACCACGGCGACGGTCCGTCCGTCCTCAAAGCAAGCGTCATGACCACCAACCCGTCCAACGAACCATCCCTTCTGTCCGCCCATTTGATGGCAATGGAGGTCATCTCCGAACTGTTGGCTTCCGCCGGGCCGGGCCAGTTGAGTCAGAAACTCACCGAACAACTGCGCGAACTGACCGGCGCCCGCAGCGTTCTGCTCCTCGCGCATTCGGATAAACCGGACTCGCATGAGCTGATCGGCGCCTGCCATCTCCGGCGAGCGACGCTTTTCTCCGCTGCCGAACTCGATCATTTCTGCCCGCTCCACACCCCGGAGGCGCTGCCCGTCCGGCCACAAGAGTTGCCCCCCGAACACCCGCTGCGGGCGCCGCTCTTGCGGGGCGATGTTGAGTCCCTGCTGCGCTTTCCGCTGCGCGCCGGGGGCGAGTTGGTGGGCTCGTTGTTGTTGTTGGATTTGCCAGAATTGGATCGGATGGACGAGGTGACGAAGACCATCACGCCCCTTTTGCCCGTGATCGCCATAGCCCTGAGAAACGCCTTCGCCCACCAGCGGATTGAGCAGCAGGCCCGGGAACTCGAGTCGCAAGCGCGCGAGCTGGAGCGCCGTGTAACCGTGCGCACCGCTGACCTGGCAACCGCCAACGAAACGCTGCGCGAGAGCGAGCATCGGTTCCGCGTGCTCTTTGAGCAGGCCGCCGTGGGCGTGGCGCAAATCCGCAGCGACACCGGCCAGTTTGTACGGGTCAACCGGAAATACTGCGACATCGTGGGTTACTCGCGCGAGGAAATGGAGCGGCTCGATTTCCAGACGATCACTCACCCGGACGACTTGGCGCTCGACCTGGCCAACATGGAATTGCTGAAAGCGGGGAGGATTCGCGAGTTCTCAATGGAGAAACGGTATTTCCGCAAAGACGGTTCGCTCGTGTGGGTGAACCTGACCATCTCGCCCATGTGGGTGCCGGGCGAGCCGCCAAACTTTCACATCGCGGTGGTGGAGGACATCACGGCGCGCAAGCAGGCGGGGCGCGAGTTGCGGTTGTTGACCGACACCATTACAGCCAGCCTCAACGAGATTTACATCTTCGACGCCGATACGTTGCGCTTCCGCTTCGTCAACGAGGGAGCGCTGCGGAATCTGGGCTACACGGCGGCGCAGATGCAGGACTTGACGCCGCTGGACTTGAAGCCGGAGTTAACGCGGGAGTCCTTTCGGGAACTGGTTGCCCCATTGCGCCGCCATGAGCGTCCGCTTCAGGTGTTCGAGACGATCCACCGCCGCGCCAATGGCAGCCTGTATCCCGTCGAAGTCCACCTGCAACTCATGGAACACGACGGGTTGCGCGTGTTCCTGGCGGTGATCCAGGACATCACCGAGCGCAAGCGGGCGGAAGCGGCGCTGCGAGACAGCGAAAAGCGCTATCACGACCTGTTCGACAAGGCGAACGAAGGCCTTTTCATGATGACGGGTGACGGACAAATATCCGAAGTCAACCAGGCTTTTGCCGAGATGCACGGCTACAAGGTGGATGAGCTTAGGCGGATCGACATCCGGGCGCTGGACGTACTGAAGGAAAGGGCGATGGAAGACCGAGCTGATATCATACCCCGGATTCAGGCCGGGGAAGTTGTCCGCTTTGAGGTCGAGCATTACCATAAGGACGGGCACACCTTCCCTCTCGCCGTTACCACAAGCATGATCGAAAGCGGAGACCGGACGTACTACATGGCCTTTCATCAGGACATCACCGAGCGCAAACGGGCCGAGGCGGCGTTGCGTGCCTCCCTGGAAGAGAAAACCGCGCTGCTCAAGGAGGTGCATCACCGGGTGAAGAACAACCTGCAAGTCATCAGCAGTCTATTGCGGTTGCAGTCCGGGCAGATGAAAAACGCCGAGGCCCACACCGCCCTGCTGAACATGCAGGGCCGGGTGCGCTCCATGGCTTTGATACACGAGCAGCTCTACCAATCGGCCAACCTGGCGCAGGTGGATCTCGCGGCCTACCTCAAGAGGCTCTGTGGTCAATTGTTCCACGCGCTGGCGGCGCATCCCGGAGCTGTCCAACTCCACCTGGACTTGGCCCTCGTGCGCCTGGGGATTGACCAGGCCATTCCCTGCGGCCTGCTCGTGAACGAACTAGTGTCCAACTGTCTGAAGCACGCCTTTCCAGAGGGACGCACGGGCGAGGTGCGGGTGGAACTCCAGCCTGTGCCCGACAGCCCCGCGCTGCGCCTGCGGGTGGCGGATAACGGGGTGGGCTTGCCGGCCGGATTTGACCTGAAAAGTCTCAAGTCGCTGGGATTGGAATTGGTTTCCACGCTGACCCGGCAGCTTCAGGGCAGACTGGAGATCGGCCCCGGCCCCGGCGCGGAGTTTAAGGTGGTATTCACTCCAAGATCTGACAAGGTCATCACCTGACCAAAAACTATGAAAGCAGCAAGAATATTGGTCGTGGAAGACGAACTCATTGTCGCAAAGGACATTCAGAACCGCCTGGCCGACCTCGGTTACCAGGCCGTCGGCATCGCGTCGGAGGGCGTGCAGGCCATCGCGATGGCGGGAGAACTGGGGCCGGACTTGGTGCTGATAGACATCCGATTGGAGGGCGATATGGATGGCATCCAGGCGGCGGAGCAGATTCACCAGCGGTTCCGACTGCCGGTGGTGTTCCTGACGGCGTACTCGGAAGACACCACGCTGGAGCGCGCCAGAATCGCCGAACCCTTCGGTTACATTCTCAAGCCTTTCCAAGATCGAGAACTGAAAGCCACCATCGAGATCGCCCTCTACAAGCACAGGGCGGAAGTGGAAATCCGCCGCCTCAACCGCCTGTATATCGTCTTGAGCCAGGTGAACCAGTCCGTGGTCCGCGCCCGCACCCGGGAGGAGTTACTGCAAGAGGTCTGCCGCGTGGTGGTGGAGTCTGGTCAGTTCAGTCTGACCTCGATTGGCTGGCTGGATCCGCAAAGCAAGGCCGTAAGGCCGCTGGCCCAAGCGGGAGGAAGGCACGACTACGTCCGCAACATCAAGATCTATGCGGATGACCGTCCGGAAGGACGCGGTCCCACCGGCACGGCCATCCGGGAAGGCAAACCGCGGGTGTGCAATAACTTTTTCGAAGATCCATGCACCTTGCCTTGGCGTGAGGCCGCCGCCCAGGAGGGTATTCGGTCCTCCGCGGCGTTTCCCATCCGCTTCAAGGGGGAAGTCGCAGGCGCCTTGTCGGTGTACGCGACCGAGCTGGATTTCTTCCAGGATAAGGAAATCGCCCTGCTGGAGGAGGCGGCGATGGATATTTCCTTCGGCCTTGACCATTTGGATGCGGAGACGCAACGCAAGCGGGCGGAGGTGGCGCTGCTGGAGAGCGAGGATAGATACCGGGGCCTCTTCGAAAGCTCTTTTGACGCCCTCATGACCTTGGAGCCTCCTTCCTGGAGATTCACCTCTGGAAACCCGGCCACCGTGAAGATGTTCAGGGCGAAGAGCGAGGAGGAGTTTATTTCTCGCGGGCCATGGGAGCTGTCTCCCGATCGCCAGCCAGACGGGCGTGCGTCTGCTGAGAAGGCCAAGGAGATGATTGAGACGGCCATGCGCGAGGGCTCCCACTTCTTCGAGTGGACGCACCGGCGTATCGACGGCGAGGAGTTCCCCGCCACCGTGCTCTTCAGCAAGATGCAGTCAGCCGGAAAGGCATTCCTGCACGCAACGATCCGGGACACCACGGCGCAGTTGGTCGCCGAGGAACGGTTGCGCCAACAGGCGATGCTGCTCGATGCCGCCAACGAAGCCATTTATGTGCGGAGGCTGGACCACACCGTGACGTACTGGAACGTCGGCGCCGAGCAGCTCTACGGCTGGACGCGCGCCGAGGCGCTCGGCCGCGCGAGGAGCCCGGCCATCTACGACGTCGGCACGGCGCGGGCGGTCGGGACGCTCGGGCAGGTCATCGAGTACCTGCTGCCGTTCCTGCGGATCGGCGGGGGGGGGGTCGTCTCGGGGGGGGGGGGGGGGGCGGCGGCCCCGGGGGGGTGGCCCGGGCTGGCTGGGGGTTGCGCTCGGCCCCGGGCCGGCCGCCCCCGCCGAACCACGCCTCGAGCTCGCGGAGAAGCGCCGGATCCACCGTGGGCGTCTCGCCGAGCGCGGCGCCGATCGCCTCGCGGGTGAGGTCATCCTCCGTCGGCCCGAGGCCGCCGGTGCAGACCACGAGGTCGGCACGCGCGAGCGCGCGCTCGATGGTCTCGACCGCGCGCTCGAGGTTGTCGCCCACCGTGGCCATGCGGAGGCAGTCGATCCCGAGCGCGACGAGCCGGCCTGCCAGGTAGGACGAGTTCGTGTCGATGATCTCGCCGAGGAGCAGTTCGGTGCCGATGGAGACCAGCTCCGCACGCATATCGGCTCTACGGTAGCCTCGTGCTGACCGGCACGACTAAGATGCCGGGGCGGGCCAGTAGCTCAGCGGTAGAGCAGGGGACTCTTAATCCCTTGGTCGTGGGTTCGAATCCCTCCTGGCTCACCGTGTGATGTGTCGAGACATCGGAGACAGATGTCTCAAGACATCGTAGACAGCGCGGCCGGCGGACCGCCGGGCAATGATGCCTCAACCCGCAGGCCGCCGTGCTTCGATCGACCGAAGGTGACCGTTCCGCGTCGCGAGAGCGCGAGACCCTCCATGCCGGCGATGCCGAGCTCCCCGCGGCTCCGTGCCCGTTCGAGGTCCACCGCGGTCAGGCCCGAGCCGTCGTCGTCGATGACGAGGCGGATGCCGCTCCGGCCGCCGGTCACGGTGACGTGGACCGTGTGCGCGCGGCCGTGGTGCGAGGCGTTCTCGAGCGCCTCCCGCGCGATGCCGATGAGCGCGGCGAGGTCGTTGCGGTCGAGGCTCCGCTCCTCCACCTCGATCTCCAGCTCGACCGCCAGACCGTAGCGCTTCGCGTATCGCCCGACGGCGTCCGCGAGGCCCGCGACGGGCGGCAAGTCGCCGCGCATCGTCGCCGCGGTCGCCCGAACCTCGACGAGCGCGGCGTAGAGCGCGCTCGCTGCGCGACGCGAGGGAGGGCTGTCGTCCGATCGCAGGGCGAAGAGCGACGCGAGCAGCGCCTCACCGGCTTCCCGCTCGAGCGCGTCCGCCGCCGCCGGCGTGGCGGACGCCTTCCGGCGCTCGTCGGTCAACGGACGCCCCGGCGCGCGCAGCCCGAGGTCATCTGCGCGAGTGCCAGGCGACCCAGATGACCCGGATCGGACGAGATCATGCCTAGCCAGTATGCGTGCGCCCGTCCCGATCCGGTCTCGAGCGCGTCGCCAACCTCCGGTCACGAGCGGCGACCGTGCTGGGCGGACCGGCCGCCTTCCGGCGCTCCGTCGGGCTCGCGTCTTGACGGTTGGGCCGCCCGCCGGGTGCCCGCTGATCCGATGGGCGGAGGGTCGCGGGACTACGCCGGAGTACTGCGAACGACGTAGACGAATCAGCAGCCGACCGTATGTAGGTCCGGTGCGCCGCGACCGACACTTTCCCCCATGTACGCGGAGCGGATGCGCGCGGCTTGGTGCCGCTCGCGGGCGCGGCGATGACGGTGAGCGACCGGCCTCGGCGGCGCCTCGGCGAGCTGCTGGTAGCGGCGCGTCTCGCGCGCGCGGACGCCGTCGAGGGCGCGGCTGCGCGTCAGCGCACGAGCGGCTTGAAGATCGGCGAGCAGCTCGTGCGCGACGGCGCTGTGCGCGAAGCCGACCTCGCCGTCGTCCTGGCGTTCCAGCTCGGTGTGCCGGTCGTCACGCTCGCGCGCGAGCGGATCGACGCCGCTGCGCTCGCGCTCGTGCCCGCGGCGTTCGCACGCGAGCGGCGCGTCCTGCCGCTGCGGATGGACGGTGCGCGGCTCGTCGTCGCGATGGCCGACCCGACGGATGACGGCACGCTCGTCGCGCTGGCGCAGCGGGTGGCGCGTTCGATCGTCCCGCTGCTCGCGCTCCCCGCCGAGCTCGAGCGCGTGATCGCCGACCAGTACGCGGCGCCGGACGCCCCGGCGAGCGGCGCCGACCACTACGCGGTGCAAGGCGCTCCGGCGAGCGGTGCTGTGGCGATCGCCGCAGAGACGCCGGCGGTCGCGGGGCTCGTGGACTTCGCCTTCGCCGAGGCCTTCCGCCAGGGTGCCTCGGACGTGCATTTCGAGCCGGAGGAGCACGGCGTGCGTGTGCGGCTCCGCATCGACGGATCGCTGCGCGAGCTGACGCGCCTGCCGCGGGAGCTCGCGGTGCCGATCGTCGCGCGGCTGTGGGCGATGGCCGGCGAGCCGTCGGCGCACGGCGGGGCCGCGCGCGAGGCGCTCGTCCGCCTGCAGGACCGCGGGCGGAGCGTCCGCGCACGCCTCTCCACCGTGGCGACGGTGTGGGGCGAAGCGACCGTCGTGCGGCTCTTCGAGCGGACGCTGCCTTTGCTGAACCTCGGGGACCTCGGGATGGAGAGCGGTGTCCACGAGCGCTACGGTGAGCTCCTCGGCTCGCCGCACGGACTCATCGCGGTCTGCGGGCTCGTCGGCGCGGGGACGACCACGACGCTCTACGCCTCCCTGCGGGCGGTCGATCGCGTGCAACGCAACGTCGTGTCCATCGAGGATCCCGTCGAGCAGGTGCTCGAAGGAATCAGCCAGGTGCCGGTCGACGACGCCGCCGGCGGCGCCGTCGCGACCGCGTGGCGCGCGGTCCTTCATCAGGAGCCCGACGTGATTCTGCTCGGCGAGCTGCGGACCAAGGGAAGCATCGACGCCGCCGCCGAGGTCGCGCTCGGCGGTCGCCTCGTCCTCTCGTCCGTGCGCGCGGGCGACGCCGTCGCCGGTCTGTCGCGGCTCCTGTCCCTCGGCGCTGCGCCGCGCGGGCTCGGCGCGAGCGTCACCGCCGTGCTGGCGCAGCAGCTCGTGCGCACGCTTTGCCCGCAGTGCAAGGTCGAGCGGCGTCCCGAGGTCCTGGAGGCCGCGCTCCTGCGTCAGGCCAAGCTCCCCGCGGAGTCGGTCTGGAGCGCTGCCGGGTGTCCGGCGTGCTCCGGGACCGGCTACCGCGGCCGCACCGGCATCTTCGAGCTGCTCGTGCCGAACGAGGACCTGCGCGCCGCCCTCGCCGCCTCGGCCTCGGGCGCGCGGCTGCGCGAGCTGACCGCCGCTGCCGGGTTCGTGAGCCTGCGCGAGGCCGGGCTGCGGCTCGTCGTCGATGGTCGCACGAGCGTGCGGGAAGTCGTCTCCCGCCTGCCGGTGGTGGGCTAGCCATGAACGGACACGACCGTGCTTGAGCTCCTCGAGACGATCGCCGGTGGCGTCGTCATGGCGATCTACCTTGCCGCCTCGGTGGTGCTGCCCAGCGCGCTCATCGCCGCGTTCGTCGTGCTCGTCGCGTCGCTGCTCCGCGTCGGGATCGACGCGATGCTGCGACGGCTTCCGGACGCCGAGGCCCTCCAGATCCTGCGCGTTCCGGGCATCGTCGCGCGGAGCGCGTTCACCTGGACCGCCGGCTTCACGATGTTCCTGGTCCTCGTCGGCGCCGCGAGCGGCGAGATCGGCTCGGCGATCCTCATCGTCGGGCTCACGCGGACCATCGAGGCGCTCGTCGGGCTGCAGGACGTCGTCGCGCAGGCTTTCAGCGGCAGGGCGCTCACCGACATGCTCGTCGAGACGCAGAGCGACACGCTGCTCTCGAGCCTGCGGATCTTCGATACGATGAGCGCGACCCACCTCCACCAGGAGCTTCGCCCCGGCGTGACGCTCCTCGCGTTCCGCTGGACGTTCGCAGCGTTCGCGAACGCCCTGTTCGTGTTCTACGTGCTCCTCGAGCCGCTGCGGGCGTTCCGCCGCCGCGTCGCGCACACCGTCGAGACCGTGGGCGTCCCGACCGCCGAGCGGACCGTGGCGGCGCGAGTGGCCGTGGCCGGCGGTGGCGTCGTGGAGTCGGCTCCCGCCGCGCCCGCCCAGGCGCCGGCGCGCCTCGTCACCCTGCCGCGCCGCGAGCCGCGGCTCGACCGGCCCGTCACCGACGAGCGCCCGGCCGTGGAGGAGGCGTCGCTCCCGTCGGCGGAGGTCGCCGCGGCGCACCTCACGCTCGTCGGCCGGGATCCGGCGGTTGTCGAGGCCATCCGCCAGCAGCTCGCCATCCTCGGCTTCGCGGCGCCGACCGTCGTCAGCTCTGTCGCGCAGGCCCTCGGCGGGCCGACCGCGCCATCCCTCGTGCTCGTCGACGCGCGGTACCTGCAGTGGGTGAACGTGGACTACGTTCCGCTCGCCGCGCGCCTGCGGATGGTCGCGATCACCCAGCGCGGGATCGACCTCCCCGCCGGCTGGCACCTCGACACCTACGCGCTCGAGAGCGGCGTGCACGGTCTGCTCGACATGCTGCGCAGCCGCCTCGCGCGCCGGCGCGGCGGCCGCGAGTCATGAACGCCGGCGGCTCTCCGGAAGCGCGACCTCGAGCCGAACGCCGCCGCGCTCGGAGGGCTCGGTGGTGACGGTGCCGTGGAGCCGTGCAGCGTGCCCTTCGATCGCCGCAAGCCCGGGGCCGCCGCGAAGCGACGCCGGCTCGCCCTGCGCGGGCGACACGCCGCCGTCGTCCTCGAAGACGAGCCTGATCCCGGACCGTGACTGGCGCGCGGACACGCGCGCCAGGTGGGCGCGCCCGTGCACCGCCGCGTTCTCCAGCGCCTCGCGGATGATCCCGACGAGGACGGTGCGCTCCTCCGGCGAGATCTGCTCCTCGGAGACCTCGAGGTCCTGCTCCACGACGAGACCGTAGAGCTCGCCACACCGCGCGATCGCCTCGGCGAGGCTCTCGGCCTGTGGCGGCGCGCCGCGGAGGGCCGCGGTGGCAGCGCGGAGCTCGGCGTGCGCCGCGCGGAGCGCGTCGGCCACCCGCTCCGCGGCTGGCTCCTCTCCGGGCCGCACCTCCTCGAGCGCGCCGAGGAGCACGTCCCCGTGGGTGTGCTCGATCGCGTCCGCGACGCGGTCGAGCACCTCGCCGTTCGGGCGGAGGAGCGGCGCGAGCGCCTGGCACTGGGCGCCGAGAACCTCGGGCGCATCGATGGCTCCGGCCGTCGCGATGAGGATTCCGATCACCGTGGTCCCCGCCAGAATCGGCACGAGGACGTGGGGCCGGTCGCCCTGCGACCACGCGGCCGGCGCGTGCGGCACGAGGGAGAGGCTGCCTCCCGCGATCGTCCGCTGGAGGTCGGGACCCCACATCTCGCGTGGGAGCGGGCGCGCGTCGCCGCCACCGAAGCCGTCCCGCGGCACCAAGCGCTCGGCGCCGAGCTCCCAGAGCGCGGCGCTCCGGAGCCCGTGCCCATCGGCGAGCAGCGCGAGCGCGTCGAGCGCGGCGCCCGGCCCGCCCGCGGCGACGATCGCGCGGAGCTCGTCCTCCAGCCGCGGCACGCTCACCTGTGTCTCCGGCGAAGGCGGAGGCTGGCGGCGACCCCGAGCAGCGCCGCGGCCGAGACGCCGCGCGCGACGTCGCGGCCGGGCGTCTCGAACACGAACTCGACGCGCCGCGCGTTCGGCGGGAGCGCGACGTACATGAAGCCGTGCGTTGTCGGCAGGATGGGGAGGGGGATCCGGCTGCGTCCCTCCACCTGGTACGCGCCCCAGAACGGATGCGTCGCCTCCTTGAAGAGGACGCCGTTCACGCTGTGGGTGAGGTCGATCCGCCAGCGTCCCGGCGCGAGGAAGGTCGCGCTGCCGTCCTCGAACGCGTACTCGTTCCCGGCGGGCGCCGCCCATGGCCCCGACGTGGCCGCGGCCGACTCGAGGGCCCAGCGCAGCACGGCCTCGAGGTGCTCCCGGCTGACCGCATCTCCCGCCGCCGTCCGCCGCGGCAGGTCCACGCCGGACCACACTGCCTTACCGGAGTCTCTCGTGCCGAGCACGATCACGCGGCGCTCGCCGATCGACAGCGAGGCTTCCTCCCAATCCGGTCGGGCCGTGGACACCAGGGGAGCACCGTCGGTGAGCGGGCGATCTGATCCGATACGCGCGGCGTCACCCCGCACGACGAGCTGCCCGGGCTGGCCGGCGACCTCCTCGCTGGAGTCCACCAGCGGTCCCGGGACCGTGCTGCTGCCGGTGTCCACGATCGCGATCCCGCCGCTGGCGAGGTAGTCGTCGAGCACGCGCGCGGCGGCGGCACGGTTGCGGAAGGGTGATCCGTAGACGAAGACCGCGGTGAAGCGCTGGAGGGCGGCGGCATCGAGCACGTCGAGCGGCACTTGCGCGCGCACCGGCACGATGATGTCGCTCGTCGCGCCGAGGCGGATGAGCGCGTCGCCGACGACGCCGGCATCCTCGACGTTGGCGACCACGAGGATGCTCGTGGTCGAGCCGGCCGTGAGCAGCGGTCGCGGCACCGGGCCCTGAAAGACCAGGCGCTGCCGGTCTTCGGCCTGCCAGTCGCGCGCGTAGTAGTCGAGCGCCGACGACTCGTCCGGCGGGAGGGCTCGATCGACGGCGAGCCAATCCAGCCGCGCGCGCTGCGCGTCCGCCGGCACCTCGGCCCGGAGCACCTGCCGATCCAGCGCATCGGCCGTCACCGAGAGCGCGGGGTTCATCGACAGGAGGCGCAAGCTCCGATCGGTGGAAGCCGCGACCCTGGTGAACGGACCGCGCTCCTCGAGCTGCTCGTCGGCGGTGACGACCGGGACCGCGAGCGCGAGCGCGCTCGATCCGCCGAGCCCGATGGTCAGCAATGCCCCCGCGAGCACCCGGCGGCCACCGTACGCGCGCGCCGCCCGGGCTGCGAGCAGCGCGAGGACGCAGGCCGCGACCGGCGTGAGGTCACTGAGCGCGGGCGGGCGGTGAAGTGGCGGCAGCACCGCGAGCTCGCCGCGCGCCAGCACGGGGGGAATGGTGAGCCCGCTGCTGAGCGCCACACCGAGGGCGATGCCCACTGCGGAGTGCAGCCGATCGTTGCGATTGAAGACCACGACGCAGGCGACTGCCGAGAGGAGCCACACGTAGCCGCCCGCCGAGGCGAGCCCAACGGCGAGCGCGACGGCCGCGATCCGGCGGCGACCGACGAGCGACGCGGTCGCGGCGAGCAGCGCACCGGCGAGCCCGATGAGGCTCGTCGCGTCGCCGCCCCGCACCCACGACCACAGCGCCGGAAAGGCCAGCACCGTCAATCCCGCGCCGGCCGCCGTGAGGAGGCCGCTGCGCAGGCGCGCGGCGAGGAGCGCCACCGCGACGGCGCAGAGCACCGCGCTCGTCGCCGCGAGCGCGCGGAACGCGAGTGAGGGGTCGCCGAGCGCCGCCGCGAGGCGCAGCACCGGCCAGCCCGGGTCGGCGAGCATCGGCGCGCCGGCGCCCCAGGTGTGCCACCAGGCGTCATCCCAGCCCGGGAAGCGGTGCGCGAACGCGAGCGCACCGCGTTGCCACGAGACGCCGGTCGCCGGCGTGTACGACACGGCCGCGAGGGTGCCGACGATGACGGCCGCGAACGCGCCGATCGTCGCGAGGCTGCCGCCCCGGATGACCACCGCCGCGGCCGGTCCCGCACGCGCCTGCTCGAGCACCGTTCCGCGCTCGGCCCCCGGCGCGACCCGAACCCATCCGACCGGGAGCGGCTCGTCGCGG
>Ga0082335_1005457_pt1 | contig 17560 bp, 9 predicted proteins | sample Subgrocontami58m_FD_72375 | JGI IMG/M metagenome (GOLD analysis project Ga0082335, IMG submission 72375) | Subsurface groundwater microbial communities from S. Glens Falls, New York, USA - GMW37 contaminated, 5.8 m (SPADES assembly) (version 2) ... | reverse complement strand
CGGCTTGATTGTTTTGGGCTATTCAGGTGGGGCTCGCTCTCCGAGCGGGCCTGGGTTTCAGCGTGAATTGCACCATGAAACTCAGGCCGGTTCGGAGAACCGGCCCACCTCGGAGAAGTCAAAATGTCACCAGACATTGGCATAAACTGTCCCGCCAGGGAGCCGGCGCCCCGTGGCACGGGCAGCCTGTCCGTGCTCACCGCGGTCAGACCGACCGCGCTCTGCGCCAAGCCGCACCGTTTCGAGCGCCAATCACTTCAGTCGAAGACTTGTGCATAAAGGGATGGCTTCCCCGCGTGCCGCCGCCCAGCCGGGCCGGCGATATTGCCGCCCGCCCTCCGGCCGGCGGTCCTGCCCCGTGCGGCTCGCAGCGTAAATGGGTGCCGGGGTGCCTGCCTTGCGTCGCAACATCCGGCGATAGGCTGCCAAAAGACGCGGAGACCGGGGGCGGCGGGCACACTATCGTCATGGGTCTGCCGATGCCCGGCACGCGCGCAGCCCCTCGCGATGAACCGCCGTCCGTTCCTTTTTTGTCTCGCCGCATGGCGCGCCGCGCCGCGCCGATTTTCTGCCGAATGAAACTCCTCCGTACCGGGATTCTCGCGACATTCCTTTTCCTGGCTGGCGCCGTGGGCGCGGCCGCGCCATCGCTCGAACAGAGCTGGGCCAATCCGCCGCGCGAGGCGCGGCTGCGCGCCTATTGGTGGTGGCTCAACGGCAACGTGACCAAGACCGCGATCACGCGCGATCTGGAGGAGATGAAGGCGAAGGGCTTCGGCGGCGCGCTGATTTGCGACGCCGATGGGGCGAGCCAGGACGGCAATGCGAAGGTCCCGCATGGCCCGACCTTCTTCACCCCGGAGTGGCGCGAACTCTACCGGCACACGCTGCGCGAGGCGGCGCGGCTCGGGCTGGAGATGAGCCTGAACATCCAGAGCGGCTGGAATCTCGGCGGGCCCATCGTCACGGCCGGCGACGCGGCGAAGAAGCTCGTCTGGACGGAAACGCGCACGAGCGGTCCGGCGGCCTTCGCGCAAAAACTCGCCGAACCCGCGCACAAGGACCCATACTACCGCGATCTCTTCGTCGTGGCGTTTCGCCCGAGTGGAATAAAACCGCGGCCCATCCAGAACCAGGCCGAGAAAGCGATGGTGAAGACGTTGCATTTCTCCGCGCCGGACACCACGCCGCTGCTGATCGATGTGCCCGCCGAGCCGGGTGAAGAGGAAGCACGGACCGCTGACGTGATCGATCTCACGGGCAAACTCGACGCCAACGGCACCCTGCAGTGGCAGGTACCCGCGGGCCAGTGGGTCATCGAGCGTTTCGGCTGCACCGTCGGCGACCGCTCGCGCGTGTCGACGTCGAGCGAGGGCTGGCAGGGCTACGCGCTCGACGTGCTCGATGCAGGCGCGTTCAAGCGGTACTGGGACGCGATCGTGGAACCGTTGATCGACGACGCCGGCCCGCTGGCGGGCTCCACCCTGAAGTACCTGCACACCGACAGCTGGGAAGTCGAAGCGATCAACTGGACGCCGACGTTGCGCGACGAATTCCGCCAGCGGCGCGGTTACGACCTGCGGCCGTGGCTGCCCGTGATCGCCGGCCACATCGTCAACTCGCGCACCGAGAGCAACCGGTTCCTCCACGATTTCCGCAAGACGCTCGGCGACCTCGCGATTGACCATCACTTCAAACCCTTCGCGGCGTGGGCACACCGGCGCGGGCTGCAGATTCACCCGGAATCCGGCGGCCCGCACGCGGTGCCGATCGATGCGCAGCGCTGCCTCGGGATGGACGACATGCCCATGTCGGAATTCTGGGCCGAGTCGTGGCGGCATCGCGTCGGCGATCCGAACCGGTTTTTCGTGAAGCAGCCGGCGAGTGCCGCGCACACCTACGGTCATCGCTTCGTCGCCGCCGAGGGGTTCACGACGATTGGGCCGCACTGGCAGGAGACGCTGTGGGACAACCTGAAGCCCTCGTTCGACAAGGCGTGCACTGAGGGACTCAATCTCCTCGTATGGCACGCCTTCGTCTGCTCGCCGGCGGAAATGGGCGTACCCGGCCAGCAGTACTTCGCCGGCACGCACCTCAACCCGAACGTCACGTGGTGGAGCCGCAGCGCGCCGTTCTTCGCGTACATCAATCGCTGTCAGGCGATGCTGCAGCGCGGCGTGCCGGTCGCGGACGTGTTGTACTACTACGGCGATCACGTGCCGAACTTCGCGCAACTGCGCGCGAGTGATCCCGCGAAGCTCGGCGCAGGTTACGATTACGATGTCGTGACCGAGGACGCGCTGCTCACGCGCTGCTCGGCCAAAGCTGGTTCACTCGCGCTGCCGGACGGGCCCAGTTACAACGTGCTCGTGCTGCCGAACCACACCGCGATGTCGCTGCCCGTCCTGCGCAAGCTCCGCGAGTTCGTCCGCAGCGGCGTGACGGTGGTCGGCCCGAAGCCGCGCGAGGCCACCGGCCTCGCGGGTTTTCCGGAAAGCGACCGCGCAGTGGCGGAACTCGCCAGCGCGCTCTGGGACGAGGGCGCGCCGCGGCATGTCATCGCCGGCAAATCTGCGCGCGAGGTGCTCGCCGCGCGCGGTCATCCAGATTTCGAATACCAGGGCGGCACCGCCCAGGCCGAGGTCAGTTACATTCACCGCCGCGACGCCGACGCGGAAATCTATTTCGTGGCCAGCCGCGGCCAGCAGGCCGAGTCGCTCCGGTGCGCGTTTCGCGTTCGCGGCAAGGTGCCGGAGCTGTGGAACGCGGTGACTGGCGAGCACCGATTGGCCGATGCCTACGAGGAGCAGGACGGACGCACGGTGCTCCCGCTCGAGTTCGCGCCGTGCGGCTCGGTCTTCGTCGTCTTTCGCGAGCCGGCGGCGAAACATCGGCCGACGCGCCCGACCAATGCGCCGGCCTTCGCGGAACGGCAAACACTGGGCGGACCGTGGCAGGTCACGTTCGATCCGAAATGGGCCGGACCGGCGAACGCGACGTTCACGCGCCTCGTGAGCTGGCCGGCGCGGGAGGAGCCCGGGATCAGGTTCTACAGCGGCACGGCGACGTACCGGTGCACGTTCGATCTCGCCAACTTTCCCACCGGCGGAAAACAGCGGCTGTTCCTCGATCTCGGCAGGTTGCGCGAACTCGCGGAAGTGCGGCTCAATGGCAAGCCCCTCGGCATCACGTGGGCGCCGCCGTTTCGCGTCGAGATCACCGGTGCCGCGCGCGCCGCGGGGAATGTGCTCGAAATCGATGTGGTTAACTTCTGGCCGAATCGCATCATCGGCGACGCCGCGCTGCCGGTCGAACAGCGATTGACGAAGACGAATATCCAGAAACTCATCGCCACGACGCCGCTGATCGAGTCGGGGCTGCTCGGACCGGTGCGGATAGTGGAGATGGAACGGTGAACGCGCTTGCTATCATTGATAATCCGGTCGCGAGCGAATCGGCTGACACCGGCGGTGGACGGCGACCTCCCGTCTTCGCCCTCCGGGCTACGACGAGGCGGGCAATCCATGGCGCGCCGAAGGCTCGGCGAAGGCGGCCGGGCGCCGGCAGGCGGTGGGCCTACTCTGAACGCGCCCGGAGGTCGCGTTCCACCTCATGCCTACGGCATGCTTTCGCGGAGCCTCACTCATCGCCATGAATCCACCCCTGCCCCGCTCACTCGTCGCGGTTCTTCTGATCGGCGTGACCGCGCCTTGGTCGTCGTACGCGCACCCCAACCACGCCATCGCGCCTTTCCCGCCGTCGCCCCTCCGCAGCGTCGCGGCCCGTCCCGCGGCGGCAACCGCCGCACTCAAAGCCGACGCCAGGCTGTCGGTCGAAATCACCGACGCCAAAACCCGTGCCCCGACGGCCGCCCGGGTCCGAATCACCGATCCGAACGGCAAGCCGCTCGGCCTGCCGATTTCCGCGGCGATTCCGGTCAACGACGAGACGCGCCTCGCCGCGCCGGGCTCGGTCGTCGGTCTGCCGGCCGAGGCAATTGGCGTGATGTACGGACAAAACGATGCGGCGCAGGGTTTCGCCTTCCAGCCCGACGGTTCATTCTACGTCAAAGGCCGGTTCGAGCTGCCGATGCCCGCCGGCCGGTTTTTCCTGACGATCTCGAAGGGCTACGAGTTCGCGCGCGATCAGCAGGAACTCGTCTTCAAGCCGGGCGATCATCTCACGCGCAGCGTCGCGCTGCGGCGCTGGGTCGACATGCCGGCACGCGGCTGGTATTCCGCCGACGACCACATTCACCTCCGGCGTTCGCCGCGCGAAAACCCGCTGATCCTCGACTGGATCGCGGCCGAGGATGTGCACGTCGGCGTGCTGCTGCAGATGGGTGATTTCTGGACGACGTACTTTTCGCAATACGGCTTCGGCCGCCGCGGCCGATTTGCGCACGACGACTTTCTGCTCACCTCCGGCCAGGAGGAACCGCGCACCGCCGAGCTCGGCCACACGATTTCGCTCGGCGCGGAGAGCTTCGTCCGGCTGCGCGATGACTACTACGCCTACGACAAGTTCTTCGATCGCATCCACGCGCTCGGCGGTGTTTCGGGTTATGCGCACCAGGCGATGTCGTTCCACGGCTACCGCGGCATGACGCTCGATGTGCTGGGCGGCAAAATCGATTTCCTCGAGCTGCTGCAGTTCTGCGTGCCGGAAGGACCGCTGGCGGTGGAGCATTATTATCGGTTCCTGGATCTTGGCTACAAAGTAACCGCGCTCGCCGGTTCGGACTTCCCGTGGTGCGGCCGGGGGCGCCATCCGGGCGAGGAGCAGGTAGGCGCGCAGATCGGCAATGCGCGGTTCTACACCTACACGGGAAACCCGTTTTCGTTCGAACGCTGGCTGGCCGCGGTGAAGGCCGGCAACACCTTCGTGACGAGCGGGCCGATGCTGGAGCTGAAGGTGAACGGGCAGTTGCCCGGGTCGGCGATCGACATCGCGCCCGGAACGAAGTTGCGGATCTCGGCGTCGGCCCACGGTCACGCCACGCAGATTCCGTTGCAGCGCTTGCAAATCGTGGCGCACGGCAAAGTGATCGCCGAGGCGCAGGCCAAGCCCGGCGCGACCAGCGCCGAGCTCACGCTCGATCACGAATTGGCTCCGGTGCACGGGCTCTGGATCGCCGCCCGCGTCGACGCCGGCCCCTCGCAGCTGGCGCACACCACGCCGGTGTATGTCACGGTGAACCGCGACGGATTTCACAACCGCGACAATCTCGCGGCGCAGGTCGCCGTTGCCCGCCGCCACCTCGACGAGATCCGCGCCCTGCTGAATCAGCCGGCGCCGAACGAGCCGGCGTCGCCCCGCGCGATCCCGGGTCCGCTCTCGTACCGCGGCGGCAAGGCGTGGCTCGAACAGCGGATCGCCACGGCGGAGCGCTCGCTGGATGAACTGAGCCGGCGGCGATGAACGGCCGAAAATTCTTATGAGACCAAACCATCTTCTGACTTCGGACCACATAAGGGTCCGACTTCCAGGCCCGATCGCCTGCGGCCTTCTGCTTACCGTCTGGGGGATAGCGTCTGCACTGACGGCGGCGCCGAGTTCCGCGATGCGACTGAAAATCACGAAGGATGCGGTCGAGTTCACAAGCGCCGATGGCGTGCTCGCCGGCCGATATAATTACACCGACGAGTTCAAGCCCTTCGTACATCCGCTGCAGTCGCCGAAGGGCTACTGCGTGTCACTCGCCTCGCCGCACGATCACAAGCACCACAAGGGGCTGATGTACGCACTGCGGATCCCGGAGCTGAATTTCTGGGAGGAGCGCTCGACGCTGCCCGGCGAGGGCGTCGGCCGCGAGCGGCACCTCGCGTTTTCCAACGTGCGCGAGTCGGGCCACGAAGTCGGGTTCACGGAAACGCTCTCGTGGGAGCCGGCCGGGGGCGGCCCGGCCGTGTTCGATGAAACGCGAAAAATCTCCTGTCGGCGCGAGGGGGACGCGTTCCGCTGGACGTGGGAGACGGCGCTGAAAGTACGGCGCGACACGCGGCTGATCCAGAGTCAGTGGAGCTACAAGAAGCCCGAGGGCGGCAAGGTCAATTACCACGGGCTCGGGCTGCGTCTCCGGCGCGAGTTTGGCGGCGGCACGCGCAACAACGCGCTGCAGCTCGATGACGCGCCGGTGCAGTGGAACCAGGGCTCGCTGAAATTCGATTTCGCCACCGCCATGGGCGCCACGCCGGGCCGCGCGACGTTCATCGGCGCAATCGATGGCGTGGTGCCCACGCCGCGGGTCGCCGTGACGCTCGGGCAAAGCCAGCAGAACGGGCTTTTCGTGAAGGACGAGCCTTTCGCGTTCTTTGCGCTTGGCCCCAGCAATCTCGCGGAGCGGCCGCTCGCGGCGGGCGAGATCATTCACGAGCAGTACACGGTGACCGTCGCCGACGGCGATTTCGCGCCCGAGAAGCTCACGACGAAAAAGTAGGATTTCCCGCATCATGAAAACTCGTTCTCCGGCGCACATCACCCGGCGCGCATTCCTCCGCCGTTCGGCCAAGGCGGCGACGGCCGCGCTCGCGTTCCCGCACATCATTCCATCCGCCGGGCGGGGCGCGGATGGCGCGATCGCGCCCAGCAGGAAGATCACCGTCGGGCTCGTGGGCGCCGGCCCGCGGGGCATCGACGTGCTGAAGGGGTTCCTGGCCGAACCGACCGCCCGCGTGGTCGCGGTTTGCGATGTGAAGGCCGACCGGCTCGCCGTGGGCCGGAAGACGGTGGATGGCCACTACCAGAACCAGGACTGCGCAACGTATCACGATTTCCGCGACCTCGTCGCGCGCCAGGACGTCGATGCCGTGATCGTGGCGACGCCCGACCACTGGCATGTGCTCGTGGCGCTGGCGGCGGTTCGCGCGGGCAAGGATGTCTACGTGGAGAAACCGCTCGGGCTCAGCATCGGGGAAAGCCAGGCCCTGCGCGCCGCGCTGCGCCAGCACCACCGCGTGTTTCAGTTCGGCACGCAACAGCGCTCGAGCGCCAACTTCCGCCGCGCGTGCGAGCTCGTGCGCAACGGCCGGATCGGCCGCCTGCAGCGCATCAACGTGTGGTGCATTGGCAGCGCGCCGGGCGGGTCAACCGCACCGGCCCCCGTGCCGCCGGGACTCGATTACGATTTCTGGCTCGGACCGGCACCGCAGAAACCCTACCGCGAGCACCTGTGCGACGCCGCTGGCGACAAGAAGACCTGGTGGTTCAACTCGGACTACGCGCTCGGTTTCATCGCCGGTTGGGGCATCCATCCGATCGACATCGCGTATTGGGGTTGCCCGGAACTGATGGCGGGGCCGCTCACAATTCAAGGCACGGGGAAGTTTCCGCGCGAAGGCGCCTGCGATACGGCGACCGAATGGAATGTCGATCTCCGCAGCCAGGCGGGCGTGACGCTGAACTTCCGCGGGCTGCCCATCGCGGTGAACAACAGCGAATCGATCCGCCAACACCATCCGGACCAGGAGAAATACGGGCAGACGCGCGATCACGGCACGGTCTTCGAGGGCACCGACGGCTGGGTGCTGGTTGATCGCGAGCGCATCCTCGCGCGACCGGAGTCGCTGCTGAAGGAGAACGCGGACGAATTCAGGGTAAAGCTGCCGCGCAGTGCGTACCACGCGCAGAATTTTCTCGAGAGCGTGCGGAGCCGGCAGCCCGCCATCGCCAACATCGACGAAGCGTTTCAATCCGACGCGCTCTGCCACCTGAGCAACCTCGCGCTGAAGACGGGCCGCCGCCTGACGTGGAATCCGCAGCTCGAGCGATTCGTGAACGATGCCGCGGCGGATCGGCTGCTCGCGGTGCGGGCGATGCGCGGCGGTTGGTGCCTATGATACCGCCGCATGCCTCGCGGCCGCGGCCGGCACGCCACGCGATGAGCGTCGTTCTCGCGCTGTCGGCGCTGACGACAGCCGGTCGCTGTGCCGAAGTCGCCGCGCGAGATACGGCGCCGCGGTTCGATCCCACGTGGGAATCGCTCCAGCGCTACCGGTGTCCCGACTGGTTCCGCGATGCGAAGTTCGGCATCTACACGCACTGGGGCATCTACGCGGTGCCGCAGTTCTCGAACGAATGGTACTCGCGCAACATGTACCAGCCGGCGCACAAGGCGCACGCGCACCACGTCGAGCGGTTCGGGCCAGTGGACAAGTTCGGCTACAAGGACTTCATCCCGCGTTTCACGGCGGACAAGTTCAACGCGGACGACTGGGCGGAACTCTTCCGGCGCGCCGGCGCGCGTTTTGCCGGACCGGTGGCGGAGCACGCGGATGGCTTTGCGATGTGGGACAGCGCGCTGACCAAGTGGGACGCGAAGGACATGGGACCGAAGCGCGACGTCGTCGGCGAATTGGCGCAGGCGATACGCCGCCGCGGGCTGAAGTTCGCCACCTCGCTGCACCACTCGTGGCTCTGGGGCTGGTATGCCACGCCGGACCAGACCGCGGACATCCACGACCCGCGCTACGCCGATTTTTACGGACGCGATTTGCCGACCACGGCGTTCAAGATGAATCCCGAACCGCCGCCCGACGCGGCGTTTTGCGAGCGCTGGCTCGCGAAGACGAAGGAGCTGATCGACCGCTACAGTCCCGACCTGCTCTACTTCGATACCAAGCTGCACATCATCCCGGAGCAGTTCCGGCTGGAGATGGTCTCGCATTATTACAATCACGCGGCGGCGCGCCGGCAGCCGGTGGTGCTCACCTACAAGAAGGAAGATCTGCAGGCCGGCTCGGCGGTGCTCGATGTCGAACGCGGCCGAATGGCGACGATCCAGCCATCGCCGTGGATGACGGACACGAGCGTGGCGCGAAACTCCTGGGGGTATGTCGCGGAACTCGACTACTACACGGCCGATCGGCTGGTGCACGATTTGGTCGACATCGTGAGCAAGAACGGCTGCCTGCTGCTCAATGTGGCGCCGCGACCCGACGGCACGATTCCGGAAGAGCAGCGGCAACGACTGCTCGCGATCGGCCGCTGGCTGGAGGTGAACGGCGAAGCGATTTACGGCACGCGGCCGTGGCGGATTTTTGGCGAAGGCCCGACGAAAATCGAGGAAGGCAGCTTCGGCGACTTGAAGCTGAAGGACTTCACGGCCGAGGACATCCGGTTCACGATCAAAGGCGATGCGCTGTTTGCGATCGCGCTCGGCTGGCCGGCCAAGGCGCAGAGAGGCGAAACTCGCCAGATGGCGAACGAGCGTTTACCCGCCTCCGACGGGCTCACCCGTTCCGCTACGGGTACCTTGTCGATTCGCTCGCTGGGGCGAAGCGCGTTGCCGGAACGGATCACGGGCGTGCAACTGCTTGGCCAACGGGGTGACCTGAAGTTCACGCAAACGGACGAGGCGCTGACGATCGACTTGCCGCCAACGCCGCCCGGAGACTACGCCTACGGGTTCAAGATCTCGCGATCGCAGGAGCGATGAGCGGAAAGGTTCCGCCGTCGGAGCACGCTCAATCTGAGCGTGCTTCTGACGCAGAGGCGGCGGATGGGGAGCATCCGCCATCTGTGTGAACGGTCAACGGTCCGCCTTGCCCCTGGAGTCTGGTCAATTGCGGGGGTTCGCAGAGCGTAACGTAATACGTTACACTCTACCCATGGCGCCCAGGGTCGCCACGGCAATGCTCCGCATTGCCGATAGAACACTCGACGTGAGCATGCGTGATCAACCCGTCGGCCGTTCGGGGCGTTGTTCGGCGCGGTCAGATTGACCGCGCTACCACGGGTCAGGCCAGTCAACCGCTCACGCGATCTCCGGCACGACGAACGGGGCGCGATACTGACGCTTCAAGAGCGCGTTCGCTCCCTCGGCAAATTCGCCGGTGAAACGCGTTTGTTTTGCGTCCAGCGTCACCCACGGGCCGAGCACCGCGGGCGTCTTGCCCAGGTCCACGCCGTTATCGCGGAGGTGCTCGCGACAGCGCTCGAACGCGTCGGTCAGCTCGCGCTCTCCGCGAATCCGCTCGCGAATCGCGTCGGGCGCCGCCGTGCGGCCGATCCGGTAAGAGATGTTCGCGAGGTGAGCGGCCGCCGCGGAGCAGTGGCCTTCCCAAGCCTCGCAGATCAGGTCGGCTGATTTCCGGCTGCGGACGGCGGCGAGAAAATTGGAGAGGTGCGCCACCTCGAGCCGGCCACCGGTGCCGTCGGGCTTCACGGCTTTGATCTGCTTGTCCTGCCGGTCGTAGAACGCGCCGCCGGTCGCGTCGCCGGCGAAGTAGCCGTTCTCGCAGTCGATGATCACGCCGCGATTGCGGTTGCGGACCTTGCCGATCGCCTCCGGGCCGGCCTTGCGCACGTTGCGAATCTCGCAGATCAGCGGCGCCGGCTCGAAGGCCAGCAGCGCGACCTGGGTGTTCGCCGTTTCCGCCGCGTCGTCGACCGCAAAGCGGCCGCCGATGCTCATGCCGCGCGTGGGCAGCGCGGTCGAGCGCAGCGCCATCCGGCAAAGATCGATCATGTGGACGCCGTTGTTGCCGATCTCGCCGTTGCCGGTGTCCCAGAACCAGTGCCACTCGTAGTGGAGCTGCTTCCGGCGCAGCGGCGCTTTCGGCGCCGGGCCGCACCACAGATCGTAATCGATCGACGCGGGCACGGCCGGCGGCGCGCCGACGCGACCGATGCCATCGCGCGCCCGGTACATGATCGCATGGGCAAAACGGATACGCCCGAGGCTCCCGCCGTGCAGCTCCGCAAACGCTTCGCGCAGCAACGGGCTCGCACGATTCTGGGTGCCGGTCTGGACGATCCGGCCGTGCTTGCGCGCCGCCGCGACCATCTGCTTTCCCTCCCACAGATTGTGCGAAAACGGCTTCTCGACGTACACGTCCTTGCCCGCCTGGCAGGCCCACACGGTCGCGAGCCCGTGCCAGTGGTTCGGCGTCGCGACGACGACCGCGTCGATGGACTTGTCGTCGAACACGCGGCGCAGATCGCGATGCGTGACGACGTCGTGCCCCTTGTCCTTCAACGGCTGCGCCTCGCGGGCGAGAAATGATTCGTCGACGTCGCACAGCGCGGCGATCCGGGCGTTCGGCGCCTGGAGCAGGCTGGCGATCAGCTGGTGGCCGCGGCCGCCAACCCCACCGATCGCCTTCGTGTCACCCAGTCCGATGACGGCGACGCGGACGGCGTCGTTCGCACCGGCGACGCGATTCGCGGAAGCCGCCCGCAAGCCCCTCGTCGTCAGCGCCGCGCCAGCCGCAGCGATCGTTGTCTTCAGGAATTCCCGGCGCGAAGAGAGGTTCATTGGAATCGCAGTTCTCCGTGATATCTGGTCCGCCGCCCGGGAACAGCGAAATTGCAGGGGCAACCTGTGCGAAAAAAGCCACAGCGGGGTCAGGGCGTTAAATTGTTAGTTTTCCCGCAGCTCGGAAAAAAATTAACAATTTGACGCCCTGACCCCATGCGTACCTCTGCTGCTCCGTGCGCGGCTCCCCTCGTCAAAGCCCAGCCCATTCCTCCGCGGAAATCTTGCGACCGACAATCGCCTCCACTTGGCGCAACAGCATTCTTACCTGAGGCACCGAGAATTCTGGATTGGAAGGCACCGTCTGACGGCGCTCCCGAAAGATCATGAACTCGTGTTTCGTGCCGTGCTCGGGCCCGCTGAACCCCAAGGCGCGCAGCTTGCGCACAAACTCACGCCTTTTGATGGGACGCCAGCCGGGCATGTCCGCGCCTGTTGAGATCAATGCCCGCAAGCTTCGGCATCGGATGAGCGAGGCGGAGTCCTACCAGAACCCAATCCTCCAACGTCGCACGGAGCTCGCGCTCGCATTCTCGCAAGGTGGATCCGAACGCGATCACACCAGATAGCTTCGGAATCTCGCCGGCAAAACTCCCGTCGTCGAGCTTGTCATACCGGGCCAGCTCCATGGCCGCTTCAAGGTAGGCGGTCAGCGGAAAAGTCATCGGGAGCAAATTAGGAGGCGGCGAAACCTTGGCAAGGATGGGGTTCGTGTTGAGCGCAGCCAAAGAAGGAGGGAGAAGCCACAACGGAGTCAGGGCGTTAAACTGTTAGTTTCCCGCTGACCGGGACAAAAGTCGACCATTTGGCGCCCTTGACTCCGCACGTAGCTCTTCGCCGCTCGACGCCGCGACGAAAGCGCTCACGGCGGATCGCCCGGTGCGCCCGCCACCGCGGTATTCGCCGTCATCAGCTCGTCGCGCAGTGCTTTCGCTTCTGCCGGAGTGATCTTGAAGCCGGGGGCGATCGGGCGGTTCGGGTCGTCCGAGACGATCCATTGGGCCCATTCGGCGAAGGGGTCGCTCGCTGGCAGCGCGACGATCGTGCGGCGCAATTCTTCCAGCCGGGCCATCTCCTCCGTCGCGGCCACGAGTTCGCCGTCATCCGTCAACCGCTGGCCGGCCGCCGCCGTCGCCAGCGTCAGCAGCCAGTCCGGCGCTGTCCGCCCCGGTGCGCTCGGCGGCACTGCCCAGAGCCGCTGGGAGGCGTCCGAACCTGTCGCCGAAGTCAATGTGCTCACGAACTGCTCGTGGGGGCCATATAGGTTGGTGGCCATTCCCTCGTGTTCGAGGCCCTCGGTGACAGGCTGACCGGTGCGCACATCCCAGACACGGGCACCCGCTCGCCAGGGAGCGATCAATCGCGAGCCGTCCCAACTGAATTCGACGCGGCTCACCGCATCGATCGGCATCGTGCTGACGCGGCGGAGCGTGGCTCGTTCCCAGACCTGAACCGTGGCATCTTCCGAAAGCGTCGCAAAATATCGTTCGTCCCGGGAAACATCGAAGCGAAGAATCGCGCCGCGGTGGGCCCGGATTTCCTGCTGGGGCCGCCCGTTTTCGGTCCATACTTGGAGGCCGCCCTCGCCGTCTCCCGTGAGCAGCCGTCCGTCGGCGAGCAGGCGAAAGGATTGAATTTCTGCCCGCCCGGCCGATCGCACGGTGAACCGTTCCCCACCCGACGCGACATCCCATACATGCAGGGTGCCGTCCACGGTTGGAACCGCGATGCGTGAATCGTCAGCGGTGAGATGGTAGGGTTGACCACGGATCGAAACCCGCATCGCGAGTCCGCTGGAGATCACCCTCAACTGCCGGCCCGATTTCAGTTCCCAGATCGTGAGAGTGTTTCCTGACACACGGCCCACATGATTTCGGCCCGGAATGACGTAACCCACCGCGTCGAGCGTCGCGGTGTTCTCAAGCGTGACGGTGCGCGCAGGTCCCCGTTCGCCCATGATGACGGCCGAAATTCCGGTCCCCGCGGAAAACCCAAAATAGGCGTCGCCCGGCTCGGCGGTGCCGCCATACGCGGAGCGAAACGTGGCTGGTACCGGCAGCGGAAACCGCTCCGCCGTGCGGCCCGTCGCAATCTCGATCACCTGCGCCTCCGTCGCCTTGAACCAGATGACGCTCGGTGGCGTACCGGTGAGAAAATTGGAATTGCGCGCACCGGGTCGCGGCAGGTCGAGCGCCACGGCGGTCTGGCGGCGAAATTGCATTCGAGTCACCGGCCCGGCCGAGGCAAAGACAGCGACCTGACGGCCGTCGGGAGACAGCGCGGCCGGAGTGAATTCCTCCTGCCGGTGCATCGGCGAGCCAAGCAGCCGGCCGGTTTCGAGATCCCACAGTCGGAACAACCCATCGATGGAATTGGTGAAGAGCGTCCGGCCATCGCGGCTGAAACCGGCCTCCCGAATTCGGCCGCCGTGCTCGAACGGGGGAAACACCATCGCCCCGGTGTCGACGTCGAGCACGACCGCGCGCTGCCCGGTCAGCACCAGCCGCTTGCCGTCGGGTGAGAGCGTGCTCGCATAGTCACCGCGCACCAGGTTTCGCAGGAGCGGCCCCACGGGCTTGCCGCTCTCGATGTCGTAGGCCTGCACCCCCGCCGCGTGGTTGATGAAGAGCCGTGCACTGTCGCTGCTGAAGAACCGGCCCTGCGAAGAGCCGTAAAGATAAGCGATCGGCGAGCCCACCGGCGCACCGTCCGGCACCGAGAAGACCTTGCTCTGGCCGGCGCCACCCCGCACCAGGGTTGCCACTTTCCGACTGTCGGGACTGAAGCGAAACAAGCCGTTGTGGGGAAGCGTGGCGCGCAGCTCGCCGGAATTCGCATCCCACAACCAGAGCGAGACATCATCCGTGGCGCCGAGCCAGCGCCCGTCGGGGCTCAGCGCAAAGTCGACAATGGGCTTGCCGTCAGGGGGCCGGATCGCGGCGCCACGCGGCTTGCCGGCCGCGTCGCAAACAATCATGGCGCCGCTGCGTAGTTTCACGGCGAATACCTCGAAGCGATCGTCGGCCCGGATGCTGAAGCGGCCCGCCATCCCGCCCGTAAATCCGACGCGGGTCTCGACCGGCTCGTCGAATTTCCATTCGCCGGCGACCCTCCAGAGGTCCGTGTCAATCACCCGGACGACGCCGTCCTGCCCGAGGCACACGATGCGCCGTCCATCCGGAGAATAGAGGGCGGCGTGCGCCGGCGAGGCCAGCGGGAGCGGTGCCCCGACGGGAAACGCGAAATTCTGCGAAGCGAGGATCGACAGCAGGCGCGAGGCGACCACGTCATTCTGGCGCTCCTTGCGCGCGGAGCGGACGAGGTGCGCAAGCCCTTCGGAAATCTTGCCTTCATCGATCAGGCGCGACCCCAGCAGGAGATCGTTCTGGCTCGCCTGCCGGCGCGCCTTGTTTTGCGCGCGGATCCCGAAGACGGCGCCGATGCTCAGACCAACCACCGCCAGAGTCAGCCCGATGATCGCCAGTCGCATCCGGTGCGTGCGTTTCGCTGCTGCGGCCAGCGCGAGCCGCTCGCGTTCCTGCGCCTTCTCCAGCAGCAACTGCTGCTGCCGCGCATCGCGGCTCGCCCGCACCACGTCCGCCAGCACGTCGTGCGTCAGCTCCACCCGCTGACTGCCGAGCCGGTCCTCGATCCGCAGAAGCCGGCGGGAAACGAGCGTGTCGATCAGCGGCCGGGTGACGCCCGGCTCCTCCAGCGCGGTTTCGAGAGAAAGATTGTCACGGAAACCGGATTTCGTGAGCAGCTTGTCCTCGACGAAACGGCGGATCGGCTCCGGCAGATCGCCCACGCTGCGCTCGTAGAAATCGGTGAGAATCTCGCGACGATTCCCCGTGACCATCTCGGCCGTGATCTGCGCCTGGCCCAGTGCGCGCCGCCGTTCGTTCAGCTCGCGACAGATCACGGACAACAGCGGCGGCTCCACCTGCAGTTCCGCCAGCCGCTCGACCGAGCCGCCGCGGGCGCCAGCCACGAACTCGACGATCGCCCGCGCCACTTCCGGGGTGACCAGCGCGCCGCCGGGCTTGATGACCGCATCGAGCGCCTGGGCGCCGGTCATGGGCGCGAGCCGGACCCGATTCTGCGTCACCGACGGCATCCGTGCCTTCAGGCTTTCCAGGTGCGGCAGGTAGTCCTCACGCAGCGAAATCAGGATGCGGTAGTCGGAGCGGGTGAAGTCGAACCGTTCGACGATCGAGTCGTCGGTCTCGAGCTTCGCCTCCAGCGCCTGCGGCGCGCGGTTCTCCACCAGATCGGCCAGATCGTCGATGAAATCCGCGGCGCATTGCCGGCCGGCATCGTCGCTCTGCGCCAGGGTGAAGATTTCCTCGAATTGATCGAAGATGATTAGCGGGATCACCGACCGATTGGCGCGATCGATCCATGGCTTGTCGCGATGGTGGAAAAACTCCCACAGCGATTCGGCACCTGCCACCTCGTAGCCGCGAGCGCCAGCGAGTGGATTCTCCGGCGCGCCGACTCGCTGGCGCTCGTCGCTACCTGCCAGTGCATTTTCAATTGCCTGCCAGACCTGCGCCGACGGCGCCGGCGCACCGGAGCTGTAGTCGATGCGCACATACACCGGCACGTAACCCTCGTTCCGGAGCCGCGGCACCACCCCGGCGCGGAGAATCGACGTCTTGCCGAGGCCCGATTGCCCGAACAGGATCGTCAGCAGCTTCCGCTGCACGCGACGGCTGAGCTCGGCGATTTCCTCGTCGCGGCCGTGAAAATAGGCGCGGCTCTCCTCGGTGAACGAGGCGAGGCCCAGCCAGGGATTGTCCGAATCGACCACCGCGGAGCCGACCAAGTCGGAACGCTGAACGCTGAACGTTGAACGCTGAACGCCGAAGTTCGGGTCTCCGCTCATGGTTGAATCCTTCGTCTCGACGTCGCCGGCACCGACTCGGTCACTCGGATAATGCGTTCGGCCAAGTCGAGCAGTCGATCCGCCAAGTTGTATTTTGCGTCTCTCATAACTTCAGCGTTCAGCGTTCGAAGTTCGGCGTTCAGCGTTCACGTCCGCTTGGCCGCCGTCAGTTCCTGCAGCCGCCGCGCGAACTCCGCCGTCACTTCGCCGCCGGCTAGCCGCGTGATGTGCACCGCCTTGAATTTCTCCGGCACGATCGCGTCCGCTTCGCTCGTCGCGTCGATGCACACCGGCAGCATGAACACAGCACCTTCCGCGATGTTCCGCGAGCGATCCACCGCGTAACTCCATTCGCGGCGAAAGTACGCCTCGAGCCGGCGCTGCGTCGTGGCCGAGATCACGGGCACGAAGAACGCGCAGCGCGCGATGTTCTGCCGGATCTTCCGGTCGTAGTCGTCACCGCTCTCCAGCCGATCGAGATCGAACCACGTGGTGACGCCGGCGGCGTCGAGGCCCGCCTTGAGCTTCTGCACCGCGGGCAGGTCCTCGCGCGCGTAGCTGATGAACACCGCGTTGTCCGGCATCTCGCGTTGCGGGGGCAGGAAACGCTGCGGCTGCGCCGCGGTGCTCGCCACGCCATCGCGGCCGCGGCGCGCCATCCAGCGCTGATGCAGTTCCGCCACGAACTTCTCCGCACCGCTGAAAATCCGCGTGCGCACGCTCACCTGCTGCAGAAACGTCATCAGCCGCCGATCCTGCGGCGACTGGCTGTCCGCGACGACTTCGCCGACGTCGCGCGGATCGGAGAGCCGCCGGCGCTTCGCCATGCGCAGGAAAAGCCGCGCGAGCCAGTTCGAGAAATTACTCCCGATCAGCAGCAGGTGATTGTGCTCCAACTCGTGGAAAAGTTTCTCCGGCGTCAGGTGCTCGCTCTGCAGCGCGCAGACAAACTCGAGCGTGTCCTCGTCGGAGATCACATACGTCGGCGAGGCGGAGAGCCGGCCGAGCAGATGATAAATCACCGGCCGCTGCTGCTGCTCGCGCGCGACGGTGAGATCGGCGACGCGATTCGGCGAGTAGGCGATCACCTCGGTGGTCGGGCTCCCACCGAAGCGCTCGGCGTTCAGCGCCTGCTCGAGCAGCGGGTCGAACGTTGTCGTGACGAACAGATCGAAGTCCGCGATCTGGGCGAGCTGCCGCAGGGCGAGCGGCGGCATGAAACTCGTCTCCCGCAGAATCGTGCGGACCCGGGTGTACGCTTCCTCCCGGCGGCCGCGTGCGGCGAGGAACCAGCAGACGACGTCGTTCAACGTGTACGGCTGCGGCAGCGCGCGGACGTCGACGGCGAGCCGCGCCGCGAGGTTCTCCGCCAGCCAGTCGTAAAGCAGCCGCGAGCCGCTGTCGGTTTCGACGCG
>Ga0082335_1005455_pt1 | contig 17567 bp, 13 predicted proteins | sample Subgrocontami58m_FD_72375 | JGI IMG/M metagenome (GOLD analysis project Ga0082335, IMG submission 72375) | Subsurface groundwater microbial communities from S. Glens Falls, New York, USA - GMW37 contaminated, 5.8 m (SPADES assembly) (version 2) ... | reverse complement strand
CAAGGTCGGGGACGTTCAGGTGCGCCAGGGGAGCCTGCCGGACGCGGTGCGGTCCTACCGCGACGGGCTGGCGATCGCCGAGCGTCTGGCGAAGGCGGACCCGAACAACGCGGGCTGGCAGCGCGATCTCTCGGTTTCCTACAACAAGGTCGGGGACGTTCAGGTGCGCCAGGGGAGCCTGCCGGACGCGGTGCGGTCCTACCGCGACGGGCTGGCGATCGCCGAGCGTCTGGCGAAGGCGGACCCGAACAACGCGGGCTGGCAGAACGATCTCTCGGCTTCCTACACCAAGGTCGGGGACGTTCAGGTGAGCCAGGGGAACCTGCCGGACGCGCTGCGCTCCTACCGCGACGCGCTGTCGATCGATGAGCGTCTGGCGAAGGCGGACCCGAACAACGCGGGCTGGCAGCGCGATCTCTCGGTTTCCTACAACAAGATCGGGGACGTTCAGGTGAGACAGGGGAGCCTGCCGGACGCGCTGCGCTCCTACCGCGACGGGCTGGCGATCGCCGAGCGTCTGGCGAAGGCGGACCCGAACAACGCGGGCTGGCAGCGCGATCTCTCGGTTTCCTACGAGAAGGTCGGGGACGTTCAGGGGCGCCAGGAGAACCTGCCGGACGCGCTGCGGTCCTACCGCGACGGGCTGTCGATCCGCGAGCGTCTGGCGAAGGCGGACCCGAACAACGCGGGCTGGCAGCGCGATCTCTCGGTTTCCTACAACAAGGTCGGGGACGTTCAGGTGAGCCAGGGGAGCCTGCCGGACGCGCTGCGCTCCTACCGCGACGGGCTGTCGATCCGCGAGCGTCTGGCGAAGGCGGACCCGAACAACGCGGGCTGGCAGCGCGATCTCTCGGTTTCGTATGGGAGACTGGCCAGTGCGTATCGGGCGGCCGGGCAGTTGGTGCAGGCTCGGCAGAACCTGGCCGCCGGGCGGGCGATCATCGCTCGTCTTGTGCAACAGTTTCCGGACTGGGCGGTCTGGAAGCAGGACCTCGCCTGGTTCGATGCGCAGATTGCGGCGTTGGGGCCGTAGGGTGGTTGCCAATCGCGCCCGGATAGGCAGCCAGACGCAGACGCTGGCCTCGGACCGAGACGGTGGCGCCACCAGGACTGGTCCATGAACTCAAAAAGTAACGTTTTGTCTTCGTGGCCTTCGCGTCTTCGTGCTGAATCAAAGCGGTGCCCAATACAATCGGCCATGCTTGCTGATACTCTGCGATTTTTCACCACGAAGCACGAAGGTCACGAAGACCGCGCCTATCGGACCGTGCCTCGGACCGGCCTCTATGCTTTGCGCTTATTGATATCGTCCGGTCAGCGGCCTGATCGTTCGGTTTGTGCGGGCTGGTCGGTTCGCAAGTCTAACCACGGAGACCACGAAGAACCACGGTGATCCACGGAGTCGAGACCTCGCGCCGGCGCGGGTCGTAGCCGAACCATGGTGGGGGGGCGGGTTGTGCGTCGGGGGGCGGATATCGGGGTCAGCCAACCTCCCGGATTGGGTCGGTCGCTGGTCCGCCGTCCGGGATACAACGCCTTCGTGCCGCCCCGTGGTTCTTCGTGGTCTCCGTGGTTAGACTTGCGGGCCATCCAGCCCGCACGGGCGTGACGAGGGGGCATGGGATGTGCGCCCAAACGCGATTGGGCGCACCCAAGACCGATCAGCGACCACGCCAAGCCGGCCGGGGCGGCTGGACCGGTGGCCTCCTGGCGCGAGACTCGCCCCGTCCGAAGCGCCACACCCCGGAACGGTCTGAGGCCGGATCAAAAGCGGGGCCACCCGAGCGGATCATGCTGCTGGATCACGCCCCCTGGAATGCCCTGATGGATTGCCCTGATGGATCGCCCTGCGGCATCGCCCCATTGGACCAGCCAACCGAACCACCCAAGGGGACCACGGCAACGGGACCAGCCAACCGCACTGCCGAACCAGACCACCCCCGGGGACCACCCCCCCGGGGACCACTCCTGGAGACCGCCCAACCGGATCGCTGCCTATCAATTGTGCGACTGTGCGAGCGGACGCGATGCCGCCCAAACAGGCAAAGGTTAACCGCGCCTATCCGGAACGATACCCCCTGCTTTCCGCATGGATCTGCAACAGAAACCCCCGCTTTCCGCATGGATTTGCAACAAAATGCCGACCTGGCCAACTTAAAGTGGAATCTGAAGTCAGGGCCGATTTCAACGTGCTATCAGGGGCCTGCGGGCGAGTCCAAACCCAAGATCTCAGAAGTACTGCCGGACGGGACCGATCGGAATTCGTCATATCAGAAATGACGTTAACCACCAATTAACGTCCCAAAATTCCCGAAAATAGTGCCGATCCGGAAAATACGACAAACTTCAGAGGTTGGATGAAGTCCGCGCCCGGTTTTTCCTTGCCACAGTCTCCATCAATCCATAGAACAAAAAACGAACATATGCAGCCGCCCATGCCCCGCCAGCCAGCCATCAACACTCCAACACCGTGCCCCGATCGCGCGCCGCGACGGACCGGGGACCAACGGCGACCAGCGAAACCCCTACGGCCGGACCAGTTTCCGCACGGTGGCGGAGGCATTGCGTTTGCCCTCGCCAGCATAATCCTCGTGGTAGGCCTCGATCCGCGCCGGGTCGTACAGGTAGTTCACCATCAGGGTGGCACTTTCGCGCGCGCCCTTGTCGGAACTGTCGCCGACGACATTCAACCGCTCGATCCGCGCGCCGTTGGACAGATGGAAATGCGCCACCGGGTCGCGGGCGCGCTTGCCGTTCGCCTCGGTGAGCAGATAGCGCGCGCACAGCCGCACCAGCACCGGTTCGGCGGTTTTGCGCAGCCCCGGCTCCTTCCACCAACCCGCATGCGCGACCAGAGCGGCCAGGGACGCCGCCCCGCTTTCGGCCGGCATCGCCGAACGCAGGCTGGCGGCTTCCTCGTCGGTCAGCAGGCCGATCTCGTCGGATTTCAGGGCCGCATCCAACCAGCGCCGGAACCCCGGAATGGGCGATAGCGTGGCAAATGTGCGCAGTTTGGGGAACTCGGCGGACAATTCCTCCACCACGCGCTTGATCAGGAAATTGCCGAAGCTGATCCCGGCCAGCCCGGTCTGGCAGTTGCTGATCGAGTAGAAGATCGCGGTGTCCGCCGCGCCGGGGTCTAGCACCGGCGCGTCTTCGTCCAGCAGATGCTGCACGCTGCCGGACAGGCCTTTCACCAACGCGACCTCGACGAAGATCAGCGGTTCCCCTGGCATGCGGGGGTGGAAGAAGGCATAGCAGCGGCGGTCGGAATCCAGCCGGTTCTTCATGTCGCGCCAGGAGCGGATGGCGTGAACTGCCTCATAATCCACCAGTTTTTCCAGCAGGGAGGCGGGGCTGTTCCAGTCGATCCGGTGCAGTTCGAGGAAGCCGATATCGAACCAGGCGGCCAGCAGGCCGCGCAGATCGGCGTCCAGGACAGCCAGACGCTTGTCCTCGCCGCGGATTTTCAGCAGGACGCCGCGCAGTTCGACCAGGAATTTCTGACCGTTGGGGATGGAGGTGAACTGGGTCAGCAGCTTCAGCCGCGGCGGTTCCAGCGCTCGCCGCAATCCCGCCATGGCGGTGGCCGGATCATCGGCGGTGCGCATGGCATCGCAGGCCGCGGCCACGCTGTCGGGGTCGGCATCGAATCCGGCGAGCACGATCAGGAAGTCGCGCCGCCCGGCTTCGTCCAGCGATTGGTAGGTCTGCGCCAGGGAGGCGGCGCGGTTGCGGGCACTGACCTCACCCCCGCGTCCCTGGAGGCAGGCGCGCATGCGGGCTTCCAGTGACGCATCCGCCTCGGTGGAGACGGCGGACGCCATGTCGCGCCAGACTTCGGTGATGCGGCGCAAGGCCCGGTCCAGCAGACCGGTCGACAGCAGATCGCTCATGGGCACTCCCGCATGGATGGCGTCATATTACAGAGGTCGGGCGAGGGTGTGGGGCGCTATGTTGCCTCGTCCAGCGCGGCGCGGAGGGCGGGGAGCAGGTCTTCCGCCACCAGCCACCGCCCGGCATGCACCGCCGCCCGCCCGTGCAACCAAGCCGCGGCGGATGCGGCCTCCCAGGCCGATATCCCAGCCGTTTGCATTCCCGCTGGCATCATCCCCGCCGGCATCCCTCCCGCCGGCGCGCCCCGCGCTGGCATGGCTTGGGCGAGCAGACCGGCGATGATCCCGGCCAGCACGTCCCCCGCTCCGGCGGTCGCCAGCCATGGAGGGGCGGAGGCGTTGATGGACACGCGTCCGTCCGGGGCGGCGACGATGGTGTCGGCGCCTTTCAGCAATACCACGCCTCCGGTCAGTGCCGCGGCGTCCCGCGCGGCGGCCACGCGGTCCGGGCCAGGCGGGCCGAAGGTCCGGGCGAATTCTCCGGCATGCGGGGTCATCACGGCGCAACCGCGCAAGGCGGTGGGATCATTGGCAAACGCGGAAAATACGTCAGCGTCCGCGACCACCTGCCGGCCGGCTTGCAGCAAGCGTGGCAGGGCGGACCGGGCGGCCTCGATGCCCAGGCCGGGGCCACAGACCCAGACGAGCCGGCGAGGGTCTTGCAGCAATTCGACCAGCGGCGCCTCGGAGACCAGGGTGCCGGGTTCGGCGGCCCGATACACCGCGGCGCTGCCTCCGGGGGCCCCCAAGGTTGCAATCGTGACCAACCCCGCTCCGGTCCGCCGAGCGGCGTCGGCGGCCAGACGGGCGGCGCCGGTCATGGTGGCGCCGCCCAGGATGGTGACGTGGCCGCGGGCATATTTGTGGGAGTCGGAGCCGGGGCGCGGCACCGTCCACAGGCCGGGGCCATTGGCGAAGGTCCGCGGGGCGATGGGGGCGAGCACACCGGGCGGCATGCCGATATCGGCGAGGCTGGTGTCGCCGCAAAGATCTCGCCCCGGCAGCAGCAGATGTCCCGGTTTCAGTCGGAAGAAGGTCACGGTCCGTTCGGCGGGTGCGACTCGGCCGCGGGCCTGGCCTGTGGCACCATCCACCCCGCTGGGGACATCCACGGCGACGATGCGGGGCGCGGCGGCGAGTGTGTCGGCCACCAGGCCCTCGACATCGCGGGCCAGGCCGGCCCCGAACACCGCGTCGACCACCAGATCGGCTCGCCGAGATTCGTCCGGGGTGAAGGCGGCGGTGGGCCCATGCCACCGTATGGCGGCCAAGGCCGCGTCCGACCCGGCCCGAGGCGGTGCCAAAGCGGCCAGGCGTACCGGCCAACCCTGCTGTTGCAGCAGCCGCGCGACGACATACCCGTCGCCGCCATTGTTGCCCGGGCCGGCCAGGACCAGGGTGCGACAGGGTCGATACTGGCGCTGGATCACCCGGGCCGCGGCGCGTCCGGCGTTCTCCATCAGAACCGGGCCGGCCACGCCGAGCGCAGGGGCGGCGGCATCGGCCTGGGCCATCTCGGTCGGTGTCAGGAGTTCGGGAGGGTTGCGGTCTGGGGTCATGCGGGTTCGCTGCTTGTTCGGCTGAACCTACCATACCGGGCGTGGCCCGCTATCGGGGAGGCACGGAACGTCAGGGCGATCTCAACTCGGCGTTACGGGGCGCGGAACCTGACCTCTCGCCGAGGGAGCGGCAAGAATCCGCGCCTCCGGACACCAAGGGCGATCACCCTGCTTGGCAAGTCCGCCCGGGGCAATAGTTACGATTAGACAACGACCTATGCCAAGGTTCAGATGCCAAGGTCACAGGCCAGCATCAGATAAACGACATGCCACCATTCAACTGCACCGTTTGCCCGGTGAGATAGGCGTTCCCGATCACCATCAGCACGGCCTGGGCACATTCCTCCGGGGTGCCGAACCTTCCCATCGGGATGCGTGCCGGGGACGAGGCAACGCCGCCGCGGACCATGTCGGTCTCGATCAAGGACGGCGCGACCGCGTTGACCGTGATGCCCTCCTTGACCAGGCGGGCCGCGTAGCCCCGGGTCAGCCCCTCCATCCCGGCCTTGGAGGCATTGTAATGCACGCCAACCCCTCCAGCCCCGCGCGCGGCACCGGAGGAGATGTTGACGATCCGACCCCAACCCCGGGCGCGCATCGGTGGCAGGACGGCCTGGATGCAGAGAAATGCCGATTTCAGGTTGACCGCGATGGTCCGGTCGAAGTCGGCTTCCGTCATCTCGTCCAGGGTGCGCACCGGCCCGATCCCGGCATTGTTGACCAGGATATCGACCGGTCCCAGCTCCGCCTCCACACGCCGTATCATCGCGGCCACCGCGGCACTGTCGGAGACATCGGCGGCCACCGCGATCGCCCGCCGACCAAGGGCGTGGATGGCCGCGACCACGGACCGGGCATCGTCGGCGCGTTCCCGGTAGTTCACCACGACATCGGCCCCAGCCGCCGCCAGCCCGACGGCGATGGCCGAACCGATGCCACGTGACGCACCGGTGACCAGTGCGATACGGTTCGTGAGAGATGACGGCACGGGCAGGTCCTTTTCGGGCATGGCGGGCGCCGCGACAACGGGAGACACGACAGATGGCGACCCCGCTACTCTACACCGCCGAACTCGATTTGGCCGAGGCGGATATCGCGCCCTTCGAGCGGTGGTACGCCTATCGCCATGCGCCGGACGTGTATCAGTGCGGGTTCTTGACCTGCTCGTGCTACCGGGTTTCGGGCAGCGACATGAATCTGTTCGATCTGTATGAAATCGCGGACCGGTCAGTGTTCGAGAACCCACGCTATCTGGGAATGCGCGGGCGGGACCCGTATATGGGGCCGCTGATGGAAAAGCGCCGCGACAAGGCCCACACGGTCTACGACCAACGCCTGATCCAACCGGAACCGGGGGATGGTTGGCTGGACGCGGACTGGATCTCGGTGGTGCGTTTCGATGCACCGGTTGCCGGGGACGGTGCCATCGATGCGGTCCTGACCGGCGAACTGAGCCGACTGGCGGCCTTGGGCGCGCGCCGGATCCGGTTCGGGCACCGCACCCAGGATCATCCGCGCAACCCGACTCACCGGCCCCGGTGCATGGTGGTGGTGGAATGGCCGCATTCACCGCCAGCCGAGGCCGATCTTGCCAGTGTCTTGCGCACGCGGTTCGGTGCGGGGCTGACCAGGCTGGATGCGTTTAGCGGCCATCGGATCTATCCCTGGCCGGATGTGCCGGCGGGGCGAGCCGGGTGATGGGCTGGCGGTCACCCGTCGGACCGCGTCACGGTTTCGCTCAGGCCAGGCGGTGAGGTGCAGCCGTTTGCAGGCTTCGGTCGCCGTTCTGGGCCGTTGCCTGTGGGGCCGCCCTAGGGCTCGGGCAGGGTAAAACGGACCGAGAGCGGGCAGTGGTCGGAGAGGCGGCGTTTCCACTCGGGGCCGGTTTCCCGGTATTTCAGAACCAGCATGGTGTCCGGCCGCATCCAGTCCCGCGCCAGACCACCGGCCAGGATGTGATCGATGAAGGTCTCGGCCCCCCAGCAGGGGCTGGCGAAGCCCTCGTTGGCACGAGCCAAAGGGGCGGACTGGCGCAGTTGAGCGATGAACGGGTCGCGCCTGTCCATCCAGCGGTTGAAGTCGCCGAGGATGACGAAGGCCTCGCCGGCGGCCGACCGAGCGGCGATCCAGGCGCGCAAGGGCACGGCCTGGCTGAACAAGGTCAGGCAGTCGCGGCCCTGGGCACGGTCCAGCTTGGGATTCTGGCAGCCCTGCTTCAGATGCACCGCCAGCAGCCGCAAGTTCCCTGATGCGGTGGTCAAGGTGACATCAACGCCACTGCGCAGCCTGGCGTTCGGGTCCGGGGCCAGGGGAACGTCCGGGTGCGGGTCGTATCGGATGCCGCGCCGGATCGCGATGCCGACCCGTTGGGTCACGCGGTCCTTGCTCATGAGCAAGTGATACGTGTCGGCGGCGAAGATCCGTCTTGCCGCCTCGTATCCGTCCACTTCCTGGATCGCCACGATGTCGGCGTTGAGTTCGGTGACATAGTCTCGCAGCCGGTCGAAGTCGGCTGGGGAGCGTGTGTGCAGGTCGGACGGCAATCCTGGGCTGCCGGTTTCCCGGATTGTCAGCCAGTTCAGGTTCCAGGTTGCGATCTTGAGGTCCGTCGCAGAGGCGGGGAGGGAGAGGACGAAGGACAGAAGAAGAATGAGCAGCCATTGCGCGGGCGGACGGCCGACCGATTCGGACGTTCCGGTCACAGGATGCGATCCGGACGACGCGTGCAGGCCGGCTGGCAGCCCGGTCCACCACCGGCCCTTCCGGAGCGAGCGGAGTGGTCCAACATGCGGAGAGATTAGGCCGGAACAGGTTGTCAAACCATTGACGGCGGGTCACGCCGTCAACAACACATCCGCCAGACGTTGGCGCGCCACCTGCCCGGCCGCCAAATCGGTCGCGTTCACGATCGCCAGTCGGAACCCGCCCGGCGGCATCGCGTGCAGCGCCGGGTGTTTGTCCTCATGGAAGGTGATCTGCACGCTGGACACGCCCGGCATGCGGCGAACCTCGTCCAACACGGCGGCCGGGGGATGCCGGTAATGCGGCCCATGCGGCCCGAACAGCACCACGCTGTACCCATCGGTCCGGTCGCAGTCCGGATAATCCCAGGAGCCGGTGACATGCAGGCGGATCACCGCCGCTACCCAGCCGGGACCGTACAAATCCGGCCATTGATCGGCGAAGCGCAGATGCGCCTCGATGATCCGCCCGCCAATCGTCTCGAAATTCGCCATTCCGGTATAGCCAGCCAGATGTTTCCGGGCCCACATGCCGCACCAATCCTCGATCGCGGGGTCTGGTTCGGCATGGATGTGCCAGTAGTCGAAGGTGCCACCCGGAGCGGTAACCCCGGTCGTGTGACGCCACCAGTGCGGCACCCCATTCACCAGGGCGACATCGGTGCTCACATGGCGGCCCGTCAGCAGGGTGCACCAGAAATGTCCGGCGGTCAGGGTTTCGGCGTATTCCTCGGCCGAGACGATGACCCGGCTGCCGGTCCCCATCCCGCGCAGATTGGTGATCGGCTTTGAAAACACCGGAAAACTCGGTGGCATCACGCCATGTGGCGCGGCCAGCAGCCCCTGCGACAAGGCCACCGCCATCTTGTCGTAAATCCAGCGATGCGCGGGGAACCAAGCCCAGGAGTCCTGGTCCTCGGTGGAGATCCACACATCCTCCGGGCACGGAATGTCCTGGAAATACTGCAATCGCCATGGGTCGGTTTCGCGAATGGGCATGGGGCGGGAGCCTGGCGCGCGGTTGGACGCTGATCTTAGCTCCGACCCGCACCAGGGCAATCGGGGGAGGCAAGAAAGCCTTGGGGCAGCGCCCCGAGGCTTTCTTGCCTTCACCCAATAGCCCTGGGCCACGCTTGCGCCGCCGCCGCAATGGGCGACAATGCAAGACCCTGAGGAGGATGTCCGGACCATGAGCAACCTCGATCGCGCCATCAACATCGACGATCTGCGTCGCCTGGCGCGCCGTCGCCTGCCACGCATCATGTTCGACTTCATCGAGGGCGGGGTCGAAGACGAAGTCGGTCTGGCCACCAATGAGAGCGCATTCCGCCGTCGCCGGCTGGTGCCGCGCTACTATGTCGACACCTCCGCCCGCCACCAGCGCACCGAAATCTTCGGTCGCACCTTCTCATCCCCGCTCGGCATTGCCCCCACCGGTTTGGCCGGCGCCTTCTACCCGGACGCGGAGATGCATCTGGCGCGCGCTGCCGCGGCCATGAACATCCCCTATCTGATGTCGGGGGCCGCCAACACCTCAATGGAGCAGGCCGCCAAGGTCGCTCCGGACAATCTTTGGTACCAGATCTATGGCGCGAAAGACCGCTCCATCGCCGCCGATCTGGTCCGGCGCGCCGGGGATTGTGGCGTGCGGACGATCGTGGTGACGGCGGATGTGCCGGTCTCGTCCAACCGGGAGCGCAACCGACGCAACGGATTCGGCCGCCCGCTCCGGTTGGGGGTCGGCACGATCCTGGAGTCTCTGCTGCATCCAAGCTGGCTGCTGTTCTACCTGCGCAAAGGTATTCCGGTGATGGGCAACTGGGCACCCTATGCCCCGGCTGGAGCCAGTGCCGACCAGGTGTCCGACATGTTCGCCACCCAGACCCCGGATGCCAGCCAGACCTGGCAGGACCTGGAGGCGATCCGTCGTCTCTGGCCGCACAACCTGATGGTGAAGGGCCTGCTGCATCCGGACGATGCGCGGATCGCCGCGGGGATGGGCATTGATGGGATCGTGGTGTCCAACCATGGCGGACGCCAGTTGGATCTGGCCCCGTCACCGCTGGATGTCTTGCCGCAAATCCGCGCCGTGGTCGGCCCGGACATGGTGCTGGCGCTGGATAGTGGCGTTCGACGTGGCTCCGACGCCGTGGTCGCGCGCTGCTTGGGCGCGGATTTCGTCATGACCGGACGCGCGACCCTGTATGGCGCGATCGCAGGCGGGACCGATGGGGTGAAGAAATCCATCGCTATTCTGCAACGCGAGATCGACCTGACCTTGGGCCAATTGGGTTGCATCGATCTGGCCGCGCTGGGACCGCATATGCTGTTGGAGAATCTTTGGACGACGGCGCTGGCGGAGGGAGAACCGCTGGCGGACAAACGGGACATCCAGGCTGTCGAGGCCTACCGATAGTCCGGCCCCTTACACCAAGCAACCTGACCTCCGATTGATCGAGCAGCCCCCTTCGCGATGCTCGGACAGGATCCGACGATCCCCCCACGCATCATGCGTTGACTCGTCCCATGAAAAGCGGAGGGCAGGTGCTTGTGGGGATGGTCGGGTCAGGCTCTGCCATGACGGTAGAGGGACTAGGTGCGCGAGAGCCGATGGTTGCAGCGGTTGGAATGACACGTCGAACCTTCGCTCGAACAGCTGAACCAACCCGGCTTTCGGTCCGTCCGCGCCACATCCGTCCGGGGCACCCTCGCCAGCCAGCCCGTGCCGAATTACCATCCCTCCAACAAGCATAGGGGACCCAGGATGGCGAAGACACGTGGCAGGGGCCTGCTGATGGCCTGGACGGACGTGCTGCCGGAGTACGAGGCCGAATTCAACCGTTGGTATGACGAGGAGCACATGCTCCGCCTGGCCGGGATCCCAGGGTTCATCTCCGGCGCCCGCTATCGCGCCCTGCGCGGTGGGCCGAAATACCTGGCGATGTATGAGCTGGAGGACCACAACGTCCTGCGCAGTGCCGCGTTCCGGGACAAGGTCCGCTACAATCCCTCGCCCCGGCGGACGACCGTGTCGCCGAGCCATGTGGGGCGGAATTTCCTGCTGAATGGATATCGGCAGATCTTTCCGGTGATGCTCAATCCCGCCGACGATCCGCCCGAGGCGCCGCGCTTCCTGCAGTTGGGCCGCATGGATATCCCGACGGCGATGGAAGACGAATACAATGACTGGTACAACACCGTCTTCATCCCGGACTTCCTGAAAGTCCCGGGTGTCCTCGGCGCTCGCCGCTTCATGGCGATCGAGGCGGAGCCGAAATACCTGACCGTCTACGATTTCGCGAACCCGAACGTGCCGGACACGAAGGAGTGGGACGCGGCGCGCTCCGCCAACCCCTGGACGAAACGGGTGCGGCCGCATCTGCGGCTGGATCAGGGCTCGCCCGCCGTGTTCGAACGCATCTGGCCGGCTTGAGCTTGGAGACAACCATGCAATCAGTCTTCGGAACCTGGCGCCTGGTGCGTGTGGTCACGACCGGGCCGGATGGAGAGCCTCTGCCACCCGGGTTTGGCGGCGCCAAGGCCATGGGCCGCGTGGTACTGGGCGCGGATGGGCGGATGATGGCGATGACGGCCGACGGGCGGACATCCATCCCGGAGGGTGAGACCCGCGAATACAGCACCTACACCGGCAACTACACCTTCGATGGCAAGCAACTGGTCACCCGGGTCGATGCCGCCTCCGACCCGGCTCGCATCGGGTCGGACCAGGTGCGCGACGTGCGGTTCGAGGGCAATTATATGGTCCTGCGACCGCCCTTGCGCGCCTATGGCGGCAAGATGCAGCAGCGGGAGCTGTACTGGGAAAAAATCTCCGACATTTGAGACACAGCCACCATGAACCAAGGTGAGATCCGGGCCTCGGTCTGCCCGCATGACTGCCCGTCGACCTGTGCTTTGTCGGTGGAGGTGCTGGATGGCAGCCGCATCGGTGCTGTGCACGGGGCTGAGGACAACAGTTACACGGCCGGCGTGATCTGTGCCAAGGTCGCGCGGTACTCGGAACGGATCCATCACCCCGACCGGCTGACGCATCCTCTGCTGCGCACCGGACCGCGCGGGTCTACCCAGTTCCGCCAGATCGGCTGGGATGAGGCGCTGGACCGCATCGCCGGCAATTTCGCGGATGTAACAGCAAAGCACGGGTCGGAAGCGGTCTGGCCGTTCTATTTCGCCGGCACGATGGGACTGGTGCAGCGCGACGGGATCAACCGTTTGCGCAACGTGATGCGCTACTCCCGCCAGAAGATGACGATCTGCACCACTCTGCCGGAAATCGGCTGGGTCGCCGGAGTGGGCATGCAGCGCGGGATCGACCCGCGGGAGATGGCGAAGTCGGACCTGATCGTGATCTGGGGCGGCAACCCGGTCTCCACCCAGGTCAATGTCATGACCCATGTCACCCGTGCGCGGAAGGAGCGAGGCGCCAAGCTGGTCGTGATCGATCCCTATCGCACGCCGACCGCTTTGGTGGCCGACCTGCATCTGGCGCCTCGGCCCGGTACCGATGGCGCGTTGGCCTGCGCGGTGATGCATGTCGCCTTCCGTGAAGGCTGGGCCGACCGGGTCTACATGGCACGTTTTGCCGACTGCCCGGAGGCTCTGGAGGCGCATCTGCAATCTCGCGGGCCGGCCTGGGCCGCCGGTATCACCGGGTTGACCATCGCGCAGATCGAGCAGTTTGCCCGACTCTATTGCGGTACCAGGCGGTCTTTCATCCGGGCCGGGTACGGGTTTGCCCGTAGCCGCAACGGGGCGGCCAACATGCACGCGGTCACCTGTCTGCCGACGGTGACGGGGGCTTGGCAATACGAAGGCGGCGGTGCGCTGTGGTCCAATCGCGGCATGTACGGCTGGAACAAGACGTTGATCGAGGGACTGGACTCGGTCGATACCAAGATCCGGACCTTGGACATGAGCCGGATCGGCAGCGTGCTGACCGGGGATCGGACGGAATTGCGTGATGGGCCGCGGGTTCACGCGATGCTGATCCAGAATCAGAACCCGCTGACGGTGTGCCCGGACAGCAACCGCGTGCGGCGCGGATTTTCGCGGGACGATCTGTTCGTCGCCACGCATGAGCAGTTCATGACTGAAACCGCGCGGTGGTCCGACATCGTGCTGCCGGCCACGATGTTCCTGGAACACGACGACCTCTACCAGGCCGGCGGACACAGCCATATCCAGATTGGTCCCAAGCTGATCGAGCCGCCCGGGGAATGCCGCTCCAACCATGAGGTGCTGCAAGGGTTGGCATCCCGGTTGGGCGCGAGGCATCGTGGGTTCGAGATGACGGCGATGGAGATCATCGACGCCACCCTGAAGGCGTCGGGCCGCCCGGATGCCGCGACCGTGCTGCGGGAACGCTGGATCGACGCCATGCCGTCATTCGAGGAAGCGCATTTCCTGAACGGCTTCCCGACCCGGGACAAGCGCTTCCACTTCGCGCCTGCCTGGGCGATGTTGGGCGATCGGCACGCGGCGATGCCGCGTCTGCCCGACCACATGCCGACGATCGACGATGCCGCGCCCGACCGGCCGTTCCGGCTGGTGACGGCGCCGGCCCGCAGTTTCCTGAATACCAGCTTCACCGAGATGGCATCCGGCCGGAAGCGGGAAGGGCGCCCTACGGTGCTGGTGAACCCGGACGACGCGCGCCGCCTGGGATTGGTGGATGGCGCGAAGGTCCGGCTGGGCAATGCCCGCGGCGAAGTGGTGCTGCACGCCCGTCTGGCCGAGGGGCAGCTCCCCGGGGTCATGATCGCGGAAAGCGTGTGGCCGAGCGAGTGTTTCGAGGGGGGGATCGGGATCAATGCACTGACGAGTGATGATCCCGCGCCGCCGTTCGGGGGCGCGGTGTTTCACGACACGGCGGTCTGGTTGCGTGCGGCGGCGAGCGAGGTCGCCCTGGCGGCGGAGTAGAGCCCGGTCGGGGTGAGCGAACACCTGCCTGTCCGTTGCCCAGGCTCTGCAAACCGACGCGTACTCTCGGTGTCCGGACGATGGCGCGCCGGCGGTGCGTCATCGGTTTCACGGAGATTTGGAGCAGGTGCCGATCTGCTTGCCTCGCCGCCACCGGCGGGGTTTTCCGGAACCGGTCGTGCCCGAACCATCTCGCTCGTCAGGGGAATGGGTCGACCTGATCGGAAAACGCTCTAATCGTTTCGTCCCTGTCGTTCCCGTTCGACGGGAGAAAGGCCAAACTCAACAACATCCCTGGTACGGGTGCTTCACATCCCCGCATCGACGACGTCATCGCGTGTCCCGTTCACAGTCCGGCGTGCGGCAGATCCAGCACCGCGATGGTCCGCCCGTCGGAGCTCAGGGTCAGGCTGCCGCCGTGTTGGTTGGCAAGAAGCTGTGCCAGGCTTAGCCCCTCACCAGGCTTCGGCCGGCCATGAAAGCCGTTGCCGTCGTCGGTGACGATCAGCCGCGTGTGGCGGTTCCGCTCGGTGTGCAGGCGGATTGCGATACGGCCCCGGTGGCGCCGGCGCATGCCATGCTTCACCGCGTTGCCGACCAGTTCATGCGCCACCCGCAGGACGGTTTCACGCAGTTCGGTCGGGCAATCCCCACGAACGCAGACACCGACCTGGATGACCTGCTCCGGCTCCCGCATCAACTCCGTGAGATGACCGCAGAGCGACCTCAGGCGGTCGGTCATGGCTTCGGGCGCGTGGGTCAGGCCGAACAACGCATCGGAGATGGCGGCGGAGAGCTGGATGCGGCGTTCAAGCTGCCGGGCCATGGCCGCGCCTTCGGGGGTATCGCACAGGCCGGGTGCGTGGGCGATCAGGCCCATAATGCGTTGCAGCGCATTCTTCGTGTGATGGCGCAGTTGCCGTAGGTCGATGTCTTCGTCGGTGCCGATACGGGTCGTGGTCGGCGTATCGTCGACCAGGAAATCGATGCCGGCAAACGACATGCCTTCCTTCATGACAGCCGCGCGTGGCTGGGCGGGCCTGGGGCGGTCGGCTGCGTGGGGCTGGGCGGCATCAGAGATGGACATCTCTTGGTTCGTCCTTGCGAAGGCTGGCATGGCTTGCCATCGGCCGGTGCGACTGGGAGAACGATACGTGGGAAAAAATCCCACGTCAACTGAAATTCGCAAAATTGTGGGTATTTTTCCCACGTGATCGCTGCTATAGGATGGCCAGCCCACCTACCCAAGGCACGGCCTGCCATGACCAACTCGCACCTATCCGTGCCGTTCCCACCTGCGTCCCTGCTTCGGGCCGTCCGGCGCATGCTGCGGCCCTTGGTTCGGCTCTTGATGAAGAACGGCGTCACCTTCCCGGTACTCGCGGACGTGCTGCGTGAATTGTTCGTGGATGTCGCCGTCAATGACTTGCTCACTGACCAGAAATCGCGCACCGACAGCCGAATCAGCGTTCTGTCAGGCGTGCACCGAAAGGAAATCCGCCGCCTGCGGGAGAGCGACCCGGAAGCCGATGCCACGCCGGAGGTTGTCACCCGCAACAGCCATATCATTGCCCGATGGCTCGCCACCCATGCAACCTCCACCGGCCAGCCGGCGCCGTTGCCCCGGTCCGGACCGGCCGGGCAGCCCAGTTTCGACGCGCTGATTGCCTCGGTCACCACCGATATCCGCCCGCGTGCCATTCTGGATGACTGGATAAGCCAGGGGATCGCAACTGTCGGTGACGACGATCACGTGCATTTGAACCCCTTGGCCTTCATCCCGCGGCCCGGCGGGCAGGAGCAGCTGTTCTACTTCTCCCGCAATCTGCACGACCACATCGCCGCGGCGGCTGCCAATATCGGCGCGACGGCGACACCTCCATTCATCGACCGAAGCGTCCATTTCGACCGGTTGAGCCTGACCATGGCGCGACAGTTGGAAACATCGGCACGCGCCCTATCGATGCGCGCGATCATGGAGATCAACCGCGTGGCCAACGAACTGGTGGACAATGAGCCGGAGCCGACCGCGGATGACCAACCCGGCTGGCGGGTAAATGTTGGGGTCTATATCTATGCCGAAGACGCGGCCGCGCCGCCCGTCTCCTAACCGCCCGCGTCTCCCGAACAGAATGATCCTGGAGCGTCTTGGGGCTCACCGATAGGCTTAACCCTTGGGGGTTGCCAGGAATTGGGCAACGGAGGACCATCCGACCAAAGGCAGGTTTGGTGGGACGGACTGATGAAATACGACCTTTTGCTGACTGGCGGTGAGGTGATCGACCCGAGCGCGGGTCTTCGTGGCGTCATGGATATCGGCATTGCCGGTGGCAAGATCACCGCCATCGCTCCGACCCTGCCGGCCAGTGAGGCGCGCCGTACCATCAGTGCCAAGGGGCGGCTGGTGACGCCGGGTCTGGTCGATATTCACGCGCATGTGTTCGTCAATGCGCACGATATGGGGATCCACACGGACCAGTGCTGCCGAGCGAGCGGGGTAACGACGTTATGCGATGCGGGGAGTGCGGGGTCGTCAAATTTTGCCGGCCTGCGGCATGTCTTGGATCATGAGGTGCGGACCCGGGTGCGGGCCTTCGTCAACCTCTCGGCGATCGGCATCACCGGCACGTCACGCGGCGGGGAGTTGTCGCATTTTCCCTACGCTGATCCTGAAGGCTGCGCGCGCATCATCGCCGAGAACCCGGATCTGGCGATCGGCGTCAAGCTGCGTTACGGCCCTGGGCTGGTCTGGGAATACTCGACCGAGCCGGTGAAGCTGGCCCGCAAGACGGCCGAGATGGCGGGCGGCGTGCCGATGATGATGCATATCACCGACTCGCCCATCCCGCTGCCGGACCTGATCGAGCATATGAAGCCGGGCGATATCGTCACGCACTGCTACCATGGCCGAGCGCATGGGATCATGGGTCAGGAGAAGCAGTTCCTGCTGAAAGAGGTGGTCGAGGCGCAGCGTGCCGGCATCATCTTCGACTGCGCGCATGGCCGCAGCCATTTCAACTTCCGCATGATCGAGCGGGCCTTGGACCAGGGGTTTCTGCCGGACACGATCTCGACCGATCTGACGATGACCAGCGCCACCCGCGGCCCGGTCTGGGATCTGCCGACAACCATGACAAAGCTGCTGCATTTCGGCATGTCGCTGGACGATCTGGTGCGGCGCGCCACGTCCGCTCCGGCCAAGATCATGGGATATGAGGGCACGGTCGGCACGCTGAAACCCGGCGCCAACGCCGACATTTCCGTCTTCGAACTGCGCGACGGCAGTTTCGAACTGCGCGACAGCGACGGCGACACCATCATCGCCAAACGCCGCCTGCTTGCGCAGTTGACCTTGAAGGATGGGCGGGTGTGGTACGAGCGGCCGGCGGAGTAGCGCGGGGCTCCGCCCCGGACCCCGCCAGGGCTCTGCC
>Ga0082335_1005454_pt1 | contig 17575 bp, 15 predicted proteins | sample Subgrocontami58m_FD_72375 | JGI IMG/M metagenome (GOLD analysis project Ga0082335, IMG submission 72375) | Subsurface groundwater microbial communities from S. Glens Falls, New York, USA - GMW37 contaminated, 5.8 m (SPADES assembly) (version 2) ... | reverse complement strand
AGATCACAGATCCGTTGCAGAACCCGATTTTGAAAGTGAAGAGATTGTTAGCGAAAGAATGATCGAATTAGATAATGCTAAAGATCTTGTAGATCGTTACCCTGGCGATACACCTTCGGAACAAAAAGCACATGCTATTACACTTCATCAAAGCGTTATGAAAGCACGTGAACGCGGTTACACGGGCGATATTTGTCCCGAATGCCAAAGTATGACCATGGTTCGCAACGGTACTTGTTTGAAGTGTACAACTTGCGGTGCGACTACTGGATGCAGCTAATTATACATTGATCAATATGTTTTTACTTTACCAGAAAGGGGCTAAGGCTTAGCCCCTTTTTCATTATATTTAGGATAGTAATTCGTTGACTTTTATAACTCAATAAAAAATTTCTTATCTTTTAATAAAGAATTGAAAAATTATAAGGTAGACAAATGACTGAACCGATAAAAAAGAAATTTGTAATTGATACTAATGGTAATAAAACTGCCGTAATATTGGACCTGAAAATCTATGAGAAGTTAATAGATGAAATTGATGAATTAAATTGTGCATTAGGTTACGATCAAGCTAAAAAAGAAAACGAGTCGGATTTGAAATCCGGTAATTCTATTACTTTAGAAGAATTTATCTCTAAAAGACAAACGCGAAAAATAAAGCGTAAAATAAAAGCTTAGTATGTCTTTCATTGTTCAAATTCCTAAAAAAGTTGAAAGAAAATTATCCCTTCTGCCTAATTCAGTGATAGACAAAATATTACCTCATCTAAAAATTTTATCACATAATCCTTTTCCTCAAAATTCCAAGAAACTTCACAATAGAAATGGTTATCGTTTGAGGGCCGGTGATTATAGAATTATCTATGAGATTGATCTCACAGAAAAAATAATAATCATCCAGCGAATTGCCCATAGACAGGATGTATATAAAGGTAAATGAACGATTGAATGAAGTTAAGATCACCATTTTCATTTTAAGAAAGGGGCTAAAGCTTAGCCCCTTTTTCATTATATTAGGATAGTAATTCGTTGACTTTTATAACTCAAAGGGATACATTTTCACCCTCATTTTTGAGCAATGATTGCAGAAAATCTGAAAAAAGTTGAAGACAAGATTGCAGAATCTTGCATAAAATGTGGAAGAAATCGTTCTGAAATAAGACTGATTGCGGTTAGTAAAACTCAGCCAATAGAAGTAATTAGAGAAGCTATTAACACCGGAATTAAAGATTTTGGTGAGAATAAAGCTCAAGAGTTGCGTGATAAATCCGAACTATTCACCGAAAATTTTAACTGGCACTTTATCGGGCATCTTCAAACAAATAAAATTAAATATGTTATTAAGTCAGCAGAATTTATTCATGCTGTTGATTCGGTAAAGTTAGCTGATGAGATAAATAGAAAATCCAAAGAGATAAATAAAAATCAGAAAGTTCTTTTAGAAATTAAAACTTCTGATGAAGCAACAAAGTTTGGACTTGCAGACGAAAAAGAAATTTTTGAAACAGCTCAGTTTTGTAAAAATAGTTCTAATTTGGATTTAGTTGGTTTGATGACAATGGCACCATATACCGATGACGAGAATGTGATTAGAAATTGTTTTATTGAACTACGAAGACTTAAAGAAAAGTTAAATAAAAATGGATTTGCTCTTTCTGAACTTTCAATGGGAATGACAAACGATTACACAATTGCAATTGAAGAAGGAGCTACAATGTTGAGAATTGGTACTGCAATCTTTGGTGACCGGCCTACCGGCAGGCGTGCAGAATTTATAAATAACGCGGGAATAAAATGAAATTCACGCCGTTTGGAATCAAGAATCAAGAGTTCAACAAAAGCGTCCGCGGTTATGATCGTGACGAGGTAAATAATTTCCTTGAACGGTTATCGGATGAATTTGAACAGCTTCAAAATGAAAATATGAAACTTAAGAATGAACTTGACCGCCAGGAAGAACAATTAAAAGAGTTTAAAAGAATTGAAAAAAATCTTCAGCAGGCAATGTTGAACCAAACAGAATCAACATCTAGAACGGTGGATTCTGCAAAGAAACAAACTGCTCTGATGGTAAAAGAAGCAGAACTCAAATCGGCACAATTAATTGAAAAAGCAAAAGAGAGCGCGAATTCTGTCCGTGATTCTGTTTTGAAACTCCGCGAAGAGAGAAAATTATTAATTGCACGAATCAAAGCATTGATTGATTCTCAATCAAGTTTACTTGAGATGAATGTTCAAAACATTGATACACGTCCCAAGAAAAGAGAAATTCCTAAAGAACAGACTAATCAAGAAGAACAAAGCGATATAAATGTTGATGATATTCTGGAGAAACTTTTATGAGTACTCTAATTGAGATGATCAATGAAACATTAGAGATAATTAGAAAGAAAACCGATAAAAATTATGAAGTTGGAATTATTCTTGGAACTGGTCTTGGTGGTTTAGTTAAAGACATATTAGTTGAACATGAAATTGATTATTCCGAGTTACCGCATTTTCCGCTATCAACGGTTGAATCACATCACGGTAAATTAATTTTTGGAAAGATCGGTGGGAAAAATGTAGTTGCAATGCAAGGCAGATTTCATTTCTATGAAGGTTATACGATGCAGCAAATTACATATCCGGTTCGTGTTATGAAATTTCTTGGTGTTAAAACTTTACTTGTTTCGAATGCTTGCGGCGGTATGAACCCGATATATAAGCGCGGAGATATTATGCTGATGGTGGATCATATTAATTTACTGGGTGATAATCCGCTTATTGGAAAGAATGAAGATTCATTTGGCCCAAGATTCCCGGATATGAGTGAACCGTATAACTTAGAGTTGATAAAATTAGCAGAACAAGTTGCACTTGACAATAAAGTTAAAGTTCAGAAAGGTGTTTATGTTGCTGTGCCCGGACCAAATCTTGAGACGAAAGCTGAATATAGATTTTTACGTGCTATAGGTGCCGATGTAGTTGGAATGTCAACCATTCCGGAAAATATTGTAGCTAATCATATGGGGATGAAAGTTCTTGGTCTAAGTATTATAACTGATGAATGTTTTCCCGATGCATTAAAACCGGCAAAAGTTGAAGAAATTATTGCAACTGCAATGGCTGCAGAACCAAAGATGACTTTAATAATGAAAGAGGTTATAAAAAAACTGTGATTGAGAAAAAACCAATTTATTATGCAACACCAGGATTGCTTGCAGTTATTATTTTTGCATCCAACTTCTTAAGCACGGATCTATTTAAAGCCGGATATCAGAATTTTTCTGTGTGGTTTGTGCTCTCAGTTTTTTCATTTGCTTGCGGTTGGCTAATAAATAAAACACTTAGCTATAATCATGGCGGCAAAGTTGTATTTGCTGTTATTGTTGCTTCGGTATTTATAAGTATTATACTCGTTTCAATATTTAGTGATTATTTTGGATTGAGCAACCTTCTTGTTGAGAATATGATCTTATACGTTCTCCGTAACATTATGCTCGGTGCTATCGCATTTTTTGGTATGGCTTTGTCTGAAATTATACTATTGCAAAAAGAAGGGAACAAAGGCAAATCAAAAGAAGATGATGCAAAAAAAATATTAATTGCTGCTCAACGCGAAGCTCAATTAATTGTTGAAGAATCAAAATTAAAAGCAGAAAAATTACTTTACCATGCTCAACAAAGTGTTGATGATATGGTCGAGAGAAAAACCCAAATTGAAAGAAGACTGAAAGAATTTCTTTCAGCTGAAAAAGAATTAATCAAGAAATACGAATCGGAAGAAGAATAGATTACCTTTATACAATTCAAATACAGAGTTAGAAAATGTTCAAACAGTTCGATGAAAAAATAAACTATCCAAAGATTGAAGAAGAGGTACTTAAATTTTGGCAAGAGAACCAGATATTCGAAAAAAGCATTTCATCACGCCCAAAATCAAAACCGTTTACTTTTTATGAGGGACCTCCAACCGTAAACGGCAAACCCGGAATACATCATGTAATGGCAAGAGCATTAAAAGATTTAGTCTGCCGTTATAAAACTTTGAAAGGTTTTCAAGTTCACCGTAAAGCTGGATGGGATACACACGGACTTCCAATAGAAATTGCTTTGGAAAAAGCACTTGACTTCACCCAGAAATCAGATATAGAAAAATATGGTGTTGCAGCCTTCAATAAAAAAGCAAAAGATTTGGTTTATCACCACATTGAAGTGAAAGAGGGCTGGCGTACATTAACAGAGCGTATGGGTTACTGGGTAAATCTTGATGACCCTTACATCACTTGTACTAACGATTACATTGAATCAGTATGGTGGGCTTTATCAGAATATTTTAAGAAGGGATTAATCTATAAAGGATTTAAAATTGTTCCTCAATGCCCGCATTGCGAAACACCTTTGTCATCGCATGAACTTGCTCTTGGTTACGATGAAGTTCAAGATCCGAACGTTTATGTAAAATTTAAATTGAAGAATGAGAATGCATCAATTCTTGTTTGGACAACTACACCCTGGACTTTAATTTCTAATGTTGCTTTAGCTGTCGGAAAAGATATTGATTATGTAAAAATTAAGACAGAGAAGCATGGAGTTTTGTATTTAGCAGAAGCGCGCTTATCTGTTATAAAAGAAGAGTATCAATTAATTTCTAAGCTGAAGGGAAAAGATCTTTTAAATAAAGATTATGAACCGCTTTATTCGTACATCCCAGTTGAACAAAAAGCTTGGTATGTAATTGCCGGAGATTTTGTAAGTACTGAAGATGGAACCGGAGTTGTCCATATAGCTCCTGCGTTTGGTGCTGATGATTATGAAATTTCTAAAAAATATAATTTACCATTTGTTCAGCCTGTTACTAAGGGCGGAAGGTTTACAGATGAAGTCACTGATTATGCCGGACGGCTTGTTAAGACAATTCAATTTGAAACACATGAAGAAAAAGGTGTTGATCCCGACATTATCCGCAATTTGAAAGAACGCGGATTAATTTATAAAGCAGGCAATGATTATACACACTCCTATCCTCACTGCTGGCGTTGTGATAACCCACTGATCTACTACGCACGTGATAGTTGGTATATCCGCACTACAGACGTTGCGAAGCGAATGATAGAATTAAATAATACTATTAACTGGTATCCACCTGAAGTCGGTTCCGGCCGTTTTGGTAATTGGCTGGAAGAAAATAAAGATTGGTCGTTGTCCAGAGATAGATATTGGGGAACACCATTACCAATTTGGTTAAATGATGATAGCGATATGATCGTTGTTGGTTCGATATCTGAATTGAAAGAAGGATTTGTTGAGCGGGACGGAAAACGAATTACAGTAAAAGATTTATCGGCGGAAGAAATTGATCTTCATAAACCGTTTGTTGATGAAGTAAAATTTGAACGAGACGGAAAGATTTATAAACGTACTCCTGAACTAATTGATGTTTGGTTCGATAGTGGTGCTATGCCGTTCGCACAATATCATTATCCGTTTGAGAATCAAGAATATTTCAAAGAAAATTATCCTGCAGATTTTATTTGTGAAGGTATAGACCAAACACGCGGATGGTTTTATACTCTTCACGCAATCGGAACAATGTTATTCGACAGCATCTCTTTCAAAAATTTGATTGTGAATGAATTAGTACTTGATAAAGCCGGACTAAAGATGTCAAAATCGCGCGGGAATACGGTTGATCCATTTTCTCTCTTTGAAAAATATGGCGCAGACGCTACAAGATGGTACTTAGTTACAACAAGTCCTCCGTGGAAACCAACTTTATTTGATGAAGAAGGAATTGGTGAAGTACAGAGAAAATTTTTCGGGACTTTAATTAATACTTACAATTTCTTTGTTCTTTATGCTAACGTTGATAAATTTAATTTTTCCGAAGAAGATATTCCTTATAAAGAACGACAGGAAATAGACCGCTGGATAATTTCCAAACTTAATTCTGTTGTTAAAGAGTATGATGAGTTAATGAGTAATTATGATGTTACGAAAGCTGCTAGATTAGTTTCTAATTTTACAATTGATCAGCTATCGAATTGGTATGTACGCAGAAGCAGAAGACGTTTCTGGAAATCCGAAATGAATAACAATAAATTCTCTGCGTATCAAACTCTTTATGAATGTTTAGTAACGATTGCAAAATTAACTTCACCGTTTGCACCTTTCATAGCTGAGGAACTTTATCAGAACTTAAACAAAGCAACAAAAAGAGAGAAGTACGAATCAGTACATTTAGCTGATTATCCCGCAGTTACTTATTCCGAACCTAAACTTGAAGAGAAGATGGATATTGCTCAGAGGATCGTATCATTAACAAGAGCAATCAGAGCTAAAAACGAATTGAAGGTTCGACAGCCGTTAAATCTGATGATGGTTCATGTTCAACCCGAGGAAATGGATCATGTACTTGAAATGAAAGATATTATTCTTGAAGAAGTAAACATTAAAGAATTAAAATTTGTGGATGAAGATGCCAACTTTGTTCAGAAAACTGTTAAGCTGAATTTTAAGGTAGTCGGGAAAAAATACAAAGAGCATGTTAAAACTTTGCAAGAGTTTGTAAAGACTTTATCGAATATACAGATTGATGATCTTGAGCATTCCAAACAAATAGACACACCGGTTCAAGGATTATTATTAAGCCGTGACGATGTAGAAATATTTGCAAGCGGTATAGAAGGCTGGATAGTTGAAAGTGAAGGTAATATAACAATTGCTGTTGATACCCATGTTAATGAAGAATTAATAGCAGAAGGATACGCAAGAGAATTTGTTAATCGTGTTCAGAACATGAGAAAAGATGCCGGCTTTGATGTTGTTGACCGAATTAGTGTTTCGTTTAAAAGTGAACAAAAAATGATTGATTATGTATCCAAATATTCTGATTATATTTCAAGTGAAGTACTGGCTGATTCTCTCGAATCAAAAAATAATATTGAAGGATTCAAACAAGAATTTAAAATAGGCGATTATGATTGTACGATCGTGATCGTTAGAGTAAAGAATTAAATAGGTAAACGGAGGCACTCATGGCTAAAAAGGCTAATAAAAAAACAGTAAAAAAATTCACCGCTAAAAAGAAATCAGTTAAAAAACCGGTGAGCAAACCAAAGAAAATAAATAAGGTAAAATCTGCTAAACCAAAGACAGCACTTAAAAAGAAATCAAAAGTTCAGAAAATTTCCAAATCCCGTAAGCATGTAGAAGTTATTTCTCCAACAAAGAAAGTTAGAAAGATCCAAGGTTACTCAAAAAAAGATTTAGATGATTTTAAGAAAATTATTTTTGATAAGAGAAATGAGATCATCGAACAACTACAGACTTTGAAAGATCAAATGATGGATCCTACTACAGGTCAATACGTAAATGAAAGTTCACCTTACTCGCTGCATATGGCTGAACAAGGAACGGATGCAATGGAACGCGAGAAACTTTATTTGTGGGCACAAAGAGAAAATAAATTTCTTGGTTATTTGGATGATGCACTTCAACGCATTGATAACGGAACATACGGTATCTGCATAGAATGTATTGATGAACCGCAGAATCTGTGTCCGACCTGTCCGCTTGTACCGAAAGACAGACTTGCAGCCGTACCGCATACTCAACACTGCTTGCAAGTAAAACAAAAAATGAAATCAATGTAAAATTACTTTTTCAGAAAACAGGAATTGTCTTGAGAGTATTATTCGTTTCGTTGTTCATTGTAATTGCCGATCAACTATCAAAATTTTTTATTAAAGGGGGAACAATCCCTTTACTTAATCTTCACATTAATGGTATGAGTTATGGGGAAAGCATAAATGTAATCGGAGATTTTTTCAAACTTACTTTTGTTGAAAATCCCGGTATCGCATTTGGAATTGATGTTGATGGTGTATCGAAATTATTGCTATCGCTATTCACACTTCTTGCAAGCATCGGCGTTTTTTATTATTTGTGGAAATCAAAAGATCAAAAATTAATTATCCGCCTTGCACTTGCTTTTATTCTAGGTGGGGCAATCGGTAATTTAATTGATAGAACTTTTTACGGATTATTTTACGGTTATGCACCTTTGTTTTATGGCAAAGTTGTTGATTTTTTCAATATGGATTTTTTTGATTTTACGATTTTCGGGAAGACTTACGACCGATTCCCAATATTTAATATTGCGGATTCATCGGTTACCATTGGAGTTGCGCTGTTGTTGATATTTCATCGAACGCCATCTGTAGAGACTAAAGAAATTGAAACAGAGAAAAGTGAAGATAAGTTATTAGATGATAATGAAATCAATTCCGAAGTGAATAGTAAAACCAACAATTCAGAAACAACAAATTCTTCTTTGAACGAAGACAATAAGAATAATGTCGAAAATTATAAACGAGAAGAAATTCAAAATTGATGTTCCTGATGGTAAGAAAAAAGAACGTATTGATGTTTTTCTCGCCAATTCAATAGAGAATGCCACTCGCTCACGGATCCAAAAACTAATTAAAGCCAATTGTGTTATTGTAAATGGGAAAGTTATTAAAGCTAACTATCTCATTTGCCCCAAAGACAAAGTAGAAGTTACAATTCCAACATCACCCCGACCAGATGTTAATGAAGCCGAAGATATTCCATTAAATATAATTTACGAAGATGAATATCTTTTAGTCGTTAATAAGGCCGCCGGAATGGTTGCACATCCTTCTTTGGGAAATTATACCGGTACACTTGTCAATGCTCTTCTTCATCATACTAAAAAACTGAGTGCTCTTAACGAACCCAGCCGTCCTGGAATTGTTCACAGGATTGATAAAGATACAAGCGGGCTTCTTTTGATTGCTAAAGATGAATGGACTCACGCTAAACTAGCAAAACAATTTTACGATCATTCTATTGAACGAGAATATTGGGCTGTTTGCTGGGGGTTATTTAAGAACAAGAAAGGAGAAGTTGTAGGAAACATTGCAAGATCAACAAAGGATCGGAAAATTTTTACTGTAAGTGAAACAGAAGGTAAACATGCCCATACTTTCTATGAATTAATCGAAGAATTTGAATTCGCATCTCTGATAAAATTAAAATTGAAAACTGGAAGAACTCATCAGATCCGTGTTCATATGTCGCACTTTAAGCATCCAATCTTTGGCGATCCTACTTATGGGGGAAGAGTTATAGTTTACGGATCTTCTTTACCAAAAATAAAAGCAAGAGTTGATAATTTATTGGAGATCATGAAACGCCAAGCTCTTCATGCAAAGACACTTGGGTTTATTCATCCGCATACAAAAGAAAAAATTTATTTGGATTCGGAATTACCTGATGATTTTAAGATGTTCTTAAAAAAATTGCGGACAAATAATTAACCTCACGATTTAATCTTGTCCCATTCTGTAATAGCTTCACTAAATGGTAGTAACGCTCGTGGGATTGCTCCATGCATATAAGAAATTGCAACTCCATAATTCACAATTGGAATTCCAACCATCTTTGCTTGTTTAATTCTCATTTGCATAGCTCTTCTTGTGAGCATACAGCCACCGCAGTGAACAATTAATTTGTAGTCTGTAAGATTAGAGGGGAAGTCATGTCCGTTGACAATATCTATCTCTAAATTCTTTTTTGTATGAAGACGAAGCCATCGCGGAATTTTTACTTTTCCAATATCATCTTCTTGTGCATGATGAGAACAAGCTTCTGCAATTAATACTTTGTCGCCATTTTGCAATTCTTCGATTCTTTTTAAACCGCGCACATATTCAGGTAAGTCACCTTTATATCTAGCCATTAAAATGGAGAATGTTGTAAGAGGGATATCATCTGGAACATCCGCAGCTACACGCATAATTGCTTGGCTATCGGTTATGACTAATTTTGGTTTATCGGCAAGTATAGAAAGTGCTGCTCGCAGTTCTTTATCTTTTGTAACTACTACAATCGCATCTTCATCTAATGATTCACGGATTGCTTGAACTTGAGGCATGATTAATCGCCCTTTGGGTGCACCAAGATCGATTGGTACGACAAGTACAATTACGTCATGTTGTTTGATAAGATCCCCAACTAATGTCAATTCATCTTCAGTAGGGAGTAGTTTTATCACTTTCTCTTTTAGTTCATATATGCCTTCATCAGTAAAACACGAAACCGTATGATAATTAATTCTATAAGATTTTAATTCTTCAATTAATGCATAATTGATACCCAATTCAGACTTATTAATAACAGTAAGAAAAGGTATTTCAAGATTTTTTAATTGTTCAATGAGATGTGTCTCATACTCAGTAAGATTTTGCTGTGGATCTAAGACTAAAATTGCGAAATCGGATTCGGAAATAACTCTGGTTGTTTTATCAATTCTTTTTTCTCCAAGTTCACCTTCATCATCAATTCCTGCTGTATCAATTAACACGACAGGTCCGAACGGTAATAATTCCATTGCCTTCATTACCGGGTCAGTTGTTGTGCCTGGTGTTTCACTAACTATTACAAGATCTTGTCCGATAAATTTATTTACAAGAGAAGATTTTCCGACATTGCGTTTTCCTATAAACGCAATATGTATTCTTTCAGATTGTGCAACCTTACTCAATGTCTATTCCCAAGTCTTTAGATATTATATTGAACAGTTCGTTTTCATCTAACAGTTTACTTTTCATTAAAGCTTTCACAAAAGGTATTTTATTTTCAAAAGAATATTTCACCAAATCTTGGATCGTATCATAACCAAAAGTAGTAATTAAGGAAGCGGCAATAGCAGATGAGTTAATAAGATTTAATTTACATCTTTCGATATTTGCTGTAATTCCTGCAATGCAATTTTTAGCCAAGTTAAAATTAGAATCTCTTAGAAAAGAAATTGATTTCAAAAACAAGTGTGCTATCATAGGAGAGAACGCATTTAATTCAAGATTTCCTGAAGACACCAAGTTTGAAATCATTACATCATTACCTTTAACAAGCTCGCAAACTTGGATTGCATTTTCTAATATTACCGGATTAACTTTTCCAGGCATAATACTGGAACCGGATTGTTTTGGCGGAAGATTTATTTCTCCAATTCCACCAGTAGGTCCGCTAGATAGAAAGCGCAGGTCATTACAAATTTTTTGAATGGATGTTGCACCAGCTTTTACAATTCCATGTACTTCCACAAAAACATCTAAGTTTTGCGTACCATCTATTAGATCTTCGCTCTTAGCTATTGGTAGTTTTGTAATTTTTTTTAGAATATTGTTTACATTCAGAACATATTCTTTAATTGCAGAAACTGAGTTACCAACTGCAGTTCCTCCAAGATTGACAGAGCGCAGTCGTTCTTCAGCATTATATATACGCCATCTGTCACGGGCAATTGCTTGCGCATAGGCACCAAACTCTTGTCCTAGAGTTATGGGAACAGCATCTTGAAACTGAGTTCTGCCTAACTTTAAAACATTTTTGAATTCTTCTTCCTTTTTTTGAAGCACATTTTGTAATTGCGAAAAAGAATCTGAAAGCTCTCTCAACAAATAAATGGAAGCAATTCTCAACGCAGTAGGGTATGTGTCGTTTGTTGATTGACTTAGATTAACGTCATCAAGAGGATGAATTGTAGAATAATCTCCAAAAGATTTTCCTAATATTTTAAGAGAGGTATTTGCAATTACTTCATTCACATTCATATTTAATGAAGTTCCGGCTCCTCCTTGATACGGATCAACAATAATTTTGTTGTAAATACTTTCGGAAGAACCATTAATGCAGTCATCTGTTTCTTTAATTAAGGAATGGATTGCCTCATCTATAGCATCAAATTTTTCCTTGAACAAAATGCCACATTTATAATTTGTCTCCGCGCAAGCCATCTTAACTTGGAAGTATGCTTTTATCAAATAAAGATTAATCCTTTCGCCTGATTTAGGAAAGTTGTCAACACTTCTTTGTGAGTTAATACCATAAACAGCATCATCTGGAATTTGGATCTCACCTAACGAATCTTTTTCTATACGCATGTTTTATTCAAAAATATTTATAAATGAAATATACCAAAAATCAAAATTTGGTTTAACCTTTATACAATAAAAAAACCCCGCATTAGCGGGGTTTTTTTAGAATTATATCAAGATGAATTATTTTACGAGAAGCATCTTGTTAACTTTTACAAAGTTATTAGCTTCAATTCGATAGAGATAAACACCAGAAGCCATATTTCTTGCTGTCCATTCAATTGTATGTGTACCAGCAACTAATTCATTATTAACCAACGTTTCAACTTCTCTGCCAAGTGCATCATAAACTGTCAACTTAACATGTCCGCTGTTTGGTAATGCAAATTTAATATTCGTTGTCGGGTTGAATGGATTTGGATAATTTTGATAAACAACATAATCAGAAGGAATTATTTCTTCATATTTAACTGCAGTTGCAATTCCAAGTGAAGCCATTGCACCTTTTAAACCTGTAATAATATATTTTGGATTATGAATACCACCGCTTTTATCTTCCCAAGCAGTTACACCATTCCAATATGCACTTAATTGTGCTTTACTCCACGATGAGGATGGAACAGGAAAACCATAGAATGTACCATCGTCTTTATAATAACCAGTTGAAGTACTTCTAGTAACTCCAGGAATTGAGGCTATTAGATTATCCATAATCTTTGTATACATTCCTTTTACTTCTGTTTGTAATCCTTCAACAAGACCGTTGTTATTATGATCACCATTTCCATTATAGAAGAATTTTACATCGGCAAAATCATTACCAAAAGTTGTTCCATGACATTGTGCGCAAGCTTGCATATTATCAAGAGCTGTAATTCTTCTGCCATCTGGTCCAGTCAAGAAGTTACCTTTAGCATCTTTCTGAAATGTGCTCATACTGAATGAATGGCCGCCCCATTGCATAACAACATTATTTTGAACTGAAGCTCCGGTATACATATGACATGTTACACAAAGATCAGGGGCAAATCCATAATGATTGGATTTCTTTAATGTAACACCACCCAATTCTAACATATTATTTCCTAATAACATATCACCTTGTGGACCATGGTGTGGACCAAAACGATTATTGATTGTACCAGCTAATGCTTGATTTGCTTCTGTTCTTGAGCGATGACAATTTAAACACATTGTTCCCATTCCAGCATTTTCAACATCTTTAAGAATCGGAGTTTTTGCATCAACACTGTTATAAGTCAGTATTTGTGAAGTTACTTTTCTTAATTGGAATACATTAGTAGCATTATGTGGGTCGTGGCAGCCTGCACAAGTAATGGGAGAATAAGAAACATCAAAGTAAGGATCTGTTGTTGGAATGCCTGCAGCATACTGGGCAAAACCTGCACCGGTATGACACTGAACGCAGGATTCACGACCAGGACCACTTTCATCAACAACTGCAGCATGAATTGAAGCATCCCATTGTTCTGGAAAAATATGGTGTGTACCTGAATCATGGCAATAAGCACAAACAGCAGCATCATATGTTGCTTGCATTCTTGAATCTGTCGTAACTCCTAAGTGACTACCAGCCGGACCGTGGCAGCTTTCACACTGAATGTTAGCTCTCATTATGGCATCAGGGAATTGAGTTTTTAATTGATCAAATACACCATTACCTAAAACTGCAGGGTAAGTAAAAGTCATATCATCAAAACCATCGTTTTTTGCAGTTGTATTTTTATCATTACCTGTAGTATGACAGCTTATACAATTAGCAGAGTAATGATCTGCTGGACCACTTAAACCAGGAGTGCCATTCATCGCTCTTGTGAACATAGTTGCATGATTGGTTCCTTTCCATTCTGTAACTTTTCCAGAGTGACAGGTATTGCAACTTAATTTGGTATCAACACCATTAACTATAGTATTTTCATAACCTAAATATTTGGAAGCGTTAAATGTTACTGATTGAGTATAAGAACCATCTGTGATAGTAACTTCGTAAGCACCAAGTTTATCGGGTGTCAAAAATACAACTTGATTATATTCGTCGATAATATCTTTTGTAGCATTAACAGCTGTAGCTGAGCCTGAAGGTCTTCTTGTAACTGTCCAAGTAGGTGTCCCAAATTTTTGACCAGTCATCGTAGCTTTGAAATACATTATTGATCCTATACCAACATTTGTTAAACCTGTTGAAGGATAAGTATAAATGTCAGTTGTTGATTTAGCAACATCTCTTGGAGACACACCAAAAACATTCATAGTTAGCTTTACAGTTTGTGCCCAAGATGCTGATGCAACAAAGAGGATAAGAAAAAGAAAAATTGTTGATCTTTTGAACATAATTTTCCTCCGGTGATTAGAGTGATTTGTTATTTTTAGATGAGTTTCTTTCATTTTTAAGATAAAAAGACTTACTTGAGTTTTGTTCTTTTTTCTATTAAGAAATATAGAAATTAATTCAAAGATGTCAAAGTCCGTTGAAACACATTTTTTAAATTATATCTTATTACCTTATTTTAAGCAAAAATTGTTCCTCACATAAATTTGTATAAACTAAGCTCTATTCGTATATTTTTTCTCATAATTTGGAAAAAATCATGAAGATTTATAATACTTTTACCAAAACTAAGGAAGAATTACAGCCTTTCAATCCTCCTAATGTAACAATGTATATGTGCGGACCAACCGTTTATAATTATTTTCATATCGGAAATGCAAGATCTTTTGTTATGGCTGATATTGTTAGGAGATATCTCGAGTACAAGAGCTACAGTGTTAAGTTTATTATGAATATTACTGACGTTGATGATAATATTATCAATAAATCTAACGAAGAAAAAAAATCAACAATTGATGTTGCAGGTTTTTATACTAATGCATTTTTCGAAGATGTAAGAAAACTCAAAATTAAGGAAGCAGATTTTTATCCTAAAGCAACTTTGCACATTTCAGAAATGATTGGAGTTATTAAGCAATTAGAAGAAAAAGGATTTGCTTATAATGTTGACGGGAATGTGTTTTACGATGTTTCAAAATTTTCGGATTATGGAAAACTTAGTGGAAAGAATACCGGAGATTTAGAATCCGGTGCACGTGTTGATGTAAATGAAGAGAAAAAAAATCCGCTCGATTTTTCTCTATGGAAAAAAGCAAAAGAAGGAGAACCAAGTTGGGATAGTCCTTGGGGCAAGGGAAGGCCTGGCTGGCATATCGAATGTACGGCAATGAGTACAAAACATTTAGGCAAATCAATTGATATTCATGCCGGAGGTAATGATTTAATATTTCCACACCATGAAAATGAAATTGCCCAAAGTGAAGCTTGCTTTGAACAAAAATTTGTTAAATACTGGATGCATTTTGGTTTTTTAAATATTCAAAATGAAAAAATGTCTAAATCACTTGGGAATTTTTTTACTGCACGCGAAGTTTTGGATAAATACACAGCCGAAGCAATTCGTTTATTTTTTGCCCAAACTAATTATGGCGGGCCTCTTAATTTTAGTGATGAATTATTAAATTCAGCTCAGAAAGGTTATGAAAAAATGTTAAACCTTGCAGAGAAAATTGAAAGAGAAATCAAACTAAATGTTAAAAGTGAGGTCAAACCTGAATTTGATATAAAAAAATATTATTCTGATTTTGAAAAAGTAATGGATGATGATTTCAATTCGCCTCAAGCTGTTGCTGTTATTTTCGATTTTATTAGAGCGGCTAATAAAGTTATAGCTGAAAATAATAATATAGATTCGAGCTTCTATCAAGGATTAAAACAATTTCTTAAGAATACTGCAGAGAATGTATTGGGAATAATTCATTTTGATGATTTGGTTAACACATTAAATCCTAATATTGATAACGAACAAATAGAAATGTTAATCAAGAAAAGAGATATTGCTAAAAAAGAAAAAAACTTTGCTCTCGCTGATCAAATAAGAACAGAATTGATTAGTCTAGGTATCGTACTTCAGGATAGTAAAACCGGAACTACTTTTAAGAAAATAAATCTGAAATAAATAAAGATTATCTCTAACTTTGACAAAACTTCTAAATAAAAAATGAAAAAACATTTTTTGATATTATTTTTTTCTTTGATTTTTTCTAACCAATTATTTCCTCAAGGTACTGGCGGAACGAATGCTAAGTTTGAGTACAGAAGATTAGTTGATCTTCCAACAGCGGGTATTCTTGAAAAAGGCTTTGCAGGGGTAACACTTGATGTGATGCCGCTTGGAGTCGTCATTACAAGAATTGAAGTTGGTGTTGTTGATGGTTTTAGTTTTGGTATATCTTATGGTGGCAGAAATATTATTGGAAGCGGAGATATTGATTGGAATAAATGGCCAGGTGTAAATGTTAGAGCAAGAATTATTGATGAGACCCCATTGTTACCTGCAATAGCAATTGGTTTTGATTCTCAAGGAAAAGGTGCATATAACCGAGATCTTTCTAGATATCAAATCAAGTCTCAAGGTTTTTTTGTTGCTGCATCAAAGAATTTTGAACTGTTTGGTTATTTAAGCATTCATGGTGTTATCAATTATTCGATGGAACGGGACGACGCTGATAAAGACTTAAATTTAGGTGTCGGATTTGAAAAAACAATTGGTTCCAAAGTCTCTTTTATTGGTGAATATGATTTTGCTGTTAATGATAATACTGGTAATTCTCTTGGAAAAGGAAATGGTTATTTGAATTTTGGCTTACGATGGTCTGTGGGGGATGGTCTAACACTCGGTCTTGATTTACGTGATTTATTAGACAATAAGCGTATTAACGGGAATAAAGCCGATCGAGGAATTTTTGTAGAGTATGTAAAATCTATCTTTTAAGTTAATTGTATTCATAAAAACACATATTAGTTTACTGATATAGACACAATTTATTCCTAGACTTTCTTTTTGCCTTTCATTTCATCATTAATTAGGTATAATTTTTGTACAGATAGATTATCAATTAAGAAGGGTGTTATCATGAAAACTTTAATTCGACTTTTAATTGTATTACCTCTTCTTACACTTGGAGGGTGCTACACACAAATTGCTTTTCGTGATTATAGTCCTAAAGACACTAACTATGAACCTGGTGAAGATGAATATGCTTATGAAGATCAAGCAGATTCCACTTATTACGATGATAATTCATACGATTATTATTATCAAAACTCTTACACCCCAAGTTATAGAAGATTTCTGGGAAGCTATTACCCGTCGCTTGGATTCTCTTTCGGATTAGGATACAATTCTTATTATTATAGTTTATTTGGATGGGATAATCCTTACTGGTATTGGAGATATAATTCCATTTGGAATTACGGTTATTACGGGTATAACTATGGTTATCCTTACTATTGGTATAATCATAACTCACATTGGAATAATTATGCTGGTAATACTGTGAGATACAGAAATAATGTAAGTACAAGAACACGCGATAACGATGGTCAACGCGGTAGAGGTGGAAGCGGGATTAGCGATCGCAGTAGAACAAACACAAGTTATACAACTCGTGATAGGACTAACCGTTCTAACGATGTAGATCTTGGTAGAGTTAGAGTTTCAAGAGATGCAAATATTAGAAATGACGGAACTCGTGTAACAACACCAAGGAAAGATAGTCCATCAACACGCAATGGAAACACTCGGACCCGTGAGCGTAGCAATACAAATGATAAT
>Ga0082335_1005452_pt1 | contig 17582 bp, 15 predicted proteins | sample Subgrocontami58m_FD_72375 | JGI IMG/M metagenome (GOLD analysis project Ga0082335, IMG submission 72375) | Subsurface groundwater microbial communities from S. Glens Falls, New York, USA - GMW37 contaminated, 5.8 m (SPADES assembly) (version 2) ... | reverse complement strand
AGAGCGTAGGAGTTTGTGCCAGTTGTCTGGCTGCCGTCCGGATTAGCGAGGTGTGAAACGGCGTCCTCGGCTCGCAGCGATCCGCTCGCCTGCCCTGTCGAAACCACGCATCCCCGTGGCCCTCTCAGGCTGCATCCATCCTAACGAACGGCACGCCCGTTCTGTTCCTCGGGACGCCACCGCCGCGAGACCGGCCGGCGAGCCAGGCTCAGTAGGTGTCGCGGCGCGGGGGAAATCCACCTGGGCGCGGGGGGAAGCCGCCGCCCGCCGGACGGCCGTAGCCGCGCGGGCCGGGCATCGCGGAGCGCGGGCGAAAACCGCCCGGGCGCGCCGGGGGCGGGACGCGTGAGCCGGGGACGTTCGACAGGATGACGACCCGCCGGTTAGGGTCCACGCCGACCGACTCGGTGCGCACGCCGTCCTCCCGCTGGAGCGCGAGGTGCACGATCCGCCGCTCGTAGGCGAGCATCGGCTCGAGGGTCACGGCCTGCCCGCTCGCGCGGACCCGCCCGGCGACGGTGCGCGCGATCTCACGGAGCTGCTCCTCGCGCCGGTGGCGGTAGCCCTCGATGTCCACTGGGACGTGGACGCTGTGGCCGACCTTCTTCGAGGTGATCGCCGACACGACGTGCTGGAGCGAGACGAGGTTCTCGCCGCCGCGGCCGATGACCGCGCCGAGGTCCTCGCCGTTGACCTCGAGCCCCTCCATGCCCTGCCGGCCGTCGATCGACACCTCGGCGGGAATCCCCATCTTCGCCAGGAGCTCGCGGAGGATCTCGGCGCCGAGCTCGAGCTCCTCGATGAGCGGCGCGGAGGCCTCCTCGACCTGGGCCTCGGCGCGGCGCTCGGTCGCGGCGCGGATCGCGTCCGGCCGGCGCGGGACCTCGGCCTCATCAACGACCGGCTCCGGCTCGAGGTCGCGCTCGTCCTCCTGGAAGGAGAGGAGCACGCGCGCATCCTCCCCGCCCATTCCGAGCATGTTCGACGGCTTGCCGCGGTCGAGGACCTCGATGTCAACGTTGGCGCGGGTGCGGCCGAGCTGCCGCAGCCCGCGCTCGATCGCTTCCTCGACGGTCCGTCCGGTGAACTCCTCTCCTCGAAGCGGGCTCATCGTCTGCCCCCCTTCCGCTTCCGGCCGCCGCCCTTACCCGGGTCCTTCGGCTGGCCTTGCGGCTTCCGCTCCTGCGCGTCGAGCGCGGCCATGTCGGCGCGCTCCTCGGCAAGCGCCGCGACCTGGCGCCGCCCGAGCGCCCGCTCGCCGGGCGAGGGGATGTTCGCGAGGGCGGGCACGAAGCGCGGCAGCCTGCCCCAGCCGGTGACGAAGTACTGCTGCACCATCTGGAAGAGCGTGGTGGTCACCCAGTAGAGCCCGAGCCCCGCCGGCAGGCCCCAGGCGATGAAGACCGTGATGAGCGGGAAGTAGTAGACCATCGACTGCATCATCTTGGCCTGCGGGTCGTCGGTGACCGGCTGCTTCGCCGGCTGCGCCATGAGCGAGGCGATGAGCTGGCTGGCGCCGGCGAGCACCGGCAGGACGTGGAGCGGGTCGGCCTGGGCGAGGCCAGCCGTCATCCAGGGCAGCCAGTGCGCGGCGGTGTCGAGCGGCTGGTCGAGCCCGAGCGGGTAGCTGACGAAGGACGGCAGGAACTTGGCATACTCGGCGCCGGTGAGCGCTGCTTGGCCGACGCCGCCGCCGGCCTGGATGAACGCGGCGTACATCGCGAAGAGGATCGGCATCTGGACGAGGAGCGGCAGGCAGCCCATCGCGGGGTTGTAGCCGCGCTCCTTGTAGAGCTTCATCTGCTCTTCGCTCATGCGCTGGCGGTCCTTGCCGTACTTGGCCTTGAGCTCGTTCATCGCCGGCGCGAGCTCCTGCATCGCTCGCTGCGAGCGGATCTGCGCGACGAAGAGCGGGTAGAGCACGAGCCGGATGCCAACCGTCACGAGGATGATCGCGAGGCCGAAGTCGTGGAACAGGTCGAAGAGCGCCACGAACACCGTGAGGAGCGGGTGGACCAGGAGCGTGTTCCAGGGACCCTCGAGGAAGCTCATCGGACGGGGTCGTACCCTCCGCGCGCGAAGGGGTGGCAGGAGAGCACGCGCCGGACCGTGAGGACCGAGCCGCGGAGCGCGCCGTGCTTCTCGACCGCCTCCATCGCGTACTCCGAGCAGGTCGGGGTGTAGCGGCAGGCGGGTGGGAGGAGCGGGCTCACCGCTCTCTTGTAGAAGCGCAAGGCAGCGAGGACGGCGTGCCTCACGCCGGGAGCCCAATCAGGCGGTCGATCTCGCTGGCGACCCTGGCGCGGAGGGCTGCCGCGCTCGCGCGGGCCAGGCCGGGCCGCGCGACCAGGACGAGGTCGATTGCCGGCACTCCGGCCCGCTCTCGGAGATCGACGCGCACGGCCTCGCGGAGACGGCGGCGGGCACGGTTCCGCGCCACGGCGCCGCCGAACCCACGCTGGGTGGAGACCGCGAGCCGAGGCGCGCCGACGGCGTTCGCGCGCGACCACAGGCCGAAGGCGCGATCGCCGTGCGCGAGCCCCTCGGTCCGCGTCCGCGCGATGTCAGCGGAACGCCGCAGGCGCGCGGCGGTCACCACGTGCGGTGCCGGCTCAGGCGACGGTGAGGCGCTTGCGGCCACGCGCCCGGCGTGCCGCAAGGACGCGACGGCCACCCGTCGTGCTCATCCGCGCGCGGAACCCGTGCACACGGGCGCGGCGGCGCGTCTTTGGCTGGTAGGTACGCTTCACGATGGAGTCCCTTCCTCGTCTGGGAACGAGCGATCAATGAGGATGGCCACCTGCGGCCTGTCCGAAAAGTCTAACAGCCGTGTCGGTGTTTGCCCCGTCCGGAGCCGCGGTGGTATGGTGCCGCCCTCGGCGGAACGCGTTCTTCTGTGGATCCCGTGGCTGGCACAGGGGTAGTGTTCGTGTCGCGGCCAACCTCGCGTGTGGGGAGCGTCATGGTCGGCGAATGGGGAGAGCGGGATCCTTTGACCCTCAGGCATCTGTGGCAAGCCGTCCTTGGGGAGCTCCAGCTCGCGATGACGCGCGCCCACTACGACACGTGGTTCAAGGACACCTCGATCGTCTCCGAAGAGGACGACGTCTACTGCGTCGGCGTGCCGAATGCGTTCGCGCGCGAGTGGCTCGAGAGTAAGTATCGCGCGCAGGTCCGCGCGATCCTACAGCGCCTCGTTGGTCGGACAGTCGATGTTCGGTTTCTCACGGTCCCGGGCGGGCAGCCGGATGTTCGCGCGACCAGCCACGCGCCAGGTCGTCAGAACGGGCCTGCGCCGGCTAGCACGCCGGCCGCCCCCACCGACCGCCGCGAGGGAGCGCTCGCGATCCTCAACCCGAAGTACACGTTCTCGAATTTCGTCGTCGGCTCGAACAACCGGCTCGCGCACGCCGCCGCGCTGTCGGTGGCGGAGCGCCCTGGCCACTCCTACAACCCGCTCTTCGTGTATGGCGGCAGCGGGCTCGGGAAGACGCACCTCATGCACGCCATCGGTCATGCCGTCATCGCTCGCCACCCGAAGAAGCGAGTGGCCTACGCCACGAGCGAGAAGTTCACGAACGAGTTCATCAACTCGATCAGGACGCAGAAGACCGAGGAGTTTCGCGAGCGCTACCGGCGGATCGACGTCCTGCTCATCGACGACATCCAGTTCGTCGCCGGGAAGGAGGGTACCCAAGAGGAATTCTTCCACACGTTCAACGCGATCCACGAGGAGGGCAAGCAGATCGTCCTCACGAGCGACCGCCCGCCGAAGGCGATCCCACAGCTCGAGGACCGGCTTCGGTCACGCTTCGAGTGGGGGCTCATCGCGGACATCTCGACGCCCGACGTCGAAACGCGCACGGCAATCCTCCGCGCGAAGGCGGAGGTACAGCACGTCGCGGTGCCACCACAGGTCATCGACTTCCTCGCCCAGCGGATCGCGTCGAATGTCCGCGAGATCGAGGGTGCGCTCACGCGAATCGTCGCTTACGCGACGCTCAACGCGCAGCCGGTGACCATCCAGCTCGCCCAAGAGATGCTCCAAAACATCCTCTACAACCCGCGCCGGCAGACGATCTCACCGGAGCGGGTGGTGGAGACCGTCGCCTGGCACTACAACGTCCCGGTAGAGCAGCTTCGCGGCAGGGCGCGCGACCGCCAGATCGTGCTACCCCGTCAGATCGCGATGTACCTCATGCGGGAAGAGACCGAGGCGCCGCTCCTCCGCATCGGCGAGGCGCTGGGCGGCCGGGATCACTCCACGGTGCTCCACGGGTGCGACAAGATCGAGCGCGAAATGGCCGAGAACGACGAATTCCGTCGCGACATCGGCGCCTTACGGGAGACCCTCTACTCGGAGTGAGGTAGTCGAACGTATGGGTTCGTGTGGATAAGGCGCCAATCTCTGTGGATAAGTCGCTGAATTTGTGGATATCCACCGACGATCTATGTCATGATGTCGCCACTACGTCGTATTTCGTAACAAGAGCGCTATCCTTCTCCACGACCCCTCCCCGACCCGGACCCGGCACGTCCACAGGCTCATGCACGACGGTCAGCACGGGGAGGCCACTTGCCCGCATAGTCCACAGCACTACGCGCGCTACTACGGTCTAATGACAGATTCCCTGAGGGGTACGGGAGGGGCCTCGTGAAGGTCAGTTGTCTACAAGAGAACCTCACGCGCGGACTGCAGGTTGTCGGCCGTGGGGTCTCGAGCCGGGGCACGCTCCCGATCCTCTCAAACGTTCTGCTGAAGACTGAAAATGGGCGGTTGAGGCTCACGACGACGAACCTCGAGGTCGGCGTGAACTGTTGGGTCCCGGCGAAGGTCGAGGACGAAGGGTCGATCACCGTTCCGGCGAAGCTCCTTATCGACTTCGTGAACTCGCTCTCGCCGGGGCAGATCGACCTGTCACTCAACGTCCGCACGAAGACACTGCATCTCAAGAGCGGTGCCTACGAGGCGAACATGAAGGGACTCGACGCGGAGGAGTACCCGATCATCCCGACGAGCCCAGACAAGCCGACCACCCGGATGGCCCAAGCCACCTTGCGGCAGATGATCATGGAGGTCGCGTTCGTCGCGGCCACCGACGACAGCCGGCCGATCCTGACCGGCTGCCTTACCTCGTTCGCCGGCGAGCAGGTCACGATGGCCGCCGCCGATCCATACCGTCTGTCGGTGCGGCACGCGCCGCTCCTCCTGAAGGTCGATCCGCCGATCGAGGTCATCATCCCGGCGAAGAGCCTCTTTGAGGTTGCGCGGATTCTCAGCGATTCCGGTGAGGTGGACATCGCGGTCACCGCGAATGGAAGCCAGGTGATCTTCCACACTGAGGAGGCCGACCTCGTCTCCCGGATCATTGAAGGCCAGTACGTGAACTACAAGCAGGTCATCCCGGCGAGCCACACGACGACCGTCATCCTCCAGCGGGAGGAGCTCCTCAAGGCGACCAGGCTCGCCTCGTTCTTCGCCCGCGACGCCGCGAACATCGTCCGGTTCCAGGTCGACCCGAAGAGCGATCCACCGCTGGTAGTCAGCGCGAACGCGGCGGAAGTGGGCGACAACATTGGCCGCGTGGAGGCCAATGTGGATGGTGCGCCCACGACCATCGCCTTCAACTCGAGGTTCCTCGGCGAGGTGCTCGGCAGCCTCACGGCGCCTGAGGTCGCGCTCGAGCTGGGTGGGCCGCTCGCTCCAGGCGTGGTGAAGATCGTCGGCGACGACACCTATCTCCACGTGGTGATGCCGCTCCGTATCCCGAGCTAGGCATGCAGGTCCGGCACCTCGCGCTCGAGGAGTTCCGGAGCTATGACCGCGCGGAGGTCGCTCTCGCGCCGGGGATCACCGCGTTCGTCGGCGCGAACGGTGCGGGTAAGACGAACCTCCTCGAAGCGATCCACCTGGCCGCACGCGGCGACTCTTCGCGCGCGCGCGACGACGCCGAGATGGTGCGTTGGGGCGCCTCGATCGGTCGGGTGCGGGTGGAGGTGGAGCATGCCGAGCACACGCGGCGCGTCGAGGTGCTGGTCTTCGCGCCAGCCACGGGCGAGCGGCGGCGCCCGAGGCGCTGGCTGCTTGACGGAGCGGGGAAGCGGGCGGACGACGCTATCGGCGAGTTGAAGGTCGTCGCTTTTTTTCCCGAGGATGTCGCGCTCCTGGCGGAGGCGCCGGCAGCCCGGCGGCGCTATCTCGACGCGATGATCGGCCAGGTGGACCGGCGGCACCGTGCGGACAGCCGCGAGTATCAGCGGGTGCTTGAGCAGCGCAATGCGCTTCTTCGCGCGCTCCGGGAGAGCGGCGCGCCGGCGGGCGAGGCGCGGCGGTCGGCCGAGCTTGCCTTCTGGAATGAGTCGCTTTGCGCGCTCGGTGGTGTCGTTGCGGATCGTCGCGCGCTCGCCGTGCGGGAGATCGGCCCGGCATTCGCGCGGGCGATTGCGACCTTCACCGGTGGCGGGACCCTGGAGCTCACGTACGCGTCCCAGGTCGAGGGCGCCGCGGCGCAGGAGCGGTCAGCCGGCTACCGCCGCCTCGTGGAGGAGAAGGGAGAGCGGGAGATCTGGCAAGGCACGACCCTAGTTGGCCCTCACCGCGAAGACCTCGCGGTCTCCGGCGGCGGGCGGCCGCTGCCAGCGTTCGCCTCACGCGGGGAGCACCGGAGCGTGGTGCTCTCGCTGAAGCTCGCGGAGGCCGACTGGCTCCGTGCGCGGTCGGGCGAGGAGCCCGTCTTTCTCCTTGACGATGTGATGAGCGAGCTCGATCCGCGCCGGCGCGAGGCGCTCGTCGGAGCGCTCCCCGCCGACGCGCAGGTGCTCGTGACCGCCGCGCTCCCGGTGGGACTTCCCGCGGCGCTTCTTGCCCGCGCGGCGGTGCGCGAGGTCACCGCCGGGCAGGTCGCCGCCGGGCGTCTATGAGGCCGCTCGGCGGCGCTGTGCGCCGCGCCCTCCAAGCGCTCCACTTCGACGCGGAGGTCGAGCGCGCCACCGCGCTGGGCGCCTGGCCGGACGCTATCGCGAGCATCCTCGGACCAGCGGCGCGTGAGATTCGGGCGATCCGGGTGGACCTGGAGACGCTCGTCGTCCTCGTACCCGATACCGGGTGGGCCGGCGAGATCCGGCTGCGCGAGCGCGAGATCGTCGCCGCCTTGCGCGCGAGCGCCCCCCGCTGCGGTGTGACGCGTCTGCGTTGCGCTCCGGCGAACGAGAGAGGCCGATGAGCTTCGTCACCAAGGTCGGCTCCACCGCCGAGTTTGACCCGGAGTCCGCGGACGCGCTCCTCACGGTCGAGCCGGAGACCGGCGCGACGCTGCGGACGAAAGGTCGGCTCTTCGCGCTGTGCGAAGTCCTCCCCGCGGTGCGGTCCGGCGCCGCGCTGTCGCGCGAGATCGTCGAGATCGTGCGCCAGGAGTACTACTACGACCTCTCAGCCGGGATCGAGGTGTCGCTGCGGCGCGCGGCGCGCCAAGCCAACCGCCGCGGGGTCCAGCTGCTCCGCGACACCCACGGCAAGATCGCTCTCCACCTCGCCTGCGTCGTGGTCGTGAACAACGAGCTCCACGCCGTTCGGATCGGCGGCACGCAGGTCTTCCTTGTGCGCCGCGCTCGCCTGTTCCTCCCGGGCGACCAGCCGGGCGATCTCGCGGATTTCGTCCATCGCACTACCACGCTGCGCGCGGCCTCACTGGGCGCCGAGCCCGACCTGCTGCCTGCGGTCTGGCGTCAGACCGTGGAGTCGGGCGATACTGTCATCGTCGCGGCGGGTGCCCTCGTCGAAGCGCTCGGCGCCGAGGAGCTGAAGAGCGCCGCGGTGACGCTCCACCCGCGGTCGGCGGCGGAGCATGTCCACAACCGTGCGGTGGCCGACGGTGTGAGCGGCGGCGCCAGCGCGCTGTTCGTCGAGATCGCCAGCGCGCCGTCCGCCGCGACGCGCGTCGTCGCGGCGACCGAATTCACGCGCCTGAGCGACGAGGTCGTGCTCGCGGAGACGATCCGGTCGCGCGTCGATCGCGTCGCACGCCGCATCCCTCGCTTCGGCGCGATGCCGGCGCGCGTCGTCGCGCCGGTCGCGCGCCTCGGACGGCGCGCTCTCGCGGTGGCGCTCGAGCTCATGCCCCGCCGGCCGGCGTCGCTGCCGCGACCGCCGGACGTCGGGCGCACACACGCGCGCCGGCAGCACCGCGCGGCGGCGACAGCCGCGGTCGCGGCGATCGTCGCCGGACTGGCGCTCGGCACCCTGGCGTACGGGGACTACGTGCGCGGTCGCGAGATCGGTGAGTACGCCGCGGCGTTCGGGGACGCGCAGAGCGAGGTCGCCGCGGCGCGACGGGCCATTGAGCGCGTCCCTCGGGATGCCGAGCCCGCCCTTGGTCGGCTGGAGGCCGCGAGCGCCCGGCTCTCCGCCGCGGCAGGGTCACCGGTCGCCGACCCGCAGCGGATCGGCGCGCTCGCCGCGGAGATGGATCGTCTGCGCGATCTGCTCTCGAACGTCCTCGTCGACCTCGGCCGCATCGTGGCCGCCGCGCGACCCGTCCAGCTCGCGCAGACGGTGAACGGCCTGTACGCGGCGGATCCCGGCGCCGGACGGCTCTGGCGCGTGTACGGTGACCCGGTGACGACGAGCGTCGTGATCGAGCGCGGCACGGGCGGCGCGAACGCGCCGGTGGCAGTGCTCGCCACAGGCGAGGTGCTCACCGCGGTGGACGACGGACGGAAGGTGTGGCGCGCCCAGGGGAACACGGTCGTCGACGTGACACCACCGGACGCGTCGCGCTGGGCGACGGTCACCGGCGCCGCGCTCTTCGATGGCAATCTCTACGTGCTCGACGAGCGGAGCGGTCAGGTCTGGAAGCACGAGGGTGATGACGCCGGGCGGTTCGGTGCCGGGATCGCGTTCCTCGCGCAGCCGCTCGCGCCCGGCGCACGGTCGGTCGCGGTGGACGGGGCGGTCTGGGTCGTCGACCGGAATGGGGAGCTCCTCCAGTACCGCCGCAACCCCGCGGCCGCGACGGCGCAGCGCGTGGACCTGCTCATCCGCTGGCAGGGCGAGGCGGTGCGCGCGACCGCGGTCCAGGCGCTCGAGACGCAACGCTCGATCTACCTCCTGGACGCACCCGGCCGGCGCGTCGTCCAGCTCACGCGCGACGGCCGCGAAACCGCGCGCGTGACACTCCCCGCGACCCTCGAGGAGGCGAGCGCCTTCTACGTGTCGGAGGGCCAACTGCGCGTCTACGCCGCGCACGGCGGCAAGATCTCCGTGAGCGAGCTCAAGTGATCCCGCTGCGCGACCTGAACCCGACGCACGGCACGCCCGTGGTCAACCGCCTGCTCCTGCTCGCGAATCTCGCGCTGTGGGTCTACACGCTCACGCTCATCCGGACACCCGGAGCGCTCGATGCCTTCTACGGCGCGTACGCGTTCGATTGGGACACCTTCACCGCGGCTCTATCCGCCGGTCGGCTCACGACCGCGACGTTCGCGCCGCTCGTCACACACATGTTCTTGCACGGAGGGTGGCTGCACGTGCTCGGGAACATGCTCTACCTGTGGATCTTCGGCGACAACGTCGAGGGGCGGCTCGGCAGCTTCCGCTACCTCGTCTTCTATCTCGCCTGCGGGGTGATCGCCGCGGTCGGCCAGGGCCTCATCGCGCCGTCGCCGATGGTCGGCGCTTCGGGCGCGATCGCCGGCGTGCTTGGTGCGTACCTCGTGCTGTTCCCCGGGGCACGGGTGTCCACGCTGGTATTCCTGGGCATCTTCATCAGCGTCGTCCAGCTGCCGGCTCTCATCGTCATCGGGTTCTTCATCGTCATCCAACTCGTCGACGGCCTCGCCCAGCTCCGCGTGGCCGGCGCGCCGTCGGCCGAGCAGGTGGCCTACTTCGCGCATCTGGTGGGGTTCGTCGCGGGGATCGTGCTCGTCCTGCTCATGCGGCCACGTCGCTTCGTTGCGGGGAGGCGGTAGTCTCGGAGCCGATGCTCGTGCCATGCGCTGTCGATTCCGTGCGGGTCCACGTCCTCACGGGGCAGCACGTGGTCCTGCTCCGCGAGCGCGACGCGAAGCGGCTGCTGCCGATCTGGATCGGCCAGGACCAGGCGCACAGCATCGCGACGCGCCTGGCGGGGATGCGGAGCGAGCGCCCGCTCACCCACGACCTGCTCATGGAGGTGATCCGCCGCCTCGGGGCGCAGGTGAGCCGGGTCGTCGTGAAGGATCTCGTGGCCGACGACACGGGCGGCGGCGTCTTCCACGGCAGCGTGTTCCTCGGATCCGCCGGCGGCGAGATCGAGATCGACTCGCGCGCTTCCGACGCCATCGCGCTGGCAGTACGGTGCGACGCGCCGATCCTCGTGGCGGAGACGGTCTTCGAGAGGTCGGCGATCCCGAACGAGTCGGCCGACGAGGAGGAGCTGACCGTCTTCAGGGCGTTCATCGAGACGCTTCCCGACGAGCCGAGCGGAGCGGCCTGATCCAGCGCCGGTGAGCCTCGTCCCCGCGCTGTGGCCGCTCGCGACGCGGATCGACCGGCACGGGCGCCTCGCCATCGGATCGACCGAACTCGTCGCACTCGCCGAGCGCTGGGGAACGCCGCTCTACGTGTACGACGCCTCGACGGTGCGAGGTGCGTACCGTGCCTACCGCGCGGCGTTTCGCGGCATCGGTCCGGTGCGCGTGTCGTATGCGGTGAAGGCCTGCGGTCTCGTCGGCGTCGCCGGCCTGCTCGCGGCGGCGGGCGCTGACGCGAGCGCCGCCTCGCTCGGCGAGGTCCTCGCCGCACGCCGCGCGCGCTTCCCGGCCTCGCGCATCCAGCTGCACGGGAACGCGAAGACGGACGAGGAGCTCGCCGGCGCGCTCCACGCGCACGTGGGTCGCATCGTCATCGACGGCGCGGAGGAGATCGAGCGCCTGGCGGCCCTCGTGGCGCGCCGGCGGGTGCCGCAGGCGGTGTGGCTCCGGCTCTCACCCGGCATCGACGTCGATACGCACGCGGGGCTGCGGACCGCGACGCTCGACTCGAAGTTCGGTGCGCCGATCGCGACCGGCGACGCGCTGGCCAAGGTGCGCGCGATCGTGGCGACGCGCGGACTCCGCCTTGCCGGCATCCACGCGCACCTGGGCACCCAGCTCCACGAGGCCGGCCGCTATGGCGAGCTCGCCAGAAGCCTGGTGGCTTTCGTGCGGGAGGTGCGCGCGGCTACCGGCGTGACGGTGCGCGAGGTCGGGGTCGGCGGCGGGCTTGGGATCCCGCTGCGTGCGGAGGACCGGACGCTTGATCTTGGCGCGTACGCGAAGGCGGTGAGCGGACCGATCCGAGCCGACCCGCTCACGGCGCGCGCTGTCCTGTACCTGGAACCGGGCCGCTCGCTCGTGGGTCGGGCCGGCGTCGCGCTCTACCGGGTCGTCGGCACGAAGCGCGTGCCCGGTATCCGCACGTTCGTCTCGGTCGACGGCGGCATGGGCGACAACATCCGTCCGGCGCTCTACGGCGCCCGGTACACGGCGCTCCTCGCTGACCGAGCGGCGGACGCGGCTGACGAGATCGTCGCGATCGCCGGGAGGTACTGCGAGAGCGGCGACCTTCTCGTCCGCGACGTCGCGCTCCCCGCGGTCTGGCCGGGCGAGACGATCGCCATCCCGGGGGCCGGCGCGTACGCCGTCGCGATGGCCTCGAACTACAACCACGTCCCGCGTCCGGCGGTCGCGCTTCTCGACCGCGGTCGGGCGCGGCTGATCCGGCGCCGCGAGAGCCACGCCGACCTCTGGCGACTGGAAACGCGCTAGGAGCCGGCGAGGAGGCGGGAACCGGGGGCACGAGCGTGCGGTCGTGCTGGACGTGCCATGAGCCTGCGACCACTCAGCCGGAGCCGGCGAGGAGGCGGGAACCGGGGGCACGAGCGTGCGGTCGTGCTGGACGTGCCATGAGCCTGCGACCACTCAGCCGAAGCCGGGGACACCCCAGAGGCGGAGCCGCAGGCGGAGGAGGTCCCGGATCGCGCGGAGGATCACTTTGGGTGGCGCGCCCTTCGGCTGCCCGAGGGTGCGCGCGTAGTGAGAGACGCCGACTTCGCGCATCCGGACGTGCGCGGCGCGGAGCGTGATGAGGAGCTCGGGAGAGAAGAACGCGCCGTTCGAGCGCACGCGCTCGAGCGGCACGCGGTCGAAGACCTCGCGGCGGAAGAGCTTGTACGCGCAATCGACGTCGCGCCAGCCGCCGGCGAAGAGCAGGCGGATCATCCGGTTGTAGATACAAGCCACCAGGAGGCGGCGAAACGGATCCCGCCGCACGAGCCGGTAACCGACCACGACGTCCACGCCCTCCAGCGCTGGGATCATCCGAGCGAGGTCGGCGAGGTCGAACTGCCTGTCGCCGTCGGTGTAGAAGACGTAGGGCTTGGTGGCCGAGCGGAGGCCGGTGCGGATCGCCCCGCCGTACCCGCGGTTCCGGCCGTGGTGGATCACCCGGACCCGCTCGTGCGCGGCGGCGAGCGCGTCCGCGATCTCGCCGGTGCGGTCGTGGCTTCCGTCGTCCACCACGAGGATCTCGAAGTCGTCGGCGAAGCGAGGCAGCGTGGCGAGGGCGTGCTCGACCATCGCCGCGACGTTGTCCTCCTCGTCGTAGGCGGGGAAGAAGAAGGAGAGCGCGGGGAGCCGGTCGGCCAAGGGGCACCAGCCTAGCGCGCGAGCGGCTAGCGTTTCCCAGCATGCGGAAGCCGAGCGACCGCGCCGTCGCCGTGACACTCGCCGTCCTCTTCGCAACCGCCTACGTTGCGGCGGGTGCGGGTGAGGTGACGCACTTCGACTACTACGGCCGGCTCGCGCAGGCGTTCAGCGAGGGGCGCTGGTGGCTCACCGAAGCGCCCGCCCACCTCAACGAGCTGCTCTCGTGTGGGGACGGCCGCTGGTGTGTCGCGTACCCGCCGATGCCGGCTCTGCTCAGCGTGCCGTTCGTGTTCGCCGGCGCGGGCACGGCGCTCGCGCAGGGGCTCGTCTCGCAGATTGCCGGCGGCGCGTCGGCTGGGTTCCTCTACTCCGGCCTGCGTGCGCTCGGCGCGCCGCGCCCGCTCGCGCTGACTGGGACCGTCCTCTCGGCGCTCGGCACGACCCTGCTCTACACCAGCGCGGACGGACGGGCCTGGTTCGCGGCGCACGCCGTCGCCGTGCTCTTCCTCACGGCCGCCTTCCGTGAGGCGGCCCGCGGCGGGTCGCCGGTCGTCCTCGGCGTGCTCGTCGGCTGCGCGGCGCTCGCGCGGCTCCCGGTGGCTGCCGCGACGCCCGGCCTCGCGCTCCTCCTCGCGCGCCGGTCCGGGCGGCCCCTCGTGCCCTCGCTCGCGCGCGCCGTGGCCGGCGGCGCTCCGTTCGCGCTCGCGTACCTCGGCTACGACCTCCTCCGCTGGGGTACGCTCACCGACGCCGGCTACGGACGGCTCGCCGAAGGGGACGTGTTCTTCGACCACGGCCTCTTCTCGCTGCTCTACCTGCCGCGCCACCTCCAGGCGATCTTCCTCGAGCCGCCCGAGCTCGTATCCGGAACGTGGCTCTTCCTGAAGCCGCGCTACATCGGGATGAGCCTCTTCCTCACGACGCCGGCGTTCCTCTGGCTGTTCGCCGGCCTGCGCCACCTCCGCCGCGACGCCGCCCTCGCCGCGCTCGCGCTGGCGGCGGGGCTCGCGCTCGTTCCGGACGTGACGCACGCGACCGTCGGCTTCGCGCAGTTCGGCTACCGGTTCAGCCTCGACGCGCAGCCCATGCTCGTGACGCTCGCGCTCGCCGGGGACGCGCTCACCGCGGCCGGCTGGCGACGCTGGCCGTCGCCGCTCTTCGTCGTCGCCACCGTGCTGGCGATTGCGATGAACGTCTACGCGCTCGCGGTCGTGCTCCACCTGGGGTACATCCAGTGATCGTCCGCATCGTGCTGCTTGCGCTCGCGTTCGGCGTGCGCCTGTGGGCGCTCCCCGCGCCCGGGTTCACGACGGACGTGACGACGTTCATGGCGTGGGCGGAGCGGCTCGCCGCGGCCGGACCGGGAGCGTTCTACGAGCCCGGCTACTTCGCCGACTACCCGCCAGGCTTCCTCTACGTGCTCTGGGGGCTCGGGTCGGTCTTCGACGGCGAGGCGCTCCGGCTCGCGGTGAAGGCTGTCTCGATCCCCTTCGACCTCGGCATCGCGCTCCTCGCGGTCCGGCTCGCGCGTCGCGCCGGCGGACCGACTTTCGGCCGCCTTGCCGGCGGTCCGTCTTCAGGCCGCCTCGCCGGCGGCCTGTGGCTCCTCTCACCGGCGGCGGTCATCGCGGGACCGTTCTGGGGCCAGGTCGATGCGGTCGGCTCGCTGGTCCTCTTCGCCTCGCTCGCCGCCGCGGGCCGCTCCCGCTGGGCGCTCGCGGGCGTGCTCGCGGGGCTTGCGGCGATGGTCAAGCCGCAACTGGGCGTCGGGGTCATCGTCCTCACCGCGTTCGCGGCGTACGCGCTCGTCCGCGGGAACCGCCGCCCGCTGCGCGCCGTGGCGGCCGCTGCCGTCGCCGTCCTCGCGCTCGGCCTGCCGTTCCGCACCGGCCCGCTCGAGCTCATGACGCTCGTGCTCGACGCGGCGGGGACCTATCCGTACACCTCGCTCTACGCGTTCAACCCCTGGTCGCTCTTCGCCGACTTCTGGGTGGCCGACGATCCGTACGTCGTCACCGGCGGCCTGCTCCTCGCGCTCGGTCTCGCGGCCAGCTGCGCCGTCGCGGTGCGGCGGCGTGGTGCCGACCGGTTCCTCGTCGCCGGAGCGCTCGCGACGATGGCCTTCTACTTTCTGCCGACCCGCGCCCACGAGCGGTACCTCTTCCCCGCGCTCGTCCTACTCCTGCCGGTGGTCGCCTCGCGGCGGGCGCTCCTCGCGCCGTACCTCACGCTCGCGCTCTCCTTCGCGGTGACGCTCGTCTTCGCGCTCACGCGGTACGCCGGCAACCAGCTCGTCGCGCCGAGCTGGCTCGAGGCGACGGTTTTCGCGAGGCCGGGCCAGATCCTGCTCGCCCTCGTCATGACCGGCAGCGCCGCGCTCCTCGCGTACGGCGCCTCCCGAAACGTTCCGACGCCCAGCCGGACCGCGCCGGCGTCCCCGCCCGCGCCGGCGCTTCCCGCTGTGGCCGAGCCGACCGCGGCTCTGCCCCTCCCCGCGCCGCGTCCGCCCATGCCCGCCGGCCTCGGCCCGGGCCGCGCGCCGTCGCGTCGGGACGTCGCGCTCGCGCTCCTGGTCGCGGTCGCGATGCTCCTCACGCGCGGGTACCGGCTCGGCGAGCCGCGCGACATGTACTTCGACGAGGTCTACCACGCGCGGACGGCGTTTGAGCTCCTGGCCCAACGCGAGCCGTACGAGTGGACGCACCCGCACTTGGCGAAGGAGATCATGGCGCTCTCGATCCCGCTGTTCGGCGGCGACCGCGTCGTCGGAACGGAGCCGGTGCCGACGACCTTGCCGGTGACGGCGTTCACCGCGGCGAACGACGGGACTCGCGCCTACGGGTTAGCCGACGGCACCGTGCAGCTCCGCGACCGCGGCGGCGGCGGCGCGCGCGACCTCGCCCACCTCGCCGGCCCGCCGCACGCGCTCGCGATCGAGGGGTCGCGCGTGCTCGGCGGCACCGACAGCATGGTGTTCGAGATCGATCTCGTGGCCGGCGGCGAGCTCCACACCGCGCCGTTCGCCGGACCGTTGACCTCGTTCGCCCTGGTCGGCGGCCGGCCGGTCGTGGCGACGCCGACGCGGCTCCTCCTGTACACGACGCTCGACGGCGACCCCGTCGTCGTGGCCGGCGGCGCGGTCGCGCTCGTTGCGAAGCCGGAGGGTGGCGAGCTCTACGCGCTCGGCGTGGACGGCGTCGTCCGGGTCATCGACCCGGCGACCGGCAACGTCGTCCGGTCCGTGGCCGCTGCCGGGCCGGCCCGGGCGATCACCTACGCGCAGGGACCGAACCGGCTCTTCATCGCCCGGAGCGACGAAGCGTCGCTCGACGTCGTCGAGCTCGAGGGCGGTCACCGCGAGACCGTGCCGCTCGGGAACGCCCGCACCGGCACCTTCGCCGAGGGCGCCACCGCGCTCGCCGTCGTGCCTCGGACGCAGTTCCTCTACGCCGCCGCGGACGGCCGCATCGTCGTGGTCGAGACGCACGGCGCCTCGCCGTTCGCGGCCATCGCCGCATCCGGGGACGGGCTCGCGGTCGACGGCACGGCGGACACGCTCCTCGTCGCCGGCGACGGCGAGGCGTCGCTCATCGAGACCGGCCGGCACGCGCTGGCCTGGCGCCTCCCCGGGGTCGTCGCGGGCGCGCTGCTCGCCTTCTTCCTCGTGCTGCTCGCGCGGCGTCTCTTCGCCTCGCGCGTGCTTCCGGCGCTCGTCGGCGCGGTCGTGCTGCTCGACGGCTCGACCTACGCGATGCCGCGCATCGGGATGAACGACGTCTACGTCGCGCTCTTCGTCGTCGCGGGCTGGTACTTCGTGGTCGCGGCGCACGCGCCGCGCCGGTCGCGGCGCGCCGACCTCGTCATCGCCGGCATCTGCTTTGGACTCGCGTTCGCCTCGAAGTGGGTCGGCCTCTACGCGCTGGTGGGCCTGCTCCTCGGGTGCCTCTTCGTGACCGGGCGCGCCCTCCGCCGCCGGGAGCCCGGATGCGGCGGCCCGCTCGACCTGCTCGCCGGTCGCGGGCGCAACGCCGCGCTCCTCTTCGCCTGCTTCGCGATCGTGCCGCTCGCGCTCTACCTCGCTTCGTACCTGCGGTGGTTCGGCGGCCCGACGGTGCCATACGGCTGGGACCTCGTCGAGCTCACCAAGCAGATGTACTGGTACCACTCGGGCCTCACCGCGCCGCACCCGGCGGGCTCGCCGTGGTGGTCGTGGCCGCTCGTGCTGAAGCCGGTCTACTGGTACTACGGCCAGAGCGCCGGTGGCGAGAACGCCTACCTCTACGACGCTGGCAACCTCGCCCTCTACTGGTCGGCCCTCGTGGCGACGATCTGGTGCGCGGTCACCGCCGTGCGCGTGCGGTCGCTCCGCCTCGGCTTCGTCGTGTTCGCCCTGGCCGCGCAGTACCTCGCGTGGATCCCGATCACGCGCGTGCTCTTCTTCTATCATTTCTTCACGGCGCTGCCGTTCTACCTGCTCGCGCTCGCGGTGGCCCTCGCGGTCCTCTGGGAGCGCCGGGAGCGCGCGCCGGTCGTGGCGCTGCTCGGCCTCGCGACGTTCGTGGCGGTCTTCTTCTACCCGTTCGTCTCCGGCCTGCCCGTTCCCGCCTCGGGCGCGTCGATGTTCTTCGTGCTGCCGACCTGGCAGTACGACTGCCAGTTCTACCCGTCGGACGGCGGCGGTCTCCGCTGCGACCTCTCCGGCGGCTCGGTGGACGCGGCGGCGCTCCTGGCGCGGATCGCCCTCGCCGGCGGCCTCGCCGTCCTCGCCGTCGCGGCCGGCTTCGCGCTCGCGCGGGTGCCGGCGCTGCGCGCGCGGCTCGAACGCTAGAGCGAGCGCGCGAGGGCGGCCAGGGCCGCCCGGTCCGCGGCGGGGGGCGCGCCCCGGCGCGCCCCGCGCGCGAGGAGCGGGAACCCACCGC
>Ga0082335_1005451_pt1 | contig 17587 bp, 18 predicted proteins | sample Subgrocontami58m_FD_72375 | JGI IMG/M metagenome (GOLD analysis project Ga0082335, IMG submission 72375) | Subsurface groundwater microbial communities from S. Glens Falls, New York, USA - GMW37 contaminated, 5.8 m (SPADES assembly) (version 2) ... | reverse complement strand
AATTTACCAAACTACGCCCAACTTGCAAGCCTTATTGACTTCTGCTTAACCAACATTATGGTAGTCAATATTCCTGCCTCGCCTGCTCGGCAAGGCGGGTCGCTTTGTTTTCCTGGATTTAATGCAATTGGTTGTGCAAAGCTCAATAAGCTAAAACAGCTTTTACGCGATTAAGCATTCGCGAAACGCCTTCCCTAAAAACCTTCGGCTCACACAAAAGGCTTAAAACAATATACGGCTCGCTTTGAAAATCAAAAAAATATCCCGGATGGACGAATACATGCTCTTTTTCTAAAAACAAATTCACCCATTCGTCTTCAGTCAAATCATCCGGCAGGCGTAAAACCGCGTACCACCCGCCTTCAGCGCAAAGACTTTCGCAGCTATCTTCCTTTAATATGACTTCGTTGAGAAGAGCATAGTTTTCTTTCAAATGCCCCTTAATCTCCCTTTGAATTCCCGGTTGCAGCGAAAACCACGGCTTGAGCGCATGCTGGACGCTGCTGTTCACGGATAAATACGTGTCTAAAATAATTTCCAAACGGCCGGCGGCCTCTCGAATCAAATCCTCGGGGCCGCCGATCGTGCCCCATCCCAATTTCATTTGCGGCAATCCTAATGACTTCGAAGCGCCCGATAACGTGAATGTTAGAACTTCCTGATTGCCGACGAGGCTGACCTTGGGCGCCCTATCATCGAGCGCATAATCCCAAAAAACTTCGTCACAAATAATAGCCAGATGACGGTCCTTGCAAAGCCGGTTGATTCGCGCCAATTCATCCGCTTTGACAAAAGAGCCGGTGGGATTATTGGGGTTAACCAGAACGACGGCGCGCGTTTGGAGAGAAATGTTTTCTTCCAAACTTGCAAAATCAATCTCCCATCTGCCGTTATAACTGAGATTGTAATAATCAAGCGCGACATCGTTGATCTGAGCCAAATATTCAAACAAAGGATAACTGGGGCGGGGAACCAAAAGCCGGTCCTGCGGATTGCACAAAAGGCGCAACAAAAAAGAATATGATTCGGAGGTGCTCGTCGTTAAAAAAATATTCTCAGCGGAAACGTTAAAACCTTTTCTTTTGTAATTAACGCTGACGGCCTCGCGCGCTTCTTTAATTCCCATGGGAAACGGGTCATAGCGAAGGCCTTTCTTTTGAACAAGGGCCTTGAGGACTTTCTCCTGCGGGTATTTAAAGTGACAGCGGGTTGGATTAGACTCAGTTAAATCAATAATGCCGCGCTTTGTTTTTTGAAGCGCCTCCATGCGGGAAATAAAGGGGTTTGCTTCGCGCGGCCAACCGGTCCTTTGTGAAAACATCATACGTTAAAGGCGTCGTACATTTGACGCGCCTTATCCTCAAAATAGGCTTTGTCGGCGATAAGTTTTTCGTTATTGGAAACGCCGCTCACGCGAAAGTCCTTAACATTTTTTATGCCAATAAAAGAAAAAACACAGCGCAAATATGGAACGATAAAGTCCTGCGCTGACCCCGACGGATAATTCCATCCGCTGGTCATAATGATATAAACCGGGCGATCCGAAAGAAGCCCGAGGGAACTTCCGTCTTTTTCCATCTTCCAAAGCTTCCCCTCTTTTATGATGTAATCAAAAAAATCCTTGAGCGCCGCCGGAATGGAAAAGTTCCACACCGGCACCGGCAAAATAATATGACGGGCAGAAATAACCGCGCTAACCCACTCCTCGTTGGATTGATAATTAAAATAACCCTGGTTGGAATCGTAAAGACGAAGAGTGCGGGTCTTTCCTCCTAAATGGCCCGCCAATTGTATCGCTAAAGCGCCGCCTAAAGATTTTGCGATATCTTTAGGAGTAGAATGAACAATGAGATTCATAAGAAACTATCCGTTGTTTTTACTGATCCGGGTGATTTCGTGCTCTTTTTCCTGAAGTAGTTTGGCCACGCGGTCGTACTCGGCTTTGGCCACCCATGCGGTTTCATCATTTTTCTTGGCAAGTTCCGCGTTGATATTTTTCTGCTTGGCCAGCTCGTCTTTGTAGGCCTTCAGCTCCGCCTCTAACTGGGCAACCTTTAACGCGAGATTCCTTTTTTCCTGATTGGACTCATCCTGGCTTGCCTTAAATTCTTTAAGCTGCTGGTCCTGGCGCAGGCGCGTCGAATATTCCCTCTCAAAATCACCCTCACTTTTTAGCAGGCGGTTTTTAAGGTCGAGGATATCTTTGTCGCGTTTGCCGATGGCTTCCTCTTCTTTATTGAGCCACTCCTTTTCTTTGCTAAGCTTTTCTTCAAGGCCGGCTACTTTTTCTTTTTCTAGGGTGAATTCTTTAAGCGCTTTAGCCTCCTGGGCGCGCAGCGCCTCCATCTCGGCTTTTAACGTAGCAATGTGCTTCTCCAGTTTTGCTATTTTTTCCTCCCACTGGGAATTATCTATTTTTGGCTCCTGCGGTTTTTCTTTTTTACGTTTTATCCTGGAGGCTTCCTGTGGAAAGGCCAGGATAAAAATCAACAACGCGACGATAACAAAAACACTGCTAAGAAGAATAATATTAAACGCGGACATCCCTTGCTCCTTAAGTAAACTGTTTACGCTGAAATTCTAATTTCCAGGCAGGGGCGGCCCAAAGGGCCGCCCTTATCCGAAACGCATTCCATTCTAACAAAATCCCCTTGTTTTCAAAAAATTATTTTTTCCGCCGCTTTTCTATCCCTAAAGCCAAAGACAAGAACTTTTCCGCCTCATCAACCCGGCCCGATTTACGGTAAAAATTCACAAGGTTTAAATACGCGTTCAGCAAATCCGGCTCAAGCTCAACCGCTTTTTTAAAATAAGACTCTGCCCTTATAAAATCCCCCGCGGCGTCACACACAACACCCATCAGATTATAAGCATCCGCGTATCGGGGATGAATGGAAACAGCCGTTTCCAATTCTTTGAGGGCTTGCGCATCGTTTCCCTCTTCAAAATTCAATTGCGCAAGCCCGTAATAAGCGCCTGTATTATACCGGTTGCTTTGCAGGGCCCGCTGAAAAGCGGCTCTCGCCTCCGGGATGTTTTTTGCTTTTGCGTAAAGATTTCCCATCTCCAGAAAAATGCCGTCATTTTCCGGCTTGATCGTCAGCGCCTGTTGATATTGGGCCATGGCTGACTCATATTCCCCTGCATGGGCGTAAGCCTTCCCTAAGCCGCGATGGAGGTCAAAATCCTGCGGATAAAATTCCATCGCTTTTTGATAAAGCGCAAGCGCATCCGCGTATCTTTTTTGACGAAGATAACTTTTTGCCAAATTGTGATACGGTTCGATGTATTTTTCATCGAGGGCAATCGCCTTTTGATATTCTCCATCGGCCAAAGACGGCCACTCTTTTTTTTCGTAAAAAAGCCCGAGTTGATTGTGCGGCCTTGCCTTGGCGGGAGATTTTGCGATGACATCTTTCCAAAAATATTCTTCATTGCCCCACTGGGCGTTTCGGCCATACGTTAAAAGCGCGAAGCAAAGGACAAGCATCAAAAGAAAAAAAATGGCCCTTTTTGCGTTCTGCACGATAGAAAATAGCGCCAAACACATAACAAGGGAAAACCCAAAGACAGCCAAATAAAGCCGGTGCTCAAAGATAATATCTGATAAAGGGAAAATACTCGAATCCGGAATAAGGACGACAAAAAACCAGACAACGCCAAACGTCAAAAGAGGTTTTCGTTTGCGTAGGAAAAACGAAAAGCCCATCAAGCCAAGCAAAACCACAAAAGAAAAAAACGTTTTGGGTTCAAAAAGGTTATGCGAGAGCGCCATATCGTAATCAACATTGTGTTCCGCCGGCCAAGCCAAAAGCCGTAAATAATGGACCAGTACCTTAAGCTGCGTCAAGGCATACTCCCCGCGCGATATCTCGGACGTCGTCTGTGTGGCAAGGACAAGATTGGAAATATTCAATGGCTGCGACAAATAAGAAAGTGAGAACAAAAGTAAAAACATCGGAATCACGGTCAGAACAACGCCATACGGCAGATATTGAATAGTTTGTCTTAAGGAAAATTGTTTTCTAAGATTCTTCATCGAAAGCCCGAAGAAACATTTCTCGTAAAGTAGAATGATTAAGGGCGTGACCATAAAAATCGGCTTCGTCATCGTCCCTAAAATCAAAATCCCGGCGTTTAAGAAATACAAACGCCGGCTGAAATTCTCTTTGATTTTCAAATACAAAATGATTGAAGAAAAAAGGCAAAGGGCCGCCAAAAGCGTTGAACGCTGGGCGATATAAGTGACGCTTTCAGTCTGCATCGGATGAGAGAGAAAAATAAGCCCGCAAAAAAATGAAACGGGAAAGATGTTTTTGTCGCCTTCAAATCCGCGGGCTTTGGCAAGCGCCAGTGTTTTCTTCGACAGGAAGTAAACCAAGATTGAACAAAGGATATGCAACGCAAGATTGACGAGATGGAAGGAAAAAGGATTCAAGGTGTTCCCGCGGGCCTGAATTGCAAAGCTAAGATGCGTGATAAATCTCGACGGATCATATCGAAAAATTTCCGCGACGCCTTGATGATATTTAAGAACCGGATTTCTTACGATAACCGAAACATCGTCCAGCATAAAAGAAACGTTTAAGTTGTTGGAGTAAATGAGAAATCCGAGGGCAAGAAATGAAAAAACGACACAACAAGTTTGAACGAAGGGTTTCTTGAAAAAAGCGTTTCTCGCGGGCATTTTATAAGGGTTTCTCTTCTAAAAGTAACCGCATCAAATTCTGGCGTGCAGGCGCAAACTGCGGGTCAATCTCCAGGGCCTTTTCAAATAATTCCCGCGCGTCTTTCGTCTTTCCTTCTTTGATCAAACAAAAAGCAAGATTGTTAAGCGATCTGACATCGCGCGGATCAACGATAAGAGCCCGTCTAAAGGCATCCGCCGCTTCAGAAAGACGATCAAGCCTTAAATAAACCGTGCCAAGATTGTTGTAAATCGCCGCGTCCTTGGCATCCATCGCCAAAGCTTTTTCATATTCGCCGATGGCTGCAACAAATTCGTTTTTGTTTTCATGGCAATGGGCCAGGTCAAAATGGATCTCCTTCACAAATCCCAGATAAAATTTAAGGGCCTTGGGGTCTTTTACCTTGCCGGCATAACCCGTCATGATATCCAGCGCTTTTTGATATTCGCCGATGGCTTTGTCCGTTTCTTTGTTGAAATAATACGCGCGGGCCAAAAGGATACGCACGCGCCCAAGGTTTCTTTCAAAGGCAAGCGTCCTTTCAAAAAGCGGGATTTCGCCCCGCCAATAATGATTTTGCTTCATCGTCATCAAAATGAGCGTAAAAACAATGAGCAAACAAAGCGGGGCAACAATCTTCCCTTTCGCTTGTAAACTTACGCGTCGATATAAAAATCCAACAATAACAACACCGGACAAGAAAAAACCGACAGCGCTTAGATAAAGGAAATGTTCGGATGCCATGATAAACGAATATTCAACAATCAAAGGAACAATGTTGAGCGTCGGCAGGATTGTGATAAAAAACCACGCGCACCCAAAAAGAATAATGCGCCGCTTATGCATCGGCAAATAAGAAATAAAGAACGCGGCGCCCGCCGTAAAACACGCAAGCACAGCTGCGGGCCATAGAAATGGTTTAAGGATATCAACGCAACGGTAGTAATGTAAATCAAGAGGAAAGACAAGAGCGCGAAAATATGAAAGCAACGTCTGCGGAATGGCCGCGATCCTTAGCCACAGCTCCGGCGATGTCAAATCAATCGCGGCCGGCGAAAAACGAATCAGGGCCGCCCGCCACAACAAAAAAACCGCGGTCAAGATAAAAAAACCCGCAAGCGGCAAAAAATCCTTTAATTTTTTTACAGCCTCGCCTTTTAAATAAACTTCATACAAAATAATCAGAAAAGGCAAAACAACCGCCTGTTCTTTCGTAAATAATCCCGCTAAATAAAACACCAGCGACGCAATGTAAAGAAAAACCCGGCGACGGCCGCGGCGCTTCTCCCCTGCCATGAGGTATAAAACAAAACTCGCCAGGCAGAAAAACGAAAATAAAAGATTAGAAATCCCCGCAATGCAAGCCACCGCTTCAGATTGCACCGGGTGAATCAAAAATAAAACAGCCGTGCCAAAGCTTAAAAAAGAATCTTTAAAAAGCAACAAAAGCAGCGCATAAATCAAAATCCCGTTGGCAATGTGCAAAAGAATATTAACGAAGTGATATCCGGCGGCGTTCGCGCCAAACAAGGCGTATTGCGCCCGATAAACAATTTCAAGAACCGGCCGGTAATAATGCGTGATGATATCTAACGGATGTGCCGATGTTGGCTGGGTAAAAATAGAAGGCAAACTATCCCAACGGCCGATGAGCGGATTATCCCTGATAAAAACGATATCGTCGTGAACAAAGGGGTGAAAGATGGCGTTGGCGTAGGAAAGGATTCCGATAAAAGAAAGCAGAAAAACAACCTGACGAAATTTTAATCTATCTATCCATCGACCCCATGGCATATGTTTTATCTCAACATTAGGAAAATATCGTTAAGGAAGGATAAGCTGCGCTGAGCCGCACTTAAAAATTCTTGGGAAAGTTTGTTTTGATTTGCGCCGCGAAAGTCTTGAATTCTGCAAAAGCCGCGTCGAGCTTTGAAAGCAAGTCCTCAAGGCCGTCCGTCGTATTATTTTTCGCCATTTGTTCAATCTGCAGGAAAATCGCGTTGATTTTCCTGGCGGAGATATTGGCGGAGGCCCCTTTCATGGAGTGGGCGCTATCGCGCAGCGCGCCGAAATCTTTCTTGGCCGCCGCTTCTTTGATGAGCGAAATCTTTGCCGGACAATCATCCGTAAAAATGTCCAGCAACTCAAGCAAAAGGTCCTTGTCCCCTTGCACGCGCTGTAATACATCTTTTAAATCAATGATCTCATCCATCACAAAGAAGCCTTTTTTGTTAAAACGCTTTCAATCACTTCAAAAACCCGCACGAGGTCAATCGGCTTTGAAATATATCCGTCCATCCCCGCGGCAAGGCACCTTGCCTCATCGCCCTCCATCGCATGCGCCGTCATGGCGACGATGGGGATGTGCCGGCCCGTCTGCTTTTCGTCCTCCCGGATCAGTTTGGTCGCTTCCAATCCGTCCAAAACAGGCATCTGGACGTCCATCAAAATAATGTCAAAAAGTTCCTTGCTTAGGCAATCCATAGCTTCCTGTCCGTTTTGCGTTGCCTTAACAGTCAACCCGCGTTTTTCCAAAAGTTTGGTGGCGATTTTTTGATTAACCGGATTATCCTCCGCAAGCAAAACCCGAATACCCTGAAACACAATTTTTTCTGACGGTTGTTCGCTCAAAGGCGCTGCCGCGGAAAGCGAGGCGACAGTTGTTGTCGTATCTTTGGGAGAAATCTTGAGTGTTGCCATAAAATAAAATGTGCTCCCCTTCCATGGTTCGCTTTCAACCCAAATCCTTCCCCCCATCATCTCAACAAGCCGGCGGGAAATGGTCAAACCCAAACCCGTGCCTCCGTAACGGCGGGGTGGGGAATGATAAGCCTGGGGAAAGGGCTCAAAAAACGAATTTACCTTTTCTTTTGCGATGCCTCTCCCTCTGTCGGGAACCCGGAAGATTAAACTGGCCACGTCGTTTGATAAGGAGGCGATTTTGACGTTGACCTCAATTTTTCCTTTGTGCGTGAATTTAATCGCATTGTTGACAAGGTTGGTAATCACCTGGCGCAGGCGCACCGGATCACCCATCAAAAATTCCGGAATGTTGGTGTCGACCGACCACAATAGTTCAAGGCTCTTGTTGCGCGCCAAAACTTCAAGGCCCTTGCAGACGCTGTGGATAACGTTGCGTAAATTAATTTCGATATCTTCCAGTGTAATCTTTCCGGCCTCCACGCGGGATAAATCCAGGATATCATTGAGAAGAACCAATAAATTTTGCGCGGCATCTTTCGCGGTTTTAAGATTATCCTTCTGTTCCTCGCTTAGAGATGTATCCAGCGTTAAATCAATCATCCCCATAATCGCATTCATGGGGGTCCTCACCTCGTGCGACATATTGGCCAAAAACATGGTCTTCGCGCTACTGGCCTCTTCGGCGGCGATTTTTGCCTGCAGAAGGATTTCCTGGGCCTGCTTGCGCTCGGTGATGTCATACATGATTCCGACGGAGCCGACAATTTTGTTGTTGGCATCTTTCAAGACATTGATGGAAAGGTCAATGTCGATAATCCGCCCGTCTTTATGGATAACCTTCGTTTCCAAATGATGGCGGGAGCCGATGTTGCGGATATTTTCCGCGCGTATTTTTTTCCATTCCTCTTTAGGGTATAAAAAGCTGACCGGCTTCATATAAAGGTCGCGGCGCTTCATCCCCAAAAGCTGTTCCGTAAATTTGTTCCAGGAGATAATTTGCTCGCTCCCGTCGGTTAAGGTGATGGCGGCGGCGGAATTATCGAGAATGATGCGCGTTTTATTTTCGGATTCCCGCAGTTTTCTTTCCGCGATTTTTTGGCTTGTGATATCGCGGATGATCCCGATAGCGCCGGTGATATTGCCTTCGATGTCTTTCAAAATAGAAATAGAGAGGCTGGCCTCAATAATACTTCCGTCTTTTTTAATGATCTGTGTTTCCATGTCGGGAAGGACGCCTTTTTTGCGGATACGAAAAGCCCGAATCCGCCGCCATTCTTTTAGGGGATACAATTCCTTGACGGGGCGATTAAACAAATCTTCCTTCGTCATCCCCAAAAGCCTTTCGGCGAAAAGATTCCAGGCGATAACCCTTTCGTTTTTATCCGTGACGGTAATCGCGACCGCCGAGTTGTCGAAAACAACCCGGAACAATTCCTTCGATTCCAAAAGTTCCCGCTCAACCTTGCGATGAGCGGTCACGTCAATCATAAAGCCGTCAATCCATTTCAACTCTCCGGATTTGTCTTTCACGGTGACGGCAGTGACCGAGCACCAGACAAGGCCTCCGTTTTTTTTCTTAAGGCGGATGTCCTCTTCCCGGACATAACCTTGGCGGGAAATCTTTTCAATGAAATGCTGACGTTGGCGCGGATTTTCATAGAGATCCGCAAGGCGTGTTTTTAGAAGCTCCTCGGGCGTGTAGCCGAGTATTTCGCCAAGGGCGGGGTTGGCAAACAAGAATTTTCCACGGGGGCCGGGACTGCTTCGATAAACGCCAACCTTCAAATGGTCAATCAAATCCTTAAAATTTAAATCCGGCTGACCCGCTTTTAACGTAAGCGTTGCGGCATCTTTCTTACTCATTTTTTCCTCAATTTAATATTAATGGCCAGCGCCCATAAGGCCAAAACGGTCACAAGGCAGAAAATAACCTTAAGGCAGGCCACCATGATGGGCATCCATCCTCCTTTAAGATCAGGGATGGAGCCCGCATTGACAAGGTAGGAAATCACAATGAGGGTAATAACGACAAACGACCCGGACAGTAAAAATAAAAGAAATGTAAAAAGAAAAATGAGGACAATAACAAAGAAGTTGTATAAAAAAAGATTTCCCTTCGCGATTTTACTGGCGGCTATTCCTACTCGTTCCATAATGAAATCCCACCTTTAGGCCGGTTTAAAATATACCCAGCGGATCCCTTTCCCAGAGACGTTGTATCATACCATCTTTGCTTGCGGCCTGCCAAGCGTGCATGCACACGCGGGCCGCGCGACTTCCTCTTTACCGCTTGATTTAACGCTCAAATTTAACAATTCCTTTCCACCAGGAATCACTTTTCCACTTCTTGATTTCCTGCCAGATTTTTTTCGCGCTGTTTGTTTTTAAAAAACCCGGGGCCTTGCGGAAAAAATTCTTCGCGCCCAAAAATCCGCCGTCGTAATATTCTTTGGCCTGCAAAAGGCATTCCAGCATATCGGCGTCGCGCGCGACAAGGCTTTCTTTTGTTTGCTGGCCGTCAAATTCAAACCGCGCTTGCCCCAGCTCAGATTGAATTTTCTTGTCGAGCGCCTTCATCTGGTCCGCGAACGCTTTTTTCTCGGCTTTTTTAAAATCAATATAATAGTGGCCCATTTTATGCAAATCATTGATCCGCGCCTCGTGAATATCATTAAAAAGCGTCATCAGGACAACCTTGTAAGGGTCAACCCCTTCCAGATACGCCATGTAATAACCCATAATCGCGCAGCGAAACGAATGCTCGGCGACACTTTCGGGATTTTTAATCCCCGCGACCCACCAGCCGCTGCGTTTGACCTTTTTTAAAAGGCCGGCCTCCGCAAAAAAATTCAACGCATGGCGGTAAGAGTTGCCTTTAATTCTTTTTAATTTTTTGCCGTGCGATTTCATAACAAAAGATGGTTGTTGCCTGCGCCACATTAAAAGATAATTTGGCCTGCGGCATGGGAAGCGTCAATGATAAATCCAAATTCTTGCAAAGAACCTCCCGCACGCCTTTATGCTCTGAGCCTATGACAAGCGCTAAAGGAAACAGAAGCTCTGTCTTCATTAAATTTTTGCCGCCCTCCACAACCGTTCCGGCAATCCAAAAGCCTTCTTTCTTGGCGCGCAAAATAGCATGGCTTAAATTCGAAACCTTACAAATAGAAACATAGTTTTCCGCGCCTGAGGCAATACGCAAGACAGCCTCCGTCACCTCAACAGAATCATGCAGCGGCAAAACAATGGCAAAGCCGCCCAAACACGCCGCGCTTCGGATGATAACGCCGAGATTCTGGGGGTCATTGAGATTGTCCAGAAAAAGGATAGTCAGTTTTTTTTCCAAAGCCCTTGCCAAAAGTTCGTCAAAATTCACATAGAAAAAATCATCAATCTCCGCCAAAACTCCCTGGGCATTAATATCTTTCCCCACCTTAAATGACTGATGGCGAGGGATCACCACCGTCGGGATATTCCACGTCTTCGCTTTTTCGCGGATGTAAGAAGCGTCTCCCTGGCCTTCCTGGAGATAAATCTTCCGCACGCTTTGGGGGTCGGATTTCAAACGTTCAATGACCGGATTTCGTCCGTATAATCGCATACATTTCACCTAACAGAAAAGAATTATTGTGCAGTCTCGCGAATGGTGTCTTCCCGGCTCTTGACTTCTTTGGCATAGCTATCTTCAAGCTGCTTTTTTTGTTCCTGGTATTGAGAGTACGTTACTTTTCCCCGTAAATATTCTTTCTCCAGCTCATCCATTTTTTCCTGATGCTGGGCATAATGCGGATCGCGCATCATGCTCTTTAACTGCTGCGCGCCATAACTGCATCCGCTGATCATGAAAAGCCCCAAGACAATCACCGCGCATATTCTTCGCATGACACTCCCCTTTTTTTTGCTTCTGTTATAAATATTCAACATCGCTTAAATGAAGGACTCTGTCCAAAAGCGGCATCGCCATCCGCACAAGCCCATAAATAATAACACCCATCGATGAGATAATCACAACGATGTCAAAAAAAATCTCTACGCCCTTTTTACGCGCGCACAAGTCATGGTAAGCGCTGCGCTTGCCCTGGCGTATCTTCTCGGCGGCAACCGCGCCAAACCGTTCTTCGCTTTTGGTTATTTTTCCGTTTAAAATCTCGGAAAGAATTTTGGAATATTCCTGATGATATTCACATTCCTGCGGGCTGTGGCTTCCGGAAATTTTCCAGCTACATTTTTCGCAAAACCCTCCATAAGTAACCCGGCAGAAAAGAGAATCAATAAGATTGATAAAAAACCAAGGGATGCGAATCAAAAAACTTAAATCCAACGGCTGGATAAAAAACCTCTTAAATCCTTTACCCATGAAATATTCACTGCGGCAAAACGCGTAGCGGAAACTCAAAGATTTGCTTCGAAAATAGCTCGCGACAATATATTCCATGCGGTCGTGGCTGACGGGCCCTTGCGCCTTAATCGCCTCTTCCAAAACAGATGTCTGGGCCTCCAGCCGAAAGACCTCATCCGACGCGATGGTAATCAAAAATGAATCACAGTACAGGCAGTGCGTCCGGTAATCGGAATGAAAAACAATTTCGCACTTAATGCATTTTTTCACGCCCGCACCCCAAAGAATATTTTATTTCTTAATGCCGAACCCCAAATAAAAAAGAGGCCGTAAAATACTCCACCAGCCGACAAAGGGGAGCATTTTGGTATAGCCAAGTTTTTTGGGAGGATAAATCTTTGTGACAGGAGCCTCCGTCACCCGATAGCCAAGCTTGATCGCCTTAAAAAGGATATACGGCTCAAGCTCATATTGATTCAGCCACGCCTGATCAAGATTGATCCTCTCGTCATGAAACAACGCCACTTTCATGGCGCGAAAACCGTTGGTGGTATCCGTCATCGTTTTGCCCGTCAACACAGATAGTAAAAACGAATGAAGCCTGACGGCAAACTTGCGATACATTGGCATTTGCCCTCCGGCGCGCGAAAAACCAAGATAGCGCGATCCCTGAACCAAATCATAACCATCTTTGGCAATCGGCTCGGTCAAAAGCGGGATTTCCTCGGGATTGTCTTTGTCGTTGCCGGCCATAATCACAAGGATATCGTACTTGTGTTGGGCGGCATGCTTAATGGCCGTCCGGATGGCTGACCCAACACCCATGCGATGAGCGTGTTTAATGGTTTGCACGCTCTGCGAGCGAAAACTTTCAATCACCGCCGAGGTTTCATCGGTTGAGCCATCATCGACAATCAGATAATCGACTTTTCCAAAAACCCGGCTTTTGATAAACCGCTCGATAACGCTCTTTAATTTAACATTTTCGTTAAAGGCAACGGGAGATACAAGGATTTTTGTCATCTCATCTTTAATCCCTGTCTGGTGAGCGCGTATGTTAATCCGCAAACGCATTTTAGAACTTTATTTAATTTCTTTCCGCAACAGCAGGCATAGCCTTTAAATCTGGCGGGGTTTCCGATAAAAATACCGTAGGGCAAAACATCTTTGGTGATAACGCTGCCGGCACCGACAACGGCGTATTCTCCAATAACAACGCCGCACATAATCGTAGCGTTGCTTCCGATTGTGGCCCCTTTTTCTACAATTGTTTCTTCAAGGACCCAGCGATCCCGCCGATGGCTTCGCGGATGGCGGTCATTGATGAAAGCGGTGTTGGCGCCGCAAAAAACATCATCTTTGAGCGTGACGCCTTCAAAAAGAGCCACGCCATTTTTTATAGTCACATAGTTACCGACGGCCGCGCCTTTTTCAACGAAACAACCGTCGCAGATGTTGCAGGATTTTCCGATCACGGCCCCGTCCTGAATATTGGTGAAGGCCCATATCCTTGTTTTTTCGCCTATCTTGGCTTTGGGGCCGATCAAGGCTGTTTTATGTTTGAAGTATAATAATTTTCCCATATCAAACTTCGCGTCAAACCTTGACGGCTTTGCCTTTACTGTTGATGGACTCTTGAATCGCGCAAAGCGTTTTGACCACATCCAACGCCTTCTGGGCATCGGCAACGCTTGGCTGTTTATTTTTTTCGATGCAATCGATAAAATATTGGTCCTGTAATTTAAGAGGTTCCGTCAAGCTGATTTTAGGAATCGTAATGCTTCCCTCTTTAGAAAGCAATTGAAATTCTCCGTACGTTTCATAAAATGTCGCCGTTCTTTCCACGTGCTTGTCGTAAAGGCGAATAGGGCCGATGCCATCGAGGTCATCCCACGAAGCCATTTTTTTGTCGCCGACGATGGTGATTTGCCTGACCTTCCTGGGATCAAGCCAGCTGACGCGAATATTAACGGAAATATTTTTAGGATATTCCATCGTCACAAAAGCGACGTCTTCCAGGGAATCGCCTAAATATTTTTTGCCCTGCGCGGACACCTCAACGGGGCAATGGTCAAAGAGATAATTGAAAATGGAAATATCATGCGGGGCCAAATCCCAAAGAGCGTTGACATCATAACGAAACGGCCCCAGATTCATCCTGTCGGCATGGGCGTAATAAATGGCCCCCAACTCGCCTTTTTGAATATAATCCCTGAGCGCGACAATCCCGGGGTTAAAAACAAAAACGTGGCCGACCATCAGCGCCTTTTTTCTTTTTTCCGCCAATTGCCCTAATTCCAGACATTCCTCGGGCTTTAGTGCTAACGGCTTTTCGCAAAGAACATGCTTTCCATGCTCCAGGGCTTCTTTGGTCAAAGCAAAGTGAGTACTCGTCGGCGTTGCGATACAAATCGCGCCGATATCGTTATTTTTAAGAATCTCATGATAATCTTTAGTGAGAACAACGGCCGGGTAGAGATTTTTAATGGCCTGCAAACGCTCATCACTTAAATCCGAACACATGGCGACTTTTGCGCCGGGGTGGCTTGAAAAAATGCGGATATGATTCGGCCCCCAGTGGCCGCAACCGATGATGCCAATGTTAATCAAGGCAGTTTCCTCCTGGCTTTTGATTGCATCCCATAACGCGCTTGGCTTCCTAAAAATCAGGAAACCGCACGGTAAACAGAATGTATTATATCTCACTCTTTTAGAAAGCGCATGAAGGAATTTTTACTTTTAAAAAGTAATTTTACGCTACTTTTTAAAGGGGCGCGTAGTAAAATGTATGCACAGAAATATGAAAAACTTACAAAATACCTGGAAACGCTTTGTTGAAAAGGAGTCCTTAACGCCTGTAAGGATTTTTGCCATCCTCGCGGTAGGCGTTATCCTCGCCAACGCACTTGAGTGGCCGCAGGACTTGGAGAAAATTTTCCGCAAAAAATCTCCCGCTTTGCTCCGTTTTTCCGGAATGAAATTCCTTGGAATCAACCGCTTTCTCCCTCACGCGTCTTACGTCGGCTATTTTACGGACCGCGACCTTAAGAAAGACACCAAGGCATCCGCCCAATTTGCACAGGCGCAATACGTCCTGGCCCCCAACATTCTTGAGGCCAATAATTTGAGCCATGAATTTATTTTGTTTGATTGCACAAGTGAAGATGTCGCCCTTGAAAAAATAAGGGACATCGGCGCAATTCCTCTTAAAAAAAATAAATTTGGCATTATCCTGGCGACGACAAAAAAACACAGATGATCCTTCTCCCTTATATCATATCCGGCTTGGCAGGTTACTTGCTTGTAGTTCACTTTTTAAAAAGCGAAGACAGCCGGCTTTACCGTCCGCTCATATTTTTCTTAGCGATAGGCGCGGGGCTTGGCATCAGCGCGTTTATCGGTTTTTTAAGCCTTGTTTACTTTAACCAATTCAACAGAGTTTTTGTCCTTGCCTGCCACACCGCGTGGCTTGCTACGCTTGGTTTCATTCACAGAGATTTTGTTAAAGAAGAAATCCTCTTACTTTTAAAAGGATTCGGCAAGAAAAAACCGGATTTCTCGACGTTAACGCTCTTTTCGACTCTTGCAATTCTCTTGTGGATAAAAGCCGGCGAATTTCCCTTTGGCGGATGGGACGCATGGTCATGTTGGAATTTAAAAGCGAGATTTATTTTCTTAGGCGGCCAGGACTGGAACAATTTGTTAAATCCCGTTCTTTGGCGCTCAAGCCCGCATTACCCGCTTTTGCTCCCTCTTATCAACGCGTGGGGATGGATATTCACGAATGAGACATCCAGAATGATTCCTTTGTTGACATCCTGCGTTTTTTCTCTGATAACGGCGGGGCTTTTATTTTACGGTTTGAAAACATTTTCCGGAAAACCCGCGGCCGTTTTGGGAGCGCTCCTTCTTTTTACCGTTCCTTTTTTCTTAACCCTTAGCACGGATCAGTACAGCGACATCCTGATCGCCTATTTCTTGCTGGCAATTTTCCTGTGCATGCTGATCGCGAAGAAAACAAAACAAGAATCCTGGATCTTTCTGGCGGGAATATTCTTGGGATTTTTAAGTTTTACCAAGCCCGAGGGCACCGTGGCAGCGGCTATTCTCACGGCTATCATTTTGTTTGAGCTTATCCTAGGAAAAAAAGAAAATGAGGGAAGCCGGGGCCGCAAAAAAACAATCCTTTGTTTTTTTGCGGCCCTCTTTTTCGCCTCTCTTCCCTCCATTATTTTTCAGTTGATTTACGCCCCGGCGAACCAAACGTTTATCAACGGATTAGCCACATGGGACACTCACCAGAGCATGATCCGGTTAAAACTTATTTTTGGATTTTTGTATGTGGAGCTTCTTAGCGAGAAATGGAACGGATTGTGGCTGATATTGCTGGCGGGATTAATTCTGTCGGGAAAAAGCGCCTTCACAAACTCTCTGCGCGCCTTTCCCATTTTCTTCACCCTCTATCTTGGCATCATCATTTTTTACTACATGACAAACGTTTACTTCGATCTTCTTTGGTGGCTCTCTATCACCCTCAACCGGATTCTTTCAATGTTCTTGCCGGCACTCGTCTTCTGGGTCTTTTATTCTATTTGGCAGCCAAAAAAGACTCAACCTTCCTGATTTTCCAAATCTCTTGTCTGTAGAAATTGCCGCGACTTCGTCCTGACTATAATCTTGAGATCTTAATCACCTTATAACGCAAAATTCCGGCGGGAACTTTAATATCAATGATCTCGCCTTCTTTATGCCCCATCAAGGCCTTACCGATCGGCGAATAAATGGAGATCTTCCCCTCTTCGTAATTTGCCTCCTCCGGGGAAACAAGCAGGTAGGTCAAGGCCTCCTGGTTTTCTAAATCCTTAAGGTCCACCGTGGCTCCAATAAAAATTTTATCCGACGGAATATTCTCGTTTTCGATGATCCGGACGGCGGAAAGTTTAGTTTCCAATTCCGCGATGCGCGCCTCATTGTGCGCCTGCGCGTCTTTGGCGGCGTCGTATTCGGCATTTTCTGAAATATCTCCCTGCAGCCGCGCCTCTCCAATAGCCTTCGATATCTTATGACGCTGCGTCGTTTTGAGATTCTCCAGCTCATCTCTTAGCTTTTCAAATCCTGCTTTTGTCAAATAAACTTCCTGTGGCATATGCTCTCTTTCATTAATTTGATTAATTTAAAAACTCTTCGCGCGCTGCGTTATGGCGCGCTGCATTCCGCATCAATTCTATCCTATGGCGGCGTTTCTTGCAACCGCTCTTGAGTTCTTTGTGCCATCTCGGCGTTGCCGTCTCCTTGAAAAAGTTTCATGGCAAACTTAAGCGCCTCTTGAGATTCATTTGGTTTTCCCATTTTTTTAAGCGTGCGGGACAAATTGTAATAAGCATTGGCATACCGCCGATCCAATGAAATGGCCTTGTAATATTGCCCAACCGCATCCTCATATTTACCTTGAATATCCAAGAGATTGCCAATGTTATTGTAAGCGGAAACAAGATCCGGCTTAAATTCAACCGCCCTTTCAAAGGCGACAATGGCTTTGTTGTATTGCCCTTCGCTTAAATAAACTTCGCCCAGCCCGTAATGGCCATAGGCCAATCCGGGATTGATCGCGATCCCTTTTAGAAAATACGATTTTGCCGATGCCGTATCGCCGCGTTCGAGCGCAATCTTGCCCAAGCCCGCGTATGCCGAAGCGAAATACGGCGCGGCCTCCAGCGTCTTTTGATAATAGGTTTCAGCTTTTTCTAAATCCCCTCTTTGACGATAGAGATTGCCAAGATTGAAATACGGCGCCGGATACCGGGAATCACCGGCTATCGCCGCATTAAATTCCTCAATCGCCTGCCTGTCATCTTTT
>Ga0082335_1005449_pt1 | contig 17591 bp, 21 predicted proteins | sample Subgrocontami58m_FD_72375 | JGI IMG/M metagenome (GOLD analysis project Ga0082335, IMG submission 72375) | Subsurface groundwater microbial communities from S. Glens Falls, New York, USA - GMW37 contaminated, 5.8 m (SPADES assembly) (version 2) ... | reverse complement strand
CCAGCGCCTAGCGCGGTTTTCACCACCCCGTAGTGGCCGGCTCCAGCCGGCCTGCGGCGGTCCGCCTAAAGGCGGACACTACACGCTCGTGAAAACGGCTCTCGGAGCCTCCCGGTTCAGCGCCGCTTGGCGACGAGCGCCACCGATCCGGCCTTCACCGCGCGCGACGCCCACTTCGCCCATCGTGCGTCCGGCTTGAAATATCGATAGGCATCAAGCAGTGCCGGCACCAGAACGAGGACGCCAACAGCGCGTTCATCGATACCGATCGAGTCGGCCATCCCGCGCGTGTCGCGCTCGAAGGGGCCGGCCCTGGCGAACGCGACGAACCCGTAACCCACGGAGTTGAGCACGTTGAACGCGAGCAGTCCTTTGGCGAGCGGCGCGTGCTCCGCGCCAAGCGACGGCCGCCGGGTGAGCAGCCACTCGTTCGACGCGTCCTGAACCCAGAACCCCGCCGACGAAATCGTGAGCTCGCGCCGCGGGGAGAGATCGGCGCGGTGCGCGACGGCGAAAAACGGAAACGGCCCGAAGCGCACGCCTTCGATTCGCGGCTGCGCGTCGAACGCGGCGTCGAACACGAGGTGACCGCCTTCATGTGCGGCCAGGGCGAGCGCGACGCCGGCAAGAAACTTCACAGTGTCGGCTGCGAGATGCTCATCGGGGGGCGTTGGCGACGGCTCGCCAGCCGAGCCGCTCTGGGCGGACGCGGAAACCGGCTGGAATATGGCGAGAAACGCAGCCGTCGCGACGCATCGACGCATCGTCTGAATCATGAAGGGCGATCTAGGAGCCCGTGTCCTTCACGAGGACCATTCCGCCGAACACCACCGCGGCGGCGAGCACCATGCGGGCGTTGAACGGTTCCTTCAGGACGAGTGTGCCCAGAATCACCGCGATGATCGGGTTCACGTACGCGTAGAGCGAAACCGTGGCGATCGGCAGGTACTTGAGCGCGTACGCGTACGCCGTGAAGCCGCCGATGGCGCCGAACACGATGAGATACGCCAGCGCGCCGGAGGTCCGCGGCGTGAACGCCAGCCGCGCCGTCTCGTGCATGGCGAGACCGGCCACGAGCAGAAACACGCCGCCGAACAGCATCTCGAATGCCGCCGTCGCGAGGACGTTCTCGTGCTTCGCATGACCGCGCCCGCGTCGCCGCGCGTAGGCCGATCCGATCGCCCAGCCGACGCACGCGATCTGCGCGGCGATCACCCCGCCGAGAAACGCGCGGCCACCCTCGCCCACGCGGATCTGGGGCCACACCAGCATCACGATGCCGCTGAAGCCGATGACGAGGCCGAGGACGCGGCGGGCCGTGAGGCGCTCGCCGTCCGCCATCAGCGCGTCGATGCCGACCATCCAGAACGGCGAGGTCGCGACGAGCACGGCCGTGAGGCCGCTCGGCACGGTCTGCTCCGCCCAGACGACGGCGCCGTTCCCGAAGCCGAGCAGGAGCACGCCCAGCACGGCGAGCGACGGCCAGGCGCGCGGGCTCGGCAGGCGTTCGCCGCCGAGCTTCAGGATCGCGACGAGCAGCCCGCCGGCGACGATCCAACGGATCCCCGCCATGAGCAGCGGCGGAATCGTCTCGAGCGCAATCCGGATCGCGAGGTACGTCGTGCCCCAGATCAGGCACACCGCCGCCCAGGCGACGTAGGCGCGGACTTTGGACTCGGGATTTGGGATTCGGGATTCGGGATTCGTAGGGATTGGGTACCACGAATCGCGGGCGAATCCAAATCCCGGGCGAATCCCGAATCCCGAGCCCCGAACCCCGAATCCCGAATCCCGAGTCCCGAATCCCGTCTGTCAAGCGACAGCTGTTTCGATCGAGAGGCGGACGCAGTTACGTCCCTGATCCTTCGCGCGGTAGAGCGCCGCGTCGGCGCGGCCGATGAGCGCCTGGCTGTCGATCTCGGAGGGCATCGCCACCGACACGCCGAAGCTGGCGGTGATGGTGAGTGTTTCGCCTTCCCAGGTGACCGGCATGTCGGCCAGCTCGCGGCGCAGCGTGTCGGCGACGCGCTTGGCCCCCTCGAGCGGCGTCTCGGGGAGGAGCACGAGAAACTCTTCGCCGCCGTAGCGGCACTTCAGGTCGCTGCCGCGCAGCACCTCGCGCATCTTGACGCCGACCGCCGTGAGCACGGCGTCGCCGCTCAGGTGACCGTAGCGGTCGTTCACGTCTTTGAAGCGATCGATGTCGAACATGATGAGCGACACGGGCATCTGCGACCGGCGGGCGCGGCGCAGCTCCGTGTCGATCACGTCGAGCGCGTGCGTGCGGTTGAAGCAGCCGGTCAGGCCGTCGCGAAGGCTGGTCTCGCGGAGCTCGTGAAAGAGCTGTGCGTTGCGCAGCGAGATCCCGAGGAGCGCCGCCGCCATCGCGAGCACGCGTTTGCGGCTGTCGCCGAACGGCCCCGCCGACTCGGGGATGCCGAGCACGCCGACGGGATGGCCGCCCGCCGTCAGCGGCAGACACAGATGGCCCTCGGTGGTGAACGCCGCGAAGGTCCGGGAGCCATCGGCGATCATCGCGCGATCGGCCAGGTGCTCGTGAGCGCTCTCGATTTCGCGACGGCTCTCGCGCGCCGTGCCTCCCAGCGCCTGCCAGTGCGCGCCCACACGCTGCAGCACCCACGCCTCGTCGGTGCCGGCCAGCTGCGGCAGGTGCTGGAGCACGACGTCGCGGATCGCATCGAGCTCCAGCGCGCGGCCGAGCCCCTGGCCGAACGTGACCAGCCGCTCCAGTTCCGCCGCGCGCGCCTGCGCCTGGCTGGCGTCGGCTTCCGCCGCCGCCGCGCGTGCCCTGGCTTCCTGCCGCTTACCCTGCTGATGGAAGAGAAAGACGACCGCCAGGATGAGGAGCGCCGGCACGAGCGCGAGCCCGGAGCTCTGCTCGACGTCGCGGGCGAGGTCCAGGAGGTATTGAATGGGCCGCGCAAACACCACGATCAGGGCGGCGGCCAGGCCGCCAAGGAGCACCCGATCTTGCCGGGCCACCAGATTCATGGGATTTTCCCGACTTTAGCTCCAAAGGGCAGGCACGGTAAAATGAAAAGCACATGGGACGAAAATCCGCCGCCAAGACGCAATCGCGACCTTCCTCTGCCACACCGCCGCCCGAGGAGCCGAAGCCCCGGTCGAGCCTGCTGCCGATTGTCGCTGTCATCGCCGTCGCGGGCGTCATCGGCGTCTTCGCTTACGTCCGCAGTGCCGGGCCGCAACCGGACCCGGCCGGTCAGACCGCGGCGCAATCCGCGTCACCGGCGGTCGTGGATCCGCCTGCCGCTGCCGCCCTCGGGCCGCATCCGCAGGAGAATTTGCCGCCGCTGCCGTTCAGCCCGGCGCCGCCCGCGCGGCCGGCGGAGGTCGTGCGCGCCGTGTACAAGTTCGCGGCCGAGCATCCCGAGGTCTTGAGCTACGTGCCGTGCTATTGCGGCTGCGAACAGAGCGGCCATCGCGGCAACGAAGACTGCTTCGTCACCGCACGCGACGCGGCGGGTGACGTCACCGAGTGGGATCCCCACGGCATGACATGAGCGGTCTGCATAGACGTCGCGCGTGACGCGATGCAAATGCATGCCTCCGGCGCGTCCGTGCGGGATATCCGGGCGGCGACCGAAAAGAAATGGAACAGCAGCTTCCCGACGCACACACCGACGCCTCAGCCGCCGGTGGGGAAATAGCGTCGGGATTCGGGATTTGGGATTCGCTTCAGTCTCCGCCGAGTGAGCGAAGCAGTCCGTGCGTCAACTGCCCGACCGATGCTGACAGCTCATCAAACGCCTTCACATCGACGGCAGGAATGTATCCGAGGCGATCGCCGAGAAGCGCCTGCGTCTCGAGCTCCGCGTGCTCACCGAGTGCGATGATCAGTCGAGCGACGTAGCCCGGTGTTCGATGGCGAGTACCCTCCGCGATGTTCGACGGAACCGACACTGCAGTTTTTCGCATGTGAAAGGTCAGACCGAAGCGCTCTTGCCGCGGAAACTTGTCCGTAATGGCGTAGACCAGCACCGCAAGATCCATCGCCTTCTGCCACGCGAGCAGGTCACGATAGCTCGTAATCTTTTGCGTCATGCCCTGAGTGGCGCACGATCGATGCCGCAGGCATTCTCGAAGGATTTGCCGAAAACGAACCCTTTTTGTTTCAATTAGTGCAACCCTAATCAAGCGCGAGCTCGCACTTTCTGCAATCCCCGAATCCCGAACCCCGAACCCCGAACCCCGAATCCCGAGCCCCGGCTCTATAATCGCAATCGTGGAGAGGCGCGCCGGCGCATTCGCGCGGCTGTTCGAGGCGGTGCACGAAGGCGTGTACATCGGGACGATCGGCCCCGAGACCACGACAACGATCGCCGCCAATCCCCACCTCAAGCTGATCTTCGGCTACGCGAGCGAATCGGCCGAGGAGGACGTCCGGCCGTTCGACCGCGAACGCTTCGTCGACCCGCAGGCGCGCGTCGCGCTGCTCGAACGACTCACCGTCGACGGCTCGGTCAGCGATTACCTGCTGCGCCTGCGGCGTGCTGACGGCAACCCGGTATGGGTGGAGCTCACCGCGCGCGCCGATCCGCCCTTCGACGACCACAGCCTCCGCGTCGAAGCGCTGCTGCGCGACGTCAGCGAGCGCAAGAAGCTCGACGCCGAGACGCGCGACCTCTATCACCAGCTCCTGCAGGCGGAAAAGATGGCCGCGCTCGGCCAGACGGTTTCCGGCGTCGCGCACGAGTTGAACAACCCGCTCGCGACGATCCTCAGTTGGGCTGAACGCCTTTCGCAGCGCCCCTCACTCGAAGAGCCGGTGCGCCGCGGGCTCGAAACCATCCTCTCCGAATCCGAACGCGCCGCCCGCATCGTCCGCAACCTGCTCACCTTCGCCCGCAAGCGCCAGACGACGAGGGCGATGGTGGACGTGAACCAGGTGGTGCGCGAAACGCTGGCGCTGCGTGCGTACGAGCAGCGCGTCACGAACATCACCGTCATCGACGCCCTCGCCGCCGGCCTGCCGCAGGTGTTCGCCGACGGCCACCAGGTGCAGCAGGTGCTGCTGAACCTGGTGATCAACGCCGAGCAGGCCATGCTCTCGGCCAACGGTCGCGGCGTTCTCGTGGTGCGCACGTGGCACGACCCGGATCAGGAATCGGTGATCCTCGAGATCAACGACGACGGCCCGGGAATCCCCGACGAGCTGCAGCCGAAGATCTTCGATCCGTTCTTCACGACGAAGGAAGTCGGCAAGGGCACGGGCCTCGGTCTGACCGTCGCGTACGCGATCGTGCAGGAACACGGCGGGCGCATCCGCCTCGAGTCGCGTCCGACCGTCGGCGCGTCCTTTTACGTGGAGCTGCCCGTCACGGGCGCCAAGCTCGGGCCCGAGCCGGCCGCGCGCGCGCGGCTGCAGGAGACGACCGAGGCCGTCGCCGGCGCGTCGATCCTCGTGGTGGAGGACGAGGCGAAGCTGGCGAGCGCGGTGGCCGATGCACTGCGGGACGCCGGCTACCTCGTCGAGCATGCGGCCGACGGCGAGGTCGGGCTCGCGAAGGTGAAGGCGCAGGCGTTCGATCTCGTGATCTGCGATCTCAAGATGCCGCGCATGGACGGCAAAACGTTCTACAAGACGCTCGCGGCCGCTTCGCCCGGCCTGGCGAAGCGCGTGATCTTCGTTACTGGCGACGTCGCGGGCACCGATGCGGAAGCGTTTCTCGAGGAAAGCGGCTGCCGCTGGCTGGCGAAGCCGTTCCGGTTGGGAGATCTGTTGCGAGCGGTCCGTGAGGGGCTGAGTTAGATGCAACCACGAAGCTGAATGCAACCACGAAGGCACGAAGACACGAAGGAAGACACGAAGAAGATCAGGACCTATCGGGCGGCCGCGACCGCCTGACGCGTGCGCGGCATCTTCAGCGTCGCCTTCGCCGGCGCCGGACGCTTCGCCGCGGACTTGTACGGCAGCACCACACTGTGCGGCGCGGCAACTGTTTCGGCGATCATCGTGGCGTCCGGCTTCAGCCGGACCAGTTGAGCCTTCGCCATCGCCGGCTTCTTGGCGGCGAACGCCAGCAGCTGGCGCCGCATCTCGGCCATCTTCTGCGGATTCATGTCGCCAAGCGCATCGCGCAGACGGCGGATCGCGCGCGCGTGGAGCTGCGACACGCGCGACTCGTTGACGCCAATCGCCCCGCCAATCTGCTTCATCGTCACTTCGCCGTAGTAGTAGAGGCCAATCACTTTGCGCTCGCGCCAGGGCAGCGACTGAATCGCGGTGCGCACGCGCTCCCGCGTCTCCGACTTTTCGTACGCCGTATCGGGTGAGTCCGGCTCTGATGGCACGAGCACGGTCGGCAGCGAGCTTTCGTCCATGTGCTCGCCGGTCGCAAGCGGCGACGTCGCCTCGATGGTGTTGATGCGGACGATGGTGCGGCTGAGGCGCTTCTCGTCGGATCCGACGCGCGCGGCCAGATCGGCCATCGACGGCTCATGTCCCAGCTCGCGGCGCAGCGCTTCGCGCGCCGCGTCGAGCTCGCGCCGCTGCCGGCGCACGCCGCGCGGCCAGGCGTCCTTGCGCAGCGCGTCGATCATCGCGCCGCGGACGCGCCGTTCGGCGAAGGTCTCGAACTTGATGCCGCGATCCTCATCGAAGCGATGGGCGGCGTCGATCAGGCCGAGCACGCCGTCCTGCACGAGGTCGCCGATATCGATGGAGTTCGGCATCGTGGCGGCCATGCGTCGAGCGAGCGCTTCGACGAAGGGCAGACCGGCGACGATGCGGCGAGTCTGACCAACAGTGCTGACGGGCTGGACTCTCATTGCGAACTCCGTTGGGCGTTGGGATTCGGGCTTTGGGATTCGGGATTCGGGATTCGGAAGACGAATCCCGCCGCGAACCCCGAACCCCAAATCCCAAATCCCAAATCCCAAATCCCGAATCCCGACAGTGCGTGTCGGTTCCGACGGATGCGCACTATCGCAACAGCGGTACCAACAGTCGAGCCTGTGTTCCGGATGTAGGCACTCAACCGTGCGAATTGGCTGTAAATATCTTGTTCAGTGGGATTTAAAGTCGTGAACCGTTTCGGGACTGGTCAGACGGAGTGGGGCACAAAACCGCAGAAATCGTCAAAATAATGACGATTATGCATGATTTTACGTCAAGCGGTTGACGGTCGAATTACAATTTTGGCTGGGTCGATTAGAGGTGTTATTGCGAGTCGACCGACGTACCGGCAATGCGCCGGATCTCTTTGGCCGTGCCCATCGCCTCGAGCGTGCTCGAGACGACCTGCGACGCCCGCGCCCGATTCATGTCGTCGGGTGCCTTCGCTTCGAGCAGTTCCGCGTGCGCGAGGATGATCCCGAGCTGGTTGTTGAGCCGATGGAAGAGCAGACGCAGTTCGGGTAATTCATCCATCGGGCTCCTCGCCAGCAGTTCCTCGACGCTGAACGCACGCGGCATCAGGCCTGATTCCGCCCTTCCGCCTGCCACATGGTCTGCAGGGCGGGACGCTCGCTGTTATTGGCATCCCGCCAAAGGGTGTCGACAAAAATGCGGACGGAACCGCCGGCCGTACGCACATATTCGATTTTCCCGCTGGAGAGCCAATTGTAAATCGTGCGACGGCTGACGCCGACCAGCTCACACGCCTTCATGATCGAAATCGTTTTTCGTTCCACAGGCTTCATTGCCTCCCGTGAACCTCTATCGGAGGCAACGGGATTCGGGATTAGGGATTAGGGATTGGCAGGCCAGGAATCCCGCCGAACCCCGACAAATCCCGCCGAATCCCAGCGAATCCCAGCGAATCCCGAGTCCCGAATCCCGAATCCCGAATCCCGGCGAATCCCGAATCCCAAGTCCCGAATCCCGTCAGATGTCACCAATTTGACGGCTCGGATCGTCCAGCCCGGCAATCGCCGCTCGGCCCATGGCCAGGACCGCTTCCTCGGTGCTGCCCCCGATGTGCGGCGTGCCGACGAAGGTGGGCAGTCGAAGCAACTCGCGATCCACCGGCGGCTCGACGGCAAAAACGTCCAGCGCGGCGCCCGCGAGACGCTGCTCAATCAATGCCACCTTGAGCGCCTGTTCGTCCACGATGCCGCCGCGCGCGGTGTTGACGAGAAACGCGGACGGCTTCATGCGCGCCAGCTCGCGCGGGCCGATCATCCCCCGCGTCGATGCATCGAGCGGCACATGGATCGTGACGATGTCGGACTGCGCGAGGATTGCGTCGAGCGGTACCGGCGTCACGCCGGCGGCGCGATAGAAATCGTCGTACGCGCGGATGTCGTGCGCGAGCACGCGCGCGCCGAAGGCGGTGCAGAGGCGCGCGACCTGCTGGCCCACGTGGCCGCATCCGATGATGCCGACGACCGCGGATGAGAGCTGACGTCCGCCGGGATGACGCCAGCCGCCGTCAGTCACGTCGCGCGCGAGCGGCACGAGCGTGCGGCCGAGCGCGATCATGAACGCGATCGTGAGCTCGGCGACCGCCTGGCGGTTCACGCCGGGCGTCCATCGCACGGACACGCCGTGACGCCGCGCGGCGGCGAGATCGATCATGTCGAGGCCGACGCCGTACTTGCTCACCACGCGCAGCTCGGGCACGGCCGAGAACACGGCCTCGTCGAGAACGTCGAGGCCGGTGATTGCCTTTTCGTGGCCGCGCAGAAACTCGATCAGTTCGGCGCCTGCCAGCACCGTTCCGGCGTCGTTGAATCGAGTGTGCTGGTATCGCGCCGCGAGCTCGGCGCGCAGGGTGGGGTGGCGGGAAAACGAACGGGACGCGACGGCGACGGGCATGCGCGATCGTAGCGGGATTTGGGATTGGGGATTGGGGATTCGCAGCCCGAATCCCGCCGAACCCCGAATCCCGCCGAATCCCAAGTCCCGAATCCCGCCGAACCCCGAATCCCGAATCCCAAGTCCCGAATCCCGTCACAGTAGACACAGGGCGACGTTAGTGCCAAAATCTTGACGCTGACGTAAATGTCTGATTCGCAAAAACATCTGCTGCTGGTCGAGGACGAATCCTTGCTGCGTCAGGCCATCGCCGAACAGCTCGGCGATCGCGGCTATCAGGTCGAGCAGGCCGACTCGGGCGAGGCCGCGCTCGCCAGGCTCGCCGACTTTGCCTTCGACATCATCGTCACCGATCTGCGGCTTCCCGGGATCGACGGCTCGGCCGTCGTCGAGGCCGCGGTCGAGCGCTACCCGCACATCGTCGCGATCGTCGTCACCGGGTACGGGACGGTGAAGGACGCCGTCGAAGCCATCAAGCGCGGCGCGTGGGATTTCGTCAGCAAGCCGTTTCAGATCGACGAGCTGCTGCACGTGCTCGACTCGGCGCTCGAGCAGCGGCGGCTGAAGTCGGAGAACGCGTACCTGCGCGCGCAGCTCGAAGAGCGGTATCGGTTCGAGGGCATCATCGGCAAGAGCCAGCCGATGACGCGGCTGTTTCAGCTGCTCGAGACCGTGGCGCCGACGCACAGCACGATTCTCATCAGCGGCGAAACCGGTACCGGCAAGGAAGTCGTGGCGCGGGCGATCCATCACAACAGCGGGAGGCGCGCGCATCGCTTCGTCGCGCTGAACTGCAGCGCGATTCCCGAGACGCTGCTCGAGGCGGAGCTCTTCGGTCACGTGCGGGGCGCGTTCACCGGCGCGGTGGGCAATCGTCAGGGGCGTCTCGAGCAGGCGCACAAGGGCACGCTCTTCCTCGACGAGGTGGGGACGATGAGCGCGGCGTTGCAGATGAAACTGCTGCGCGTGCTGCAGGAGCGCGAGTTCGAGCGCGTCGGCGACTCGCACACGATCAAGGTGGACGTGCGCGTGATTGCGGCGACCAACAGCGACCTGGGCCGGCTCGTCGCCGACGGTCAGTTCCGCGAGGATCTCTTCTACCGTCTCAACGTGATTCCAGTGCAGCTCCCGCCGCTGCGCGATCGCAAAGAGGACATCCCGCTCCTGGTGCAACACTTCCTCGAGAAGTTCGCAGCCGAACGCAGGTCAGATGTCGCCGCGAAGCCGGACGTCGCCGCAAAGTCGGATGTAGTGCAGGCCTTCAGGCCTGCCGTGAAATCAGACGTAGCGCAGGCCTTCAGGCCTGCCATGCCGCTCACTGTGTCGCAGGAAGCCATGCGGCGCCTGATGGCGTATCAGTGGCCCGGCAACGTGCGTCAGCTCGAGAACGCGGTCGAGCGCGCCGTCGCGTTCACCGCAGGGCGGACGCAGATTGACGTGACCGACCTGCCGATCGAAATCCAGCACGCGCAGGAGCCGGCGCTTTCGTCGGCGGTGGCGCTGCCCGAGGACGGCCTCGATCTCGATGTGTTCGTCGCCAACATCGAGCGCGAGCTGATCGAGCGGTCGCTGGAGCGGACGGGCGGGAACAAGGGGCAGGCGGCGAAGCTGCTGAACCTCAAACGCACGACGCTGGTCGAGAAATTGAAGCGGCTGCAGAAGTGATTCGGGGTTCGGGATTCGGGGTTCGGGGTTCAGGTGTGGCGCTCGTAGTGCAGGCCTTGAGGCCTGCCCTCGGACCCTCACAGCGGTGACGCGAAGATCTCGGCCAGCCCGGCGGAGAAACCCGGCAAGAGCGGGGACGTGAGCGCGTCGTGCTGTTCGACGCTGAGTTCGGCCACGGAGCTGAACGCGTCGTTGGCCCGACGGTGGATTTTGATCGTGTCCAATTCGGGATCGACGACCCAGTATTCCTGCACGTCGCAGCGCTCGTAGAGGCGGCGTTTGATGGTTTCGTCGGTCTTCCGTGTGCCCGGCGAGAGAATCTCCACGACGAGATCGGGGGCGCCACGCACGTGCTTATCGGTCAACACCCCTCGCCGCTCTCGCGAGATGTAGAGCAGATCTGGCTCGACCACGTCGAGATCGGAGAACACCACATCGAACGGAGCCAGAAAGACCGCGCCAATCGCGTGAGTCTTGAGATAGGTGCCCAGCAGCATGTAAAGATTCCCCACGATAACCTGATGCTTCGTGTTCGGCGACGGCGTCACGTAGTGCTCCCCGTCGATGATCTCGTGCCGCTTCCCATCGGCCGGGAAATGGAGGAAATCGTCGTACGTGAACTTCACCGACGGCGTCGTTGGCGGTCTCACGCTTTCACCCTTCGCCACCGGGCGATCTTACCATCGTCGCTGCGCCGACACCGTTGGACGCGCCGGGCGATCGCACGATGCGTTCCTTCGCGAATGCTTCCGCCGTAGCCTGTCTTGGCGGAGGCGGTCAGTCCTGCGGGGCTGCGTCCTGCCTTCCTGGAATCGCCTCGTCGAGCTTGCCGAGATCGACTTCCTGCGGCGGGCGTTCCTCGCGCGCGAGTGCCGTCTCCTTCAGGTTCGGCGGGTCCGGCGCGATGGCGCGTGACGCAGACTCGACTTCGTCAGGCGAGAAGCGCGGGCCCGAGTCCGGGGCCCAGCCGCGCCAGCCGCAGTCGCGGCAGCGGTACGGCCGCTTGCCGGTAATTTCCTTGCGCCACGTCTCCCACTTGGATTTCGTCCGGGAGAAATGGACCCGCTCAGACTTGCAGCGCGGACAGTGTTGCATGTGTCGCTTTCTGGGGGGCCACGAAAGGCATCCTAGCATCGGATGCCTGGGCTGGGATTCGGTCACCAAAAGAAATGTGAAACGAGCTCACGCGGGCGGACGTTGACTCGGGATTTGGGATTTGGGATTAGGGATTTGGGATTCGGTGGGATTCGGTAAGATTTGGTGGGAGTCAGTGGGATTCTGCGGGAGTTGTTGGGATTCGCGCAGCCTGTCGGTCAACGATGTCGCCGACGAGAAGCTGATCGCTGTGACTGCTGATATCCCCGCGCGGTTGGCCGGGTGAAGATCTCGACGCCGAGGCTGCCCCGCTCGATTCGAGCGGGTTTGGCAAATCCCGCCGAAGGGCCCGCGAGACGAACCCCGAACCCCGAATCCCGAATCCCGAATCCCGAATCTCAAGCCCCGAATCCCTGCGACAATAGAAGAATGCCTCCGCGCTTCGCTTACTGGACCATTCTGATTGACGGCAAACCGACGGCCTTTCGGGCGCGCGAGCAACAGGAACTGCTGCCGACGCTCGCGCAGCTCAAGCGCAAGAACACGGACGTCGAGATCAAGTGGTTCGCGCAGGGGAAGCTGTGGGAGTCGCCCGAGGCGCAGCGCTCGACCGGGCGGCCGGCGTTCACCGGTGAAAAGCGTGGAGGGGACTGGCGTCCCGGCGGCGCGCACAAGGATCCGCGCGACCGGTTCAAGAAGAAGAACCGGCCCGAGCGTGCCTGGTCGGAGAAAGATCCCGCCACTCAGCGCGATCGCGACAAGCTCGCAGGACCTCCTCGCGGCGATCGCCCGTGGAGCAGCAAACCGCCGGGCGGCGAGAAACGTCCGTGGAGCGGGAAGCCGCGTGGCGACAAGCCCGGTGGTTTCAGGCCTGCCGGCGGCGAACGAAAACCGTGGAGCGGCAAACCCGCGGGTGGCCCACCGCGCGGCGATCGTCCGTGGAGCGGGAAGCCGCGCGGCGATCGGCCGTGGCAGACCAAGCCGACCGGACCGCGGAGCGAACGAAAACCGTGGAGCGGCAAACCCGCGGGAGGCCCACCGCGCGGCGATCGTCCGTGGAGCGGGAAGCCGCGCGGCGACAAGCCCGGTGGTTTCAGGCCTGCCGGCGGCAAGCGACCGTGGAGCCCGAAGCCCGGCGGAACCACCGAGGCGCGGAAGCGTCGAGACGACGAGCCGCCGGATCGCGGCTGACGCCACACGTCTTTCTCGATGAGCGCGATTCTCCACTTTCTCTTCTCGACGTCCGGACCGATTGTCGCCCTGATCATCACGGCGATCTGGCTGTGGCGGCGGCCATCGTCGACGATGGCTCGACGCGGCGCGATTGCGGTCGCCACCGGCTATGCCCTCGCCAGCGTTCACGTTGTGCCGTTCGGCGTCAGCCGTCTGCTGACGCTCGGCTACCATCAATTCACGGCGAACGATATCGGGCGCGGGACAACCGCCGTGGTGTTGCTTGGCGGGGGTGACGAGATCGTCGAAGGGTGGACCGATCGGATCACGGTGACGACCCCGATCGAGGCGGCGCGTGTCCTCGAAGCGTCGCGTGTGTTCCGACTGATTTCGCCGGCGTGGATCATCAGCTCAGGCGGCAAGCCTGATCCTCTGGATCCAGGCGAAGCGAGCAGCCTGACCATGCGTGACGAGCTCGTGCGGCTCGGCGTGCCGCAGGGACGAATCCTGCTCGAGTCCACCTCGCGCAACACGCACGACGAGGCCGTGCTCATCGCGCCGATGCTCGAGTCGCTGGGAATCCAGCAGGTCGTCCTCGTCACATCGGACACGCACATGCGACGCTCGCTCGGCGCCTTTCGCGCCGTGGGAGTGAACGCGGTGCCGGCGATTGCTCCAGACCCGAGGCTGCCGATTCGGTGGTTCTGGTGGGTCCTGCCAAGCCATAAGGCTCTCGAGTTGAGCAGCGAGGTGTTACACGAGCTGCTTGGCATCCCTTATTACTGGTTGCGCGGCCGGTGGAGGTGAAGACAATGGTGTCGCATGTCGTGATGATGAAGCCGCGCGCTGACTTGTCCCCGACCGACCGGCAGGCCTTTGTGACCGCGTTCGAGCGTGCGATCCGCGAGATACCCACAGTCCGGGCCGTTCGAGTGGGACGCCGTGTCACGCACGGCGCGGCGTACGAGCAACTCGCGCCTGACGCGGCCGACTATCTCGTCGTCATCGACTTCGACGATCTCGACGGGTTGCAGACGTACCTCCGGCATCCCGCGCACGAAGATCTCGGCGCGCGGTTCGGTCAGTCGCTCAGTTCAGCGTTGGTGTACGACTTCGAGGTAGGCGGGATGGAGGTGTTGGAGCGCCTGGACTGGAGTAGTGCAGGCCTTCAGGCCTGCCGGTGCTCACGTGCCGGCGGGCTCTTTTAGCCCGAGCAGCCGCATCACGCGGTCCATCACGCCCGGCTGTTCGCGAGCTTCCGCTGAATCCACCTGCGTGAGGATATCCAGGCAGTCGCCGACCGATGTCACCACGCCGATCCCGAGGCGTTTGGTGGCGGCGGGCAGCTGCTGCTCGTCTTCCCGCCAGACCAGAATCGCACGGGCCTTCGAGTCCACGACGACGTCGAGGCAGTTCTCGGGGCGGTCGTCGACGACGATGTCGAGACCGAGCGAGGCGGCGATGCGTCCGCGCGAGCCCTGGACGACGTAGACGCTCGGGAGCGTGAAGCCGCGCGCCGCCAGCCAGCGCTGGCTCTGCACTTGCGCGATGGCGCCGGCCGTCTCGGGGCGCTTGGTGAGGAAGATCACTTCCCATCGGCGCTCGTGGGCGACCGTCGCCAGCCGTTGAACGGCGCCGGCCTCGATCTCCGCGAGGTTCTCCCAGAAATTTTCGATCGACTCGACGTGGCGCCACAGACGTCGCTGCTGGCGCGAGGTCATGTTGAGCTTGAGCAGGGGGGGGACGTTGTCGGGCGCGGCTTCCGCGGCGGCCTGGCGTTGGGGCGCCGTGCCGGCCGGCAGGTCGTCGGCCGTAGCAGCCGGCGGGTCGTCGGCTGCGGCAGCCGGCGCGCCGCTTTCGGACGCGCGCTCCTGGAGGCGGCGCGTCATCGGTTCGCCGAACAGGGCTTCGGCCTGGCGGACCAGCTCCGATTCCATGTCGGCAAGGACGCCGTCGAGGTCAAAGGCAATGCGCAGCGGCACAGGGGTAGTGTGGCTAAGTGACCCGATTGCCGTCAACCACCAGGAGCTGGTGCTAGAGCCGTTTTCACCACCACGTAGTGGCCGGCTTCAGCCGGCCTGCGGCGGTCCGCCTAAAGGCGGACACTACATGCTCGTGAAAACGGTGCTAGAAAGGGTGCATCAGGTGTGGCCGCCCACGATGGCGGCCTTGGATGCCGCGCACGCGCGCCATCGTGCAGGCACAATGATGATATCATGCATTCATGGCCAAACAATTGACCATCCGTGGTGTGCCGGATGAAGTGGCATCCCGGCTCAATCGACTGAGTCAAAGCCGTGGGTGCAGCGTCAACGCCATGGTGGTCGAGATCCTTGCCTCGGCGGTTGACTTCAAAGAGCGCCGGGAACGCCTTGCGCATTATGCGACCTGGACCGAGGACGACCTGGCTGAGTTCATGAACGGGCTTTCTGCTCAGCGGGTGGTCGATGATCAGCTCTGGCGGTGACGTCTTCGACCGGCTCGTCCTCGACACATCGGCGTACTCGCACTTCCGCGCCGGACATCCGGAGATGCTCGACCAGTTGGCTCAGGCCACGGCGGTCGTCATTCCCATCACGGTGCTTGGAGAGCTCGAAGCGGCGTTCCAGCTCGGACGACGCGCGCGGGAAAACCGTCTGACGCTGACCGAATTCCTGGGCGAGCCGTTCGTCACGGTTTGGCCGACCACACTCGCTGTCGCGAGGCACTACGGACGCCTCTTCGCCGAGCTCAAACGCGCGGGAACGCCGATTCCGGTGAACGACGTGTGGATCGCCGCGGCCTGTCTGGACTCTGTCGGACGGCTCGTGACCTTCGACCACGACTTCAAACGGATCCCCGGGCTCGAGTGCACCGTACTTGTCCCACGTTCACCTGCACACTGACCGGCCCACGTTCACGTATTCGATCCCGGCTGTGCTTCCAAGCGTTCCGCCGGTGAAGGCGATACTCCCTCCACGGCGTAGAGATGACGAGCGCCATCAGCTCTTCAGACAAGCACAATCGGTCGGGTGACGTCGTGGAAGAACGCCCGGGACCATAGCGTGAGCGCGTCGGGGTCGGGTACGAACGGCAACACGTCGGCGCGTGCCTGCTCGAGATTGAGCGTGTCGATCGCGCGGTCGCGGATGTTCCCAGTCGACGCACGATCTCGCGTTTCGACAGCGGGCTGGCGGCGACTCGTTAGTCGTGCCGTGCGAAAACGTTCGGAAAGCCTGTTGGCACTTGGCGAATGGCTCATTGGTTGAATGCGATGCGGAGGGGCACGGTCAGCGGGCTCCGAGAACGTCGTCGGCGAGCACGCGTGATGGGGAAAGAAGGTCCGATGGGATGGCCTCCCCGCGGCTGGCGGCTGCGGACGCGCGATAGCCATCGGGAGACGGGCGGGTGAACACTTCGATCCGGTCATGGACAAGGTCGACGAGCCACACTTCCGGAACGCCTGAACGCGCGTAGAGGGGAAGCTTGACTGCCCGGTCGAACGGCAGGGACGAGTCGGCCACCTCGATGACGAGCAGAACGTTGGCCGGGCCGGGATGCGCGGTCTCGTAGAAGTCGGCGCGATGTTCGAGCAACGCGAGGTCCGGTTGGGGCTCGGAATAGGGATCAAGCCGTACCGGTCCCTGGACGCGCACGATGGCCTCACCAGCGAACCTGCGCTGCAGCAGAAGGTTCAGGCGATCGACGCATGCCATGTGACGACTGCCGATGGGGGGCATCTCGACGATCGCCCCATCCACGAGCTCGACTCGATCGTCGCACCCGAGAATTCCCGTTTTCGCCATGCGGTGGTATTCGTCGGCTGTGAACATGCGCCGTTGAACGTCGGTTCGCACCTGCTGACTCCTGATTCGGATATCGCTGCCTGACGCGATCTTACCACCGGCGCAGCGACCAACGTGGTCATGCCGTGGGTCAGCTGGCACGAACTACTCCAGCTGAAAACATTGCGGATTTCGCGTGAGGCCTCCGAAAGCACGCGATTCTGACACGAGCGAGGAAGTGGGCGGCTCGCAGTTCCTGCTCGCACGTGGTGTCCGCCTTCAGGCGGACTATTATTGCTGGCGCTGGGACCCCAACGCCTGACGGCACATTGGCGGGGAGCTCGGTCTCGGGGCGCTTCGATCGAGTCGACATGGCGCCACAGACGTCGCTGCTGGCGCGAGGTCATGTTGAGGTGGAGCAGGGCCGGGACGTTGTCGGGCGCGCCGTCCGCGGCGGCCTGGCGTTCGGGCGCCGTGCCGCCCGGCGTGTCGTCGGCCGGTGTAGCGCAGGTCTTCAGACCTGCCGTCGAGTACTCGTGACGGTGGGTCTTTCAGGCTACGCCGGAAACGGCGATTCGAAGACCTCTGCCAACATCACCAAGAATCCCGGCAGCAGCGGCGTCGTCAGCATGTCCGCGTGCTCCGCGCTCGGCTCCGCCACGCGTACGAAGGCATCCAGAACACGCCGGTAGACCGTGATCGTATCCAGCTCGAGATCGATCACCCAGTACTCGCTCACGCCGAAGCGTTCGTACACCTGGCGTTTCGTGACTTCGTCGGTCTTCCGCGTGCCGCGCGGAAACGTTCGGAAAACATGGCGCCGGCCAGATCGCCGGAGACCAGGGCGATGAAGTGGAGACGGGATGATCTACATTGATAAATATCATTTATAAGTGATACGCTTTTCGGATGGAACGAGCCACTAAATCATCTAAGAGTGATGGTGTTGAGAGTCAATCACCCAAAGGTGATACTCAAGAAACTCTCTTCGATGGGCTGCGCAACGCCCGCCGGAGCCGGAACCTCAGCCAGGAGGCACTGGCAGCCAAGCTCGGACTTCGTCAACGCCAGATCTCGGATCTCGAGCGTGCGAC
>Ga0082335_1005448_pt1 | contig 17592 bp, 8 predicted proteins | sample Subgrocontami58m_FD_72375 | JGI IMG/M metagenome (GOLD analysis project Ga0082335, IMG submission 72375) | Subsurface groundwater microbial communities from S. Glens Falls, New York, USA - GMW37 contaminated, 5.8 m (SPADES assembly) (version 2) ... | reverse complement strand
CAATCGCGGCGATCCGCAGCACCACGATCTCAACCGGATGGCCCGAACGGCGGAATCCGTAGCGCCTGACATACAGGCTCTCGAATGCCTGCGTGAGCCGCTCGGTATTTGCGTCGCCGGCTTTCACCGGTACCGATAAGGCGAACGCCTGGCCCCGGTAGCGCATGTCGATTGCCGGCTCGAAGCGCATCGCCGCGTCCTGAAATCCATCTGCCCGGAGCAGCATTTTGCCTTGTTGCCCGAGATCCTCGAACGCTGCCCGAATGCGCGCGGGATCGACCGCGGCGAGTTCGGCCAGGAAGGTCCGCACCAGGTCATAACGGAAGTCGGAGCCGAGCAGACCGATGGCCGACAAATTCCCGGGGTGCCGCGGCACCAGAATGCGCGAGATCCCCATCTCGCGCGCAATTTCCACCGCATGCAATGGACCGGCGCCACCGAACGGCAGCAGCGTGAACTCCCGCGGGTCATGGCCGCGCTGAATCGAGATCTCGCGCAGCGCGCCAACCATGTTGGTGACGACCAGCTGGATCACGCCCTCGGCGAGACGATCTACATCGGCATACTTCGCACTCACCGACAGGCGCTCCAGCGCGCTCGTCGCGAGTGCGCGGTCAAGATGCAGCGCGCCGCCGATCAAACTCCGCGGACCCAGCCGCCCAAGGTGAAAATTCGCGTCGGTGACGGTGACCGATTGCCCGCCACGCGCATAACATGCCGGGCCGGGAACCGCGCCTGCGCTTTGGGGCCCAACCCGCAGCGAACCGTCCGTGTCGACCCACGCGATGCTTCCGCCTCCTGCACCGACGGTATTGATATCGAGTTGCGGGAGCTTGAGTGGCAAGCCGGCAATCATGCTGTCCTGAACCAGATCGGGCGTCAGCTCCCGCACCAGTGACACGTCGGTACTCGTCCCCCCCATATCGCAGGTCAGGATATTGCGAATGCCGACGGCCTCGGCCACCCATGCGGCTCCGCGTACGCCGCCGGCGGGCCCCGACAGGATCGTACGCACAGGAAACGCTGCTGCAGTGGCGGCGGTCATGATGCCGCCGTTCGATCCCATGACATAGAGCCCATCGCCACCGCATGCCGCCACATGACCGGCGAGACGATTCAGGTAACCCGACATGAGGGGAAGCGTGTAGCTGTTGATAACCGTCGTGCTGAGCCGCTCGAACTCACGGAACTCGGGAACGACTTCCGCGGAAATTACGACCGGACAATCGCCCAATTGTTTCCTCAAAATCTCGCGCACACGCTGCTCGTGCCGTGAATTCGCATACGAATGCAGCAGGCAAACCGCCACCACTTCAGGCTGAAGCGCCCGCAACTGCTCAACGGCCCGCAACAGACCCGCCTCGTCAAGAGGGCGCAAGACGCCGCCGTCCGCCATCAGGCGCTCGTCCACCTCAAATCGGCAGGAGCGAGGCACCAGCGGCGCCGGCTTTATGAACTTGGTATTAAACAGGCCGGGCGACGCCCTGCGCGTGCTGCCGATCTCCAGGGTATCGCGGAAACCGCGGGTCGTAATCAGTGCGACTTTGGCGCCCTTGCGTTCAAGCAGCGCGTTCGTTGCGACCGTCGTTCCGTGTATGACCCGCCCCGGCGGACCCGGTCGGTCGACGAGGAGTTTCTTGATGGCCTCGGCGGGATCTCCGGGTGTCGACGGGACCTTCGCCACCTGTATGGTCGCAGTCTCGGGATCGAACGACGCGAGATCGGTGAACGTGCCGCCCGTATCGATTCCGATCGCAGCACGCGGGCTAGACATTTGACGCGCACCCTTTGCCAAAGCGGCGAATGTGTTTTGTCACGCCGCCGCGGCACCGATTAGCGGCGTCCATTCGGCGTGAACAGCGCCATCAGGCCGGAGACATCCGATACGGTCTCGAGCGACTTCAGTTTTGCAATCATCTCTTCGCAACGGGCCGCGTAAACCGGTTGAAGCTTGAGCAGCGCGCGGAACTTTGCGGCTATCTCGTTTTCGAAACGCCCCTTTTGGGCATAGATCGGGTTCTCCGGGTCTCCTGAAGGCAGGTCCCGGAACGCCTGCACGGTCTTGCCGCTCTTGAGACGAATCGTGACTTCCGTCGGGAAGCGTGCCGGAAACTTCGATTCATATTCGAGATCGGCTATCCCTTTCACTTTCGCGGCCAACGCGAGTAGCGCGGGGTCCCGAATCAGCTCATCGGTAAAATGAGTCGGCATCGGCGCGCCATGCAGAATCGACACCGCTACCGCATAGGGAATACTGAACTGCGCATCGACGTTCGTGCCGGGCCGGTAGCGCCGCGCTTCGGGCTGGAACAGCGTCAGAAAAGCGGTGCGGTAAATCCGGACGATGACCTCATCGACCGATGGCGCGTCGATTTTGTACTCGCGAACCAGGTCCAGCGTCGCGTCGATGACCTGGTGAAAAAAGCGGCATCCCGCGTAAGGCTTGAAACTGGTGCCGTAACCGCGGTACTCGGTGCCGAGTCCGTCGAGGATCTTGCCGACATCCCACTTCCGCTCGTACGAGAACGCCTTGAGGAAGCCGTTCTCACCTTCGAGGATCGTCGCGGGGCCGGTGTAGCCGGACTTTGCCAGCAGCACCGCGAGCAATCCGCTTTCGGCTGCCTTGCCCGGATGCAGGCGCTTGATCCACGAGCCGTCCGCCTTCCATTCCTCCAGCCCCGCGGCCTGGGTGCCGGCAATGCCGAAGGCGGCGATGAGTTGGTCGGTTGACAGGCCCAGAATGCGTCCCGCCGCCGCGGCAGCGCCGAAAACGCCGCAGGTGCCGGTCGGATGGAAACCCTCGTAGTACTGGGTCCCGAGAAAAGCGTCCCCGATCCGCGTCATCGCCTCATAGCCGGCCACGACGCCTTCGATGATTTCCGCGCCGCTCGCCTGCTTCAACTCGGCTGCGGCCAGCGCTGCCGGCACAACAGCAACCGCTGGATGCAGCACCGAGGTGCGATGATCGTCGTCCATCTCGACCGCATGGCCTGTAGTTCCGTTCACCAGAGCGGCGAACAACGCGTTGGTACGGTAATTCCTCCCGATAACGGTGCAGGTCTCGCGCCCGCCCAGTTCGGCAACAACATCGCCGATGATCTGGCTCGAACGCGCGCTCGAGGCGGTAAGCGCAACGCCCAGGTAATCCATGACAAACACGCCTGCTCTTTCAACGACTTCCGGTGGGATTTTCTTCATCCCGCACGCTCCGATAAACTCCGCCAGTTGCCCGGAAATTGACTTCGCCATGTAATCGGGTCCTTTTTTGTGGTTTAATCGTGTGCCTGCGTTTGGCGATTGTCGCATGGATATCCGGGGATATCACTTGAACCGGTGGATGCAAGGTGTCCATGGCATTTCTGGTGTACCGGCTGAACACCAGGCGCTGCCGCAATCCGGCGCATCACGTTCCAGCCGAATGTTCGTAAACCAATTGGAGGACGAAATGAAACCTGCGACACCCTATCGGAAGGCTGCCACGTTTTGCGGAGCCTTGTTGTTGGCCATGGCCTGGCAACCCGCGGCAGTGGCACAGACCATGCTGCAAATGCCCACCGGCGGCGTCACCGGCAGTTATTACATGATCGGCGCGCCCATGGCGAAATTCATCAACGAGCACTCGAAGCTGATTCGGGTTACCCCGAACACCTCCGGCGGCAGCGTGGAAAACCAGCGGCGGGTCGAGAGCGGCGCGGCGCAATTCGGAATGACCTCGCAGGACCTGATGTACGCGGGGTGGCACGGACAAAAGCCGTTCGATAAACCCACGCGCAATTTTCGGGTCATCGGCATCGTCACGCCGGTATTGGCGAATCACGTGATGGCGCTGACCAAGGACAATGTCAAGACCGCGGCCGACCTGAAAGGCAAGATCTTTGCCATCGGCGCGCCGGGCTCCATGGCGGCGGATCAGATGAACCTGTTTCTCGAGCACACGAAGCTCAAAGGATCGCTTGATTCAAGGATGCTGCCGCATCAGGACTATCCGACCATGCTGCTGGACGGCAAGGTCCAGGTGATCAACCGGGCGGGTAGCGTGCCCGCGGCGGTAGTCGAAGAGATCGGAGTGCAAAAGCCGGTCAATCTGGTCGACTTCGGACCGGAACTCGAAAAGAGCGGATTCCTGAAGAAATACGGCTTTTACCAGAAGATCGTGGTAAAGGGCGGCACCTATAAGGGCGAAGACCGCGACGTCACGTTATTCGGTACTGCGGGGTACCTGATCGCCCATAAAGACGTGCCGGATGCGGTGGTCTACGAATTTACCAAGCTCGCCTATTCAGAAGACAACATAAAACAGGTCAATATGGCTTTTAAAGGGGCGAACCTGAACCGCGCTGACCCCTTGGGCGGCAATATCGCTCCGGTTCATCCTGGGGCGGCGAAATTCTGGAAGGAAATCGGGGTGAAGTATCCCGAGCCCACGCTCAAGTAACCATTGTCATAATAATCAACTGGCAGGCCGCAGAGGCAGAGCTTCTGCGGCCTTTTTCGGGGGGAGCCTGCGCATGGCGAACGGCGTGACCATCAAACCCAATCTGTTCCTGCGGCTGCTCGAGGAATCCGAGGGCGTGCGCGTGCTGCGTACTTTCTCGGGCGCCTGGCGCGGCATTTTCAAGACGCTGGCGGCGTCCTACAGCGTGGTCCTGATTTACTCCGTGGTAACCAATCACTGGACCTCATCGGCCCTGCGCGGACTCTTCATCATGTTCATCACGTGCATGATCTTCATGCGCTACCCCGCGAACCGGAAGTCGCCGCTGCATCGGCCGAGCGCGGTGGATTTTGTATTGATCCTGCTGAGCATCGTCGTATTCGGCAACTTTGTCATGGACTACGAGCAGATGGCGTTGCGGGCCGGAGACGCCACGGCGCGCGATGTGATATTCGGCGTCATCGCGATCGTTCTGGTGCTGGAATCCTGCCGCCGCGCGATGAGCGTGATATTGCCCGGACTGGCGCTCATGCTGCTGCTCTACGCCTATTTCGGGCCTTATCTGCCGGGCGAGCTGTTCGGCCACCAGGGTTTTACGGCGAGCGTGATCGTCGCGGATGTCTACGCCTCGATGAACGGCATCTTCGGGTTTGTCGCTTACGTTTTCATCTCGTTCGTGATGCTGTTCATCATCATGGGTTCGATTTTCGAACGCTTCGGCGCCGGGACCTTCTTCATCGAGCTTCCCATCGCGCTGATGTCGCGCTACACGGGCGGGCCGGGAAAGGCGGAAGTCATGGCAAGCGGCCTGTTCGGCATGATTTCGGGCAGCGCCACCGCGAACGTGGTGGCGACCGGCACCTTCACCATCCCGCTTATGAAGAAAGCCGGCTATCGGGCCCCGGTGGCGGGGGGCATCGAGGCGGCATCATCCACCGGCGGGATGTTCATGCCGCCCGTCATGGGCGCCGGCGCGTTTCTGATGGCCGAGATGTTGCATATCCAGTACGCGGAGGTCGCCAAGATCGCGCTGGTGCCGGCGCTGCTGTACTTCTTCGCGGTTTTCGCCATGGTCCACGTCGAAGCCCTCAGGACGGGGGTCGGCACCGTTCCCCCCGAGGAGCGCATGGACGTATGGGCCGTGTTCAAGGGCGGCTGGTACTACATGGCCCCCTTCGTCGTCCTGTTCTACATGCTGTTTTCCTCCGGGAGCAGCATCTCGCTTGCGGCGTTCTACGCCATCTTGGTCTTCCTCGCGATCGTGGCCGTCAAGTTTTTCGCCAAGCGCCAGTTCAAGCAGTTCTTCATCACGCTGTTTGATGCGCTTGCAGACGGCGGCGATAAATCCCTGATCGTCGGCTCTACCGCGGGGCCGGTGGGCATCATCGTCGGGATCGCACTGCTCTCGGGCGTCGCGTTCAAGTTCGCGGCGATGGTGCTTGCCTATACCTTCGGCTACCAGTGGGCCGCGCTGCTGCTGGTCATGTTCGCGACTTTCGTCCTCGGGATGGGAATCACCGTCACCGCGGATTACCTGATCCTGGCGCTGCTTGCCGTTCCGGCCATGGGGGAGATGGGCATTCCGCTGCTCGCCGCCCACTTCGCGGTGTTCTGGTTCAGCCAGTCGTCTAACGTCACGCCCCCGGTGTGCATGGCGGCGTTCGCCGCCTCCGCCATCGCGGAGGCTCATCCGTACTCTACGGGGTTCCAGGCCATGCGATTCTCATCGTACCTGTACATCATGCCGTTCATGTTCGTCTATACGCCGATATTGATGCCCAACGGATTCAACGCCGACGTACTTTATTGCTGGCTGATCCTGTTCATTTCCGTGATCCCGTTCGCGGCGGGGGCGATGGGTTATTTCTGCGGACATTTGAACGTCGTGCAGCGCACCGTGATGATCGTGTCAGCCTGCCTTTTCATCTTCCCGTCAGGCATTGCGGACATCGTTGGCGGCGTCCTTTTCCTCATCATTGCCATTCCGCAATATCTGAAATGGCGAACGGCCGGGCGGGAGCAAAAAGCGCTTCATCGCACCTCGGCCTGATTTTTCGGAGTAGGGCGCGCTTGCGCACCCTACTCCACCGACTCAGGCGCCGGCCGCGCTCGCAGCATACTTTCCGGCGAGCCGGCCGGAAGTGAAAGCCCAGCCGAGATGATGTCCGTGTCCCTTCAAGAGCAGGCCGCCCTGACCCGATGAACCCGCCGCATACAGGCCGGGTATCACTCGGTCCTGAGTGTCGAGCACCTGCAGGCGTTCGTTGACCGCGAGCCCGCCATCGGTGAAATTGATGTAGTTCCTGACCGGGCCCAGCGCAACAAAAGGCGCGGTTCGAAGTTGCGGCCGCTGTCCGCGCGCGGGTGGACCAGACGCCGGCGCAGTCGCGGAGGTATTGTATTGTTCAACCGTCGCCGCGAGTTTCCCCGGATCGATTCCCATGCTGCGCGCGAGTTCCTCAGGCGTATTGCCTTGGTGAAACAGATCGGGCCGGTTTTTTTCGTAGTCGGGCAGGTATGCGTAGGCGAAACCGGGCGCGGTGGAGATATCGTGGGGCGCCTGCGAAAATTTCGCGGCGAGCTCGCCGTCCATCAGGATGTAGGCAATGCCATCCGGTTGATAGGCAAGCTCGAATACCATTTTGGCGTTTTCGTCGGCGAAACGCTCCCCTGCCTTGTTGATGAGGATCGCGCCGGCGCTGTACAGATTATGCGACGGCACCAGCACCGAAGTCAGAAAACCCATCACGAATCTGCGCACGATGGAGCGCGGCGCGTAGCGCAACGCGAGATTGGTCGGCCACATCAGCCAGCGTGATGGCGGCAGGCGGCTGATCCACGAAGGGCGGGCGGGCGGCACGAAGCGTGCGCCGCCGAGATACATATCGGTGTTCAACAGCTTCGCGCCCACCTCGAGCGCCATGCGCTGGCCATCGCCGGTGCTGGTGGGATTTACCGGTGCCGTGTCGGCCACCGCCGCGGATATCAACTCGCGCTTCATGGCGGGATTCGCGCTGTAATCCCCGCTGGCCATAATCACGCCCCGGCTCGCGCGTACCATCGTCCCCGCGCCGGCCGGCTGGTCGAACTCCACTCCGACCACGCGCCCTTCGCTCATCAGCAGGCGCCGCGCGCGCGCATTCGCAAGTATCTTAACGCCGATACTTTGCGCACGCCGCCTCAGGTGATAAATGTAGGAGCGCGAATTAGGCAACGCATTGTGCATGCGCGGCTGACGATGAGGAGCCTCCTCCAGTGGGCCGAAAAATTCGACACCGTGCGACATGAGCCATTGGATGGTATCCGGGACGTTCTCGGCCAGCACGCGGCGCAAGGCATCGTTATCGGCGCGCGTGGTGTACTTTTTCGAGATCAACTCCATGTCCTCGTAATGCGCCTGCGGCGTATCGACGATACCTTCGCGCCGCTGGTGCGGCGTGCGCGTCGCCGAGATCGAACCGACCGACCACGCGGTCGTTCCTCCCAGTTCCGGATTCTTCTCGAGCAGAATCACGCTCGCGCCTTGCTCCGCCGCCGAAACCGCCGCCGCAAGCCCCGAGCCGCCGCCGCCGATCACCACGACATCAAAACTCCGTTCTTCGACGATCGTCTGATTTCTCCTTGGTCAGCGTGCAGAAACAACGAGTATCGGTCGTAATGGCAGCACCTGCCATCCCCTACTTCGCCCCGGGATAGACATCGGGTCCATAAAAATCGCGAACTCTCTTCAGGAAATCTCCGGTGGGCGTCGAATAGCCCAGCCGCTTGCTGGTAAACCTCCCGGTGAGGGCTCTGAGCTTGACGGCCATCTCGCCCATCTTGACGAGTTCCACGATGCCGTTCACGATGGCGCCGCGCTCGATTTCATAGATGCCCGAGTCGGCAAGAAATACGATGATGTCGCCGCCGGCGGGAATGATGACTTCGGCGCCTTTCGCCTGCAGCCGCTTGGCCGCGGCGGTGAATTCCGCAACGATGTAGTCGCGATGGCTGCGATCGACCATCGCTTTTTTCAGATCGAGCGGCGAGGTATCGAGGGCCTCGATCCCAACCAGCCGCCGCTCCAGACCGTAGCGATGCACGTTCTCGAGCAACCTGGGAGTCCACTTCTCGCTGATCGTCACGAGCGCGAAATTGGCTCCCATGATGCACGCCATGTGCAAGCTCGTTTCGGACAGGCCGAGCACGGGAATATTGACCATTTCGCGCGCTTCACGGATGCACGCGTCGCTGATATTGCCGATCAGGAACGCGTCGTAGCCCTCCTTTTCAGCCTTGATCGCGTTGTAGATGACTTCCCTGGAATCGTGATACTCGAGGAAGCGGTAATGGATGCCGATGCCGGCGGACTCGGACACTCCCTGCATATGCACGGTGGTTCCGGGATCGCAGGCCGATTTGATCACTTTCCGCAAAATCTCGCCATAGGGGGTGGACTCGGTTTGCCGCGCTAGACTCTGGTACCAAAGCTTCATGCCTGCTCCTCTGCTCGTAGGGTTTCCGGATGTTGCGTTTCAATCGGCCGTCGCGCCCGAGCGCGCGATCACGCGCGCGCTCCTTTCATTGATCGCACCCCTATAATACTGCAACGCTGCAATGATCGAACCAAAAATGCGCAACGGAACAGGACGCGATCCCGGCCACGATAATGGACGCAACTCTCAGGAAAATAACCGACTTTTCATTCCGGGTGGATTATGACGATCTTCCGCCCGCGGCGGTACACGCGTGCAAGCGTCGCCTCATCGACACGCTCGCCTGCGCGCTCGGCGCATTCGACGCGGAGCCGAGCAGGATCGCGCGTGCAATCGCGGGCCGCGTGAGCAGCAGAAATCCGGCGCGGATACTGGGATCGCTCGAGCAGTCGTCTCCCGAGCTTGCGGCATTCGCCAACGGCGTGATGATACGTTACCTCGACCTCAATGATGCGACCGGCACCGGCGGCGGGCACCCGAGTGACATGTTTGGCGCGCTGCTCGCGGCCGCCGATTCGACACCAACCGACGGCAGGACGTTCATCACCGCGGCAGTCACTGCGTACGAGCTTTATCTGGGTTTTTACGCGGCGATACAAGTTCGCAACCGCGGCTGGGACCATGTGGTCTATACCGTGCTGGCCGCCGCAGCGGGTGTCGCGAAGATAATGAAACTCGACCACCCGGCTACGGCCAATGCGCTATCCCTTGCCCTCACTCCGAACATGGCGCTCGGCGTGGCGCGCCGCGGCCAGTTATCGATGTGGAAAGGCTGCGCGGGAGGCAACGCCGCGCGCAACGCCGTCTTCGCAACGCAGCTCGCCGCCGAAGGCATGACGGCTCCGGAATCCGTGTTCGAAGGCGACAACGGTGTGTGCAACGCAGTGGGGAAATTTGAATGGCCGCCGTTCGCGGGGCAGGGCCGGGCGTTCCGGATTGCCGATACCCAGATCAAGCTCTATCCGTGCGTCTATCCCGGTCAATCTCCCGTCGAAGCGGCACTGGCCATTCGCTCACAGATCGCTCCCGACGAAATCGAAGCCATCGTGGTGAGAACCTATCTGAACGCGTGGTGGGAGTCCGCGAGCGAACCCGTGATGTGGGCGCCCGAAACCCGTGAAACAGCCGACCACAGTATTCCATTCCTGGTCAGCGCCGCGTTGATCGACGGCACGATCGAAGCTGCTACCTTTGTTCCCGAACGTATCGCCGACCCCCGCCTGCGCGCGCTGATGCAGAAAGTGCAGGTGATACACGACCCGGAATTGGACAAGCTGCAGCCGTCCGTCGACCCCTGCCGGATGGAAATCACGCTCAAAAACGGCACGAAAAAGTTGAGCAACGTCGATTATCCGAAAGGCCACGTCAGGAATCCGGCCAGCGACCGGGATATCGGGAACAAACTCACCCGCATGAACAACGGCCTGCTGTCGCCCGGGCGGGTGTCCGGATTGCTGGACGCGTGCTGGCGGCTTGACGAGCTCGACGACATGCGGGAATTGATTTCCGCGACGCGCGCCGGTTGACTGCGCGACAAATAAACGCTCAATGGTATGATGACTGCGTCATCGCGTTCGTCAAGATTGCATTCCCTCAGTATCCATGACCCCGCTATCCGAGCAGTTCACGATTCCAGGTCCGCCTGACGAGATCTGGCCGCTGTTGAGGGATCCGGCGCTGGTCGCATCCTGCATCCCCGGCGCGGCGTTGACAACGGAGCAGCCGGGTGGGGTCTATCAAGGGACAGTCACGGTCAAGTTCGGCCCTACAGTCGCCGTGTTCCGCGGCGAAGCGACGCTGACTTATGACGATGCAGCGCGGCGCTGCACGATCGAAGGCCGCGGCATCGATCAGCGCGGAGCCTCGCGGCTGCTCGTATCCAGTGTCGTCACCGCTAACGGGACTGACACCACGCTTGTCATGATGGATGGCGGCTTCAACGTCACCGGTCCGCTCGAAACGTTCGCGCAGGCAGGCGGCGTGCACGTGGCCCGCGCGCTGATGGGGGAATTCGCCAAGAACATTGCGCGTGTCGTGGAAGAACGGCGCGCACCGGCTGCCGCCGCCGCAGCGTCGCCGTCACCAACGCCCCTCTCCACCGCGAGCCTTGGCGCCGGCAGCCTGCTGTGGAAAGCTTTCCTGGGGTGGCTGAAACAGATTTTTTTGAAGTGATAGCAAAAGGGGAGATTCATGAGCGACATGAAGGTATACGAGGTGATGGCGCAGGCGTTCGTCGCCGAAGGTGTCGACACGCATTTCGCGCTGATGGGCAACGCGAACATGTACTGGAGTTCGCTGCTGGCGCTGAAATACGGGGTGCGCACCATCCACGCGCGGCACGAGCACTGCGCCACCGCGATGGCGGCGGGATATTCCCGCGCGACCGGAAAAGTCGGCGTCTCCTCGGTGACGTGCGGGCCGGGCTTCACCCAGATCATGACGGAGCTCACGTGCGCGGTGCGGGGCGGCACGCCGCTCGTTGTCTTCGGCGGCGATACGCAACTGAACGCGTCGTGGTCGATCCACGAGCTCGACATGGGGCCGCTGGCGGTCGCCACCGGCGCGCACTACGTGCCGATCCGGCATATCGACCGGGTGCTCGACTGCGTGCGCGAAGCGTTCCATGTGGCGCGAACCCAACGCCGTCCCGTGGTGCTCGGTGTGCCGATGGACCTGCAGCAACAGAAATTCCCGTACCTCCCGGACTACAAACCGTCGACCGATCTCGGTCCGACTCGCCAGCGCCCGCATCCGGACCCGGCGCTTGTCGATCAAGTTGTCGAGATGATCGCCGCCGCCAAAAAACCAATCATCATCGGCGGCCGCGGCGCGGTGCGCACCGGCGCCGGGCCGTCGCTGGAAGCGCTGGCGGAGCAGTGCGGCGCGCTGCTCGCAACCTCGCTGCCGGCAAAGGGACTGTTCGACCACAACCCGTTCGGAATCGGCATCGCCGGGGCGTTTGCCGGCAATCTGGCGCGCGAGCTATTCGCCGAGAGCGATCTGGTAATCGGAGCCGCAGTCGGTCTCGGCAACTATACGACCGAGTCGGGCTACCTCTATCCCAATGCGCGCGTGGTGCAGATCGATACCAATCCGCGCGGCCTGTGGCAGGGATTGCGGGTCGCTGATCTGCATATCCGGGCCGATGCCAAGGCGACGGCGGATGCAATCCTCGCCAAGCTGCGCGAGCGCAGGATTTCGGCGTCCGGCATGCGCACGGAATCACTCGCGCTGCGTATCGCGAACGAAGTGGTCGATCCCAAGGAATATCCCGTCGCTCCCAACACGGTCGATCCGCGCACGGCGTTGCTCGAACTCGATCGCGTGGTGCCCAAGGATTGGGATATCGTGGTCGGCAACGGCCACTTCACCAATTTCGTGATGACGCACATGCGCGACCGCGCGGCGGATCGCTGGCACGTGATCAACGATTTCGGGGCGATCGGCTCGGGGCTGGGCGCGGGGATCGGCGTTGCCGTCACGCGCAACAATGGCAAGGTGCTGCTGATCGAAGGCGACGGAAGTTTACTGATGCACATCCAGGAACTGGAAACCATCAAGCGGCACGGTGTGCAACTGCTGATGTGCATCCTGAACGACGGCGCCTATGGCGCGGAAGCGCACAAGTTTCGCGCGCAGAAAATGGATGCGAAAGAGTCGATCCACGGGCGCGGCGACCTGGCGGCGGTGGCCAAGGGCTTCGGCTTGCGCGGCGCGACGGTGACTGCCCTCGGCGGCTTCGAGGCGCTCGTGCGCGGGTATCAGAAGAACGGCGGTGCGGAATTGTGGGACGTGCACATCGAAGACAAGATCCCGTCCGCGCAGTACCGACGCGTGCATTTCGGCGAGAGTTAAGCGTCGTTGATTTGACGCTGCAGCGGCGTTTCTATAGTTGCGGAGCGCTGTACTTGACCGAATCCGCCGCCACCTTTGCACTTGCGGACGGAAGCATGATCTTGATCCTGGCATTCGGATCACGGTCGGACTGGCTTTGGCCGAGGTGGTTGGCGAAATCGTCCATCCAGCTGCCGGAGCCTGCCGTGCTCGCTGCACCCATGGGAGCAACCGCGAGCGTTCCGAACGCCTGCCAGTTGATCACCGGCGCTATGGCGGGAGCCTCGAAGCCGAGACGCTGACCCGCGGCGAGGGACTCCTCCATCGGACCCGTGGCCTCGTGCCCGAATCCAAGCACGTGCCCGAGTTCATGTTCCACTACCGTCAGCAGGTCCATGCGCCCGGCGGCCGGCCCCGCAGCCGCGTACAGTTCCCCGCCCGCCAGACTGTATTCGGTGCTGTCCGAAGGCGTTTGATCGACGAACCAGCCGTTGCCGGCGCCATCGATATCGATCACGACATTGGCACCGGCAAGCGTCTCGCCCAAAGCGTTCCCGGGCAGATCGTCGATCGCTACGGTGACGCCGTCCAGAAGTGCAAGGCGCTCATCGGCTACACCCAGCCTGTCGATCCACGCCGAGGTTGCAGCTTCCACCGTCTGGGCGAGTTCTCCGCTGTCCAAGGCCGCCGCGTCGCCCGCGGTGCCGGCATCCGCCGCCATCATGAATTCAACCGTCGAGATCACCTCGCCCGCGGCATTGTAGTCGACCTGGGCGTTGTCATTCAGGACCAGGCGGGTGCCCCGGCCCGCCTTGATCGTGTCCGTGCCAAAGCCGCCTATGATCGATTTATTGCCTGCGACTATCGTGATGGTGTCGCCGCCGCCCTCATCGGGTTGCGTGGATTTGATCTGCGAGAGCAACGAGCCCGAGGCATTCAGGGTGATAACGCCGTTGTCGCCGAGTATGTTGTTGGTGTCGGCGTTGGCGCCAGCGGTGGTGGTAATGGTGTCCGCGCCCATCCCGCCGAAAATGGTGTTGTTGCCACCGCCGACTTTGATGATATCGCTGCCGCCAGTGGACGCAATCGTATCGGTAGTCTCGTACACCCTCGCCAGGCCTTCGCCCGGAAGCCCCGTGGCGACGTAAGTGATCTTGCCGTTGTCGCCGAACACGGTGTGGTTGTTGGTGCCGGTCAGGCCCAGCGTGATATTGTCTGCGCCGTCGCCGCCCAGCACCGTCTTCGTGCCGGTGAGCGACACGATCACGTCGTTACCGCCCAGGTTAATGGTGCCGCCGCCTGCGCTCAGTTGCGAGCGGGTCGCGACCAGCAGCAGGTTGTTGCCCGCGGCATCCCGTTGCGCCAGGCCATTGTCACCGAATATGAGGTCGGTGCCATTCGCGGTGGTGATGCTGTCAGCGCCCATGCCGCCGAGGATGATGTTGTCGCCGTCACCCGCCGTGATCGCATCAATGCCGCCCGTGAAAGCCAGCGTATCGAGGCTCTGATAGGCGGTCGCCAGACCAGCCGCGTTGAAGTCCACCTGCGCGTTGTCACCCAGCACCGTGTGGTTGCCCGCGCCCGCGACGATCGTATCGTTGCCGTAGCCGCCGACGATAAGCTGGTTGCCCGCGCCCGCAGTGATCGTATCGTCGCCGCCATGATCCAGATTCGTGCTCTTCACCTGCGTGCGCACGCCCGCAACCAGACTGATCTGACCGTCGTCACCGAGGATCACGTCGTCGCCAGTCCCGCCGTTGAGCGTGTCGCCTGCCGCGCCACCGATCACGATGTCGGCGCCGCCGCCGGCGTTGATGGTGTCGCTTCCCTCGCCGCCCGCTGTGATCGATTCGATTTTGAGCAGGGTCGCGCCGACGATCGGATTCGCGATGAACATCTCGCCGGCAAGGCCGCCGAGCACCGTGTTCGCAGCGCTGTCAAATCGAACTCGGCCGGCGTCGCCGAACAGGATTTCCGCTCCGGAACCACCGGTGAGCGTGTCGTTGCCGGCGCCGCCGAAGATCGTGACCGCGGTGGTCGCGCTGGCGGCATTGACGGCATCATTGCCCGCTTGCGCGTCGATGACGAGGAACTCCGGCGCGGCCTGGGTCACCGTGACGGCATCGTTGCCCTGACCCGCATAAAGCAGCGTGATGGTGTTGACGCCGGCCGTCTGCAGGGTGGAGTCAACCGCGATCGTGTTGCCACCGGAACCGCCCGATACCGTGATCCCGCCCGCGAAACTGCCTGTGGTTGCCGAATAGTTGATTGTCCCCGGAGCGAGGCCGGTGATCGATGCGTCTGTGATCAGAACACTCGCATCGGCGTTGGCATCCCCGGAATCGTCCACGCGCAGGGTGTTCGAACCGGAACCAGCGTCGAGATTCAGCGTGCCGTGCACGCCGCCCAGTGACCGGGACAGTGACGCAACCGTCAACAGATCATCGCCGCCGCCGGTGTTGATACTGGTGACGAAATCATGCGTCGCAAGCACGTTGATACCATCGGTGCCCGAACCGAGCGCGACGTTGAAGTTCTCCTGACCCAGGTAACTGATGGCAGCGGTCATGCCGAGACCCATGAGCGTGCTGGACGTGAGATTGCCGGTGTTGGCGCTCGCGTCGCCGGAATCGTCAACCAGCACCGTGTCCTGGCCCGCGCCGCCGTTGAGGGACAGCGCCCCGGCGATGAAATCCACCTTCTGCAGCGCCGCAGGGTGCAGCCCGCTGGCCGTCGCTCCGACGGTGACGACATCTGCGCCACCGTTGCCGTTTACCGTCGTGGTACCGTAACCGTAGGTGCTGTCGACATTGAAGTGGTCGTCGCCGGCGCCCAGTTCGACGGTCACCGTCTCGACGGTGCTGGAAATGGCGTCGCTGATGTTACGGGTCGCGTAGTAGATTGCACCGGGATAGGATGGATCGCTCAGCGGATAGCCTGCCCCGAAACCGTTGTGCACGCTGACCAGGTCGTTGGTTCCCATGCCCATGCCGGTAACGCCGATCGCAGTCAGCTGCCCAGCCGTCGTCGAAGCGTCGCCATGCACCACGAGCGCGTCGGTACCAGATTCGCCGAAGAAGCCCACGATGCCGCTGATGCCGGTGAGCTGCCCGGCGTCGTTGCCGGCGTTCAGCGTGTCGTTCCCGGCGCCGCCGTATATGTCCGCCACGAAGTTGGAGGCGAGATCCTTGACCTGAAGCGTGTCGGCCCCGCTGCCCAGCTTGAGTTGCAGCAGCCCATGGTTGGTGGCGTCATAGGTGATCGCCCCCGTCATGCCAAGGCCGGTGACCGTGTTGCCGACCAGTGCGCCGGTCAAACCAGTGCTGTTGGACTCGGCGCTGAGGTAGATCGCGTCGTCCGTACCAACGCCCCCGTCCGTGCCTCCGGCGATAGTCAGACCGCCCATGATGCCGGCCAGATCGCCAGTCAGCAGGTCTATAGTGTCGACGGTGTCGTCGTAGTGGCCGCCAGGATAGGTGAACTGGGCCTTGCTGGCGTTGCTCGATGCGAAGAAGCGGTCCGCGCCTGCGTCGCCTTGCAGCGTGGTGAGTCCGGCGGTGGCGCGGATGAAGAAGCGGTCGTCGCCTTCATGTCCGCGAACGAGGGTGTTGCCGCCGGCGTTGATGCCGCTGGCATTGTCGATCTGCAGATAATCGAGATCCGTGCCGCCCGCGATCTCGACGTTGGGCGCCTGCACGTCACCCCGTATATCAATGGTCGTGCCGACGTTCGGATCGGGATCCACGCTCTGTGCGTCGCCCCGGATCAGCACCGACAGCGCGCTCGAAACCAGCGTACCCGTGAGCAGATTGACGTCATCGCCCGCGAACAGCGAAACACTCAGTGGCGCCGAAATGAGCCCGTTGGCGACCACGGCGCCGAATTGCGTCAGCCCGCTCCCCAGCAGGTTGAGGTCTTCGTGCGCCGCCAACGTATCGGGGACCGTGACGCGGATTTCGCCAGAGGTCGAAGTGACCTTCAGCAGGTTCAACGCCGCGCTGACTTCGGTCAGGTACACGCTGTCTTGGGAATCCACGAACAGCCGGCCGGTCCCGGGCACAACCGGATCGATCTGCATCGCGTTCGCCAGCTGCCCGGTTCCTGCGCCGTAAATTTCGACGTCGTTGCTGGTCGCGCCGATACCGCCGCCTGTTACGACGAGATCGATATTGGCGCCCTGGATATCAGCCGCGGCATCGTCGGCGGCATCGAGGATCGAGCCGTTCAGCGTCAGCAGCATTACGTTGCCGTGCTGCGAAACAACCCCGCCCAGATTCAGATCGCCCTGTGTTTCCTTGATGTAAATATTGCCGTAGGCCAACGCATTGAGCGTGCCGGGCACCGAGTGAGCCGAATCGATCTCCAGCACATTGGTCGGGGCACCGATACCGCCATTGCTAGCGGTAAGCGTTACGTTGTTGCCGGTCACGTAGGCAATCGTGCCATCGGTGCCGTTGGTGTCGAAGATCGACCGCGTGGCGGTCATCGTCACATCGCCCGCGGCGGCGGTGACTTCGCTTGCAGTGACCGTGCCTACGCGTATGTCCGCGTTCGCCGCGGCGGCGGTGAGAACGATATCGCCGGATGCCGAGGCAATGGTGCCGATGCGCAGGTCGCCCGCGGTTTCGGTCACAGTGACATCCCCGTTGACCGACACGTCGACATGACCGGTGCCGGTGTCCGCCAGATTGGTCAACGCCACCAGGTTCACCCGGGTTGCAGCCGGAGCCAGCTCCGCGCCATTGGCGACGAAGTCGCGGCCGGCAACAACGCTGCCGAAATCATAGGTGGCGGCGACGGGCGAACTTACGGGCGCATTGAAAACGCGGTAATCGAGCGGCGGCCGCG
>Ga0082335_1005447_pt1 | contig 17593 bp, 20 predicted proteins | sample Subgrocontami58m_FD_72375 | JGI IMG/M metagenome (GOLD analysis project Ga0082335, IMG submission 72375) | Subsurface groundwater microbial communities from S. Glens Falls, New York, USA - GMW37 contaminated, 5.8 m (SPADES assembly) (version 2) ... | reverse complement strand
GACTGTGGGTCCTGGCGTTGCCGGCGTAGGGCACGAGCTGATCCACGTCGCGGCGCTCGACTGCGTCCGCCGGCCAGGGCTCACCGTCGCCGATGACTGGGAGCCTCTTCGCGCTTTGTGGGTTGGCGGTCGGCACCTCAGGCAAGCTCCCTTTTTAGCCGAAAAAAAATCCCTGGCTGTCCCCGCATCGGTAGAAGGATTTTCTCTTTTCTAGAGATTTAACCCCCCCCGCCCCCTAGGTCGGCCGTGCCATCCGTCTGGCGCGCTCCCCGAACGTTTTCAGACCATGATGGCTGGCGCAAAGGCACTGGCCGTTGGAGATGTCCAGCGCGGCGCCGCCGTCCTTCCGCTCCACGACGTGGTCGGCGAACATGCGGTGTGCCGGGGCTGCGCGCTCGCAGCGCACACCATTCTGGACCCACTCACAGCGATAGTCGGCCCGAGACAGCACGGCTTCGCGCCAGGCACGATGCTCGGTTGTGAGGAGTTCCCGATCGGCCTGCTTTGCCGGCAAGCGAGCAACACCTGTATCGACAATCGGCAGGACAGGACGGAGGGCATGCAGCGGCGACGCCATCACGCCATCTCCCGCGGGTGGGCAACCCGGGCGCTCTGCCCCAGCATCCGCCGCATCACGCGGAAGACAAACGGTGCACGCAGGGATCGCTTCCAGCGGCGGCTCTTGCTGACCGGACCTTCATCAACTGACGACGGGGCGGGCACGGTCAACGGCATGCAGGCCCGCGCGAACCGGAGCCAGGCTTCCGTGTGCGTGTGCCTCGAAGACGAACTGTGGTGCTGAGCCGTCATGAGCGCAGTCTACACGATTGAGCTTATGCAGAACAATACGACAGGATTACGATATACTACTTTCCTCTTCGATCATGACGGACGATCGTGATCCATCCAGCCAACCTCGATGGGGCCAGGACGCCAGCAGCGCGATGCCCTCCATGGCGCCATCTTGTTGGTAGTCACCCCGCGCGCAGCGCATCGCGCCACTGCTCCAACAGTTGCTTCACTGCCGAACCCAGATCAGGGCCGACGCTGGTGATCAGTTGAGTTCCCATATCATGACCCAGTCGTCGTTGCTCGGTGACCGACGATAGAAGGTTTGAATCGTACCGCTGCGGCAGCGTAGCACCGCTGTGTCCCTCGTCACCGCAACCACGTCGCTACCGCCAAGGAAGCGCACCAGGCCGGCATGGTCGTAGCGGTCCATCGGTCGCATCCGGTGCAGCGCGAACAGGTCGGATGCGGTCCAGCCCAGCGCCGCCAACTGTGCACCCCAAGCCACCAGCAGGTGGGGCGCACCGTGCACGAAGCCATCCCAGTCGGCGGGGGGGATGCCGGCAGGAGCGATCATCTGCGACATCGATCCCACGCCCGCCAGCCAGTCCTGGGGCACGCCCGCCACCCTCGACAGGTCGATCCGAGGCTGATCGAGCGGCAGTTGCGGGGGGACGTCGTCGGGCAGGTGGATGGCTGCCGGTGTCCCAAGGTGGTGGTTCTTCGGACCATCCAGGAGTTGGAGGCGGCTCTCATTAGGATGCTCGTGATCCTGATTTAATAGCGTAGTTCCAACAAGATAGTCCTCTATAATGCGGGTGCCATCTCCCAACTCGCCGGCCATCCCGACATGGAATCCGGGTTGCTCCATGCCTCGGTGGCAGTTCCCGTTGTTCCCGTTTCTCCCAATTTCAGAATCCGATTCGGGAACTATAAGTCGTTGATTTATTGGGCCAGTTCCCGTTGTTCCCGTTGTTCCCGTTCTTTTTAGGATAGTACTCGCGTGCGGAGTTTTTTTCCGGGATGAATCAAGGCAAGGAATATCACGACGAGAGAAATTGGCTCCACATATCTGTCCATTCTGACCGGGAACAACGGGAACTACGGGAACAGTTCTTATTTTCAATGGTTTAACCGTTCCCGGCGGCATCCCGACCGGTTCTCCCGAACGGGAACAACGGGAACTGACCGCCGATGCCAGTCGGTCTATCGCCTCATCAAGGAGTACCAGCGGATCAGTCATGGCGGCTACCCTCGTGCACGGTATAGGCCTCAGGATCGGACGCAAGGTCCGACCGCCCGAATTCCGATCGGCGCAGTGCGTAGGACACCACCCGACCAATCTTCGGGATGAACCGCACATAGAGCCGGTCCGCCTCCGGCCGTTTGGCCAGCAGCCCCCGCCGCTCAAGGATCGCGCCTATCTGAGATTCCCGCAGACTATTGCCTGCCGCTTCCCTCAGCCGGTTCTTGGGGAGGTAAACAATACTTTCATCATACCACGCGACCGTCTCGCGATTGTTGACGCCGCCCAGAACATGAATGTCCTTGATGGTCACGCCCCAGCGCTCGGCAATCCACCCGCGGATCGATCCGATGGCCTGCGTCTCGGGGTCCAACGCTGTCGCGTCCGATGATTGGCGGAACCGGTCCCAGCCCCACTTCACTGCCTCCTGAATGGCGGTGACCGGGGGGATCAGTCCGAAGTTCTTCGCCAGTTCTCCGGCGGTCATCAGTAGCGCCAGGGGGATGGCGGCGCGCACCGTGGCGCTGTCGGTCTGGTCACCGCCCGCCAGTATCCGCGCCGCTTTGAGCACACGGTCGCGCAGGCCCTCCGCTTGCCGGTGCAATCCTTTCTCAATCAGCGTCCTGACAAACGCCGGTCCGGCGTGACCGAAGTGTTGTTCGACGTTAGCGATCTCGCGCAGCGTGGCCGGATCGACGTTGCGGTTGACGCCGGTCACGTCGATATCAACGATGCGCACCGCCATGCCGGCCAGCCATTCGCCACCGTCGCCGCGAATCTTTTCTTCCATACTACATTCGCCCGACAGAATGGCGAACGTCGCCCATGTATAAGTCGCGCGAACCTGCGCATCGGCGGTCATGCGCCGTTTACCGACACCGCCCGCGATGGTGTAGATCATCTTTGCCGCGACCTTGCCGCTGACATGCGCGATCTCGTCAAGCGAAAGGACGGTTGCAGTGTCGCGCTGGGCTAGAGCCTCGACCGCGTTGTCGGTCGTGCGCGCCGATTGGAACAAGCCCGGCCGCCGGATGTCGGGGGTAGACCACGCCGAGGCGGCGAGGCGCTGCGCGGTGCTCTTGCCCGACGTGCTCATACCGGAAAGGTTGAGGCCGGTGGTGTCCAGGCTGGTCAGGGCGACGATGGGCCCGGCGAACGCAGCCAGCACACCGAGCGTCCAGTGCTCGCACCCGGTCACGGTCACGGCCGCCTCGATGGCGCGGTACCATCCTTCCATGCTCCCGGACACGGCCACGTCCGGCGCCATCCGTGCTGTCGCCGCCAGTTCCAGCAACAGCCCGTCCGGGGCACCGATCACCAGCCCGCCCGGGGTGATGAAGACCGGCCCGGGGCATCCGGCGAATTCATGCCAGCCGGGCCGCTGGACAACGAGAACTTCCTGGTCAGGATCGGCTGCTTTCAGACATTGCACTGCGATCATTTCGCCGTCATCTTCTGTGCGCAATCCGACCCCGAACAGGGCCGCCCTGATCTCTGTCGCGCCCATCCTTGGAAGCGCTGCCCGGTCGAAATCGACGGCGCGGGACTTACCGCTCAAGTCCTGAACGACACAGCGCAATCCGTAAGAGTCTGCCTGATCGGCATGGCGCAACCGGGCCGGAACCCCAAAGGGCGTGGTGATTGGTACCGTTACCGGCACTTGCTGAGCGGTTTCGATGTCCTTCTCCCACTTGACGACTTTATGGACTTTCACCTTGCCGGCGGCGGTGTGCTGGTAGAGCAACGTCAGTGTGTCCATCGCCGGTAGCGGATAGGCGGTGGCGATCTCCCGCAGTTCCTCGGCACGGCTCTGGCCCCGGACCGCACCCTCCTGCTCCGCTGGCGTCGGCACAAACGGGGCCGCGGCCAGGATGCCCTGGCGCACAGCATCTCGTCCGTGCTGCACAAGTACATCGAGCCAATCCACGGACTCGCCGGAATTGCCCGGTATGGCGATCGCGACCTTAAGCCGTTCGTGGTGCTTCAGACCAAAGTTGCGCGCCGCTCCTTCGCCGCGCCGCGAGCCCGGTCTGCCGTTCCCTTTGGCCGCCTCGTCCCGATCGGCCGCGACCGTGACGTGCACCGTCACAGGATAGGGCTGGAACGCCTCGACGCCCGTTGCCGAGATGGCGGCGGCAACTGCGATGCCTCCGGCCTTGATCTCATCCGAGAGTGCCAGCGCGACGGCGGCGCCGGTTTCAATCCCCTCGGTCACGACAAGATGCGGGGCATGGCTGGGATCGCCCCACAGGACCGCGCAACCTGTGATAGGCTTATCGCCGGTCAGTTTCGCCGATTTCTTCGGCTCGCGCGGCCGCCCGTCCAGACCAGGACCAAGGTCAGCCTTACCGGCGCCACCGGGTGCAACGTAGATGCGATGCGCATGGGTCCGCCCATCCGCCGCGACAGTACCGAACACCGCGCAGGGGAAATCGCCAACCAGATTCGGTTTCGCTTTTGATCCCGCCGGTGGGGGATCGTAGTAACCCAACGCCTTCAGGCCGACCATGGCGGTGTCGGGACTGGGCACGGCTTCCACACCGGCGCCAAGCCGGTGGGCGAGATAGGCGACGGGCAGGCTGTCGTCGCGGCGGTCGGCCGGCGCGCCCAACAGGCCGGCCGCGTCGGTGGCCTGGTAAACCCTTCCGTTGCCCTGACCGCCTCCTTTGGTACGGATAAGATCGCGCAGGTTCAGCAGCTCCGCCACATGAATCTTGGCGGTTTCAAAATCGCAGCCCCGAACCTTCATCACCACGTCAAAGATGCTGTCGGCCTTGGTACAGGTGCAGAAAGCCTTGGAGTGTCTGGAATCCCATCGCCAAGAGGCGTTGTCATCCGCGTGGTCACGGTAGGGGCAATTGATGTGGGGCCGCCCCGCGCGCCAATCCACGCCGATCCCGCCGAGAACTTCCTCCGCCCGGTCTTTGACGGCCTGACGGATCGCCTGCGTCGCAACGAATCGGATTGGGTCGCTCATGTCGTGACGATGCCGTCCGAACGGCGCCCCGACGGGCATGGCGGCCACGCCCGCTCACCGCCTGATGCGGCGGCAGCCATCCGCTCCCTCGACCGTGAACACCTCCATTCCTCAAGCAGGGCACGGCCAGCCAGTTCGATATCATCCATGACCTGACCACGAACGGGCGGTTTGTGGAACGATTCCGCCCAGCGCCGACGAAAGAGCCCATTGCGTTCCGGGTCGCTCATGGCGGCTGCAGTGGCGGCATCCATCAACGTCCACCTTGGAAGAACGGATCGTGGACCGGGCCGGGAGCGTGACGCCGTGCCGCCTCGTAGGCCTTGATGTCTTCCTGCCGGTAAGCCACTCGGCCGCCAATTTTCAGGAAGGCTGGCCCCTGGTTCAGCCATCTCCAACGCTCCAAGGTCCGGACAGAGACGCCCCAGCGGGCTGCGAGATCATGCTGGTTCAGATGCCGGATAGCGGCAGGGAGGGTCGTGGTCATGATCTGCACTTACCGGCGCAGTCGTCGATCTGTCGGGGTGCGACGACGTAGATCTTCAGCCCGGCCCGTTCCGCCAGCGACCGCAGCCGGCGAGCGTTCTCGTACATCGTCGATCGATGCAGCCCGGATTCCAACGCAGCTTCCTGCCGGTTCGGTGCCAGCAGCAGGGCGCAGCAGCACTGCAGCGCTGGCGAGAGACCTGCGACGAAGCGGTGGACGTCGATCGCGAGTGCCAGATCGCCTTCACTCAGGGCTTCATGATCAGGCAGCGTCCCTCCGTCTTCATCGCCGCCCGCGCCGTCAAGACTGACGATCTGACGTTCGGCTTGCCGACCGGCGTTCAGGGTGGCCAAGGACGCCACCCGATGCGCGACGATGCGGTCCGCGAAGGTGGCGAACCCGGCCCGGTCAGGCTGGTAGTTTACCCGCCGATGCCACAGATCGAGAAAGAGGTCTTGCTCGATATCGTCGCCATCCATGCCCCGGACGCATCCGGTTCGTGCCAGGCGCCGTGCCGTGCGTCGAATGTGCTGAACGGTCCTGGCATCAAATCCCGCAGTCCCAACCACCTGGTCCATGTCGTGCCGCCATCGATCGAAGACGGGCGCGTGGCCCGATCAATGGCTACCGGCGAAATTTCACCGACCGGTGCGTTATCCGGCGTATCCGTGGCGGGGTGCGGCGGAAAAAGTCATGGAATCCGTGGCGCTTTCGGCGAAGAAAAAAGTACGGGTGGCGGACCGGGCGTCGGTGAAATTTCACCGGTGAGAGCAGATCCTCCGGGCAGCCTTGGGCCGCTCATCGCGGATCAGGAAGGTGGTCTCATAGGCCCGATCCTTCTTTCGCCATCGGATTGGGTCGCCGCCAATCCCGAAAGCGCGTGCAAGCTGCCTGCTCAACGCTTGCTTCCTCTTCTTGTGTTGCTCGATGACATCGCGATCGAGTGGGCCCAGCACGCCATTCGTCCGAGCGAGCACCTGCAGAAAAATCCAAGCGCTGGTGGGCTTGCCTGTCCGTCCGTCCTTCATTCCCATCCGATCCGGTTCGAGCCGGAGCGTCTGGCCCCGGCAAATGAGAAGGAGCACTTCATCGGAGATCAGCACGAGCGTCAGTTCGCCCCATCGCGCCCCGGGAGGCAGCGCAACAATCGGTCCAACGTGCGCCGTATCAACCCGAACCCGGAGCGCTGTCAGAATGTCGTGCAGCAGCAGATCGACAGGTTGCACGAGCACGACGCCGCCCTTGCCGTCCGCCCTGGTCACATCGGCCAGGCTGAGAACGAGGTGACCTTGCCCCACCAGGCGCGCCTGGATGGACACCGGCAAGGACGCGATGCGCGGCACCAACAGCACCGTTCGCTCGCGGCCCAGTCCAGCCGCTTGGAGTTGGTCGATTTGAATGTCATGCGCTGGCCCCGGTAAAACCAGCATCACAGGTGTGGCGACACCGGCCGCGATCGCATACGCGCCGAGTGTCACAACGTGGTCGAAGGAGATCGGCCGCGGCGCTTCCTGCAATTCGAAGGCTATCGCAAGTGCACGGCATAGTCGTTCAAGATCAATCCGCAAGACATCAATTTCATCCGCCACCAGTTCGACCGCATCACAGCGTCCAACGGCCGACCGGCAAACCGCGCGCAACCCGCCGCCGGCCGTCCGGATCACTCCGCGCGGACACCCATCGTCGCCCGGCGAGGGACAGTCGATGGCCGTCGCTCGTTGTCCTGTTGTCCGAAGGAACGTCCCGGCCCAGGCGAACTCGACGCCGAGCCTGATCCTCCAGTCACGCCGATCCGTCTCCGCGCCAGGAAGCGCATCAATCGTCGTCCGGAACCGTTGTAGGGGCTTCGTCATCGTCCGTATCCGTTGCTGTCAGGACAAAGCCCCGCTTGCGGAGCCACTGGTCGATCAGTTCGCTGTCGTCATTGCGCTCATACCGCGCAATCCCGGGCGGGCGGATGGTGACCGACCGTTCCTTGTCAGCATTCTCAAACGCGATCTTGAACGTCGCGTTACTGAGATTCCTGCCGGGCAGGGTCGTGATGCGGCGAGCCGCCAACGCGGCGAAGATGTCGTCCGCCTTTCGCGTTTCCATCTCGTGATGCGCGCCACCCCAGTACAGACGGTATTCGATCAGACGCACTCGGTTGATCCCGTCGATATCATCAACGTTCAGCGATGCAGGACCATCGGCAATCAGCGGTTGAAGGCTGAACCGGCCGGCAGCCGGGAAGCGGGTCTCGTCGCCAAACACGTGCTTGCCCAGCGTTGCACGGTAAAGGTTCCGCTTGCCCTTGGTTCCCGCATGCACACCGAGATCCCCGCTGCGTTCGTCGTAGATCAGCACATCATGGCGCTGCGGTCGGTAAAACTCCACACCGACAGCGCCGTCATCCTGCTGGCTGGCTTCTCGTCGCATCGGCAGACCATGACGGATCAGTATCCAGGTGATGGGCGTGTGCCTGATGATGAACATGCGGCAGCCGCGCCCACGTCGATGGCTTTCGAACCAATCATCGGCTTCGCGCTCAAGCATGGTCCGCAACGTGTCGCCAACATCTGGAAATGCCGCCGGGATCGGCTGTTGTAGCCCAAAATACTCGAAGTTCTGCTGCCGCATCGCATAGGCCTCGGCATGATGGGTACGCACCACCGCTGGGGCTACGCACCACACGTCGATTGCCACATCCACCGGTGAAGCCCGTGGATCATCATCAACCGCAAGGCCCTCTGATCGAATGGCCGCGAGCAACTTGTCCATATCGTCTGCGCTCGCGGTCTCCTGGACGTAATACAGCGCGTCGACCATATCCGCCGGCGTCGTCCGATCCGGCCGCATCAGGATGTCCGACAACAGCGAATAGTCGATCTCGGCGTCGGCCGTGTTGGGAAGATGCAGACCACGTCTATCAAAATAGCAGCGCCAGGGACCCAGCAGAATTGCCAGACGGGTGGGAGAAATTGACCGCAGCCGGTCGGGGTCCGCGAACTTCCGAGGATTGAACGACGCCATGAGCCTCTGCCGACTCGGGGAGACATGACAAGGCTGTCAACATCACCAAGCGCCGTACAGCATTCAAGTGTTTTCAATGGGCACCCCGACAGATTCGCACCCGCGCCGGTAAGTGTGATGGAGCGTCACTTTGATCGGAGCGCCCTGTGGCCCCCGGCGTCCTGTCCACCCAGCCGAACCAGCACCTCCCACCCCACCTCCGCGAGGTCTGCGCCATCCTGGCCCGCGGGCTGGTGCGGCTGAGGAGCCGCGCTGCCGGGGAAATCGTCCCAGACGCGGCACAGGCGCAGGACCCGGGAGAGAGTTCGCTACACTTCACCGCCCACCAGCGCAGTCATGCAACCCGAAACAGACGGAGACTCGCATGACCCGAACCAGGGGAAACCCGGCCACCCTCGCCACAGCTCGCATCCAGCCCAACGACGTGCTCGCCCGGCTGGCGGCGCTGAAAAGCGCGTCGACGCCCGAACTGAAGCGGCAATGGGAGCAGTTATTCGATTCGCAGCCACCGCCCTACAACCGCCGCTTCCTGGAAAGCCGGTTGGCATTCCGCATCCAGGAACTGGCCTATGTGGCTTGAAGCCCGAGACGGTGGCCCGGCTGGAAGCGCTGGGCGAGCAGCTTGATGGTGGAAACGTCGTGGTGCGCCGCACCCGCGTTGACGATGGGCCGATCGCCGGCACTCGGCTGATCCGCGAATATCAGGGCATCGAACATACCGTCACGGTCTTGAACGACGGTTTCGAATGGTAGGGTCGCCCTTACCGGTCGCTGTCCGCCATCGCACGCGCCATCACCGGCACTCGGTGGAACGGCTGGGTCTTCTTCGCGCTTCGGCGGACGGGAGCCAAACCATGAAGAAGCCTGCCGCGACCGTCCGGAAATTCCGCTGCGCGGTGTACACGCGCAAATCGTCCGAGGAGGGGTTGGAGATGGAGTTCAACAGCCTCGACGCGCAGCGTGAGGCCTGCGGCTCCTACATCGCCAGCCAGCGATCGGAGGGCTGGGTCGAACTAGCCGACCGCTATGACGATGGCGGGTTCTCCGGCGGCACCCTGGAGCGTCCGGCGTTGAAACGCCTGTTGGCCGATATCGAGGAAAACCGCGTCGACGTCGTCGTGGTCTACAAGATCGACCGCCTCAGCCGTTCATTGATGGATTTCGCCCGGCTCGTCGAGGTGTTCGACCGCAACAACGTCACCTTCGTCAGCGTCACGCAGGCCTTCAACACCACGACCAGCATGGGCCGTCTGACGCTCAATATATTGCTGTCCTTCGCCCAGTTCGAACGCGAGGTGATCGGCGAGCGCATCCGCGACAAATTCGCCGCGTCCCGCAAGCGCGGTATGTGGATGGGCGGGTTCGTGCCACTCGGTTACGAGGTTCGGGATCGAAAGCTGCTGATCCACGAGGCCGAGGCGAAGACGGTGCGCATGATCTTCGAACGGTTCTCCGAGGTGGGATCGGCGACGACCTTGGTGCGGAGCCTGATCACGGAAGGGGTCACGACCCGGCGGGGCAAGCCGGTCGACAAGGGGTTCCTCTACAAGCTGCTGAACAACCGGGTGTATGTCGGCGAGGCGGTGCACAAGGGCACCGCGTATCCCGGTGAGCACGCCCCGATCATTGACCGCTCGCTATGGGACCGTGTGCACGCGATCCTGCGTGAAAGTCCCCGGGTCCGGGCAGGGCGCACGCGGGCGGCGACACCGGCGCTGCTGAAAGGCCTGTTATTCGGGCCGACCGGTTCCGCGATGACGCCGACGCACACGCGGCGTGGCGACCGGCTGTATCGCTACTATGTCAGCCAGTCGGTCCTGAAGAGCGGCGCGGGGGCGTGCCCGATTGGACGGGTGCAGGCCGCCGAAATCGAAACCGCGGTGATCGACCAGTTGCGCGGCCTCCTGCGCGCACCTGAGGTCATCATCGGCACATGGCGGTCGGCGCGGCCAGAGGTAGATGGTCTGACCGAGGCCGAGGTCCGGGAAGCCTTGGAGGGCCTTGACCCGGTCTGGGACGAACTGTTCCCGGCGGAGCAAGCACGGATCGTCCATCTCCTGGTCGAACGGGTTGACGTCGGCACCGACGGAATCGCCATCCGGCTGCGCACGGCCGGGCTGGCGCGCGTCGTTGCCGATCTCCGGGCTGTGCGGCCAGAAATGCAGGAGGTGGCCTGATGGCCGACAACGGTTCCCACGACAGCGTCACCGTCCGCGTGCCGATGACCTTCCGCAAGCGCGGTGGCCGGAAACAGGTGATCGCGCCTGACGGTCAGCCGTCGTGGGCGCCGCCGCGCGCCCGGATCGATAACACCATGGTCAAGGCGCTCGCCCGAGCGTTCCGGTGGCGGCGCATGCTGGAGACCGGGCGCTACACCACGATCGACGAACTCGCCCGGGCCGAAAAGATCAATGCGTCCTATGTGTCGCGTATCCGGCGGCTGACGCTGCTGGCTCCGGATATCGTGGAGGCAATCCTGGATGGGCGGCAGGTGCCAGTGATCTCCTTACCAACGCTGACGGAGCCGTTTCCTGTAGGGTGGGACCAACAGCGGCACGCCTTACTTGGCGTACCCCAGTCGCCGCCACAGCGGGGGGACCCTGCTTAAGCCGGACCACATCGAACCGTGAGAAGGGGGAGTGCATCCAGCGCCTATCCTCCCCCGCGCGTCGAGGCGCGCGAGGCAAGGAGTTGCACCGGTACCACCACGATCAGCAGCGCGACGACCAACAGGAAAGACACCGCCGCTGCGCCCGGCACGTCGGGGAAATCCCACATTGTATAAACGACGGAGGCAATGACCACGTTGTTGGTGGTCATCAGCACCAGCGGGATCGTCAGATCGCGCGCGCTGTGCGCCGCCACCCATAGCCAGCCGTTGGCTACCTGCGGCCATACCAGCGGCAGGATAATCCGGCGCAATGATGTCGCCCAGCTCGCCCCGCTGACCAACGCAGCGTCGCCCAGTTCCTTATGCAACTGGATTAGCGCGCTGGTCATGGTCCTTGTACCGAAGGCTATGTAGATGGTCAGGTGGCCGATGATCAGCACCCACACGGTGCCATATAGCGGCGTCTTGATGTACAGAATCAAAATCGCCATCGCCATCACGACCGGCGGCACGGCCGTCGGCGCGAACGACAACACGTCGAGCGCTCGGCCGAACCGGCCGCCGCCGCGGACCGAGAACCATGCCACAAGCGATGATAGCAGCATGACCAGGCTTGCGCTCAGCACTACCAGCAACACTGTGTTGACCAGCGCGCGCTGCACCAGCGCGGAGTCCAATACGCGATGGTAGTTGTCCAAACTCGCAAGCGGCAGTGATTCCATTGAGGGGAGGCGGTAGAACGGGAACAGACTGGTCCAAGCCAGCATCAGCAATGGTAACGCCATGATCATGAAATACAGCATGGCTGTGCCGAACGCCGGCCAGCGCAACGGCCCGAGCGCGGTCGGTTTCGGGCGAAAGCCACGCCCGGTCACGGTGCGGAACCTTTCGCCGCTGCGAATGGCGCGGAAATAAGCCCACATCAGCAGCAGCGCGATGGCAAGCAGCACCACGCCAAAAGCTGACGACAGCGCGTAGTCGGGAATACCATTGTCAGGTACCGAAAGCAGGAAGACCCGCGTGCTCATGACTGGAATTTTCGCTGTCAGGCCGATGATTAACGGTAGGTCGAACGCCTGCACCACCGCCATGCCCATGTAGATGCCGATGGAAAACAGACCCGGTGTCAGCAACGGCAGGGTGATGCGCCGTGCCACGGCGAAGCCGCTGCCGCCCAGTACCTTGCCGGCACTTTCCATCTGGGGGTCCATGTTACGCAGAAGGCCGGCAATCATCACGAACGCGGTCGGCACCACGGCGAACGCGGTGATCATGATCAGCGACCAGAACGAGTAGATGGTGAACAGAGCGCCCTGCACACCGAACAACTCGCGTGCCAGTACGTTCAGGACGCCATTGCCCGGATTGATCAGCAATATCCAGCCAAAGCCGATGACTAAGGGCGGCACCGCCATCCACGCGAACATCAACACACGGATCAACGCCTTACCCGGTATGTCAGTACGTTCGGTCAACCAGGCAATCCAGGTGGCGATGATGACGCCGAAGCCGACGCTGCCTGCCGCATAGAGCAGGGTGTTGCCGATGATCGTCGGCGTCGCGGGATGTTGGAAAATGGCTACGAAGCTGCCGAACGTGATGCCGAGCGTTTCCAGCGGCATGGTGTTTGGTGGGGCCACGCTGGAACGGAGTAGAACCGCGATCGGACCCAACACCAGTACGCCAATGACGACAAGCAAGACGATGCCCACGACCTTTTGCTGGTCCAGGCGGAGCCAGGCAGGGGAGTGGCCGATGGTCTTCATGCTCACGTTGTGGTCCCGCCTTCCGCGGGCACCAGCACGCAGCGCTCCGGCGGCAGTTCAACGGTGATTTCCTGGTTCATCGCCAATAGCCGGTATGGGTCGATCACCACCTTAACGGAGCCAGCGCCGACGCGTACCTCACCCTCCACGACGTCGCCAAGGAAGCTTATCCGCTCCACCCTCCCAGCGAAACAATTCAGCCCGTCTATGCTTGGTCCGTGCAGACGGATCGCCTGCGGCCGTATCACCAGGATGCCCTCTGGCAAGCCTTCAGCCGGCGCCGGGCAGCGGATCGTGCCAATCGACGTTTCCACTGAGAGCATCCCGTCGGAGCCGCTTACGCGTCCGGGGATCAAATTGCTGCGCCCCATGAAGTCGGCGGCGAAGGCGGTTTCCGGCCGCATGTAGATGTCATGCGGCGTGCCCTGCTGGACGATGACGCCGTCGCGCATCAGTGCCAGCTTGTCCGACATGCCCATGGCCTCGACCTGATCGTGGGTTACGAACAGGGTCGTGATGCCCAGCGATTTCACCAACTGACGCAGTTCTATCCGCATGGCGTCGCGCAGCTTGGCGTCCAGGTTGCTGAGCGGTTCGTCCAGCAGCAACAGGCGGGGTTCATGCACCAACGCCCGGGCCAGCGCCACCCGCTGCTGTTGCCCGCCGCTCAGGTGAGGCGCCAGGCGGTCGGCGAAGGCGCCCAGCTTGACCAGGTCCAGCACGCGTCGCACCCGCTCGTCGATCTCGGCCTTGCCGATTTTTTGCGCACCATGCGCCAGCGGGAAGGCTACGTTGTCGAACACCGTCATATGCGGCCAGATCGCGTAGGACTGGAACACCATGCCGAGTTGCCGCCGGTTGGCCGGCACGTTCAAACCACGAGCGGAGGCATAGACCGCGTCGTCGGCCATGGTGATCTCGCCCGAATCCGGCACTTCCAACCCGGCGATACATTGCAGCATCGTTGTCTTGCCGCAGCCACTGGGGCCAAGCAGAGCGAAGAAGTCGCCATCTGCGATGTCGAACGAGACGCCCCGTAACGCGCGCACCGCGGCGCTGTCGTGACGGGCCGGATAGGTCTTGGTGAGGTTGCGGACGGTGAGCATTGCGTCTCGCTTTCCGTCGCCGAACGGCCGGTGCGCCCTACTTGCCGGCAAGCATGTCGGTGATCGCCTTGCGTACCTCGGCGTTTTCTTCGACCGCTGGGCCCTTCAGGGCTGCGGCCGTCGAGGTGATCTTTGCGTCGGATTTGGCCCGCTGGGCCTTGACCATCTTGGCGACCGTGGAGTTCGGGTCAACCAGGACCGGCATCGGCTCGAATTTGTCGGCGACGGCCACGCCCTCGGTGGCCAGCCAGGCAGTGAACAGGCGCGCCGCATTCGGATGCGGGGCCTTTTCGGGGACGTAGGCGTGCGCAGGCAGATGCAGGATGAAGTCCGAGAACAGCTTGTATTTCAGCGGCTCATTCAGGCGCGCGCTGCGCTCGGCGGTGTGGAAGCTGGTGATGCCTAGCGGCGTCTGGCCGACCGAGACAGCGCGGGTAACCGCCGGCGTGCCGCGCTCTAACACGGGGTTGTTGGCCAAGAGACGCCTCGACATGTCGATCGCTCGGTCTTTGCCGATCACGTAGCTGACGAGGTCCATGGGCACGAGCACCAGCGCGTTGACCGAAACCTTGCCTTTCCACTTTGGCTCCAACAGTTCGGCCAGCGAGTCCGGTACCTCGTTGTCCTTCAGTAGGTTCGAGTTCCATGCCAGGCCGTACACAACATCGAGGATCGGCAGAGCGTAGCCCCGGATGTCGGGGATCGCGGAATCGACCACGGCCGTCATGGTGGGCAGTTCCTTGCCGAACACCTCTGCCCACGGATACGGCTTCAGCATGTCGCGCGAGATCAACGCTGCGATTTCCTGCGACGAGCCGGCGCCGATCACGTCGAATGAGACCTTGTTGCCAGCCGCGCCCTCGGCGATCACCTTGGTGCCTGTCTGGGGCGCGGGTAATGGCTGCCACTCGGCCTTGATGCTCGTGCCGAAGCGCTTGTTGAACGCCTCGAACAGGGCCTTGTGCGTCCCGGGCAGGCCGGGAGTGCTGACGGCGACCGCCAGCGCGCCCTCCTTCTTGGCCCCGTCCAGCACGCTCTGGAACGTCGGCACTTGTGCCAGGGCCGGATACGTGACTGCGAAGCCGACGAGCGCAAGGCTCGCAATACGGCAGAAATCCCGGATCATGGTTTATCTCCCTGCTGATTTCCGCCGGCATGGCCTGCCAGTTCAGCATTTCAGCTTACGGCTTACCCTCCACCGCGGCAACCGGGCCAGGCCCAGGGCAGAATTTGGGATTTACTTGACGTCCTCAGCCTTGTTCACGCACTGAGGTCTGGCGCGGCCGATCCGACCGAAACGCGGCAGATGCTGGAGACCGAAGTTGCCTCCACGGTGGGCGAAGACGCGACGCGCAAAGCAATCAACATATCCTACGTCAGCCGGGTGCTGCGGCTGACACTGCTGGCGCCGGACAGCGTCGAGGCAATTATGGATGGGCGGCAGGCGCCGGAGATGACGCTGCCGGTGGTGATGGGGCCGTTTTCGGTTGAGTGGAAAGGGCAGCGAAGTTACCGCAGTGCATTCTCAGGACCTGATCTCGGATAGGCAGATGCGGCGCTTTCTTGGCGAGGATCGGGCAGGCGCGACTAACCAGCGGTCAGCAAGGGCTGTCCACGGCGCCTCGGTCGCGTTGGCCCGCCGAATAGAATCTGAATCGCGCCGGCGGCAACGCCTATGAGGACCCCAATCCTCCACGCAAGATCATAGGACCCGAACAGGTCCAACATGATTCCGCCCCCCCAGGCTCCGAGCACCGATCCCATCTGATGCACCACGAAGGACAGTCCCAGGATCGTTGCCATGTACCGGGTGCCAAATAGCTCAGCCACGTATCCGGACACCAATGGGATCACGCCCAGCCACAGCATGCCCATGGCGGCCGCGAAAACGATGGTGCTGGCAGGAGTTGGCGGGATCAGGAAGTAAACCGTCAGCACGACAGACCGCCCGAGATACGTCAGTCCCAACAAGATATTCTTCGGATACAGGCCACCGAGCCAGCCGGCCATCCAGGAGCCCACGATATTGACGCCGCCAATGATGGCCAGAGCGGTCGCGCTGAGCATCGGATCTTCGCCGCACAGCGAGAGGTAATTCGGCAAATGCGTGTTGATGAAGACAAGCTGCAATCCGCAGACGAAGTGAGTGCCGCACAGGACCACAAACCGGCGGTTGCGCAATGCGAGACCGACCACCTCGCCCATGGTCGCGCGTTTCTCGGTGGGTTGCGGCATCCGGTCGACCGAGCCCGCCATAAGAGCTGCTGGCACCATCGCGAGGGCCAGCACGATGAACATCGCCACGCCGATACGCCAATCCCAGGTTGCCAGCATGAATTGCAGCAATGGTGCGATCACCAGGGTTCCGACCGAGGAAAACGCGCCAACGACACCCAGCAGCATACTGCGGCGCGCAGGCGAGACAGCACGGGCAGTGGCGGTCATAGCCAGAGAGGACCCGGTGCAGGCGATCGATACTCCCGTCAGGATACCCGACAGCGTCAACATCGAGACGCCACCCGCGAACACCATGATGACCATCGCGGCGACATAGAGCGCCGCGCCGGATAGCAGCACGGGCTTAAGCCCCCACTTGTCGGCCACCGCTCCCAGCGGCGCCTGTGACACCCCCCAGGCGATGTTCTGCATCGCAATGGCAAAGGTGAAATCGGACGCCGTCAGGCCCAGGTCACGGGTCACCGGGGGCAGGAACAGCCCCAGACATTGGCGCATGCCCATGGCGAGGCTCATCATCACGGATGCCCCAATGAGGATTAGGACCGGGTTCGGAAGTCTGGGTGTACCCTTCACTGGAGTGTCTCCGCGTTCGAGTACACCCTGCCGGGATCGGCGATTAGGTCAACCATCGCCATGCAGTCCGGGGCACCGAAATCGGTCGCTTCTACCACTCAATGGCCACCAATCGGACGACGTCCAAGATCAGTTCCGGCTAAACGGCCTCCTTCAATTCCTTGCCAGCCCTGAACACAATCTTCTTGCTGGCCTTGATCTTAATTTCCTCGCTCGTCGCCGGGTTCCGCCCCATTCGAGCCTGCAGCGCCCGCACCTGCAGGATGCCGAGACCCGTCAGGCGGATTTCGTCGCCATTCTTGAGATGCTCCACTGTCGCCGCGACCAGACCACCCAGCAACGCCCCAGCGTGCTTCTTTGACACGTCATGGCTGTCGGCGATCTGAGCGGCGATCTGCTTCAGCGTAATCGTCTTCTGCACCGCGGCCTTCTTCGGGGCCGTCTTCCTCACGGCGGCAGCTTTCTTCACGGGCGCCACCCGCTTTGCGGACGCGGCCGCCTTCTTGATGGTGGCAGCGGCGGCGGCTTTCTTCGCTGGCGGCATGACAATCTCCAAGGGTCGATTCGCGGCAGGACAAATTGCCCGCATGGCCGAGATTCAAGCAACCGGCCAAGCGTTTAGCCGCCTACATTGACCCCAACATCCAAGTCCCGTGACATTGGCGCAGCCGTGGCGGTCGTCTGCCACCGATGATGCGAGGGTAAACAGGCCGACAGGATGACAGAGCGTCTGGTGGTCCTTGATATCGAAACCGTGCCAGATCTGGACGCTGGGCGGCGGTTGTTGG
>Ga0082335_1005446_pt1 | contig 17593 bp, 18 predicted proteins | sample Subgrocontami58m_FD_72375 | JGI IMG/M metagenome (GOLD analysis project Ga0082335, IMG submission 72375) | Subsurface groundwater microbial communities from S. Glens Falls, New York, USA - GMW37 contaminated, 5.8 m (SPADES assembly) (version 2) ... | reverse complement strand
CCGAAAGGACGCTGCTCGAACCATCGAAGCCCTCGAAACTGCAGCGGCAGACGCTCTCCAAACCTTCAAGCCAATCGAATGTGAAAACTTCTTCACACATGCAGGCTATGGCTTCGATTAATGGGAATCTGCTCTAGTATTGACCATGATCCGCGCGCTCGCGATTGCATTCCTGGTGCTGTTTGCCGGCGGCGCCTCGGCGCAGTCCGTCAGCTTTCCCAGCATCGCCGTCGGCAGCTCGGCCGCCGGTCCGGAGATCAGGGGCTGGATCTACAAGCCGGCCGGTCCGGGACCGTTCCCGGCCGTCATCCTGGCCCACAGTTGCGCCGGCACGGGCCCGCACACCGACGGCTGGGGCAAGCTGCTGGTGAGCTGGGGCTATCTCGCGCTGGCGCCCGACTCGTTCGGCCCGCGCGGCACCAAGGCCGTGTGCACCACGCCCGGCGTGGTGACGCCCAACATGCGCATCTCCGACATCGCGGGCGCTCTCGATTTCCTCGCGGCCCGTCCCGACGTGATCAGGGGCAGGATCGGCATCATCGGCCACAGTCACGGCGGCTCGACCGTCCTGCGCGCGACGCAGAAGAGCTTCGGCCTCGCCCGGCGCGGCCTCGCGGGTGGTGTCGCCTATTATCCCGGTTGCAACCCGGTGTTCGACACCGGCATCGAGGTGCCGGTCCTGCTGCTGGCCGGCGACAAGGACGACTGGACCTCGGCCGACCGCTGCCGGCAGATGGTCGCGGGCCTGTCGAGACCCGACCTGGTCGAGGCCGTCTTCTATCCCAACGCCTATCACAGCTTCGATTCGAAGCTGAAGGACCGCACCGTGCCGGGCTCCGCCGGCAAGCAGCACCGGCTGGCCTACGATCCGGTCGCGGCGCCCGACGCCGAGGCACGCACCAAGGCATTCTTCGCCAAAATCCTGCAGTAGAAACCGCACGATCGTTCAAGACGACCCTCGCCGGGCGGCGATAGAAACGCCGCCATGTTGCTGTCGCTGATCGTGGGGTCGCTCGTCGTCATGGGCAGTCCGGGCCCCTCGACGATCAGCGTGACGGCGGTCGGCGCGGCGTTCGGGCTGCAGCGCTCCGTCGGCTATCTGTCGGGGCGTATCGCCGGCACGATCGCCGTCCTGCTCGCGGCGGCGACGGGCGTGGTCGCGCTTCTGCTCGCGGTGCCACGCCTCACGCCGGTTCTGCTGGCCGCGTCGGCCGTCTACATTCTCTACCTCGCCTATCGGATCGCAACCGCGCCGCCGCCGTCGAAGCCGGACGCGGCCGCCGCTGCTCCCTCCTTCGCGGGTGGCGTCCTGTTGGCCGTCGCCAACCCCAAGGCCTATGTGGCGATCGCCGCCGTGTTCGCCGGCTCGCCGCTCGAGCCCGCGCTGAAGACGTTGGTGCTGGCGGTCATGATCGTACTCATCCATCTCGTGTGGCTGCTGGCCGGCGCGGCCTTCTCGCGGATCTTCCACGACTCGCTGTGGTCGCGGCGCGTCAACATCGCCTTCGCCGCGGCGCTGGTGGCGACGACGGCCTACGCGGTCTTGTGACCGTCACCGCCTGCTTCGGTCGTCTGTGGGCGCGCGGGACGGATCAGCGCGATCAGGCCCGCGAGGGCGGCCAGGATGCCCAGCATCAGAACGACGCCGCGGCTGGCCCCCACCAGCAGCGCCGGCGCGACATCCAGCGTGCTGCCCTCGATCCGGCCGAGGCCGAGCGCCAGCACCGTCGAGCCCGCGGAGACGCCAGTGCTGATGCCGAGGAAGCGCACCACGTTCAGCGCACTGCCCGCCTGGCCCGTCTTGTCGGCGGGCGCCGTCGCCATGATCGCGCTGCTGTTGGGCGAGATGAACAGGCCTTGCCCCGCGCCGAAGACGGCCAGCGCCAGCATGACCATAGGCATATTGCCGAGAGTGCCATCGAGAAAGACATAGAGGAGGGCGAGCCCGACGACGCAGATCAACATGCCGCAGAAGGTCGGTACCCGGGATCCCAGCCGATCGGAGAGCGCGCCGCCGATCGGTGCCACCAGTCCCAGCACCACCGGCAGGATCGACAGCCTGAGCCCCGCCGCCAGCTCCGAGTCGTCGTAGACGCGCACCAGAGCGAAGGGGGTGACGAAGAACACCCCGAACAGGGCGGCGTAGGACAGGAAGTTCGACATGTTGCCGAGCAGGAACGCGGGCTTGCCCAAGAGATGCAGGTCGAGCAGAGGTGCTGCGGCGCGGCGCTCGGTACGGATTAACAGGACGAGAAGGACGATCGCCAGCAGCAGGCAGCCGAGCAGGGCAGGCGATGTCGGTCCCCAGGCGTGCAGCTGGTTCAGGACCGCCATGACCGCTGTCATGGCCGGCGCGATCAGGATCGCGCCCCGCCAGTCGAAGCCGCCCGTCTCCGGCGACAGGCTCGACCGTGGCAGGACGAGCCAACCCAGGACGGCCCCCGCAAGGCCGACCGGCACATTGATCCAGAAGGCCCATTGCCAGCCCAGCGTATCCAGGACCAGACCGCCGACCGCCGGTCCGGCGCCGAGGCCGACGGCCTGGGCCGCCGACAGCAGCCCGAGGGCGCGCCCGCGTTCCTTGGGGCCGGCGGCCATGACGATGATGGCGATGCCGTTCGATGTCAGCAGCGCCGCGCCGGTCGCCTGGAGGATCCGGAACGCGATCAGCATCGGAAGGTCCGTGGCGAAGCCGCACAACGTCGAACCCGCGAGGAAGATCAGGAAGCCGCTGGTGTACATCAGCTTGCGGCCGATCAGGTCGGCCAGGCGACCGAAGATCGGCGCGAAGGCGGCAAGCGTCAGCAGGTAGGAGATGGCGACCCAGCTCACGGTGCTAAGACGTGCCGCGAACTCGCGCTCGAGTCTGGGCAGGAGCATCTGGGTCATGCTGGCGTCGACCTGGCCCATGCAGGCGCCGATGCACACCGTTCCGACGACGAACCAGCGGTACGAAGCGAGGCGGGCGATGGCCTGCAGCGGCGGAGGCTCGCGCCCCTCGAGCACCGCCGCGCGAAGCGCCCCGATCGAGAGGGGACCAGGAGAGGCTTCGGTCATTAGGCACGGTATCGCGCGGCGGTGGTTTGACGCCAGCCGAATTCGCAGGCGATGCTCGGCCGGGCAAATGGGGACGGTCAAGGGCATGGCGCACATGGAATCAGTGGAGAACGTCCGGGCGCTCACCTTCGACGTCCAGGGCACCTGCGTCGACTTTTGCCAACCTCTCCTGCGCATGGGCGACACCGTGAACCGGGCCAAGGGTCTGGCCGTCGACTGGGGCGCCCTGTCCTCCGACTGGCGCAGTCTCTACCGGACGGTGCTCGACCAGATCATCGCAGGCCAACGGCCGTGGCTCCGGGTCGATCGCATCTACCGCGAAACCCTGGATACGTTGCTGGAGCAGCGGGGATTGTCGGGCACCTTCACGACTGCCGAGCGCGATGAGCTGAACCGGATATGGAGCAGCCTGGAAGCCTGGCCGGATAGCGTGGAAGGGCTCGCGCGCCTCGGCCGGCGCTTCGTCACCTCCACTCTTTCCAACGCCGGCATGAGGACCATGATCGCGGTGGTCAAGCATGCGGAGCTGCCGTTCGATGCGGTGCTGACGGCCGAGCTCGCGCGGAGCTACAAGCCCGCGCCCGCCGTCTACCAGCTCGCGGTGGACTATCTCGGCTACCGGCCCGACGAGATCATGATGGTAGCCTGCCACAAATACGACCTCAGGGCTGCCCGCGCCTTCGGGATGCGTACGGCGTTCGTGGCACGCCCGCTGGAGTTCGGTGCTAGCGCCAAACCGGACATCGCGCCCGAACCCTGGTTCGATGTCTACGCGGACAGCTTCGTCGCGCTTGCGGAAGCTCTGAGCGTCTAGCGGGCGTTGCGCAGGAAATCGACCAGCAGCCGGGTGACCTCGTCGGGTCGCTCCTGCTGCACCCAATGGCCGGCACCGTCGATCAGATGGATGTCCTTCATCCGTGTGCACGCTGCCTTCTGCATCTTCTCGATGGCACCCGGTGTCTGGTAGATGCCCCAGTCGCTCTTCCCCGAGATGAAGGTCGACGGCACGTCGATGGTGCGGCCGGAGAAGACCTCGAGTTCGCCGGTGAGTCTGCCGCCGGTGCGCACGCGATACCATTGCAGGCCGCCCTGGAAGCCGGTGCGGGCATACTCGCTGCTGTAGACTGTGAGCTCGTCCTCGTTCAGCCACTTGTTGGCGGCGATCTCGGCCGGCGATGGCATTTCCCTGGCCACCGTCTCGGCCATGCCGTCGGCCAGGTCCATGATGTAATAGGTCGGCATCATCGCGAGTTCCGCGGCGGTCCAGCCGGCAAGTTCGAACGGCTTGTTGCCTTTCCAGTCGGCGCTCTTGTGATGGTAGTAGGCGCGCAGGAAATCGTGCACGCCCTGCGGCGCCCGCCACATGTTCTCGTTGGCCGGCCGGGTCGAGTAGTACCACTGGTAATGCTTGCGCGGCCGCGGCAACGCCGCGAGGGCGGCATGGATATCGCCGCCTTTCGCGGCCGGCATCAGCGACGGCGGGCCGGCGAAGGGCGCACTCATCAGAACCAGGCGCTTGAAAAAGTCGGGCCGCACCAGCGCTGCGTAGGCAGCGACGGTGGCGCCGAAATCGTGGCCGACCACGGCTTCGACCGAGCGGTAGCCCAGCGCCGACACCACACCCATGGCGTCGCGCAGCAGGTTGAGGAAGCGGAAGGAGGCGAGGTCGCCGTCGTAGTCCGCATCCCAGCCCGTCGTGCGGCCATAGCCGCGCTGGTCGGGGGCGAAGGCGTGATAGCCCGCTGCGGCCAGCGCCGGCAGAACCTTGCGCCAGCTGTAGGCAAGTTCGGGAAAGCCATGCAGCAGCAGCACCGGCGGCCGGCCGCTCTTTTCATGACCGGCTTCGAGGACATGCATGTCGAGGCCGTTGATGCCGGGCAGGATGCGGGCGCGGACGCCCGCCGGAAGAACGGAAGAGGGGAGCGGTTCCATGGCGCCCATGCTAGGCTCCCGCCGTCGAAAAAGGCAGGCCGGTGTCGTTTAGCCCGGCGCTTCCGTCCGCGGTGCGGGCGGCGGTCCTGTCGGACGCGGCGAGTTCCTCGAACCTGGCGCGCCCTCGTCCCGCGACCTCGCGCCCGCGCATTCTGCGCCGGCGAAGTTGAGGGATATGGACCATGCAGCAGCAGATTTCCGTCATCACGCTCGGCATCGCCGATCTCGCGCGCTCCAGGCGCTTCTATGTCGACGGCTTCGGATGGAAGCCGGTGTTCGAGGCGCCCGATATCGTCTTCTATCAGATGAACGGCCTCATGCTCGGCACCTGGCGCGCCGAGGCACTGGCCGAGGACAGCGGACGCCGGGGGGAGACGCCGGGCGCTTTCAGCCTGGCGCACAACGTCACGGCGCAGGCCGAGGTGCAGCCGCTGCTCGACCGGCTCGCGGGCTTCGGCGGCCGCCTGCTGCGCGCCGCGGACGCACCGCCCTATGGCGGATTTCGAGGCTACATCGCCGATCCCGACGATCACGCCTGGGAGATCGCCTGGAATCCGGCTTGGCCGATCGACGCCGAGGGGCATGTGAAATTCGGGATCTGACGACGAGAGAGACCTTCCATCATCATTAAACTAAATGGTTGAATTACGTTTTCGCGCCCGTTATGTTCAACCTTATGGTTGAACATAACGCCGCCGCCCTCGACCGCGTCTTCCACGCCCTCGCCGACCCCACCCGCCGCGCCATGCTGCGGCGGCTGGCCGAAGGCGAGCACCGCGTGGGCGAACTCGCGGAGCCCTTCGACATGTCCTTCGCCGCCGCTGCCAAGCACGTGAAGGTGCTGGAAGGGGCGGGGCTCCTCAGCCGGACCATCGAGGGCCGTACCCACCACTGCCGACTCGAGGCGCGTGCGCTCGCCGAGGCCGACCGGTGGATCGCCTACTACCAGCGCTTCTGGACGGGCCGTCTCGACGCCCTGGAGACCGCGCTGCTGCACCATGCGCGCAAGACGAAGAAGAGGAGCCGCAAATGACCGACACCGCCTATGGCCAACTGACAGCACCCGCCGAGGTGCGCTTCGAGCGCCTGCTGCCCGGCCCGATCGAGACGGTATGGGAATTCCTCGTCGATTCCGACAAGCGCGGCCAATGGCTGGCCAGCGGACCGATGGAGCTGAAGGAGGGCGGCGCGGTCGAACTGCGCTTCCGGCATCGCGATCTGTCGCCGCACAAGGTGGCGCCGCCCGAGCGCTACAGGGAAATCGATGAGAAGGGCCATGTCAGCCGGGAGCGCGTGCTGCGCATCGAGCCGCCACGACTGCTGGCGATCTCCTGGGGCAAATCCGATGTGACGTTCGAACTGGTGCCCGAAGGCGGGAACGTGCGGCTGATCCTGATCCACCGGCATCTGGCCAATCGCGAAGACATGGTCGGCACTTCGGGCGGCTGGCACACCCATCTCGACATCCTAGTTGAGCGCGCCAACGGCCGCGTGCCGAAGGCCTTCTGGACGGTCTTCGGCAATATCGAGCAGGAATACGAGAAGCACTATCCGCGCTGAATTGCGCTACTCCAGCCCGTAGATGGAGAACCGTCGTTCGACCGACGGGAGGAGGGCCCGGGCCGCCGCCTGATCGGCTTCGCCCTCCTTCTGGCGGCCGCTGCGGATCTTGGCCAGGCCGCGACCATAGAGGGACAGCGCGCGGTTGGGGTCGGCATCGAGGGCCTTGTCATATTCGGTGATGGCGATCGCGGGATCGCCGAGCTTCAGATAGATGAAGCCGCGCGTGTTGTGGATCTCCAGGCTGGTCGGTATGAGCTTCAGCGCCATGTCGCAGTCGGCCAGCGCGGGAACCAGGTCGCGGCCGACGATTGCCCGGGTCAGGCAGCGATTGTTGTAGGCCAGGCCCATGGTCGGATCGAGGCTGATGGCGGCGCTGTAATCGGCGATTGCCTGATCGTAGTCACGCTTGATGAAGCGGGCATAGCCGCGGTTGTATAGGGCAAGCGGATTGTCGGGCCGGATGGCGAGGGCGGCGTCGAGATCGCGGATTGCCTGGTCGTTCTTGCCTGCGGCAGAACGGATCGCGGCGCGGTTGACGAGGGCATCGACGTTGCGGGGATCGCGCTCCAGCGCCGAGGCGTAGTCGTCGAGGGCGAGCTGGTCCTTGCCTCGCCGGCCGTTCGCCAGGCCGCGGAAGACATAGGCACGAGCGTCGTCGGGCGCCAAGGCGATGGCGCGATCGAGGTCCGCGAGGGAGCGTCCGAACTCGCCCATCTGCCCATAGGCGTCGCCGCGAAACATCAGGGCGGCAACGTTGTCCGGCTGGAGAGCGAGTACCTTGTCGAAATCGGCGATGGCCCGGACGTAGGCCCGTTTGCGGGTCGCCAGAAGAACGCCGCGTCCGAAGAACGCGAGCGGCTCCCTGGGGTCGAGCTTGATGGCCTGGTTGTAGTCCGACAGCGCACGGTCGGTCTGGCCGAGGGCTTCGAGCGCGGTGCCGCGCCGGTACAGCGCCAGCGCATGGGGGTTCGCCGGATCGATCATGCTGTCGTAGTGCTGCAGGGCGTCCATGTAGTCGCGGCTCGCCATGACCTTGTCGCCCATCGCCATGCGCGCGGCGCCACGATTGAGACGCGCGAGCGCCAGCTCGCCGGGCGTCAGCCCGTGCGACTGGATCGCCGCCGAGCAGGCGGCGGCCCGCCGCTCGGCATCCGCGGCATTCGGAAGGCTGTCCTGAAGGCAGTCCCCGATCAGGATGCTTATCGGAAGCGCCGCCGCGGCAGCCTTCGGCGCGGTCGCGCCCGGCGCCGAAACGGGCGATGCAGGACCTGCCGGCCCGGTCGCCGCCGGTTTCCCGGGCCCGGTCGACGAGACCCAATCAAATTGGCTCACGACCAGGGGAATGCCTCCGGCAAGGACAAGCAGGACAGCCGCAATCGAAAGCTTGTGAGACAGCATCGCGAGATCCCCACGGCATCGCCGGGCTGCCTATAACTAGGGCAGTCTCGAGGGACCTCCTTTGACCTGAATCAACTTGCGCGTCCGGGCCGCGGCCCGTGCCGATGGCCACGGCTTCCGGCCTCAGTAGCTCTTGGGCAGGCCCAGCACGCGCTCGGCGACGTAGCACAGGATCAGCTGCTCGCTGACCGGCGCGATGCGCGCGATCATCACCTCGCGCAGGAAGCGCTCGACGTGGAACTCTTTGGCGTAGCCGTAGCCGCCGTGGGTCAGGATCGCGCGTTCGCAGGCCTCGTAGGCCCAGCGGGCGCCGAGATACTTGGCCGAATTGGCCTCGGCGCCGCATTCCTGGCCGTTGTCGTAGAGCCAGGCGGCCTTGAAGGCGAGCAGGTTGGCCGCCTCGAGCTGCATCCAGCTCTCGGCCAGCGGATGCTGGATCGCCTGATTCTTGCCGATCGGACGGCCGAACACGATGCGCTCCTTGGCGTATTGCGTGGCGCGGGCGAGCGCACACTTGCCGATGCCGATCGCTTCCGCCGCGATCAGGATGCGCTCGGGGTTGAGGCCGTGCAGGAGGTAGTGGAAGCCTTTGCCCTCCTCGCCGATCCTGTCTTCGAGCGGAACCTTCAGCCCGTCGATGAACACCTGGTTGGTGTCGATCGCCTTGCGGCCCATCTTCTCGATCTCGGTGACCTCGATCCTGGAGCGGTCGAAGTCGGTGTAGAACAGCGAGAGACCGTCGGTGGCTCGCTTGCACTTGTCCTTCGGTGTCGTGCGGGCGATCAGCAGCATCTTGTCGGCGACCGACGCGGTGGTGGTGAAGGTCTTCTTGCCGTGCACGACATAGCCGTTGCCGTCGCGCTCGGCCTTGGTCTCGAGCGCCGTGGTGTTGAGACCGGCATCGGGCTCGGTGACGGCGAAGCAGCCCTTGACCTTGCCGGCGATGATGTCGGGCAGGATGCGCTTCTTCTGCTCCTCGGTGCCGAACACCACGATCGGGTTGGGGCCGAAGACATTGAGATGGATCGCCGAGGCGCCCTGCAGCGCCGCGCCCGATTCGGCCACTGCCTGCATCATGATCGCGGCCTCGGCGATGCCGAGCCCTGACCCGCCGTATTCCTCCGGCATGGCGATGCCCAGCCACCCGGCGTCGGCCATCGCCCGGTAGAAGTCCTCGGGGAAGCCGCCGACCTTGTCCTTCTTCAGCCAGTACTTGTCGTCGAACTGGGTGCACAACTTGCCGACGCTGTCTTTTATGGCGAGCTGCTGTTCGGTAAAGGCGAAATCCATTGTCTCGTTACTCCTGTCATCGCCGCTTGGTCCCCTCCGGCCTTCGGCCACCTCCCCCGCGGACGGGGGAGGAGTTTGCATTCTTCTCCTCCCTCGCGAAGCGCGGGGAGGTGCCCCGAAGGGGCGGAGGGGGTCAAGGTGCCATCAACGATTCGATCCCAGCCACGCCATCATGACCCGGTTGAATTGTTCCGGTCGCTCGACGTTGGGCAGGTGGCGCGCCCTGGCGATGCCCTCGTAGCGGCCGCCGGGAATCTTCGAGGCGATCAGCTTGTTGCGCTCGGGCGGCGTGCCGGGGTCCTCGTCGCCGCAGATCACCAGCGTCGGGATCTTGATGGTGGCGAGCCTGCCCTCGTAGTCGAAGTCCTGGATCGCCGACATGCAGCCTGCGGAACCTTCCGGCGTGGTGCCGCTGATCGTGTCGCGGATCTCGCGCCAGCGCACGGGATTCACCTTCTTGAATTCGTCGGTGAACCAGCGCTCCATGGTGCCGTCGGCAAGTGCCGCAAGTCCCTTGCTGCGCACGACCGCCTTGCGCTCCTCCCAGGTCCCGGCCGAGCCCGGCGGCGTCGAGGGCTGGGTGTCGCAGAGCGTCAGCGACAGCAGGCGGTCGGGATGGGCGAGCGCAAATCCCTGGCCGATCATGCCGCCGATCGAGAGGCCGATGAAGTGCACCTTGGCGATGCCGAGCACGTCGAGCGCGCCCTTCACGTCGTCGGCCAGCGCCGCCATCGTGTAGTCGCCCTCGACCGGGGCGCTGCCGCCATGGCCGCGCATGTCGAGCCGAAGCACGCGGTAGCCTGCGCCGAGCAGCGGCACCATCTGCTCGACCCACATGCCGCCGTCGGAATTCAACGAATGGGTGAAGCAGATCGTGGGGGCGTTCTGCGGGCCGGCGAGATCGAAGTAGACGCGCCGTCCTTGGAGGGAAAGAAGCATACTGAGATCCTTCACTAGGTTCAGGATGACGGCTTCGCCGTCACATTGCCGAAATGCCGCCGTCGATCACGACTTCCGAGCCGGTCATGAAGCTCGATTCATCCGAGGCGAGGAAGACCAACGCCCAGCCCACTTCCTCGGGCCGGCCGAGGCGGCCGATCGGGACCTGCTTGCCGAGCTTCTGCTGCATGACTTCCTGGCCGAAACGGACGCGGTGGCGGTCGAGGATCGGGGTGTCGATAAAAGTCGGATGCACCGAGTTGGAGCGGATGTTGTAGCCCGACTTGGCGCAATGCAGCGCCACCGACTTGCTCAAGAGCCGCACGCCCGCCTTGGCCGAATTGTAGGCCGCCATGTTGGCGCCGGCGATGATGCCCGAGATCGACGAGATGTTGATGATCGAGCCGCCCAGCGTCCCGGTGTGCTTCTTGATCTCGCCCACGCCGTGCTTGCAGCCCAGGAAGACGCCGTCGAGGTCGATGGCATGGACGCGGCGCCATTCCTCCAGCGTGATGTCCTCGACCGTCTTGGTGAGGCCGATGCCGGCGGAGTTGACCAGCACGTGCAAGGCGCCGAAGTGCTTCACCGCCTCGGCGATGGCCGCCTGCCAGTTGTCCTCGCTGGTGACGTCGAGGCGGACGAAGTGGGCAGCCTTGCCGATCCTGGCGGCGAGCGCGCGGCCCTTGTCCTCCTGGATGTCGGCGATCACCACCCGGGCGCCTTCGCGGGCCATCAGGATGGCGGCGCTCTCGCCGAGGCCCGACGCCCCGCCGGTGATGAGGGCCACTTTGCCGGCCAGACGATCGGTCATTTCTTTTTCCCCCCCGCGACCGCTTCGCGATGCGCAATGTATGTCGTGGCCGCCACGATGATCGCGGCACCCACGAAGGTCCAGACGTCGGCCGTCTTGCCCCAGACCGCCACGTCCATCAAGGCGGCCCAGACGATGGCGAGGAAGGTGATGGACTGCAGGGCGGAAATGTCGAGCAGGCGGTAGGCCCAGGTGATGAAGAAGTAGCCCATCGTGCCGAAGAATCCGGCCGACAGGAACAGGGCGAGTTGCGGCAGGGTCGGCGTCTGCCAGTACCATATGCCGAGCGGCGTGAAGCAGATGGCGCCGACCACGCTCTGCCACAGCACGACGACGGCGGGCTTGTCGCGGCCCGAAACGACCTTGGCGATGAGGTTGGAGCCGGCGATCAGCGGCACCGCCAGCGACATCATGATGATGCCCGGGTTCATCTCGACGATGCCGGGGCGGACGATCACCAGCATGCCGGCGAAGCCCACGGCGACGCCCACCCAGCGCCGCCAGTGCACGGTCTCGCGCAGGAACAGGACGGCGCCCAGGGTGACGAAGATCGGTCCGGTGAAGCCCAGCGCCGCCATGGTGGCGAGCGGCAGCCACACCACGGCCTCGTACCACAGCGCATAGCCCGGTGTGTGGAACAGCCCGCGGATCCAGTGGAGCTTCATGTCGTGCGTGCGCATGCCGTCGAGGCCCACCCGCCACAACATGAAGGGTGCGATCAGCACGATGCCGCCCAGCCACCGGCCCCACGAGACGAAGAGCGGCGGCATCTCGCTCGCCAGTTCCTTCACCGAGACGTTGAGGCAGGTGAAGAAGAGGCCGGACACGACGGCGAGGAAGAAGCCACGGGCGACGCGCGAGGGGATCAGGCGCGAAAGCGTGTCGGGCGCGTCGACGGCGGGAGCGGACATCAGGCCGTCGGAAGTGCCCGTGCCCGCCACGCCGGTCAAGCGACGCCATTGCGCGGCAGGCTTGCACGGGGTCAAATGGCGCTCCCTGGCTTCCCGGAGGCCCTCATGGACACCGTCCTCGACACGACATCGCGTCGCCGCCGCACGCTCGATCCCAGGCCGGCCGCGCCCGTCCTGTTCGCCCACTTCGTGCTGCGCTCGTCGAACGTCCAGAAGATGATCGACTGGTACGTGGCCGTGCTGAACATGCGGATCGTCCAGCGCACGGACTACATCTGCTTCCTGACCTACGACGACGAGCACCATCGGCTGGGCATCGTGAACCTGGCCGGGCTGAAGGCGCCCGACGCCGGGACGTCGGGGCTGGCGCACGTCGCCTACACCATGGCCGACATCGGCGCCTTGCTTTCGACCTATGCCCGCGTGAAAAAGCTCGGCATCGAGCCCGCGCGCTGCATCCATCACGGGCCGACCGTGTCGATCTACTATCGCGATCCCGACGGCAACGGCGTCGAGCTGCAGGTCGACCGCTACGCCACCAAGGAGGCGACCGCGGCCTATTTCCAGACGGCGGCGTTCAGGAAGAACCCGATCGGCGTCGCCTTCGATCCCGCGGCGCTGGCGCGGGCCTACGAGGCTGGCGCCCCGGAAGCCGAGCTGCTCGACATGCCCGAGGGCCCTCCGGCCGCGCCGCAGTCGCCGCCGGGCAGGGGCTGAGCGCTTCGGCTAGAACAACCAGATGAGCGCCGAGCCGCCCATCGCCACGATGGCGAGCGACGTCAACACCAGGATCAGGTTCGCGGGGCGATAGGTCTCGCTCTCGATCGTCCGGCCCACGTACCGGTAATGCCAGAGCGCGCCGCACATCAGCGCGATGCCCAGGACGACGAGTCCGATGCCGACGGTTTCGGCGTGGAGGTTCGCAGCCCGCGATCCCGGGGCGAGCTGGTGAACTTCCATCAGGAAGAGGCTGAAGCGGTTGATGGCGACGCCGAGCGTCATCACCGCGATGGCGGTCCGGATCCAGCCGAGCAGGGTCCGTTCGTTGGCGAGATGCTCGGTCACATGCCGGTTCTTCGGCAGCGGCTTTTCCACGAACACCTCCCCTGATGCGATGAAGAAGGGCGCCAAAGAGAAGGGCGCGACCCCGAAGGATCGCGCCCGTATCGGCCCGTCAAGCCGGGTCTAGTTGTACTTGGCGATCTCGAGCCGGCCGACCTGGTCGCGATGGACCTCGTCGGGACCGTCGGCCAGGCGCAGCGTGCGCTGGTGGGCGTACATGCTGGCGAGCTTGAACACCTGGCTGACGCCGCCGGCGCCATGCAGCTGCAGGCAGCGGTCGACCACTTTGGAGGTGATGTTGGGCACCGCCACCTTGATCATGGCGATCTGCTGGCGGGCCTGCTTGTTGCCGAACTTGTCCATCGCCCAGGCGGCCTTCAGCACCAGGAGGCGGGCCATGTCGATCTCCATGCGCATGTCGGCGACATGGGCCTTGGTGACGCCCATCTCGGAGATTCGCTGGCCGAAGGCGACGCGGCTCTTGGCACGCTTGATCGCCATCTCGAGCGCGCGCTCGGCGACGCCGATGGCGCGCATGCAGTGATGGATGCGGCCGGGGCCGAGGCGGCCCTGGGCGATCTCGAACCCGCGGCCCTCGCCCAGCAGGATGTTGGACTTGGGCACGCGCACGTTGTCGTAGATCACCTCGGCGTGGCCGTGCGGCGCGTCGTCATAGCCGAACACGTGCAGCATCTTGACGATCTTGATGCCCTCGGCGTCGCGCGGAACCACGATCATCGACTGCTGGCGGTAGGCCGGGGCGTTGGGGTCGCTCTTGCCCATCAGGATGATGACCTTGCAGCGCGGATCGCCCATGCCCGACGACCACCACTTGCGGCCGTTGATGACGTAGTCGTTGCCGTCGCTCTCGATGCGGCACTCGACGTTGCGTGCGTCCGAGGAGGCCACAGCCGGCTCGGTCATGGCGAAGCAGGAGCGGATCTCGCCGTTCAGCAACGGCTTCAGCCACTTCTCCTTGTGCTCCTTGTTGCCGTAGCGGGCGAACACTTCCATGTTGCCGGTGTCGGGCGCCGAGCAGTTGGTCGCCTCGGACGCGATCGACGAACGGCCCAGCACTTCGCAGATCGGCGCGTATTCGAGGTTGCTGAGGCCCATCGTGCCGTGGGTGTCGCCGCTCTCGCGATCGGCCGGCAGGAACATGTTCCACAGGCCGCGCTTCTTCGCCTCGGCCTTGCATTCCTCCAGGACCGGCGGGAGCTGCCAGCGATCCTTGGCCTTCTCCATCTGCTCTTCGTAGACGGGCTCGGCCGGATAGATGACCTCGTCCATGAATTTGTTGAGTTTCTCGAGCAGCGCCTTGCTGCGATCCGAGTATTCGAAGTCCATCGCTCTCTCCCTTTGTGCTGCGGCGGACTCTGGCGGAAAATGAGGGCAATGTGAACGGGCATTCAGACTGCTGCACCCCCCAAGGTGCCGCACCCGAGTTTCGGCTCGCGGATGAAAGGCGGAGGAAAACGGTGAAAATTGCCAGCTTCGAAGCGACCACGCTGAACATTCCGGAAGACGACCCGCTGGCCAACATGCCGGAGGAAGCCGGCCGGACGCGCCCCGTCGTCATCCTGCGCCTGCGCACCGACAGCGGGATCGAGGGCATCGGCGTGACGCTGTATGGCGGCAGGATGACTCGCAGCCTGCACGCCGCGGTCGAGGATCTCGCCGCCCTCACGGTGGGCGAGGATCCGCTCAGGATCGAGAAGATTGTGGCCAAGCTGCGCGCCGGCACCGGCGATGCCTGCGGCCCGGGCGGCATCTTCACCCTGGCACTCTCGGCCATCGACGTGGCGTTGTGGGACATCAAGGGCAAGGCGCTCAGCCAGCCGTTGTGGAAGCTACTGGGCGGCCATCGCGATCGCGTGCCGACCTACGCCTCGGGATCGCTGCGGCGCGGCCTGACCGATGTCCAGGCGCAGCGGGCCGCGCAGATCCTTCTGCAGAAGGGCTTCAGGGAAATGAAGACGCAGATGGCGCTGCCCGGCAAGCCGACACCGGCCGAGGAGGTGCGCCGCGTGCGCGTGGTGCGCGACGCGATCGGCCCCGACATCAAGCTGATGTGCGACATCAACCAGCGCTGGCGGCCGGAGCAGGCGATCGACATCGGCAGCCGCGTCGAGGATATCGGCCTGTTCTGGCTGGAGGACGTGACCGCGGCCGACGACTTTGCCGGACTGGCTCGCGTCACGGCGGCGCTCAAGACCCCGGTCGCCGGCGGCGAATATGTCTGGGGCATCGTGCCCTTCCGCCACATGATCGAGGCGCGGTCGGTCGACATCGTCATGATCGACCTCGCCCGGGTGGGCGGCGTCAGCCAGTGGATGAAGGTGGCCGGCATGGCCGAGGCCTTCAACCTGCCCGTCGTCAGCCATGTGATGCCGGAAATGCTGGTGCATCTCGTGGCCGCCTGCCCCAACGGCCTCACGGTGGAATACATGCCGTGGATGCTGGCGCTTTACGAGGAGACGCCGGCGATCGAGAAGGGCCAGCTCGTCCTGCCGGACAAGCCGGGGCTCGGCCTCAAGTTCGACGAGAAGGCGATCGCCAGGTTCAAGGCGTGAAGCGATGGACAGCGTGATTCAAGCCCCCTTCAAGCCGATCGAGTTTCTCAGCCGCGACGTCAGGGTCGAGCGGCGCGACGACGGCACGATCGTGCTGCAGTCGAACCACCGGTTGAAGCCGTATGAAAGACACGTGCCGGCCTTCCTCGCCAAATGGGCGAAGGAGGTGCCGGATCGCGTGTGGCTGGCCCAGCGCCGCGGGCCGGCCCGCGAGTGGCTGAAGCTCACCTACGCCGAGGCCAAGCGGCAGGTCGATGCCGTGACGCAGGCCCTGCTCGATCGCGGCTTCGGTCCCGACCAGCCGGCGATGATCCTGTCGTCGAACTCGATCGAGTTCGCGCTGCTTTCCATGGCCGCCATGCAGGCCCGCGCGCCGCTCGCCCCGGTGTCGCCGGCCTATTCGGTGATGAGCCGGGACCACGCCAAGCTGCGCTACGTCTTCGACCTCATCAAGCCCGGCCTGGTGTTCGTTCAGAACGGCGAGATCTATGCCAGGGCGCTGGCGGCACTCGACCTGGAGGGCGTGCTGCTGGTCCATGTCGACAAGCCGCCGCCCAGGATGCAGTCGCTGCCGTGGAGCGACTTGGCGGCGACCACGCCGACCGATGCGGTCGCCAGGTCCATCGCGGCCATCGAACCGAAGACCATCGGCAAGTTCCTGTTCACCTCGGGCAGTACCGGCCTGCCCAAGGCGGCGATCAACACCCAGGAGATGATGTGCGCCAACCTGGCCATGGGACAGATGGCGCGGACGCGCCGGCCCGACGATCCGCCCGCGGTCATGCTCGACTGGCTGCCGTGGAACCACACGATGGGCGGCAACGCCACCTTCCAGGGCAACCTCGCCGACGGCGGCACGACCTACATCGACGACGGCAAACCGCTGCCCGGCCTGTTCGACGAGACGCTGCGCAATCTGCGCGAGGTCTCGCCCACCTATTTCGCCAACGTGCCGGCGGGCTACGCCATGCTGGCGACGGCGTTGGAGAGGGACGACGGGCTGGCCAGGAGCTTCTTCAGGAACCTGAACTCGCTCGCCTATGGCGGCGCCACCCTGCCGGACGATCTTTACGCGCGCATGGAGGCGCTGGCCGTGAAACACACCGGCTATCGCCTGCCGTTCGTCACCGGTTGGGGCTCGACCGAGACCTCGCCGACCGCGACCACGGTCCATTGGGCCTCGGAGCGCGTCGGCCTGATTGGCCTGCCGTTCCCCGGCGTGCAGCTCAAGATGGTGCCGACCGGCGAGGCGGGACGCTACGAGCTCCGGCTCAGGAGCGTGATCGTGACGCCCGGCTACTGGTGCCAGCCCGAGCTCACGGCGCAGATGTTCGACGAGGAGGGCTTTTACAAGATCGGCGACGCCGGCCGCTTCGTCGACCCGAACGACCCGAGCTGGGGCCTGATCTTCGACGGCCGCGTCGTCGAGGACTTCAAGCTGATGAGCGGCACCTTCGTGCTGGTCGGCACCTTGCGTACCACGGCGATCGCCGCGGCGAGCCCGGTGCTGCAGGACGCCGTGGTCTGCGGCGAGGGCCGCGCCCAGGTCGGCCTGTTGGGTTTTCCCAACGTCGCCGCCTGCCGGCAGCTCGCGGGTGACAGCGGCGCGCAACTGCCCATTGCCGACCTGCTGGTCCATCCCGCCGTGGTCGATACCGTGAAGAACGGCCTCGCGAAGATGAACGCGGAGGGCCGCGGCTCCTCGATGCGGGTGAAGCGCGTGCTGCTGATGACGGAGCCGCCGCAGGTCGATGGCCAGGAGATCACAGACAAAGGCTACATCAACCAGCGCGCCACCCTGGACCGCCGCAAGGCCCTGGTCGAGAAACTCTATGCCGGCGGCGAGGGCGTGATCGAAATCTGAGTAAAGGTCCCTCGCTGCGTCTGCCCGGCGACGCGCTCCGCTCGTTCAGGCAATGGTGTCATCCCGAGCGTAAGCGAGGTGTGGATTCACGTTCGAAGTGCAACAGTTTGGCAAGAAAGACTTCAGCCGGGGTCCTGAACTGCAGGCACTTTCGCGGCGTGTTGTTGTAGGCGGCGATCCAAGCGTCGAAGAG
>Ga0082335_1005444_pt1 | contig 17600 bp, 17 predicted proteins | sample Subgrocontami58m_FD_72375 | JGI IMG/M metagenome (GOLD analysis project Ga0082335, IMG submission 72375) | Subsurface groundwater microbial communities from S. Glens Falls, New York, USA - GMW37 contaminated, 5.8 m (SPADES assembly) (version 2) ... | reverse complement strand
CCACCGCTCGGGGTGAGCGACGCCACCGCTCGGGGTGAGCGACGCCACCGCTCGGGGTGAGCGACGCCACCGCTCGGGGTGAGCGACGCCACCGCTCGGGGTGAGCGACGCCACCGCTCGGGGTGAGCGACGCCACCGCTCGGGGTGAGCGACGCCACCGCTCGGGGTGAGCGACGCCACCGCTCGGCCAAAAAGGCTAGAAAGGGCTAGTGAGGGCCTACACCTGGCCGTGAGTATTCGAAAGTGAAGCCCACGACCGCGGCCACCAAGAGCCCGACTCCAATAGCGGTCAACCACCAACCAAGGATCAGCCCAAGGCCCACGACGATCGCAGCCGCCGCTACCGCTAGCGGCCACCAAGAACCAGGGCTGAAAAAGCCGAGCTCACCAGCGCCTTCGTAGATTTCGCCATCCTCTTTATCCTGCGGCTGAACCCCGACTCGTCGGTTGGTGTACCAGAAGTAGAAGCCGATCAACGCGCCAAGGCCACCACTGAGACCGAGAGCTGCGGTGCCCACGATCTCGGAGGAGAGTCGCCAGTAGACAACCGCCACGACCAAATAAAAAATCGCTACCCCACCGAACAATTTCCAGGCAATCTTCATTTGATTTCACCTGACGGCGATCGCGTGGGCAGCACGAGGTCGGTGTCATCGTGGGCGCCAACTGCAGCTAAGTGCGGGTAATGCAGATCGAAGGCGGGCCGCTCACTGCGAATCCGTGGAATCTGCGTGAAATTATGCCGGGGCGGTGGGCAGGACGTCGCCCATTCAAGAGAGGCGCCATACCCCCAAGGATCGTCTACGCCGACCATTGGGGCGTTGCGTGTGATCCAGACATTCCAGAGAAATGGGAATGTCGATAACGCAAGTAAAAATGCCCCGATCGTCGAAATCGTGTTCAACGTTGTAAAGCCTTCATTTGGCAAGTAGTCCGCGTATCTACGAGGAAGTCCCATCGCGCCCAGCCAATGTTGGACCAGGAAAGTCAGATGGAAGCCAACAAAGAGCGTCCAGAAGTGGATCTTGCCGAGGCGTTCGTTTAATTTCCGCCCGGTCATCTTTGGCCACCAGAAGTAGAAACCTCCGAACATCGAAAATACGACCGTGCCGAAGAGCACGTAGTGGAAGTGAGCGACGACAAAGGCGGTATCAGAAACTTGGAAATCTAGAGGCGGACTCGCCAAGATAATTCCAGTCAAACCACCGAAGAGGAAGGTGACCAAGAAGCCCATGATCCAGAGCATTGGGGTTTCGAAGGAAAGCGAACCGCGCCAGATCGTTCCCACCCAGTTGAAGAATTTGATCCCAGTAGGCACGCCAATCAGAAAGCTCATGAAAGAGAAGAATGGAAGAAGGACAGCACCAGTAACGAACATGTGGTGCGCCCAGACTGAGACGGAGAGCGCCGAGATCGAAATCGTCGCTGCGACCAGACCTTTGTAACCAAAGATTGGCTTCCGGCTAAAGACCGGCAAGATTTCTGTCGCGATACCGAAGAAAGGCAGCGCCAAGATATAGACCTCTGGGTGTCCGAAGAACCAGAAGAGGTGTTGCCAGAGCATGGCTCCGCCATTTGCCGGATCAAAAATATGTGCACCGAATCGACGATCCGCCTCGAGGCCAAGTAGCGCCGCAGCAAGTGGCGGGAAGGCTAGAAGAACGAGAATCGAGGTGAGCAGAACGTTCCAAGTAAAGATCGACATCCGGAACATGGTCATACCAGGTGCACGCATCACAACGATGGTGGTGATGAAGTTGACGCCACCAAGAATTGTGCCGATGCCGCCGATGGCAAGTCCGACAACCCAAAGGTCACCGCCGAGGCCAGGTGAGTACGTGGAGTTTGCCAAGGGCGCATATGCCGTCCAGCCAAACGAAGCCGCGCCACCGGGGGTCAAGAAGCCGGCAAAGGCCATAATCCCGCCGAATAGGTAGAGCCAGTAACTGAGCATGTTCATGCGCGGAAATGCGACGTCGGCTGCACCAATTTGCAGCGGCATGATGACGTTGGCAAAACCAATGAATAGTGGTGTCGCGAAGAGCAACAACATGATGGTGCCGTGCATCGTAAAAATCTGGTTGTACTGATCGGTACTGAAGAACTGGAGACCTGGGCGGGCCAACTCGGAACGGAGTAGCAACGCCAATATGCCACCGATCAGAAACCAGACGAAAGTAGTTACCAGGTACATGTATCCGATCATCTTGTGATCAGTGGCGGTAAGCAGTTTTACAATTAATCGTCCACGTGGTTCGCGACGTGTCTGTTGTATTTTCGCTGTTGGTCTCTCAGCAAGTGACGTCATGCCGTGCTCCCCTTCATCACTGCAACTCTCTGCGCATATTCCGCTGCGGTTACTACCTTGACATTAAAGAGCATTCGTGAGTGGTCACGGCCGCAGAGTTCTGCGCATTTGCCAGCATACGTGCCCAGCTTGTTTGGTGTGACTTCAAATTGGTTGGTACGCCCGGCGATCGCGTCCATTTTCATGATGAATGCGGGGACCCAGAACGAATGGTTCACATCAGATGTGGTGATAACGAAACGGACTTTCTGGCCTTCAGGCAAGTAGAGCACTGGTGGTTGGTCAGGAGTGCCAGTAGTGGTGGTTGATGCTGGTAGATCTTCATAGGTGAACTGCCAAGACCAACGCATCGCATTGACATGGATGATGTGAACCGATGATGGATCCTTTGTAATCGCAGTGATTTTTGTTTCATCGCGCGCAGTAAAGAAGAAGAGAACTGCGATGATGAAGAACGGAACGACTGTGTAGAGAACTTCGATTGGCAAGTTGTACTTAGTCTGAGCAGGTATGTGATCACCACGACGGCGATGAAAAATAATTGCCCAAATAATCAAACCCCAGACAAGCGCGCCGACGACAAACGCGGCAATCCACGACCCTTGCCAGAGAGAGAGTGAGATGTGCCCTTCCTTTGTCGCCGGGTCTGGCAGACCAAATCTTGGCAACTTCGAAGCAGAACATCCGCTCAGAACAATGACAAGGGCGGATGCGATTGCGCCAAGGGCGGCAGGGCGGTGAAAACGAGGGCGGCGTGGCACAACGCGTAAGAATAGTGGAGATCCGGGTAGTTCTCTCCCAATGAACTGCGGCGCCTAGTAGCGTCGTCTTCATGAACTCCGAGGTCCGCCTTGATTCGGATCAGCCCCTCCATCCCGTGGCGCGGCAGGTCCTTCTCGCCGCATTCGATGCCGGCTGGGCCGACCCACGCCGTCGATCCCTTGATGCAGCCAGGGCTAGAACGTTAGTGGCCAGTGCGAAGGAGAGTCTGGCAGCCGGTCTTGGGGTCAGACCAGATGAGCTCTTTCTTGTCGGCGAGGGAGCCTTGGCCCCGACCCTCGTTCTGGAAGGTGCATTGGCCAGTAGGACGGGTGCCCTGGTAACTAGCAGAGTCGAGCGTTCAGAAATTTTGGCGATCGCGGCGGGTAGAGCAGGTTCGACCACCGTTCCGGTCGATCACGAAGGTCGAATCGATCTGTTGGCCCTTACGGGTGCACTTGATGAGAGCACTGGCGTCCTGAGTCTTCAAGCTGCAAATGGCGAAGTGGGAACGGTTCAACCGCTAGCCGAGGCCGGTCAACTTGCAGCGAACTTAGGGATTCCGCTCCACGTTGACCTAGGTGTCGGAGCAGGGCGGATAGATCTGCCAGATACCTGGCGCTATGCAAGTGCTGATGCTCGAACCTGGTGTGGGCCAAGTGGGGTTGGAGTTTACGCAATCAAGACCGGAGCTCGATGGCGCTACCCGTGGCCGACCAGCCAAGACCAACGCGAGATCGGCTCATATTCAATTCCACTCGCATTGGCTGCGGCCGCTGCACTCGAGGCTTGGCGTGAAGACGAACGGGCCGACGCCAAACGACTACACAGTCTTGTCGAACAAATCCGTCAGGCCGCAGCTTCCGTCGCTGATGTTGAAGTCGTCGGTGATCCAATCAATCGCGTCTCCAATCTTGTCACGTTCTCCGCTCTCTACTGCGATGGAGAGTCGCTCGTTGAGGAGTTTGCTCGCGAAGGCTTCACCGTTGGCTCTGGCTCTGCTTGCACTTCAGATCAACTACAACCAAGTCACGTGTTGGCGGCAATGGGCGCACTGACTCATGGCAATGTACGCGTCAGTTTGCCGCACTCCGTCACTAGCGAGGATATCGATCGATTCTGCAGATTGATTCCAGCGACGATCTCAAATGTGCGTAAGCGACTTATGTGATGGACGGACTCGTAATCGATGCGACCGGGCTTCTCTGCCCGATGCCAATCATTCTGTTGGCAAAACGGATTTCAGAAATTGCTATTGGCCAGACGCTCATTTTACTTGCCAATGATCCTGCTGCTGAGTTCGATGTCCCCGCTTGGTGTCGCATGACCCGACACACACTGATTTCGAGTGAGAATTCGACCTATGTCGTAAGACGAGATTCCTAAGCGGTCGGACAGCGGAAACCAAATTCATTCTCCACTGGTAGTGGAGTGATGCCGCACCCGATAAGTGCTGTGCCAAAATCAACAACTTTCCATCTGCCGTTCTGATTTCTAGCCCAGCCATATGCGATATCAGTTACCGGCAGATATGGAACAGCGGTAAAGATGGCCCAGTTGGGATCTGTCTTCGAAAGGCGAATATGCACGATCGCCGCAAACCAGAGATCGACAGCTTCCTTTGAACTCCTTATTTGATCGACCGCATTCTTAGGTGCCGGAGTGCCGCCTGAGTAATTCGTCGAATCGTTCTCATACTGCTTCGGTAGCGGCCCAATCATCCGCCAAGGGACCACAACGCGAGATAATCCTTGATCAGTTGCAGTCGGCCATTCGAGAGTCCAGCCGGCTTCCGTGGCCCGTCCCTTTGGAAGCACACCAGTCATTTGAATTTTGACGGCGTCATCTTTCCAACTCACCATCTCTGGGTGGCGCTTCTCGAACTCTGAAACCAAGAGGTTGATCTGATGGCGCAACTTGCTATCACTTGGCCTACCGGCAATAGACGGGGCAGAGCATGCCGCCAAGAGAATCAATGGCAGAGCCAGAATCCCAATTCGTCGGAGCATGGTCTTGAGTCTAAAAGGGATTACCAATCCCAATATTGGGATTGGTAAGGGATCAAGGAGTTGGGCGCCACCTGCGAGAATCCTGTGGTTTTCCTTGACACTCAACTTCCACCGCCCTTTATTGCCGGTAGGCAGCTATGGTAACGGGTAAGGCGACTTTGAACTGAACACCCCCTTGTGCACGGTCTGATGCGTGGGGCGCCTTAAACGCCCGTAGTGAAGGTACGAGCCAGTTCATCAGAAGATGAATGAGCCGCCTGAGACATCAGAGCGATTTCCGCCTACTGAGAGGCACCAAAATGAAGAACCTTAAATACCTGCAAAGTAGTAGAAAGAGACGTTTGCGCACGGCAACTGCGGTCGTAGCGGTCGGATTGTCGTCAATCGGGTTGATGATTTCCATAGCGGGAGGATCTCAAGCAGCAGTTACTCCGATCTCGCTGGGAACTGCCGATGGATTTGCCGTACTTGCCGGATCTGGTATCACAAATACCGGAACGACCACGATCACCGGCGACTTGGGAACATACCCAACGACAACAATCGTTGGGTACTCCAGCATCGTTCAGAGCGGAACCAATCACGCTGGAGATGCAGTCACCCAAGGTGCCAAGGGAGACTTACTCACTGCGTACAACGCAGCGGTCGCTGAAGGACCCACGAATGCCGTGGCTGGCGATCTTGGTGGCCGGACTCTCGTTGCGGGTGCCTATAACTCAGCATCCTCGCTCGGTCTTACCGGCACTCTGACTTTAGATGGTGCGAACAACACCAATTCGGTCTTCGTCTTTCAGGCGGGATCGACGTTGACGACTGCGTCAGCAAGTAACATCAGTCTGATCAACGGTGCGCAGGCCTGCAACGTCTTCTGGCAAGTAGGCAGTTCCGCGACGTTGGGCACGAACTCGACCTTCCGTGGCACCGTTCTAGCTCAGCAGAGCATCACGGTCACCACCGGCGTGCACGTTGACGGACGTGTGTTGGCAAGCAACGGTGCCGTCACGTTAGACAGCGACACCATCACTAAGCCAACCTGTCTAGTTCCAACACCCACACCAACACCTACTGCATCGGTGACACCCACACCAACACCCACACCAACACCTACTGCATCGGTGACACCTACGCCAACCCCAACTCCAACACCGAGTGCAACTCCAACTCCAACCCCAACCCCTACACCAACGCCAGTGCAAGTCATTACCAAGCCCAAAGGCTCGGTAGGCACCGGTGACGGAAGCACCGCGATCTTCGGATAAAGGTTGATCAATCGTGGAGCCGATGCATCAACAAATTGCAGATCGTAAAATGAATCGATTCTGGCGAGTAGCAATCATCTCGCCAATGATTCTTGCGGTGGCAATGATCACGGCTGGGTCTTCCACCCAGCCGCGTGTTGATGTATCGGCTTTACCGATTGCCAGGAGTGCAAGTTTGGTGACCCCGACGGTGTCGACGGAGTCACCAAACGCCATCGTGTTATCGATGGCGAAGTCCAGCCCGATCCGATTGCGTATTGCTGCGATTGGTCTCGATTCGAAACTGATGAAACTCGGTCTGGAAAAAGATGGAACCCTGCAAGTACCGCCAACCGGCTTCCCGGCCGGTTGGTACACCGGATCGCCGACTCCAGGTGAAATCGGTCCAGCAGTTATTGCTGGACACGTCGATTGGAATGGCCCTGCCGTCTTCTACTCACTGAACCGCGTTCGTCTGGGCGACCAGATAGTTGTAGATAGGGCTGATGGCACAACCGCGAAATTTAAGGTGATCAGAATTGCGGCATTCCTAAAGAGCAAGTTCCCCACGGACGCGGTCTATGGCAATCTGACTTATCCGGGACTGCGTTTAATAACTTGTGACGATTATGATTTTAAGTTGCATAAATACGTTAGGAATACCGTGGTTTTCGCTGCTTTGATTTAGTAAAGGCAGCGCAGGTACTCAGATATCTCGTCCGCAGCCAATTTTCCGTAAGTGATTTCGAATCGTTCAAGGAAATCGTCTCGATTGATCCGATATTCCTGGGTGCCCTGCGTTTCAATTACGTAGGTGGCGAGCATTGCGCCGAGTTGACCGCAACGCTCGTCGCTCAGACCCCAAGCAAGTCCCGCCAAGAAACCAGAGCGGAACGCATCCCCAACCCCAGTCGGATCGACCTTGGCCTTCTCTTTAGGCACTCCGACTAGCACTGGCGCATGGCCATTCCGCTCGATCGTTGCCCCGCGAGCACCATGTGTAGTAATCCGGACACCCACCCGAGAGAGCACCTCGTCATCGCTCCAACCGGTTTTCTGCGACGTGAGCGCCCGCTCGTACTCGTTGGTGAAAAAATAAGCCGCGCCATCGATCAAGAGGCGAATCTGGTCGCCATCCATCCGAGCCAACTGTTGTGACGGATCAGCAGCGAATGGAATGCCAAGGGAACGACAGGCATCCGTGTGACGGAGCATTGCATCTGGGTCATCAGGACCAATCAAGACAAGATCCAAACCACCAAATTGTTCAGCAACCGCACCAATCTCGATGTCTCGCGCTTCACGCATAGCACCTGAATAGAAGGAGGCGATCTGATTCAAGTCTTGGTCTGTGGTGCAGAGAAATCTTGCCGTGTGGAGTTCAGTCGAAACCCTGACTGCTTTGGTATTAACCCGGTGGCGCTCAAGCCAGGCCTCGTAATCGCTCCAGTCAGATCCGACCGCTGCGACCAACAACGGTTCAATACCGACGCTGCCCAGACCGAAGCAGATATTGGCCGCGCAACCACCGCGTCTGACGACCAAGTCGTCAACTAGAAAAGAGAGCGAGACCGTATCGAGCGAACCCACCACCAGAGAGTCGGTGAACCGACCCGGATAGGTCATCAGATGGTCAGTGGCCACGGAACCAGCGATAGCGATCTTCACTGGCTGCACGCTACCGCAAGGTTGCTATCGAGATGTTATTAGTGGAACGAATCTCCGCAAGCGCAGGATCCCTGAGCATTCGGGTTATCAATGGTGAAGCCCTGCTTCTCGATGGTGTCCACGTGATCGATCAGGGCACCAGAGAGATAGGGAACGCTCATCCGGTCTATTACGACCTTGACGGAACCGAACATTGTGACGTCATCACCGTCGAGGCTCCGGTCATCGAAGTAGAGCTGGTAGCGCATGCCTGAACAGCCACCAGGCTGAACCGAGATACGTAGCGCAAGATCATCGCGTCCCTCTTGTTGGAGCAACTCGGCGATCTTCTTGGCTGCACCGTCAGAAAGCAGCACCCCACTCGTTGCAGTCTGGCTCTCTACTGTCATCGCTATCTCCCAATCTTGTTTTTAATTATTTACAACTCGCAGACCACTACCAAACTGGTATTCCAAGGACATGCTCGTAGAAGTCTGCCATAGATTCAAACACAGCGCAGAGGCAGAGACATTCCCATGCTGAGCGTTTCTTATCCTTCTGGTATTGGGGCTTTTCGCTGCGGGCTCCAGGTCCTGGCGACTGCTTCGGCCCTTCGAGCCAACGAACTGCTCGGATCGGCAAGTGAGGCTTCGATTTCGGAAGGTGTTTCGGCAACGGCGTAGGCAGATTCAACACCAAGTGCCATGAATTCACGTCGGGAGCAGTGGACCTGACCTGCAATTACCACGACGGGCTTGCCGTGCTTTGCCGAAAAATGGGCGACGCCGGCGATTACTTTGCCGCGAAGCGATTGCCAATCAAAGGTTCCTTCTCCGGTTATCACTAGGTCGACCGCAGCGATCACACCCTGGAGGTCAAGGGCCTCGGCGATCATCTCGATACCTGAAACTCGACGACCGCCAAGAAGCATCAGCCCGAAAGCGAGTCCGCCTGCTGCCCCAGCGCCGACAGCCTTGGCCAGGCCAAGATCGGCGATGGCCGCAAAATGCGTCAACCCGGCTTCTAACTCGACGACATCTTTGGCACTAGCGCCTTTCTGTGGAGCGTAAACCTCACTTGCCCCCTGCGGACCGATGAGCGGATTGTCTACGTCGGTAGCAATGATGATCTCGATTCCAGCTAAGCGACGCCTGGCCTCTTGAAGATCGATGCTCAGTAGTTCCGATAGGCCAACCCCGCCGTGGACCAGCTCATCTGCCGGTTCGCCACCGAGAGCAGCCAGGAGCCCGGCACCGCCATCATTTGTTCCACTCCCGCCGAGTCCAACAACGATCCTCTTGATTCCATCGATCTTCGACGCGAGCAGTACCAACTGCCCGACACCGAACGTGCTCCCCTCTCGCACTCCGCGCGAGTTGGCATCATCGATCAACTGGCGGCCACATGCTTGGGCGCTCTCTAGATAAACCGTCTCCGCGATCTGGCAGAGCTGCGCTTGGACATCACCACCTAGCGGCGAGCGCACTGACACCTGCCGGAGCTTGGCCTCTGGCAGAGTCACGATCGCAGCCAAGAAGCCAGGACCGCCATCGGAGAGTGGAAGGAGGGTCAAATCGTCATGGGGCGCACCAAGGCGCCACCCGTCAGCGATCGCGTCGCAGGCCGCTCTGGCGCTTAATGTGCCCCCAAAGGAGTCGGAGGCAATCAAGACACGCATAGGGAGAGTCTGCCTTATCTGAAGATCCGACCCAGGAGGAAGAGAGAACTAATTTCTGCCATTATTGACGAATGGCAATCGGCAGCATCGCGGATCTACTCCTTCTAGGATCGAATAAAGATTTGGAGAGCGAGCGCGGCGTGTCGTGCGCTGGCGAACTCCCCGCAGCTAGTGATCCGGATCTGGTTGAGCGGGCGAAAATTGCGCGAGCGAAGTTGGGCGACAAGGCCTACATTCTCGGTCACCACTACCAACGTGACGAAGTCATTGCGTTCGCCGATGTGACCGGAGATTCATTCAAATTGGCGCAAGCCGCCGCTGGTCGACCTGAAGCCAAGTACATAATTTTCTGTGGCGTCCACTTCATGGCTGAAAGCGCCGATATTTTGACGACCTCTGATCAGATCGTGGTGCTTCCCGATTTAGCCGCAGGATGCTCGATGGCCGACATGGCTGGCGGTGAGCAGGTTGCCAGATGTTGGGACCAGCTAGGAGAACTGGGCTTAGTTGAAGGCACTGTCCCAGTGACTTATATGAATTCATCAGCCACCATCAAGGCATTCACTGGAAGGAACGGCGGCACGGTCTGCACTTCGTCGAATGCGCGCACCGCCCTTGCCTGGGCACTGGCCAAAGGTGAGCGCGTGCTCTTTCTCCCCGACCAACACTTGGGCCGGAACACTGCCGTAATGCAGCACGGAATCTCAAAAGATCAATGTGTCATTTGGGATCCTTGGAAACCGATGGGGGGTCTTACTGAAACTCAATTGCGATCGGCGAAGATGATTCTCTGGCGCGGTCATTGTTCGGTGCATGGCCGGTTTACCGTCGAGTCAGTTAACGACGTACGCAATCGCATCCCCGATGTAAAAGTCCTCGTCCATCCTGAGTGCACCAATGAGGTCGCGCAAATAGCTGATCTGGTTGGATCGACCGAGTTCATCATCAAAACCATCAAGGCGGCACCATCTGGTTCGGCATGGGCTATCGGCACAGAGTTGAATCTGGTCTCTCGCCTGGCGAAAACCCACACCGACAAGCGAATCATCTTTCTCGATAAATCGGTCTGCTACTGCTCCACCATGAACCGAATCGATCTGCCTCATCTGGTCTGGGCGATGGAATCCCTGGCCGAAGGGCGAGTAGTAAATCAGATTGCGGTTGAGCCCGAGGTTGCAAGGTACGCGAAAATCGCGCTAGATCGAATGCTCTCGCTGACCTAATCCGCCTAGAGTAGGGCCACGGCTTTAAGTCGAATCTGGTCAGAGATCAGGAAACTCGAGGGGAACGCATGTCTCAGGAAAGTTCGGAAGGGTCTGACTCCAAAGGCCGTCCAACGCCAAAGCGAAACCAAGCCGAAGCCAAGCGGAAAATAAACTCCCTGGCGCCGGCCAACACCAAGGAGGCAAAGGCGGCACAACGCCAAGCGACGAAGGCGGCCCGAGTGGCTCAGCGCGCCGCTTACTTACGTGGCGATGAGCGAGCGATGCCTGCTCGCGACCGTGGTCCCGCCCGGCGCTTCATCCGTGAATCGGTTGATTCCAGGAGAAACGTCGGAGAATATTTCTTACCAGTCGTTCTTATCGTTCTTGCCCTCTCTGCGGTTCCAAGTTCCCAAGTAAGAGTTGCCGCCACTTTCTTCATGTACATAGCCTTGGTAGCCGCCTTGATCGATGGTGCCATTCTGGCCAGGCGCGTCAAAAAAGAAGTGGCAGAGCGATTCCCCAACGAACCGACCAAAGGTCTTCGCATGTACGCCTGGCTACGAAGCACTCAACTTCGACGCCTCCGTACTCCCCCAGCAACGACGCCCCGTGGCAAGAAGCCTTAATCAAAACGTCAAGCGCGAGGATTTGGGCTCTCGGTTTTCTCTGGATCTCTCTCGACGACACTGCCAAGCGCTAAATCGATCGCGTCCATGACGGATGCATCCAACTTCACGTCAACTGCCTTCACGTTCTCGCGGAGTTGTTCTGGTTTTGTTGCGCCGATAATCGCACTTGATACGTTCTGGTTCTGCAAGACCCAAGCCAACGCCAATTGAGCCATCGTGAGATCGACGCCTGCTGCAATTGGTTTGAGGCCCTGAACCGCAGTAAGAACCTCGTCGGTGAGCAGGCGTTCAATGATCTTGGCCCCACTCTTCTCGTCGGTTGCCCTAGAACCGGCCGGTACGGGCTGACCAGGAAGATACTTGCCACTCAAGACCCCTTGGGCCAAAGGTGACCAGACGATCTGGCCGACTCCTTCTGCATGGCAGACGGGAACGACCTCTTCTTCAATTACCCGCCATAGCATCGAGTACTGCGGCTGATTTGAAACAATTCGATCAAAACCCATCGAATCCGCAATTTCGAGAGCATCGACAATCTGCGACGCCTTCCATTCAGAGACCCCGATGTAATTCACTTTGCCAGCCCGCACCAGATCGTCAAAGGCCCGCAGGGTCTCCTCTAGCGGCGTCTCATAGTCGTAACGATGTGCTTGGTAAAGATCTATGTGGTCTGTCTGGAGACGACGGAGCGAGTTATTGCATGCCTCTAAAATGTGCTTACGCGAAAGACCGCGATCATTCTTGCCAGAGCCAACTGGCCAATAAACTTTTGTGAACAATTCGTATGATTCGCGACGGACGCCATGGAGCGCACGGGCCAATACTTCCTCGGCCACTGTTCCTGCATAGACATCAGCTGTGTCGAATGTAGTTATCCCGACATCAAGTGCTGCCAGGACGCAAACTTTGGCTGCGTCCTCTTCAACCTGGCTGCCATGCGTAATCCAGTTGCCATACGAGAGTGCCGAAACATACATTCCTGAGCGCCCGAGGCGACGATATTCCATACCCTCTACTCTAGTGCGGCGGGGTATTTTCGCCGTATCGGCAGCGAGGGAGCACTTCGTGCATTGGTATATCGCGGTCATCAACCTCGTGCTTGGCACGGGGGTGCTCTACTTAGCGATTCGCCGTTTGAGAGAGCAGAAGAAATGACGGGCGATCTAGACCTTTTCAGCAGGTTCGCCGACGTGGCCTACCCCGCGGCACCAGAATCAGACTCTCGATTCGGAAAATTGGACCAGCTGGCAAGTTGGCTTGCCGCGACCGGCCTATCGAATCGAGCAGGAAGGGCGATTGACCGACAGGTAGTCGTCTTCTACAAAGATCAACCAGAGCAGAGCGATGTCCTCTACTCCTCCGTTCATCTGCCAGAACTTGTGGGAATCAAGGTCTCGCGACACGCGCTAGCACCGATTGAGAATGACTCCGTTGAAAAATCAATCGGACTTGGTATCCAAATTGCCGATCGTGCAATCGATAGTGGAACAGAACTCCTCTTCGTCACGTCGGTCCGATTCGGTGATGATCACGACCTTGAAATTCTCATTGGCGCACTCACTCGCAGCGATGCTGCATCGGTGGCCTCTCGTCAGGTCGTCAGCGATCAGAAGTGGATTGAGAACGTAATCCATGTCCGTGATGAAATTTTTGCCCTGAGAGATCAAATCGCTGATCCAATCGCGCTCTTGACGCATACACATTCGATAGACGTTGCCGAGATGCTCGGGGTCATACTTCAATCTGCATATCGCGCCACACCCGTGGTGGTTATCGGTGACGGTGCGCATTGCGCAGCGCTCCTTGCCTCTCGAATCTCCCATCTTTCTCGCGAGTGGCTTATCCCTGCGGTGGACCTCACCTCACCGGCCGGAGCAATTGCCCAAGCCCATCTGAATCGCCAACCGATTCTCGAATTGGCAATGACTTTTCAGCACGACTACCTGACGCCGGTCTCGATGACCGCGCCAATAATCGATGCGGTACTCGAGCTGCTTGCTATTTGACGTGACTTGCTACGAATGGTGGATTTACAACTTCCATCGTCGCCTCGCGTCCGCGAACATCGACCAAGACTAGATCGCCAACCACCACATCGCGGCTGAGCATGGCCAGCGCGATCCCAGTCTTGAGCGAAGGCGAGAAAGTGCCACTGGTCACCTCACCGAGTAGCGCACCACTCTCGTTCTTTACGACCATGCCTGGGCGTGGAATTCCGCGATCTTGCGCCTTGAGCCCGCGGAGCAACCAGGCGGCTCCTCGAGTCTTCTCGGCCACTAGCGCATCGCGCCCCCAGAAAGCTGGCTTCTCCCAACCGACCGCCCAATTTGCCCGGGCTTGGACTGGTGAAATATCAACCGACAACTCGTGCCCGTGGAGCGGATACCCCATCTCGGTGCGGAGGGTGTCGCGGGCGCCGAGTCCGCAGACGCGTCCGTCGAATTCAGGAAGGAGCGCAGCGCACGCATCCCAGAGTTTCTCGGCTTCGCTCCACGCCGGGAGCAATTCATAACCGTGTTCCCCGGTGTAACCGGTGCGACAGATGATCACTGGCGAACCCTGGAAGACACTCTCTACCCAGGACATGTATGGCAGGTCAGTAGGCAGACCAAGTTTTGAAAGGAGTGCTGCCGATTGCGGGCCCTGCACCGCGATCACTCCATATGACTCATGTTCATTGGTGACCGTGATGCCTGCCGGAGCAGCCTGTTGAAGCCGTCGAACAACTTCCGCAGTGTTTGCCGCATTGGGGACAAGTAGGACATCATCCTCACTCCGGAGATAGACGATCAGATCATCGACGACACCGCCGTCCTCAGTGCAGCAGAGCGTGTACTGCGCCTGTCCAGGCTTGATCCGATTCAAGTCATTGGTAAAGGCCGCATTTAGAAACTCAACCGCACCGGCACCTTTGACGTGTGCCTTACCCAGGTGTGACACATCGAAAATTCCAACCCTGGTCCGCACCGCTTCGTGTTCGGCTAGCACCCCACCTCCGTTGGCGGCCGGATATTCGATCGGCATCTCCCAACCGCCAAAATCGGCGAGCTTGGCCCCGAGTGCACGATGGCGGGCGGCTAATGGCGATTGGAGCAACACTGCGTCTGTCTCGGTCATAAGGGCAGAGGTTACGCGCTCTGGGCACCGGTTAGGCTGATCTCCATGTCTGTGATCTCACTCTCGTCGATGGCCAACCTCGAAGGCCCCCAACCAATCAAGGCCGACGCATTGGTCGTCGGTTTAGCGATTCGCGATGACGGCACCCTGGCACTCGAGACTGGAACAACTCGCGGTGGTGAGTCCGTTCTACTCGCCAAGCTCAGGGATCTTGGCGCAAGTGGCCGGGCCGACGAGGTAATCAAGATTCCAGGTACCTCAACTCGGCTCTTGGTGGTGACTGGGCTTGGCCGCTTCCAACCTCGTCACGGGTATGACCATGAAACCTTGCGGCGAGCCGCTGGTGCAGCAGCTCGCGAACTGGCCGGAGTAAAACGGGCTGCTTTCTCTCTTCCCGCCGGAGAACTCGAGCAGTTGGCCGCCATCGCCGAGGGCTCGCTCCTCGGGGCATACTCTTTCGACACTTTTCGGAGTGCATCACTCAAAGAGCGGAAGAGTCCATTGGCCAAAATCATTCTGCTCACGCCACTCACCGGCGCCGGCGCTCGGAATGTAGTCAAGAGAGCCGAGTTGCTCGTCGAAGCAGTCCACCTAGTACGCGATCTGGTCAATACGCCACCAAGCCATCTGACCCCGATCAGTTTCTGCGCGCAGATCAAGTCACTGGCCACCAGCGTCGGCCTCAAAGTCTCGATTCTGGACGAAGTTGCCCTACGTAAGGGTGGGTACGGGGGCATCGTCGGCGTAGGACAAGGCTCTGCCAACCCGCCTCGCCTACTCCACCTGTCCTACTCACCAGCCCGTCCCAAGGCGCGCTTTGCTTACGTGGGAAAAGGCATCACCTTCGATACCGGCGGTCTCAACCTCAAGCCAGGGCTCGGCATGGAGGCGATGAAATCCGATATGGGCGGAGCCGCAGCGGTGGTCGCGGCCGCGATGGTCATCGCCAAGCTCAAATTGCCGATTGCCTTAGATGTCTGGGCCCCACTGGCCGAGAACATGGTCAGCGACACTGCCCAACGCCCCAGCGATATCGTCACGACTTATGGCGGTCGGACCGTGGAGGTACTAAACCCAGACGCAGAAGGACGGATGATCCTGGCCGATGCCTTGGTCCGCGCCCAAGAAGTTGGCACGAAAGCCGGTGGCCTTGACGCCCTCATCGATGTGGCCACGCTGACCGGGCACCAAGGTCTGGCCCTGGGCGCCCGCGTAAGCGCGGTGATGGGCAATGCAGATGATTTGCGCTCGCACGTCCTCTCCGCCGCAAACGAGGCTGGAGAAGATTTCTGGCCGATGCCACTGCCAGTGGATTTGCGTGCCTCTCTCGATTCGCCAGTGGCCGATATCGCCAATATTGGGGAGCGGTTCGGGGGCATGCTCGTCGCTGGCCTTTTCTTAAAGGAGTTCGTCGGCGACGAAGTCCCATGGGCGCACCTTGACATTGCCAGCCCTGCCTACAACGAAGGCAAGGCACACGGTTACACGCCGGTCGGTGGGACGGGGGTAGCCGTAAGGACCCTGGTCAGGCTGGCCGAATCGGCTTGCGGTCGCTGAAGTGGCAGGATTGCCCAAGGATTGATCCAGAGAGTCTGGCAACAATTTAGGAGTAGCGGTGTCGACAGAGCAGAATCCCACGCGTGTGGTCGAGCAGAATCCATCGACGGGCGGAACCCAGAATAAAAGTGGGCAATTCGATCTGGTAATCCTCGGGGGTGGCAGCGGCGGTTACGCGTGCGCATTACGTGCTGCCCAACTTGGCAAGAGTGTGGTCCTAATCGAGCAGGACAAATTGGGTGGCACCTGTCTTCATCGCGGTTGCATTCCAACCAAAGCACTCCTTCACGCTGGTGAAATTGCCGACAACACTCGCGACGCATCGCACTTCGGCGTGAACGCAATCTTCGAATCAATCGACATGATCGCGGTCAACGCTTACAAGGATGGCGTGGTTTCGCGTCTGCACAAGGGCCTTCAAGGCTTAATCAAGAGTAGGAACATCACCTACGTCGAAGGCCATGGGCGCCTCGTATCACGCGACACCGTCGAAGTTAACGGCGTCAAATACACCGGTAAGAACGTAGTACTTGCAACCGGCTCGGTGCCTAAATCGCTGCCAGGTCTTGGAATCGACGGAGTCCGGGTGATCACCAGCGATCATGCGCTGACCATCGACCACGTTCCGGCCCGGGTGATCATCCTTGGCGGCGGCGTCATCGGCTGCGAATTCGCCAGCGTCTGGAAATCATTCGGCGCCGACGTCACGATCGTTGAAGCACTCCCCCACTTGGTACCTGCAGAGGAAGAGTCAAGTAGCAAACTTCTCGAACGCGCCTTCAGAAAGCGCGGGATCAACTTTGAAATTGGCGTCAAATTCTCAGGCCACAAAGTCACCGAGAATGGCGTCAAAGTAACCCTAGAAAATGGCAAAGAGTTGGAAGCAGACCTCCTCTTGGTCGCAGTTGGACGCGGCCCGGTCTCTCAAGATCTCGGCTACGAAGAGGCAGGCCTGAAGATCGATCGGGGCTATTTGATCGTCGATGAAAATTGTCGAACAAACATCGATGGTATTTACGCAGTCGGCGATTTGATCCCCACTCTCCAATTGGCTCACGTTGGTTTCGGCGAAGGCATTCTCGTTGCAGAACAGATCGCCGGATTAGACCCAGCGCCGATCAATTACGCGGGTGTTCCTCGGGTCACTTATTCAGATCCTGAAGTTGCCTCCGTCGGTCTAACTAGCGAACAGGCAAAAGCCAAGGGCTACGACATCATTGAGACCACGTACGACTTAGCCGGCAATGGCAAGGCCCAAATTCTCCGTACTGCGGGCGCGGTGAAAGTGATCGCCGAGAGAGATGGTCCGGTTCTTGGCGTGCACATGGTCGGCAGTCGCGTAGGCGAATTGATCGCTGAAGCACAATTGATTTTCAACTGGGAAGCCTACGCAAGCGACGTTGCCTCCTTGATTCACGCGCACCCAACTCTCTCTGAATCCATCGGCGAAGCG
>Ga0082335_1005443_pt1 | contig 17600 bp, 11 predicted proteins | sample Subgrocontami58m_FD_72375 | JGI IMG/M metagenome (GOLD analysis project Ga0082335, IMG submission 72375) | Subsurface groundwater microbial communities from S. Glens Falls, New York, USA - GMW37 contaminated, 5.8 m (SPADES assembly) (version 2) ... | reverse complement strand
TGCAAAAAGATGATCGGCGTCCCCGATCCGTCTCGCTCGTAATAAATTTCATTGCCGGCAACGTTTAGATTCATCGGCGCAAGCTTTTCAACTTCTCTTGATTCGCAAAAATCTTTTTGATCAACTCCGCCAACAGCGCGGTGCGCGGCACGATGCTCTCCGCTTCAATGTATTCATCGGGGCTGTGATCGAGCCCGCCGACGGGACCCAAACCGTCTAACACGGGGACGCCGACTCCGGCGATCATGTTCGCGTCGGATGCTCCGCCTGTCGCTGCATCTTTCACCTCAAAACTTAATTCGCGGGCGGCTTGTTGCGCCAACTCGGTGAGGAACGCGCCCGCTTTGTTTTTGGGCATGGGCGGGAAGTTTGCCTCACCTACGATCTCCACGCTCGTCCCTTTCACGGTGATGTTATCTTTTAATTTTTGGATCGCTTCGCTGATCACGCGCATACCTTCGGGATCGACCATGCGCACATCTACGTGGGCATGAGCTTCGTCGGGTACCACGTTGGCGCGTGTGCCGCCGCCGATGATCCCGGCGTTGACCGTGACTCCGTTGTAAATGCCATTCAACTTGTGCGCGGCAATGATCTGATTCGACAATTCAAGAATCGCATTCGCGCCTTTCTCCGGTTCCACTCCGGCGTGCGCCGACTTGCCTTTTACTTTGATCAGGTAATGCGCCACACCTTTACGCGCACTGACAATATCGCCATTGGCGCGAGCGGCTTCTAACACCAACGCCGCATCACACTCTTTGACGATGGGCAGATAAAGTTCCTGCGATTCGGGCGAGCCGATCTCTTCGTCGCTGTTGAAGAAGTAAATGATCTCGCCAAACGAATCAAATTTATTTTGTTGTAGGGCGCGCATCGCGTAGAGTCCAGCTAATACGCCCGCTTTCATATCGCACGTTCCGGGTCCGAGAATTTTTTTGCCTTCAAATTTCATCGGGCGAGAGGCGGCTACCCCGTCCGGGTAAACGGTGTCAAGGTGCCCGATGATAAAAAGCTTGCCACTGCCGTGTCCGCGCCACCGTGCGACGTAACAATCGCCGCGCGCGGTGAGAGGCATAAGTTCCACATCAAAGTTCCACTCGCGGCATCGCGCGGCGATCCATTTGCCGACCCAATCCACGCCCATCTTGTTGTGTGTGCCACAATCTACATTGACGAGAGCGGCGAGATCGTTGAGATAGGCAGCGCGTGACGACTCAATGAAAGAAAAAATTTGATTCATTCGACATAGATCTCCGAGTTCTTTAAGAACTCGGAGATCTGTAAGTTAAGCGGCGACTGTGAGCCTTTCGATCAACCGTTGTTTCGTGGCTTCGGCTTTGTCGTTGTCTACTTGGCATGTGCCAGCGCCTTCATGCCCGCCGCCGCCGTGCACTAACATCAACGCGCCGACGTTGACAGTGGCGGTGCGCTTAAGGATCGATTTGCCGACGGCGAAAGAGGTATTTTGTTTTTGCACGCCCCAGATGACGTGCATCGAGAGGTTGCACTCGGGATAGAGCGCGTAGATCATGAAGCGGTTGCCGGCATAGATGGTTTCCTCATTGCGTAAGTCCAGCACCGCCAAATTTTTGTGGACGGCGGTGCATCGCCTGATCTGTGCGCGGAATTTTTCTTGCTGCTCCAGATAGAGATCAACGCGCTCTTTCACGTCGGGCAGGGCGAGAATCTCTTTGGTGGTGTGATCGCGGCAATAGTCAATCAGGTTCATCATCAAATCGTAGTTGGAGATTCTAAAATTTTTAAAACGACCCAAACCGGTTCGGGCATCCATCAAGAAGCTCAACAGTTCCCAACCGCCCGGCTCAAGAATATCTTTCATCGTGTATTTAGCCGAGTCGGCTTTGTCTACTGCGGTCATCATGGCGCTTGGGACTTTGGGGAAACCTTTTTTGCCGCCGAAATGTTTGTAGACGACGGAAGCGGCTGATGGGGCTTTGGGGTCAACGATGTAGTTGGATTTCTTTTTCTGCACGCGAATTGTTTCGCTGGCGTGGTGATCAAAAGCGAGATGAACGCTTTCGGCGTAGGGCAAGTTGGTGGTGATGTCGTTTTCGCCTAGCTGTATTTTGCCATCCTGCACGTCTTTGGGATGAGCAAACTTGATCTGGTTGATCAGCCCTTTCTCTTTCAGCAGAACGGCGCACACCAATCCGTCCATATCACTGCGCGTTACAAGTTGATATTGCTTCTTTGCTTTTGCCATGATGATCTCCTGAATGCGATGAGATTTCCTGTAGGGATTGCAGGTGATTTTATGACGGATTGGGGTTATAGGCAATATGTGATTCTTGATCAGGTTGTGATCTGACGGGTTGCATCAATAATTTGATAAGTCAAAGTGTCATACCTGATTCTAAATATCCAACTTGTGGCAACGTATAGAAATGGCAACCACGTCAATATAGTTATTGCAATACCGATCAAAAGAGAGATGCCTAGAGCAGATCGAAGTTGTTGTGTGCCGCTTGTTGGTTCAATAACATTGCTTGCTACGAAGAGTAAAAGAATAAATACAAGAAGAATAGAAGATGCGCCTACGCCAACTAGAAAATGAGGCAACCATCTTGGTCCAAGTGAATTGCCCTTGCTAGGGCTGCATTGCTTGCAAAGAATGTATTTGCCACGTTTGACTGCGTGCTTTCTACAAATAGTAGATTTACATTTTGCACAGTGGAACGAATCAGGGGTTAAAAATGTAGATGTGTGTGCTGGCTTATGACAAATTGTGCAGAAGGTCTGGCTATGGGATGTAGTAGATCTTCCACATACGCAACACTCTGATAGGCTATGTGATTTGACTACAAACCTCTCTCCCAATTCCGTGATCTCGCCAATATGTGTGACGCTGTAAGTGCGAATCTCAAAACTTTGTTTGGGGATGTAAATTAATCGAACATCATCTATTTGCGTCAAACTGGCATTGGGCTTGATTTGTTTATGATATCGAACATTGTTGCGCCCAACGTAGGTGATGGTTTTTGATTGCGAATCCAATAAAAACCGCTTCATCTCGCTCGTTGCTTTATGTGGTTGTATAGAAGGTGGCGGGGCGAACCCCGCTGTTCTTTGTAAGGCTTCGCCGATAAGAATTAAATCCCCATGCGGATTAAAGTTTGGTGGTTGCCCTACGCCAAATCGTTTTCCATCAAGTGTTGACCACACTTTATCTTCCCAAAATGCTTCTTTGATTCCTCGCGCAGTATCAACTTTGCCATGTGCTGAAAAGTCTCCGATGTAAAAACCGTTGTATTCTGTTTTCCTAATAATTGTAATAGTAGGATTCCTGTCGCGCCCAGCGTTGTATCGCTGTTTAGTGAAGATGCTTGAGAATAGTATTTGAGGAAAATCCGAATCGGCGACAGTTTTGATCGCTAAATTTGCATAACTGTCTATTGAAGAGTTTGAGGAAAGTAATCCGACCTTTGATGCGATATGAGCAAGTTTTACGCCGTCTACAAATTCAATCCCGACCCCCTTAATCTTTTTTACATAGTCTTCCGCTTCTTTTGAAACCTTCCCTGTTGTGAGAATCATTCCCTTGCGTGCATCTGCCGTTCGTATTGCGCTATCGAGTTTTTGAACGATAGGTCGTCCAACCGATGAGTTGAGATAGTGTTTGCATTCGACAATAATTTTGCCCTCGGGATGATGAACTATAAGATCGCGTCCCTCATCGCCTACATAAGCAGTAATTTCAACTTTGCATTGATAGTGGCGTTCAAGCAGGACTTTGCACCACTCTTCAAATGCTCTCGGGTCTAATTCTTCTAACATAATCATATTCCCCTTCTATAAAAGGCCTTAGTTGAGTATAAGCCGATTCTTCCATGAGTCAATTTTCTCATGTATACTCTGCCTCGACCAAATTCGCGGCAACACGCGAAACCCGCCCACGCGGGTTTCTTTGTGTAATCACAAAAATAAAATCTTCGCGCACTTTGCGCCTTCGCGGTTTTCTCTACATGGACACAGCACACATCCGAAACTTTTGCATCATCGCTCACATCGATCACGGCAAGTCTACGCTCGCCGATCGATTGCTTCATCTCACCGGCACTGTGCCAGACCGTGACACGACCGAACAGATTCTCGATTCGATGGATTTGGAACGCGAGAAGGGCGTGACGATCAAAGCCTCTGCCGTGCGCATGAGTTACACCGCGCTTGACGGCAACACCTACGAACTCAATCTCATTGACACGCCCGGTCACGTGGACTTCGGTTACGAAGTGAGTCGCGCCCTCAACGCCTGCGAAGGCGCGGTGTTGGTCGTGGACGCCTCGCAAGGCATCGAAGCGCAAACGCTCGCCAACCTCTACCTTGCGCTTGGCGCGGGTCTCGAAGTCATCCCCGTCATCAACAAAATTGATCTGCCCGCCGCGCATCCCGACGAAGTGGCGAAGGAAGTGTGCGATCTCCTCGGCGGCGACCCCGACGAAGTGATTCGGATTTCGGCGAAAGAGGGACTCAATGTGCGCGATGTGTTGGAATCTGTTATTAAAAAAATCCCGCCGCCGAAAGGTGATGCCGCCTCTCCCGCGCGAGCGTTGATCTTCGACTCCCATTATGACTCCTATAAGGGCGTTGTTGCTTACGTGCGGCTTGTTGAGGGAATTATTAACCCCACTGACGAATTACGTTTGATGGCGAGCGGCGCAAAATTTAAACCGGTCGAGATCGGAATCTTCTCGCCGACGATGAAGACTACGACACAACTTGCTTCAGGTGAAGTGGGTTACATTGCCACCGGTTTTAAAACTGTGCGCGAGTGCCGCGTCGGTGACACGATCACGATTGCTACGAACATGGCAGCGGCTCCGTTGCCCGGCTACAAAAAAGCGAAGCCGATGGTGTTTGCCGGAATCTATCCGGTAGAGGGTGAAGATTACGCCGACCTCAAAGAGGCATTGGAAAAATTGCAACTCAACGACGCTTCACTTGAATACGAAACTGAAACTTCCACCGCGCTCAACTTTGGTTTTCGTTGCGGCTTCTTGGGTTTGTTCCACATGGAGATCATCCAAGAACGACTCGAACGCGAATATGATCTCGACATCATCGCTACCGCGCCCTCGGTGGAATATGAAGTGGTGAAATTGTCGGGCGAAACGATTCGCGTGGATTCGCCCGCCGACCTGCCCGACGAAGGGACGATGACTGAAATCCGCGAGCCGTGGATGAAGATTCAAATTTTCACGCCGGATGAATTTTATGGAACGATCATGGACCTGGTGACGAAGCGGCGCGGCATTTTTACCGGTCAAGAGCATCCCGCCCCAAAGCGAGTCCTGCTCAATTACGACATCCCGCTCGGCGAACTGATCATTGATTTTTACGATCAACTTAAATCGCGCACACGCGGTTACGCCTCACTTGATTATCAATTTGCCGATTACCGCGCCGATGATTTGGTGAAACTCCAAATCTTGGTGAACGAAGAACCGGTGGATGCGTTGGCGATGATCGTGCATCGCGACCACGCTTATGCCAAAGGGCAGTTGTTGGTGAGCAAGCTCAAAGATCTGATCCAAAGTCAACAATTTGCGATTCCGATTCAAGCGTCGGCGGGCGGGCGCATCATCAGCCGAGCTAACGTGAAAGCGATTCGCAAGAACGTGTTGGCAAAATGTTACGGCGGCGATATCTCGCGCAAGAAAAAGCTTTTGGAGAAACAAAAGAAGGGCAAGCGCCGCATGAAGAGCGTGGGGCAAGTGGAGATTCCGCAAGAAGCGTTTATGGCAGTTTTGAGATTGAACGACGACTAATTTTTCAATGAACAATGAACAATGAGACAATGAACATCGCGCACTCCATTGTTCATTGTTCATTCTTTCATTGTTCATCTCCCCGTGCGCCGTTCCCCTTTCTGGCATTTCCACATTCCCGAATATCTCCTCCTGTTGGCGATTCTCTTTTCGCGTTTGCAAAACTTAACCGCCATGCCGCTGTTTTGGGATGAGGGCTATCACGTCAACAACGCGCGGCAAATCATGTCTGGCGAATCGTATTTTGGCGCGATGAGCGTGGCGCGTTGGTTCAACACCGCTCTGCTTGCCCTCTTTCAACCGCTCGGAGTCGAAACCCCTTGGCTCATTCGTGCTTCAACCGTCATCTTCACTTTAATCTCTGCCGCATCGTGCGTCTTCATTGGGCGGTGGGTTGCCAGAGACCTGTCAGGTTTTAAAAACCTGACAGGTCTTCTGGCACTCTTCTTCTACGGCATCATGCCCTTCGCCTTCTTCTATGATCGTCAAGCCCTGTCCGATCCGATCATGGCGATGTTTGGATCGTTGGGTATCGTTTTTTTAATTCGCTCTCTAAACCCTTCGGGTCTTATCCACTCCGCTTCGCTACGGGACGCTCCGCGAGACCCGAAGGGTTTGCTTAACTCGTTCATCTCCGGCATCTCTTTCGCCCTCGCCGTCCTCACAAAATTTGCGGGCATCCTCTACGCGCCTTTGCCCCTGCTTGCCGCGATCCTTTTTTACAAAAAAGATCGCAACACGATTCGCAATACGCTCCTCTCTTACTTCGTGTTTGCGATTCTACTTGTCGTCGTCCTTGCCTTCGCCTCACGCGAGATCGGTTCGCCGTTTGGCAACGCGTCCGATTGGTGTCACTCGCCACAATGTCAGGGGCAATTTAATTTTTCGCAAAGCGCGCAACTCGTCCTCAACAACATCCGTCTCTACTTCGAGAGCGTGCAATACTTTTACACCTATCCTCTTTGGTTGCTCGCCTTCATCGGCGCATTCGCAAATCGCAAAACCTTTTTCCTTTCTTTCCCCGCGTTCCTTCTCGGCGTCCCTTACATTCTCATCGCCGATCTATTTCCACCGCGCTATCTTACCTTCACCCTCGTGCCTATTTCCGCCTTAGCTTCTTTGGGATTGATCAGGCTCACGGGTTGGATTGCTTTGCGCGCGATCAAAGAATCAATTAAGGCACGCAGTTTTTTAAACGGTGTCGCCGTCACCGTTGTGGCGGCTCCCGCTCTTTGGGGAACTTTTCAACTCGTGCGCTTCCCTTCGCTCGCCGATCATCTTCCTCCCTTTGAGCGTTATCAGTATTCGATTGGGTGGGGCGGCACCTTGGCGCGACTTAATATCGTCAACGATCTTTTGCCGGAACAACGCGCCACCGGAAAAACGATTCATATTTTGGTCACACCAAGTCGTAACTTACCGTTTTACGCCAGTTGGAATGAAATGGATTTGTATGATGAGTCGTCTTCGCAACAAGGCAAAGTTATGGCGTGGATGCTCAACGGCGATCCGATCTACTTTGCTCAAGACTTACCCATTTATCCGTTGCCGCAAAATCCGCACGGACTCATCATCGAGCGAGTCAAAACTTATGCCGATCCGTATGAAGGTAAGCCACTTGTAGATTTATGGCGTGTCACCGGCACCACCGATGAAGTGACACAGCGACTCTCGCGGGTGATCTTCGGCGACCCGCAGGGACTCGCCACAGAGTTTGAGGCAGCGTCATTGTGGATCACAGGCGAGTTGCCTGTGTGGGTGTATCCGCCGCATCAAGCATCTATGTTACGCGGCAGAGTCAACGTCTATCCTATCGCCAACAGTTATCCGGTTAATTTCGATCACGTTGAATCGCAATTAACACAACGCTTGCCGCAAAATGATCTATGGGTGATTTTGTGGAACGAAACGAAGGGCGACCCGACTCGGCGCGTGGAGCGTTGGCTCGATCAAAAATTATTTTTGGCGGAAGAGAAATGGTTCGGCGCGTTGCGCGTTCTGCATTACTACGCGGGCGCATCATCACCCAAGCCGCTGAGTGTTGTATTTGGTGATGTAGCTAAATTAGAATCGGTTTCGATCTCGCCGTCGCCTTCGCGCGTTGAATTGCGTTGGCGCGCGTTGAACACAACACAAACCTCTTACAAAATTTTCGTTCACGTCCTCGACGCGCAAGGGCAGCTCGTGGCTCAACGTGATACCATTCCGCAAAACGGTTTTGCTCCAACTGATACTTGGAAGCGCGATCAACTCATCGTAGATCGTTTTGCTATGTCGCAAACTTTTCCAAGCGGCACCTACACGATCAAAGTCGGCTTATACGATCCACTCACCAACGAGCGCGTGCTAACATCAGATAATTTTGATTCGATTGAAGTATCTCGCTTCACTATTCCCTAATTCCTTTCCCCTACTTCCTTTGTTTCCCATGCGCTCGATCATTCTTGTCATCATCGCATTTCTGTTCCTCGGCATTGCCTACTCCATCGCCGTTCCCATCTTCGAAGCGCCCGACGAACTTCAACATTACGCCACAACAGAATACATCGCTCGCTTCAAGTGGCTGCCGCCTCTTGGCAAACCAACGGAACACTTGTGGGATCAAGAAGCGTTGCAAGCGCCGTTGTATTACATGATCACCGGCGCGCTGACCTCTTGGGTTGACACTTCCGATTTTAGCCAGCAAGCGATTCTGCAACCCAAGACAAACTTCGGCGATGCCGAACTGCCCGGCAAGAAAAATTCTTTCTTGCATCCGCTCTCGCAATCTTTTCCATATCACAACACGACTCTCGCCGTGCACATCGCCCGGTGGTTCTCGGTGCTGCTCGGTGCGGGGACGATCTTCATCACCTTCATCATCGCCACTTTCATTTTTCCACCGACGGATAATTTCCCTTCTTTCCTTTATCTCCCTTCAGCTTTTCTCGCCTTCATCCCTCAATTCATCTTCATCCATTCGTCTGCCAATAACGATACGATGATCACCTTCACCTCAACGCTCACACTGGCGATCTTGCTGTGGATCGGGCGTGATGGAATCGCAACTGCTGAAACTGTCATTGCGAGGAGCGCTGTTCGCGACGAAGCAATCTCAAGGTCGGTGCCAGAGATTGCTTCGCAAAGAACGCTCGCAATGACGGCACGGCGCTCACGCAAAATTGCACATGCGATTTGGTCTAACCGTAAAGCGATCTTGCTCGGCGTGGCGATTGGCTTGATGTGCCTCTCAAAATTAATTGGCACCGTCTTGGCGGCGGTGGCGATCACTTTATTTGTGGCTTTGATTCTGCTGCGCGAGCGAAAACTTTCTGCTGCAGTTGCGCCAACACTGATCGCGTTGTCTGTGACCGCGCTCGTCGCGGGCTGGTGGTATGTTCGCAATCAGATCGTCTATGGCGATCCGCTTGCGCTCAATGCGTTTCTCAAATTCGTCGGGGGCAACCTTGATATTAAACTCGTGTCGCTCAATTTCTTGGACGAGCAATTTCGCTTATTGCGCTTTTCCACTTGGGGACTCTTTGGACACATCAGCCTCTTGATGACTCCAACGTGGATTTACAGTGTTTACGATGTGATTGTGTTAATCGGAGCGATAGGGTTTGTGTTAGGGTTGGCGAGATTAATAATCAAAGGAAATAACGGATACGAAGGAGATAAAGGAAAAGGCAATCGCCTATTCGCCTTAATCTTTAATCACCAATCTTTAATTATTGTTCTTCTTTGGTTCGGCGCAGTAATGGCAGTTGCCGCGCGTTGGTTCTTTGCCGCCGGCATTCAAGGACGGTTGATCTTCCCCGGCTTGCCTGCTGGAATTGTATTGATGGTATGGGGAATAAAATTTCTGATAGATCGTATCGGTAGAGACGTTCCGTCGGAACGTCTCTACAAGACCATTACATCTTCGATCATCTTGCCCATGATGATCTTCGCGGGCGCAGTCATCCCGCTCTACATTTCCCCATCGTATTCGCCCCCGCCGTTGGTGGCGGCATCACCTTTGAACAATGGCGGCGCAATTTTCGCCGATGAGATCAAACTTAACGGTTATACTATCGCCCGCGATGGCGATCTCCTCAAACTCACTTTTTATTTGGAGACGCTCAAAACTCCGTCGCACGATTACACTATCGCGATTCGTCTGGTGCGCCCTGATGGATCGTTCTGGCTTGACTACGTGAATTTTCCCGGTATGGGGACGACGTTCCCGACAACGTGGCGTGTGGGCGAGATTCGACAAGACGAGTATGTGTTTGATACGCGCCGCTTCCCAAAAGAAGAAAAACCATTGCGCCTCATCATTGGCTTTTTTGATTCGCGCACGCGGGCGATGACTCCGTTGACGAATTGGAATGACGTGCGTGAAAAAGATTGGGCGACTCTAAAAATGAACAATGAAGAATGAAACAATGACAAATGGCAAATGACCAATTACCAATTACTAATTACCACAACCGTCACGTCGTCATCGTCGGCGCGGGACCCGCAGGTTTAACCGCCGCTTGGGAATTAGTCACGCGCGGAATCAAAGTAACGGTACTGGAAAAATATCATCTCGTCGGCGGCATCGCCCGCACCGAGCGCTACAAAGATTATTACTACGACATTGGCGGGCATCGCTTCTTCACCAAGGTGGATGAAGTGAATGCGTTGTGGCAGACGTGGATGGGCGACGAGATGTTGCTGCGTCCGCGCATCTCGCGCATTTACTACGACGGAAAATTTTTCGATTATCCGTTGCGCGCTTTCAACGCGCTGTTTAATATGGGCATCTGGCGAAGTTTTGTGATTATGCTCTCGTATTTGCAGTATCAACTCTTTCCCTACAAACAGGAAGAGACGTTTGAGCAGTGGGTGACGAACCGCTTCGGCAAAAAACTTTTTGAAATTTTCTTCAAAACCTACACCGAAAAAGTTTGGGGCATCCCGACGAGTGAGATACGCGCCGAGTGGGCGGCGCAGCGCATCAAAGGTCTGTCGCTCTTTCAAGCGATCCGCAATGCGATCTTCAAGCCGCGCGGCGAAGAAATTAAAACGCTCATCGAAGAGTTTCATTATCCGCGACGCGGACCGGGCATGATGTGGGAAAAAGTTGTCGAGTTGATCGAAGCGCGCGGCAGCAAAGTGATTGTCAACGCCGACGTGGCGGCAATTAAACGCGATGGGATGCGGACAACGGGCGTGGAAGCGATCATCGCCGGTCAACGGCAATTCATCGCGGCAACCGATGTGATCTCGTCGGCTCCACTTACCGAATTGGTTGCCATGTTCGATCCTGCACCACCTGAGTCGGTTCGCGCTTCGATCAAACATCTTTCGTATCGAGACTTTATCACCGTTGTCATCATCCTCGACAAGCCCGATCTCTTCCCCGACAACTGGATTTATGTTCACAGCCCCGACGTGCAAGTGGGGCGCATCCAAAATTTTGGGAATTGGAGTCCGTATATGATCCCTGATTCCAAAACATCGTGCTTGGGTCTGGAATATTTTTGCACCGAAGGCGACGACTTATGGAACATGAGCGATGACGATCTGCTTGCGCTCGGTATCCGCGAAATTAAATCTATTGGCTTGCACAAGGACGCGCAAATTTTGGACGGCACGGTGATGCGTCAGCCGAAAGCGTATCCGGTGTATGACAGTGTGTATGCGCCGCACTTGGAGAATGTGAAAAAGTTTTTACTCTCGTTTGAAAATTTTCAGACCATCGGGCGCAATGGTTTGCACAAATATAATAATCAAGATCACTCTATGCTCACCGCAATTCTCGCCGTGAAAAATTTGGTCGGTGATGGCGTGCATGATGTGTGGGAAGTGAATACGGATCGCTCCTATCACGAAGAGGTGAAGGTGAGCGGCAAGAAGGTTGAAGAGAAGCCGGTGGATGTGTTGGATGCGTGATGGCGAATGGCAGATGGCGGATGGCTGATAGCAGATGGCGGATAGCAGATAGTCTTCAAAAATTTTTCTCCGCGTTCTTTGCGAACTCTGCGGTTAAATCTTTAATTTTTATTCTTTTAATCGCTGCCCTATTGCGTTTCGCCTATCCACTTTGGGATGACGGCTTCAAGACGCATCCCGACGAGCGTTACATTTATTGGATTGCGACTTCGATAGAAGTGCCGCGTGACCCTGCGGCATTTTTTGATCTCGCGCGGAACTCACTCAACCCCTATCGCTGGACATCGCAAGTGAACGACAAAGGCGTGAGCGTGCCACAGCCGAGTCCGCGCCAGTTTGTGTATGGGCATCTGCCGCTATATCTTTTGGTGTTCACCGCGCGCGCGCTCAACGGCGTCGGTCAAACGCTTCCACTCGCGCTCCCCTTCATCGGCGATCTGATTAACACGCCTCAACGCAACGAATACAATCACTTTTTATTTGTCGGACGCGCGCTCTCGGCGATATTTGATTTGATCTCGATCTACGCCATCTACCTGATCGGGCGGCGGCTCTTCGACGAAACGATAGCCCTGTGTGCCGCCGCCTTTACTGCGCTTGCCGTCATCCACATTCAACTTTCTCACTTCGGCGCGTTTGATGTTCACCTTACTACATTTTGTTTGTTGATGATCTTTTTTGCGATTCGTTATGTGCAAGAAAATCAAAAGCGCGATTTGATTCTCGCCAGCGTGATGATGGGCTTCGCCGTTGGCAGCAAAGCGGCAGGGGTTGGGCTAATGATTCCATTGATTGGGAGCGCAATGATTAAAGGATTAAAGATTAAAGATGGGGGGGAACGAGTTATTAATCTTCAATCTTTTATCTTTGACGTTTCCCTTATTTCCTTCGTTTCCTTTATTTCCTTTGCAATTACAAATCCCTTTTCCCTCATCGAATTCCCCGTTTTCATTTCTCAAATTACTTTTCAATCGGACATGGCTCGTGGCGAATTTGTTTTGCCATACACGAATCAATATATTAACACGCCCGTCTTTTGGTATGTGATCGAGCAACAAGGGAAATGGTTGTTAGGATTACCGTTAACAGTGGCGGCTTACGCTGGAGCTGTTGGGTTGTTAGGTGGTTGGGCGGTTGGGTGGTTGGGTAGATCAGTGATCAGTCATCAGTCATCAGTAATACGCGATACGCATCACCCCTTCAGGTCACGCATCACCCCTTCGGGTCACGCATTACGCATCACTCTTCTTTGGTGTATTTCCTTCTTCCTCTTCACCGCCTCTCTCCAAGTTAAATATCCGCGTTACATGCTACCTATCACACCATTGTTAATCTTGTGCGGCACGTGGGCGATGATCACGTTGGCGCGACGATGGCGCGTAATGCGGATCGTTCCAGTGACGACGTTGATCGCAATGGCTATTTACGCGCTGGCATTTATCAATATGTATAGCCAACCGCATCCTTGGGCGGCGATGTCGGGATGGATGTATCGCAACATCCCGCCACGCTCAATTATTTTGGCGGAGAGGTGGGATGACGATCTGCCGTTCAAAATGAACATTGAAGGCGGGACACGAACCGTTGGCGGATTCGACATACAGCTCATCGATTCTTTCGAGCGCCCCGATTCGCCTTCTAAGATGGAAAAATCTTTGCAAAAATTGGCGGCGAGTGATTATTTTTCGATTGCCAGCAATCGTGTGTATGGCGTGGTGACACGCTTGGGTGGTCGCTTTCCGTTATCAAACAAGTTATATCGCGCACTGCTCGATGGTCGTTTGGGTTTTGAAGTGGCGACGGTCACGAATCGTTATCCGACTCTTTTGGGTTATCGAATTGTCAACGATACTTTCGCGCCCGCGAACCTGCCCACGCCTGCGCTTGCCGCGTTCACGTCGCACGACCTCAATCTCGGTTTCGCCGATGAGAGCTTTGCGCTCTACGATCACCCGTTGGCGATGATGTTGAAGAATGTGAAGAGGATGACGGCGGAAGAGATGAAAGATTTAATTGGTAATTAGTAATTGGCGCGATCAATTACCAATTACTAATTACTTGTATAATTGCGCTCTGTTGTCCCGGAGATTTCTATCGTGAAAATTAATTGGCGGCTTGTCGTTGGAATCCTGATCAGCCTTGTGGCGTTTTGGCTGATCGTTAAAGATGTTGACCCGGCGCAAATGGTGGCGGCGTTTACTAAAGCAAATTATTGGTGGCTCATCCCTTCCTCGCTTTTTATGTTCGTGGCGATGTGGCTGCGCGCCCAACGTTGGCGCGTGTTGCTCGATCATCGCGTCTCTCTCGTAAGTTCATTTCATTTTTCCAACATCGGCAATCTACTTAATAATGTGCTGCCCATGCGCTTAGGTGAGTTGGCGCGCGCCTATTTGGTGAGCCGCCGCAGTTCGGTCAGCGTGATGCAATGCTTCTCGACCATCATCGTCGAGCGTTTGCTGGATGTGTTGACCGTGTTCGGTTTTTTGATGATCGTCTTGCCCTTCGCGCCAACGGATGAAGTGTTCGCTAAAGCGGGCGCGGTCATGGCAGGGATCGCTTTCGCCGGAGTGTTAGGGTTGTTCGTGGCGGCGGCATGGCGCGAGAAAGTGATCGGCATCACGCAAAAAGTTTCAGCGTGGTTGCCGGCATCCCTGCGCGAAAAATTTTTGCATCAAGCGGATGATTTTTTGCGCGGCATCCAATCTATCGGCCTGCGAAAACTTTTAATCAGCGCGGCGTGGTCTATCGTTCTGTGGATGGGTTGGATAGGCGGCTCGTGGATGATGCTGCTTGCCTTTGTGCCGGGCGCGGCGTGGTCAATGGCGGTGTTTGTGACTTGCGCTTTGGCGTTAGGTCTCACCATTCCCTCGGCGCCATCCGGTGCGGGGTTGTATGAAGCGGCGGGCGTGGCGGCGTTAGCCTTGTTTAAAATTCCGAACGATGTCGCGCTGGCGTTTAGCATTGCTCTGCACGTTCACGGCTTCATCGTCGTTTCATTTTTTGGCGTTTATGGTCTTGACCGCGAAGGTCAAAGTTTTAAAGGAATCACCAACGCGGCGCAAGGTGTCAGCGCCGCGCCTCCTCAATGAAGATTCTGGTTGCGCTTACTTATTATCGTCCTCACGTTTCAGGACTCACAATTTATGTTGAACGTCTCTCGCGGGCGTTAGCCGCGCGCGGTCACGCCGTCACCGTTCTCACCTCACGTTACGACTCGACTCTGCTGCCCGAAGAAAAAACGGATGGGGTTCACATCGTCCGTGCCCCCGTCATCGCGCGCGTGAGCAAAGGCGTGATCATGCCGACGCTCAGTTATCTCGCCACAAAATTTGTTTGGCAAAATGATGTGTTGAGTTTGCATCTGCCTCAACTCGACGCGAGCGGCATCGCCACGCGCGCCAAACTTTTCAACAAGCCCAGCGTTCTCACTTATCATTCTGATTTGTTGTTGCCCTTCACGCCGTTAAATTTTCTCGCCGGTAATATTGTCGAAGCGAGCAACCACGTCGCAGCGATGTTGTGCGATTCGATCTCGGCGTATACGGATGACTTCGCCCGCCACTCACGTTATCTTTCCAAATATCTGGATAAGGTGCGTGTGATGGCTCCCCCTGTCGAAATCCATCAACCTACTGCGGATGCCGTCTCGCAATTTCGCTCCTGTCACGGACTCGGCGCGCGCAAACCGATCATTGGTTTGGGTGTGCGCTTGGCGGCAGAAAAAGGAATCGAATATCTGCTTGAAGCGATGCCGAAAATTTTGGCGAAGTATCCTGAAGCGATGATCTTGCACGCCGGTCCGCGCGAAGCGATTGGTGAAGCGGCGTATCTGGCGAAGCTCAAACCGTTGCTTGAACAATATCGCGAACATTATCTTCACGTTGGCACGCTCGATCCGTATCAGATGTCGCTTTTTTTTAGCGCGTGTGATATTTCTGTGTTGCCCAGCATCAACAGCACCGAGACGTTTGGTTTAGTGCAGATCGAATCGATGATGTGCGGCACGCCCGTTGTGGCAAGCGACTTGCCCGGCGTGCGCCAACCGACTCTAATGACCGGCATGGGGCGCACCGTTCCGATTAAGAACTCTAATGCGCTCGCCGATGCCATCCTTGATGTATTGGACAACAAACAAAAATACTTTCGCCCGCGTGATCAGATCGCTTCAATCTTTTCGCCCGACTCTCTCGCGCAGAAGTATGAATCGCTATTTGAAGAACTGCTTCGCAAAAAACGCTCCACCTGATTTCGCCATTTCCCTTATTTTCCTGTTTCCTTTATTTCCCTTATGCCCGACGATCTCCTCTGGCGCCAACTCAAATCCATGCCCGCCTTTCGCGGTCTGCTTCGCGCTGTCGAATCAAAATTCTACGAAGGCGTGTTACTGCCTCAACCGACTCTCGATCTCGGTTGCGGTGATGGACACTTCGCCTCTGAAACATTCACCCGCCAGTTGGAAGCGGGCGTTGACCCGTGGTGGCTTCCACTTAAAGAAGCGCGTCATCGCCAAGCGTATGCCGTCTTATCGCAGGCAAATGGCGATCATCTGCCTTTCCCCACTTCTCATTTCGCTAGCGCGGTCAGCAATTCGGTGTTAGAACATATCCCGGATATTGACGCAGTCTTGGTGGAACTTAATCGCGTCCTTCAATCGGACGCAACATTTATTTTCTGTTCGCCGAGCGATTATTTCCTTTCGTTCCTTTCTATTTCCCGTTTCCTGCGCCGCGTTGGTTTAAAATCTTTGGCAGAAAAATACGAGACGTGGTTCAACTTCATCTCGCGCCACCGCCATTGCGATTCGCTCGACGTGTGGCGTGAGCGTTTGATGAGAGCCGGCTTCACCGTAGAAAAGTTTTGGTATTATTTTTCGCCGGGCGCGCACGCTTCATTAGAATGGTGGCATTATCTCGGTGTGCCGTCGGTGGTGAGTAAAATTATTTTCGGTCGCTGGATACTTTCGCCTACCCGCGCCAACCTCTACTTCACCGAAAAACTTCTGCGGAAGTATTATGAAGAGGGGAAGCAAGAGAAGGGGGCGTATGTGTTTTTTGTGTGTAAGAAAGTCAAGTGATTCGTGACCCGAAGGGGTGATGCGTGATTCGTGAAATAACCTACCGCACTTCACGCATCACGTATCACGTTTTACGCAATTCATCCTTCATAACTCATCCTTCATCCTTTTCATGACTCTCTGGGACGCTTATCTCCTCTTCCTTCACCGCCTCGGTCTGGGTCCACGACCGGCGGTTGAGGGCGACATTCGCTTCACGCTATCATCGCTCGCGCCGACGGCGCCCGCGATCCATTGGCGCGATCTGAATCTGTGGCAGTGGATGGGTTTGCCGGGTGCATTCGTCTTGGCGATCATAGGCCAGCTGATTATGCTGGGATCACCCGAGTCGCTTTTCGTGGGTGCGGCGCTGATGCTGATCGGCGCGGGGTTGTTTGTCTTGGCGGCATGGCGAAGCGCGATCTCGTTGCGAAATGATTCGGTGATCCCCATTCAACCGCCGTTGATCGGTTCGACAGAACGCCCCCTGACACTCGTAGAACGCTCGCCGCTTTTTATCGCCGCGCTGAGTCTGAGCCTTATTACCTTCTTGCTCGTCGGCGACAATCACATTCCAGCACTCGGATTCATTACGTGGGGCATAAGCACCTTGCTGTGGCTCTTGCTATTTTGGGAGATGGATTCCAAATGGATCGCCTGGATGTGGCGGAAAGAGATCGGCTTACAGTCAGTTGGATTTTGGATTAAAGATCAAAGATTGAAGATTGTGGCGGTGTGGCGTGAGGGGGTTGATTTTAAATTCACCGCCAAATTATTTTTCTTTCTCCTCATCCTGATCGTCTCTGCCTATTTTCGTTTTACTCGCCTCGACACTGTGCCCATTGATACCACGA
>Ga0082335_1005442_pt1 | contig 17603 bp, 16 predicted proteins | sample Subgrocontami58m_FD_72375 | JGI IMG/M metagenome (GOLD analysis project Ga0082335, IMG submission 72375) | Subsurface groundwater microbial communities from S. Glens Falls, New York, USA - GMW37 contaminated, 5.8 m (SPADES assembly) (version 2) ... | reverse complement strand
TTTCCATCAATCCGCCCCCGCGCAAGTCCTATCTATTATATTTCCTCAATAAATCCTTAACTTCTTCGTGCGGCAAAGCCTTGATATCCAATCCATTAAACCCGGTCATATCCTCTGCGGCGATCATTGAATTGATAATCGCTTCTTCCGTTGCAAGCGCAGACGCGAATAATAATGGGTCAATGTGATTATTGGATAATGTCTGAATATTCGCCAATCCCATTTTATCCCCATGCGCCGCGTTTGGATTTGCCGTTGAGAATGCAAGGAAGATATCCCCAGAGCCATTACCGCCCAGACTGCCCGTGCGTGCCATGCCGATGGTCCCTCGTTTTGCCAGCCGCTTGAGTTGATGGGGGAGCAGGGGCGCATCCGTCCCAATGATAACGATCAACGAGCCATCATCCTGTTTGAATGGATTTTCGCCATGTGTGAAAGGCGCGTCATCCAATAAATGTCCTCCCACGGGCGCGCCAGCAATCGTCAGTTGATACCTTCTACCAAAGTTTGATTGAACTAAAACACCGACTGTCCAACTGCCAAGTTTTTCGGGGAGTTTGCGCGAAGAAGTTCCTGTGCCGCCTTTAAATTCATAACAGATCATGCCTGTCCCGCCACCGACGTTCCCTTCCTCAATCGCGCCTGACTTCGCAGAATCCAATGCTTTCATCACGTGATTTTCTTTTATATGAAAACCGTTCATATCATTAAGCCAGCCATCCGCAGTTTCAGCGACCACGGGGCAGGACCATTTTTGATACATGGCATTATTCTTGACCTGCCAGGCAATGATCGTATCGCGCACTATGCCAACACTGTGCGTGTTCGTGATTCCAAGCGGTCCTTCGAGCAAGCCGCCTTCTTCGATCCATGCCGCGCCCGTCATCTCGCCGTTGCCGTTGAATGAATGTACCCCCGCATATACGGGCGTGTGATCCCTGCTCCCACGCGGATGAATGATCGTCACACCCGTCCGCGCTGAGCGGCCCTCGATAACGGTGGCGTACCCAACGGTCACGCCGGAAACGTCTGTGATCGCATTGAATATTCCAGTGCCGCCTTCAAATGGAATTCCCAAATTTCGCGCGCGAGTTTTCATTATTTAATTTTCCTTTGCAATTATTCTGAAGTGAATGGCTATCATCCTATTGATCCCATCGAAAGTGCCATGTTTAAGGGAATGTAGTGATTATAAATTAGGGGTTGGGAAATAGGAATTGGGAGATAGGAATTGGGAGATAGGAATTGGGAATTAGGAAATAAGAAGGCCGAGTTTTGTGGATTGAACTATAGACCTTTGACCTTCAACTCTTGACTTGTTCAATCGCTGGTAAAATGGACACACAAATTTAAAAAAAGGATAAATAATGAGCAAAGATACAGTGCAGGATGGCCTGGTCGTTTCAATGGATTATAAATTAACCGTTGATGGTGAGGTGCTTGATACTTCCGACGACGCGGGTCCCCTGCAATTCCTGACAGGCTATGACAACATTGTCCCCGGACTTGAACGCGAAATGATAGGTATGAAGATCGGTGAGAGCAAGGAGGTGGTGGTCAAAGCCGAGGATGGCTACGGTGAATTTGACGAGGCCGCCTTCATCGAGGTGCCGCGCACTGAATTCCCCGAAGATATGAAACTGGAAGAAGGTATGGAATTATACCTGACCGATGAAGATGATCAGCCTCAAGCCGCCTATGTGATCGGTTTTGACGATAAAACTGTCCAGCTTGATCTCAATCATCCGCTCGCGGGCGCGGAGCTGCACTTCAATGTGACAGTGGTGGCGTTACGTGAACCGACTGACGAGGAACTCGATCACGGTCATGTGCATGAAGAAGGACATCATCACTAAAATCTATAAAAAATGCTCTTGATCAGGTTGAGTGCATTTTTTTCTTTTCCTGCCAGTTCCAGGCCTGTCTGATGCCAAAGCCGAATATGATCACTCCCAAAACCAAACCGCCGAAGTTACTGATGAATTCATTGACCAATTCCCATTCACTGCCAAACCAATAACCCAGCCCGCCGTAGCCGAAGATCCATACGACTTCGCCTGATAAGTCATAGACAAGAAATTTTTTGAAGGGAAAGCGTGTTGTCCCTGAAAGCAGGTTGACAGGCAATGCAATGGCAGTCACTAAAAAACGCGAAAAGAAAATAGACAACGGTCCCCATTTTTGAAATGACTGCTCAGCTTGCAGCCAGCGCGGAGTCTCGCTGAAACGCTGCAAGACCAGTTCGCGGGAGTAATATCCCAGCGAATAGCTGATGCTGTCGCCGGCCACCACGCTGATAATGCTGATGAGGGCAGTGGTATGCCAGGGGAGGATACCCTGCCTTGCAAATGCGCCTGCGGCAATCACCAGCAATGTGCATGGTAACGGTATGCCAAGTCCGCCCGTGAAGACAATTATTCCAAGCAAGGGCGCGCCATAATTAATGACTTGTGTAAGAAGAAATTCAGACATGTGAGATTGCTACGGCGCGGCAGGTGCTTTCAGCGGGGGAATTGCTGATGGGGCCGAGTCAGGCATCGGCGCGGGTTGATGCGCCAGGATGGTTTTTTTGACCAGGTCCAGCACGTATCCATCTGCGTTTGGATAGTAGTCCTGATTTATATCTTTCAGGCTTTTATCGTGATTTGAAAATGGGGGAACGCCGATTGCGTCAAAGAGGGCTTTTTCAGGAACGCGATACATCCGTGAAATAAAAGGTATAGTCATCCAATCACGAATCAATTTAACATCTGTTGCAGCTTTGTCTGGCGGAGGCGGGCGATGTCCGTCGAATTTTTTGAAGGTATGTATGGCGCGCATCCCAAAGAAAATGGTGAATAAGGTTCCAAGGATGATAAGCCCGATTACCAGTGCGTATTGTTGAGGGCGTATTTTTGAAGGCATGGTTTTCCTCGTGTATGCTCAAGCCGCCGTCCTCGGCGGCGGGGACGCCGCCGAGAGCAATATTCAGATGCTAATCCTTCCACTCAAACTCAAAATTACCGATATAAACGGTGTCGCCCTCTTCAATGCCTGCTTCGCGCAGGGCTTTATCCACGCCGAGTCTTTCCAACAGTTTTTGGAATCTCCGCAGCGAGCCATCGTGTTCGAAGTAGGTCATCTTTGCAGAGCGTTCGATTGCCACGCCCATGACGCGCCAATTGCCGTCCTCTTCGCGTGTGATCTCGAATAGATTCGGATCAACATCAGGTCTGTATACTGGCAGGGTTTCATCTACTACATCGACGGGGATGTCTGTCAGTTTTTGATATGCGGCGATCAAAATATCGCGTGTGTTCGTGCGCGCCATTGCAGAGATCGTGACCAATTCCACTTTTTTCTTTTTGAAACTTGCTTTGATCGCTTTCAATCGTTCCTGCACATCGGGCTGGTCTATTTTATTAAGCGCCACGATCTGCGGTTTGGTGGCAAGCTTGGGATCAAAGAGTGCGAGTTCACTGTTAATCTGGCTGTAGTCAGCGAGCGGGTCTTCTGAAAGACCATCCAACATGTGAATGAGTACACGCGTGCGTTGAATGTGACGCAAAAAGTCATGACCCAATCCCGCGCCTTCAGCGGCGCCTTCGATCAAACCGGGGATATCCGCCATTACGACGGTTGTGTCTTCGTCAATGTTTGCCACGCCGAGGTTTGGTTCAAGCGTGGTGAATGGATAATCGCCGATCTTTGGTTTGGCGTTTGTCAGCGCGGCCAATAATGTGGATTTTCCCGCGTTGGGCAAGCCGATGATGCCGATATCCGCGATCAGCTTAAGTTCGAGGCGGACCAGTTTTTCTTCATGCGGTTCGCCGCGCTCGGCAGTGCGAGGCGCCTGATTGCGTGAGGTGGCATAGTGCTGATTGCCCAGTCCGCCGCGCCCGCCTTTGCATACTAAAAGCTGCTGGCCTGGATGGGTGAGATCACCAAGAAGCGCGCCGGTTTCCGCGTCGTAAATTATTGTGCCGGGCGGCACAGGGATGATGCGGTCTTTTCCACTGCGGCCTGTCTTTTCGGAACCGCCGCCGTTTTTGCCATCATCCGCTGCGAATTTTTCGTTCTGCCGAAATGCAGAAAGTGTATTAAGTGTGGCTTTCACTTCAAAAATGAGATCGCCGCCTCGACCGCCATCGCCGCCATCGGGTCCCCCAAGTGGTACAAATTTCTCGCGGCGGAAATGCACCATGCCGTCGCCGCCTTTGCCTGATCTTACGTGGATATTTACATGATCTATGAACATGCTCCTATTATAACGTGCTCCCATTCTCCCCCAAATCCCAAGGCAAAATAAAAAAATTCTATTACACGAGTAAGCAGGCAGCACAAAAAGAAGTCGGATGATTTCCACCACCCGACTCCCGAATTACATGTTTACTTTTTCACCCCAAACTTCTTCATCAGAACATCTGTCAAAGTTGGTTGACCGATCTCCTGCAGCTCGTATCTCACGCGTTGATGAGGCTTCGTGATCTTCATTACGCGAGAGAGGTCAATCGGCGTGCCAATGATGACCAAATCCACATCGGAGCTGTTGATCGTCTCTTCGAGATCTTTTGTCTGTGCATCTCCGTAACCCATCGCGGGCAAAATCGGGCCAGTCTTCGGATACTTCACAAACGTCGCTGCGATCGAGCCGACCGCAAACGGACGCGGGTCAACGATCTCTTTCGCGCCGAATCGTCGGGCGGCGATATATCCCGCGCCGTAGGCCATCTCACCGTGAGTCAGAGTTGGGCCGTCTTCCACAACCAAAACACGTTTGCCTCGAATCGCATTGGGTTCATCTACAAAGAGCGGGGAAGCAGCTTCGATTTGAATCGCATTTGGGTTCAGCTTGCGAAGCGACTCGCGCAGTTTGATGACATTCTCTGCATCCGCTGTATCCACTTTATTGATTACGAACACATCTGCCATGCGCACGTTTGTTTCGCCGGGATAATAAGTTGATTCGTGGCCGGGACGATGCGGGTCCGCCACAACAATTTGCAAATCAGGGACATAAAACGGGAAATCGTTATTGCCGCCATCCCATAAAATAATATCCACTTCCTGCTCAGCCTTGCGGATGATCTTTGTATAATCCACGCCCGCATACACGATCACGCCATTGTCGAGATGTGGTTCGTATTCCTCGCGCTCTTCGATTGTGCAATCGTATTCATCGAGGTCGTCATAATTTTCGTAGCGTTGGACTTCCTGTGCCATGAGATTTCCATAAGGCATCGGATGACGAATCGCCGCAACTTTGTATCCCATTTCTCTGAGAATCAAAGATACGCGCCTCGTGGTCTGACTTTTGCCTGATCCCGTCCGAACGGCACTGATCGAAACGACAGGTTTATTTGCCTTCACCTGAGTATTCTTCGTGCCCATGATTCGGAAATCTGCGCCTGCCGCATTGACCATGCTGGCTTTGTGCATTACATATTCATGCGGCACATCGCTGTATGCGAATACAACTTGTTCCGCGCCATGCTTCTTGATGAGATCGAGTAATTCCTCCTCGGCATGGATTGGAATCCCTTTCGGGTATTGCGCGCCAGCCAGTTCCGTTGGATAAACGCGTCCTTCGATATCCGGGATCTGAGTGGCCGTGAATGCCACGACCTCATAATCCTTGTTCCCACGGAAGAACGTGTTGAAGTTATGGAAGTCACGGCCCGCCGCACCCATGATGATTGTTTTGATAGGCATAATTATTCTCCTGTTGAAAAGTTTGAAGGTTTGAAAGTTTGAAGGTTGGAGGCGCTAATCAACTTGGCAACCTTCCAACCTTCAAACTTGTAACTCACATGACCTCTGGTGCCTGAATGCCCAGCAACCTCAAAGCATTTGCCATGGTTTGTTTCGCTGCGATCACCAACCGCAAGCGGGCGTTTCGAATGTCCTTTTCCGCCTGGATGACGGGGCATTTATCGTAAAAAGAGGCAAATGCTTTCGCGATGTCGTAAGCGATGCTGGCAATGATCAGCGGTTTGTATTCCAGTGCGGCCCGTTGAACTTCTGTCGGAAAGCGTGAGATTAAATCAATCAATTGAACTTCAGCAGGTTCAAGATCATAGTTGAATTCCGCTTTTAAATTTGCAGGTTCGGCCTGGGCTTTTCGCAAGATTGAATTACAACGCACGTGCGCGTACTGAATATACGGCGCGGCTTGTCCGTTGAAATCCAGCGCGGACTGCCAGTCGAATGTGACCACTCTGGCGTTCTCGCGCGCCAGCAGGGGATACTTAAGCGCGCCGAGACCGATGGCCTGCGCAATGTCATTCAACTGCTCTACTGTCAGCGAGGGATTCTTTTTATGCGTCTCTTCTTTCGCTCGTGAGATGGCTTCGCGGATCAGGTTTTCCAGCAATACCACAGTCCCTTCGCGCGAAGACATGACTACGTTGCCCGGCAATGTGACAAGTTCGTACGCCACATGCCGGCATTTTTTTGCCTGTTCATATCCTGCGATCTCAAGGGTCTTGAATACCTGGGTAAAATGCAGACTCTGGCGTACATCTACAACATAAATCGAACGCACCATATCCGGGTAATCGCGGAACTTATGCAAAACCAGCGACAGGTCTTCAGTGGCATAAAGCGCTGTACCATCTGATCTCAAGATAACGAGCACACGATATTTTTCGTCTTTGTTGCCGAGTAATTCATCCAATTTGACAATGACCGGGCCGTCAGGGCGTTCGTCAACTGCAATCTTGCGCTTCACTAAGTCAGCTACGATCTCTTTGCCGGGTTGTTCTTCTTCGCTGTTGAAATAATATTTGTCAAAGCCAACATCGAGTTGGTTGTAAATTTGATCAAAGCCATTCAATGACCATTGGCGCGTCTTTTTCCATAATGCAAATATCTCAGGATCGCGTTGATCCCAGCGCGCGTACAATGCGCGTACCTCGGCTTCGAGTTCGGGATTCTCTTCCAGTTTTTTGGCCGCGTCCGCGTAGACTTTGCCCATCCAGTTGGTGATGTCGGTTTCGGGTTCTTCGCCGTTGTGAAATTTCAAATACGCCCACAGCCAGCGGATAACGTGCAACCCTATGTCGCCGGGATAGTTTGCGCGCACAAGGTCGTATCCTGCAAAGTCAACAATGCGCGCGAGTGAGTCGCCCAGAATCGCGGAGCGCAGATGCCCAACGTGAAATGCTTTGTGCGTGTTCGGCTGGGAAAACTCGACCATGACCCGCTCATTTTTTTTCGCACCCCGCCCAAACTCCAGGCCGGAGGCGAGCACTTCATCCACAACCCGATTTGCGTATACGGCGGTCGAAAAATATAGATTGAGATATCCTTTGACTGCGTCAATGCGGCTGATCCCACCCATGCTTTCGTCCTGAGCGGCCAGTCGAAGGATGCCCTTGGCCTGCTCTGCCATTTCTTGCGCTCTCTGCGGGACAGGTTTTCCCATGCCCTTACCAGCTCGCGCTTCATTGGCGGCGGTTTGAAAGAAGGATGTAGCAAAACCCCATTCACCCGAAAAGGGGATGGGCTGCCATTTAAGTTCAGCCAGAGGAATATCATTCGAAATGCAGAACTCTTTTATTTTTTTTTCGATAAGCTCTTGTTCTTTTTCAAACATGATGAGGAGATTATATCAGGGTAATAAAAGCGGGAGCGCCGATGGTATGGCGTTCCCGCTTTGTTCTGTCAGTGAAAAGATTACGCGTCTATTTTCTTGGCCGGTGTTTTTTTTGCTGCCGTCTTTTTAGCCGCTGCCTTTTTAGGAGCCGCAGCTTTCTTCTTCTTGGCAGCGACTTCTTCAACTGGTGGGGCGGCGATAAAAGCGGCGAGGCGCTTCATCAGGCGGCCTTTGCGGCGGGATGCGTTGTTCTTATGGATCACGCCTTTTTCGGCGGCTTTGTCCAGTGCGCTGATCGCCTTCAAAACAACATCTTTCGTTTCGGGTTCATTCATTTCAAAAGCCGCGCGGGCAGTATTGACAGCAGTGCGAGCCGCGCCGCGGAAATTGCGGTTATGTATGCGACGCTTTTCATTCTGACGGTTTCGTTTGATCTGAGACTTAATGTTTGCCAAGGTTTTTCTCCAAAAATGACATACTATTCAATTCGACAATGTTTAGATTTGCAGCATGCAAGAGCGGTATTTTACATGAGGGGTGTACATTTGTCCAGTTAATTGATGGGTGTAAATGTTAACGTTGGCAGTGTTGTGCCGGGTCCCGGTGGAATGGGGGTACTTGTGGGCGGGCGCGTAGCTGTGGCTGTGACGAGGTTCGCCGGGACGACCAGCAATTGCCCAACCTGAATGGCGTTTGGATCTGCGATGTTATTTTCCTTGATGATCTCCTCGGTGGTGCTATTGAAGAGCGCGGCAATGCCAGCCAAAGTATCACCGGTTTGGATGATGTATTGCAATTTGGTGCCGCGCGGCAGGCCGGGTGGGATGGGTGTTGCAGTAGGCAGTTCCATACCCGGGTTAGGCAGCAGAATGACCTGACCTGGATTGACGATGCCGGTTGCTGGATTAATCCCTATACCGGTCTCCGCGTTATAAGGGTTTAGGAGGTAGATCAGGGCAATGCCATTATCTCCAAGGTTGAACTTTTCAACAATAATGGCAAGATATTCTCCCTCTTGCACTATGTAGTTGAACGGTGTTGAGGAAGTTACGGTGGGAGTAATTGTATAGGTAGGCGTGATCGTTGGTGTTTCTGTAGGTGTTGACGTGTTGGTCGGTGTGAAGGTCATTGTTGGTGTGGGGGTATCAGTGGCAAAGAGCGCATTTATCGGTTTGCTTGGACCCGCCAGCCAGAAGATCAGCAATGCGATACCTCCCAGTATAAATAAGCCCGCGAGGATCGTAATAATATTGGGAGCGAAGCGATTTTTGCGTTTGCGAAATGGATTGAGCAAACCGGATGATGAAGATGAAATTGGAGATCTGTTTTTCATTAATTATATCCTTTTCACAAAGCACTTTATCAGGCGGTTCCCAGCCAATGCAATGTAAAATAATTCTACCTGAAAAAAGGAAACAGGTAAACAGGTAGACAAGTACACAAGTACACAAGGAAACAAGGAAACAAGGAAACAGGTAAACAAGTAAACACGAAACACGTTTTTACATCACGTGTCTACATGTCTACGTATCTATCTCTACCTCATGTGTGCCTTCAAATACTTCCCCGTATAAGACTCTTTGACCTTCATCACCTGCTCAGGCGTACCTTCTGCGATCAATTCCCCTCCCCTGTCGCCGCCTTCGGGGCCAAGATCGATCAGCCAGTCTGCAATTTTGATGATGTCGAGGTTGTGCTCAATGATCACAACCGAGTTGCCTGTATCCACCAACCTTTGCAGGACTTCGATCAACTTGTGCACATCTGCCGCGTGCAAGCCAACGGAGGGTTCATCCAATACATACAAGGTGCGGCCGGTTGCGCGTCGTGATAATTCCTTCGAGAGTTTTACACGCTGCGCTTCACCGCCGGATAATGTTGTCGCCGCCTGGCCAATGCGCACGTAACCCAGACCGACTTCCTGCAATAATTTGAGTTTATTTTGCATTTGTGGATAATTCTGAAATTCGCTCAAGGCATGGTCAACTGTCATATCCAAAATGTCGGAGATCGAATATTTATCGCGGAACAAAACCTGCAGGGTCTCGCGGTTGAAGCGCCTGCCGTGGCATACGTCGCAAGGCACATATACATCGGGTAAAAATTGCATTTCGATTCTCAGCTCGCCTTGTCCCTGGCAGGCCTCACAACGCCCGCCGTGAACGTTGAAGGAGAAACGCCCCGGCTTGTATCCGCGCACTTTGCTTTCGGGCAACTCGGCATATAACTTTCTGATTTCATCGAACAAACCTGTATACGTGCCAGGGTTCGAGCGCGGCGTGCGACCGATGGGGGATTGGTCAATGTTGATGATCTTGTCGAGATGTTCGATGCCCTCGATCTTTTCATATTCACCCGGCTTGGTACGCGCGAACATCAACTTTGCGGCCAGCGCGTTATACAAAATATCGCTCATCAAGGTGGACTTTCCTGAGCCGCTGACCCCCGTGATACAAATCAATTTACCAAGCGGGATCGAGACATTAATGCCCTTCAAATTATTCGCTGTCGCGTTGGTGACCGTTAGCGATTTGCCGTTTCCCGCCCGTCTCTTCTTCGGGACTTCAACCTGTTTGCGCCCCGAGAGATAGGCTCCCGTCAGTGACTTTGGGTGCGCCAATATCTGTTTGGGCGTGCCTTCTGCAATGATCTGTCCACCATGTTCACCAGCGCCTGGTCCCAGGTCAATCACCCAATCTGCCTCGCGGATGGTTTCATTATCATGCTCAACGACCAAAACGGTATTACCCAAGTCACGCAGACCTTTGAGCGTTTCCAGTAGTCTTGCATTGTCGCGAGGATGCAAACCGATCGAGGGCTCATCCAGGACATATAACACACCCACCAGACGCGAGCCGACTTGTGTAGCGAGGCGGATGCGCTGCGCCTCTCCGCCTGATAAAGTTGTGGCCGAGCGATTCAAGGTCAAATAATTCAAGCCGACATTGACAAGAAAATTAAGTCGTTCGTAAATTTCCTTGATCACTCTTTCAGCGATCGTCTTTTGTTTTGAAGTCAGCGGAGAATTCTTGCCAGAGATTTTCTTCACCCACTCCAGGGTTGTTGACACAGGCCATGAATTTGCTTCCACGATATTGATGTCGTCTACAGTGACTGCCAGGGCGGCTGGATTAAGTCTTTTGCCCCCACAACTTGGGCAGGGGCGGTCTGACATGAACTCGGAGATTTTCTCGCGGATATAATCCGAATTTGTTTCTTTATATCGCCTTTCCATGTTGGTGATCACGCCTTCAAAAGCGCGTGTGAACTTGAACTCATTTCCATTGGCACCCTGATAGGTCATCTGGATTTGCTTGTCACCCGTGCCGTACAATACTATCTTTAATTGCTCTTTGGTCAACTCTTTTACAGGCTTGTCCAGATCTATTTTATACGCCTTCGAGACATTGATCAGGCTTTGCCAGTAATAACCGCCTTCCACTTTCGGCCCACTCCATTCCATGCTGATGATTGCTCCCTCGTTCAGAGCCAGGCTGTCATCTGGGATGATGCGAGCGGGGTCAATCTCTAGTTTTGAGCCGAGACCCTGACAATCTGGGCAGGCGCCTTGCGGGGTATTGAAGGAGAAGGTGCGCGGCTCGACTTCTGTGATGCTCACGCCATGCTCGGGGCAGGCTAGGTGTTCGGAGAAATTCAAGTCATTTGAGTCAAAGGTCGAAGGTCGAAGGTCGTCGCCCTGACCTTTGACTTTAGACTTTTGACCATCTTTACCGTCCACCAAATTGACCGTTACATACCCTTCGCCAAACTTAAGCGCGGTCTCCACTGAATCTGTGAGACGCGTGCGGGCGGCTTTCTTTTCCTCTTTATTATCATGTTTTGAAATGACAAGACGATCCACAACCGCCTCGATCGTGTGTTGTTTGTAGCGATCCAGTTCGATTTCTTCATCCAGGGAAGAAACGCTTCCATCCACGCGGACGCGGGTGAAGCCAGCCTTGCGGATCTCTTCAAAGACAGCCTGATACGTCCCTTTGCGTGCGCGCACCAATGGGGAAAGGATCAGCACGCGTGTGCCATCGGGAAGTTTTTCGATCTTGTCCACGATCTCCTGCGCCGATTGTTTGACGACTTCCCGTCCGCAGACCGGGCAATGCGGAATGCCCGCGCGCGCAAACAGCAAACGCATGTAATCGTAGATTTCGGTCACTGTACCAACCGTTGAGCGCGGATTGTGACTCGTGGATTTCTGGTCAATCGAAACGGCGGGGGAAAGACCGTCAATGTAATCCACATCGGGCTTATCCATTTGTCCAATGAATTGACGCGCATACGCCGAAAGCGACTCAACATAGCGACGCTGACCTTCGGCAAAGATCGTATCAAACGCAAGCGACGACTTACCCGAACCCGATAAGCCCGTGATGACCACGAATTTATTACGCGGGATTTCAACAGTGATATTTTTTAAGTTATGGACGCGCGCGCCCACGACGCGAATGACATTGGATGACATGGTTCTCCTTGGAAAAAATCAATTGTAGCACAAATGTTTTATTATGAGACCTCCCGTCATTGCGAGTGGCGCTTCAGCGCCACGAAGCAATCCCCATGTTGGGATTGTGTCGCCACGGCGCCACGGCGACGCTTCGGGCGAACAACAAGAGCGCTCAGCCCTTCGCTCAGGACGAAGGATCCTCCTCGCTGAGCGGAGTGAGGACAGCACTACCGTCCGAACGCAGCGGTCCCTGAGCTTGTCGAAGGGTCGAAGCGCGTGCCACAAGTTCCTTCCGCTGTGGCAATACCCGCAATGACATGGTTTCTCAAAGGGGAGAAAATGTTGACGGAGGCGAATCAGGCACAGGTTAAGCGGGAGGCGCTGCTTTTCATCCAATTCGTTTGAAATGAATCTGAAATCGCGCATGTTATACTCAGTGTAACTTCTCAAATCCGGTGGTGTTATTTAATCAAACTCCACCGGTAAGGTTTTCAACTTGCCGGATATGGAATACAACGAAGAGGAAGTTCTCACTCGCGCATCAAAGGGAGATCGCGACGCCTTTGGTCAACTGTATGAGCGTTATGTGGAACGCATCTTCAATTATGTGTACTATCGCACTGGGAACGTTCATGATGCAGAGGATCTTACTGCGCGCGTCTTCCAGCGGGCGATGAATCACATAAAAAACTATACAGATCGCGGCGTTCCATTTTCTGCCTGGTTATACCGCATCGCCCACAACCTGGTGGCGAACTGGCATCGTGACAGAAGCCGCAAGCAGGAAATCCCGCTGGATGACCTGCCCATCCTCCCGACCAAAGGCGACCATCCCGAAAAGAACCTGGTACGCTCACAGGAACAGGAAGCACTGTTGCGAATGATCCGCAAATTGCCGCCTGAAAGACAGAGCCTGCTGATCTTGAAATTTGTCGAAGACATGTCCAATGCAGAGATCGGTGCAATTATGAATAGAAGTGAAGGAGCTGTGAAGAGTCTTTATCACCGTACGCTTCTGGCTCTTCGCGATCAATTGGAAGATCAAAACTTAAATCTTGAAGGAGAGTGAGAAATGTTGAAAATTGCGACTGACGGCTCTGCCGACCTCGTCCCTGCATGGAGGAAGGACTTTGATATTCAAGTCATTCCTGTCAACCTGCATTTTGGCGAAAAAACCTATATTCAAAATGTAGACCTGGATTTTGATGGGTTTTATAAACTGGTGGATGATAAATCAAACCCATTCCCCAAGACCTCCCAACCCTCCCCGCATCAATTCGTGGAATTTTACAAGAATAACTTTAAACCCGGCGATACCATTCTTTCGATTCATATCACCAGCAAGCTTTCTGGCACGTATGCTTCCGCAGTCTCTGCGGCGGAAGAATTGAAGGGCACATACAATATCATCACGTTTGATTCTTTAGGCGGGTCAATGGGCACTGGTTTTATGTGCCGCACCGCGCGCCAGATGGAACGTGAAGGAAAAAGCGTGAATGAAATCGTGCGCTATCTTGAATCCATTCGCGATCAAACTCACATAATTCTGACGCTGGATACATTGGAATACGCGCGTCGCAGCGGGCGTGTGGGTACGTTTTCTGCGGCACTGGCTTCCATGTTGAATGTTAAGCCGATTGCCCGTTTACAGGATGGGGTTGTCAACATGGTGGAAAAAGTCCGCACCCGCAAAAATGCGCTGGAACGCCTTCTTTCACTTGGCAAGGAAATAGTCGGCGATAAGCCTGTGCATCTTGGTGTGATGCACGCGCGCGATATCGAATCTGGTAAAACTTTGCTGGAAGAAGCAAAAAAACGTTTCAACGTCAAAAGCGCGGAGATGACTGACCTCTCTATTTCACTCGCCATCAATTTCGGACCTGGCACGGTTGGGTTGACGCTATATCCCGCTGAATAGGTATGAATGACCAAACGTAAACAGACTCACACCACTGAAGAAGATATCCAATTCATTGAAGCCCATCTGGCTGGGACATTAAAGCTGGTTGCGGCTCCGAGCGATATCCTCCAACGCCTGCGAGCACGTATTCAAATGCCCAGCCGAAGGGAGATCGCATTGCGCCTGAGCGATTGGCGCAGGTTATTCATCGTATTCGGCGGTGTCATGTCTGGATTGCTCCTGCTGGTTACAATTGCGCGTATGTTTTATTACCTCGCTGAGCGTAAAAATACAATGTAATCCATTGATAAGCAGGAATAGACCTTGAGGGTCTTACGACCTTCAGGGTCTATTTGCTTAATAACCGGTCACATAACAAACGCGCCTCACCAATCAGATCCACTTCGACAGGGAGTTTGAATTGCTCGCTGACGCGCATGGTCAAATGGTCAGCGATTAGTTTCAAGTCAGCGGGTAGATGCTCATCTTCCTTAAGTAGATTCAGCAGATCATAGGCACTCACGCTCGGAACGCGCCTGCCGCGGCGGGCGAGATATTCCCGAATTGCAATGCCTGCCGCACGTCTGGCACACACCCGTGCTTGTCCTTCGTTATTTCGTGAGCGGCACTTCTCTGCGCGGTCGAATTCATTTTGTATTTGTAACTTCCATTCCATTTCTTCATTATACTTGGAGTTATAATTCCTCAACTTTTTTGAATAGGAGATAGAAATGAAATCACGTTTATTTCAAACGATTTCTGTCGCGATTGCCATGAGTTTGGCACTCCTGGCTTGCAGGTTTGGGAGCGGACTAATTCCTTCACCTGCACCGGAGACTCCGGCCCGGAATGGCGGGCCAAAAATTGTTACTGGAACTGTTACCTATACCAATTCCTTTTTTACAATGGGCGTGGCTCAGCCGATTGTCATTCTTGAAGACCAGGGCGGCTTTGTGACACGTGACCGCAAGTTTTTAATCCCGGTTGAATCCCAGGTGATTGGACAGATCACTTCGGATTATTACACATCGCCTTTCACATACAGCCTTACATTGCCGGAAGAACCGAAAGGGAGCCTGCACGATGTTGATCATGATGGCAACGATGAAACAGGTGTGATGGTTTTCGCGGTTGCCTATTGGACGAACACCTGGGGAGATCCATTTCTTGAGCGCCGCGATCAGGGCGGCGGCGGATGGTCATCGGCATACGCTTCCACCAATGTCAGCGACGATACTGATTCCTATCTGGAGGTGTTTGGCGGCAAGTATCTGGTGTACGTCCCGGATGAAGGGCAATCCTTCCCGGCGGGATTTGGCGACGATAAAAAGTTATTCACAGATGACGACCCGGTCATGGACATTCCGGCCGGTTGGTCTGTGATCGATTTAGATCAGACTCCATTTGAGATTGACCGATCTGAAGATCCTGAAATTGCCTTGATCGAGCCAGAAGGTTCTGCCCTGGATGATTTTTCCGCGCTTTCCTATCCTGAGGCCTTCGATGAAATGCTTAAGAAATTCAGGAATGAGTATGCTTTTACTGAACTTAAGGATATTGATTGGGATGCAAAGGCGGCTGAGTTCCGCCCGCGTTTTGAAGAAGCAGATAAGAATAAAGACAGCCATGCGTATGCGCTGGCCTTGCGCGATTTCCTCTGGTCCATTCCCGATACTCATGTTGGGTTTGACACCACCCCGTTAAATGATGATTTTCAAGCGGATATTGCGGGCGGTCTCGGCTTTGCCATGCGCGAAACAGATGATGGCACGATCATCGCCAATTTCATTACGGAGGGTGGGCCTGCCGCCCAGGCTGGGATGGTTTGGGGGGCGGAGATCATTTCCCTGGATGGCGTTCCCACCACGGATGTTGTGGATCTTGTCGTTCCGTGGTCTTCTCCATTTAGCAACCTGGAAATTAAACGCTTGCAGCAATTACGGTATGCAACCCGCTTCAGACTTGAAAAAGACCAAGTGAGTGTGACTTTCAAGAACCCTGAAGGCACTGAGCAAACTGCGGTTTTGAAAGTGGTTAATGAGGTTGACAGTTTTAATGCCTCCTCATTCCGTGCCGGCGAAGACCCTGCCGCCTTGCCCGTGGAATTCAGTATTCTACCCAGCGGTTATGGTTATATTAAGATTTCAAGTTTTTCAGATAATGACCTGCTTTCCATTCTGGTTTGGGAGCGAGCCATGCGATACTTTAATGAAAATGAAATTTCAGGCGTAATCCTTGACCTGCGGAATAACAGCGGCGGCAGCGGCTGGCTGGCAGACCAAATGGCGGCTTACTTTTTTAATGAGGAGATTGTGGTCGGACAAACCGCCTATTATGATGACAGCACAGGTGAATTTTTTATGGACCCGGATTATGAGCAGTTAATGATTCCGCCGAGCGAAGATTTGCAATACAACGGTCAGGTGGTTGTGATGGTTGGTCCCAACTGCGCCAGCGCCTGTGAATTCTTTTCCTACGATATGACGATCAATGACCGCGCTGTGATCGTTGGGCAGTATCCTTCTGTTGGCGCGGGGGGCAGTGTGGAAGGTTTCAATTTGCCGGGTGACATCTACGCCCAGATGACAATTGGGCGCGCCATGGACGGAGACGGTAATATTCATATCGAAGGAAGCGGAGTTGCGCCCGATCTGCGGGTACCGGTCACTTTTGAAACCTTACTGCAAGAAGCCAATGGCGAGGATGTGGTGCTGGCGTTTGCCGAAAAGGTGATCAGCCAGCCTTTGGGCGCCGGCATTACCCCGTCTGCGCCTCCCGAAATGGCAAGCCCGGCCGCGGCCTCGTCCGCATTATCGTCGGGAGATAGATTCCTTGAAGATTTGGCGCGTGAGGAATATCAGGACAATGACTTTGCCTCGCCAGGGACACTGACCTATACGATCCCGCTCACCAAAGAGGAAAATTTGATCTGGATCTATGCCTGGTGCACAACTTCCAAAGAGATCCTGGACCAGAACTTAAAGAACATCGAATTAAAGTTCACCCTCAATGGTGTCCCGGTGGCTTTGGATAAGTTACGCCAGGAAGATTTTCAAACCGACACCCAGTGGTGCAAGCTGTTTTTCACTTCCTTGGGCAAATGGGCACCCGGCGAGCATCATCTCACGACCACAGCAACCTTCACTGCACCAATCAATGACGGTATGGCTGATTATGAAGCAGGTAATTATGTTTTGGATTACACGGTATATGTGAAGCCATAAATGACGATGGAAGCCTCTCGAACAAAACCAATCGTTAAAACCGCCTGCGGCGGGGCTTTGGCCGAACCTGAAAAATATCCCAGTGCGGTCTATCGCGGCGAGGTAATTTATTTTTGCACGCGTGGATGCCTGCTTGCATTTGAGCAAGCCCCTGATGCATTCATGGCTGGAGAGATTGAACATCCATTGGATGATGAAGAGATCCAGGATTAAGAAAGACGGGCATTGCGCCCGTCTTTTGTTTTAATCAACAAACCTGTATTTGATCAAAGTCCACACCGCTTCAAAGGCATCGTGTAACTTGATCTTCTTGCCCTGCGCATAATCGCGTGGATTGAAGGTAATCGGCACTTCAAAAGTACGGAAGTTGCGCTTAAGTATTTTTGCAGTGAACTCAGGTTCAAAGTCAAAGCTGTTGGCACGGAAGATGATGCCGTCAATAAC
>Ga0082335_1005441_pt1 | contig 17604 bp, 16 predicted proteins | sample Subgrocontami58m_FD_72375 | JGI IMG/M metagenome (GOLD analysis project Ga0082335, IMG submission 72375) | Subsurface groundwater microbial communities from S. Glens Falls, New York, USA - GMW37 contaminated, 5.8 m (SPADES assembly) (version 2) ... | reverse complement strand
AAATGGCATGTGCGCCATCTGGTTCTTGACATTGCTGGTTGCGAAGCAAAAAAGTTCACAAATACCCCAGAGCTTGCTCTGAAGTGAGCATCAAAAAAACCCTTTTGTTTATTCGTTGGGTTTTTAGGATGCTCAGGAATGCGAAAATCAGTGAGCATTCCTGACATCAGCGAACGATGGGATTGTGAATCCGCGAAAATGCAAATTTTCGGGGCACAGAAAAACCATAAAAGTTTTTCCAGGTTTTAGGCAATTTCTTTATTTCAAAGCTAATCTCAACCGCAAATCTCAAGCTCAGAAGTTATCTTCCCAGAATATGAAGGCAAAAATACCTGTGAATAAGTCCGCGTTCCGCTGCAATTCCCCCCTTTCAAACTTGCCAGAGTCCTGTTATCTTCATCAAAAACATGAAAATTATACGAATTTGCAGGACAGTCAGGACACGGCGCCCAGCTCTGTCTAAGCAGGAATCCCATTGTTTCGTTTAAATTAACGCACGCAGTTTGATTATTCATACATCTCTCATTAGTTTCAGCGCAGGATACAATAACATCCTTCAGGTTATATCTCCTTTCCGGGCTGATAAAGCATTCAGTTGAATATCTCATGCTTGCCTGCAAAAAACTCTCAATTTCGTCACTTGGCAGCCTTTCAACCTCTTTCCTTAAGCTTATGGCAAGGAAAACAATTGCAATTACCGTAACTAGTAATATAATCAGCACAAAACCGATTATCTCTTCTTGCGATTTCTTACACGTCGGGTTTTTCATTTTTATTACTTCTTTACAGCATATCCTACTATGAACTTTCCAAGTTCGCATTTATATTCAACATACTCATTATTTTTAACCCGCTTGCAAACCGAAACATAACTATAAACACTTATCTCTCCAACCTTTTTATCATAAACCTTTATCAGATTGCAATCAGGATAGTTTGCCTCTGTGCATAATACATCTTTCTCATTTCCTATGCTTCTTATTTTTATGCTCGAAACCTGCCAGAGATTCTGATAAATTCCCCTTTTGCTCAAAACCATTGCTCTGTCAGCATCAATACAATAAGGCCCGCACGTAAACTCAGCAGAATCAACAAGATTATTAGCCAGCCCGATAGCTCGGTTTCTCTCAAGCAGGTTTGCTTTTGCTCTTATGTCATTAGACTGAGACATAATGTAAAAAAGCCCGGCAAGAACAAAAAATATGAAAACAGCCATCAGCATGAATGCCATTTGCTGAATCTTGAGCTGTGACTTGTTATTCATTTTTTCCCCACAATAAATAAAGGAATAGAGGCGCCAACGCCGGGAATCGAACCCGGAATTCCTGTGAAGGAACCTTGCTTATCAGACAAGTGCCTTACCATTAGGTCTACGCTGGCGCTTTCTCTCCTCTTTCGTTTAGAAAGATTTATATACATGCTATCATTATGACCTCTATCTGTGAAGGAACATTGTTTAGGCAAGTGCCTTATTAGGGCTACTTTATCAATAGCCTGATTTCTCCTTTTATTGCTCAAACTGGGTGTAATACCCCGCACCCTGGCACGGCAATTGTTTCCCAGTTTGAGGCTTAAAGAATACCCCGCACCTTGCTGCGATTGGGATTCTTTTTTCTTTGCGGTTTTTCTTTTTTTATTTTTTAGTATGTTAATTTTATCCATAAATCCTGCATCCTCCCTGCTTGTTATTTTCCATTTCAAGAGAATCAGCTGCTTCCTTTAACACATCAATTCCTGCCTGAGTTTTCCCATCAGCATTTCTCGCAGCCTGCGCAAGCTGAATTAAATTTGATGACATTGCTGTCCCGCATCCTCTTGTTGCCAGAAACCCCTGTTCACTATCGTACAAATAAGCAATTTGCTGGATTCTGAGCATTAACCTCTTAAAGTTGCACTCATAAATTTCCGTATCAGAAAAAATGCTCGCATAAATTAAACTTCCGGTGTAATAAACGCGTTTGCCATCTTTGACAGTGTACCCAGAGTCATACTCATTCTCGCAGTTCATCCCATTGCATGTTCCAAATACTGAAATATCACAATCCTTTGCCTCACTGTCAAAGCATACTCGAACATCCTTATCAGTGCAGTTCTCAAGTTTCAGTCTCCCGTGAAGATTTAAATTCCGAATTTCCTGTTTGATAAAATCAGGCGCATCTTCAAAGCAGTATCCCCTGTCAAGCATAACAATCACTTCAGAAACGGCAAATGGCATTTCAAACTGCTTTGAGAATAGAGTGAACGTTTTCCCCTGCTCAACCTTTTCAGCAAAAACATATTTATTATTGACTTTAATTCCTCCCCCAGTATCAGGCCATTCTTCAATCATTCCTGACTTCTGCGAGCACGCAAACTCCTGATTTCCAAAACTCCCTTCAGCGTAGCATCTTGTGTAAATCCGCGTATCTATGCTTATTGAAACATTTGTTGACTTTCCTGAAGCAATTCCTGTCTCCATCGGCTCAAATAAAATGCTGAATTGTTTTGCGCAGACGGTTCCGGCAGTATTCTGTCCGCCCTTAACAAGGTTAATAGTCCCGTATATTGCCGTGAATAATATAAACGCTCCTGCAAGAATCGAAAAGATAACTGCAAAACTCATCTCAAGCCCCTTTTTTTCTTTAATCATTCCAAATTAGGCAAGGATATTTCTAAATTTAATTCCTGAATTTATTTTTGCTGCCATTTTATTTCTAAATCTGGGTCAATACCCCGCAGCTTGCTGTGTCAAGAACCTTGCGCTATGATTGGGTTCTTGAGCATGCTCAGAAAAGCGTAACTTTTCTGACACGGCAGATTTTGAAACCAAAAAATCCACTGGATTTTGGGTCCCGAAAATGCTTCTGGCATTTTCTTGGAGACTGAAAATACCGGTCGCTGATAGCGAAATTTTAAGTATTTTCTTTATTCCTTGCGTAACTAATATCTCGGGCTAAGCCCGAGAAGTGTCATTTCTTTAATCATCTTACTTATAATAAATTTTAACAAGCCCGCCATGCTCGCTTTTAATCCAAAATTCATCTCCATTATCCACGCATAAAGGATTTTCAGTTTTGGTTGTCTCGGTTATATTCACGTGTTTCAGGTTCATATATCTGAATCCATCGCACGCATTTCGCGTCGGGTAAAGATATACATTTCCATTTCCTGCTCCTTTCAACTCGTCAAATAATGCAGAATTTTTCCCGTCTCCATCCCCCCCATAATTCAAAAAACAGACTTTTTCTATCTTGCTCGGGAGACTTATTTTCAACGGCATGTCAGAACCGGCCGAATTCCAAACCTCGTCAATTGCTCTTTGCAAATCTTCCTTCAGCATTCCCTCCTGGCTCTGGTCGTAAAACGTGCAGTCCTTGCACCACGGGCACCAAAAAATCTTCACAGCAATGAATGCTGCTATAATAAAGAATATAATCAGGAATATAGAAAATATCACTGAAAACGGCATGCCGAATAATTGCGAACGTTTGCACGAGCCTAAAATGTTTTCGGATTTACGAGTGCAAATGTGAGTTCCTCTTTTTTCTTTAATCATCTCTTGTTAAGTGGAAAGTATTATTTAAATGTTTCATATCAGGATTTATTTCAAAGGCTTATTGCTGAATAAAACCTGCTAAACTCTAAGCTATACTAAAACAAATTATCTTCATTTAGATAATGTTGATGTTATCAAAAACTAACAATTATGGCAGAAGTTTAGGGGATTGTCAGAGAATTTCATTATTTTCCATTGGCAATTATTTCTCATCCCATTATATTCACGCCTTCTTAGAATTATACGGTCTCGCAATAATTGAGCAGTCAAGAGGATTCGGCTGATTTCCTGACGAATCAACGCACTTTATATACATATTCGTGTCAGCTTTCCATTCAGTATAATGCGCAGTTGCATTTTGATAAAGCATCTGCTTCCCCTCGCCAATCTCAAAATTGCACTTCTGATTGACAGCAGTTGAATAATAACAAGTCGACTTTTCATTAGTTTCAACTTTAAGATTGCTCCCCTCGTTGTAAATTCTCACAATCTGGGGGGCATTTCTGTCAACTTCTATTGTGAACCTTGTTGAATTATAGTCAGCATTTCCTCCTAAGTCGATGCACTTGAAGTAATAAACATAAGTTCCGGGAGCCAACTGCTGGCTCTGCTTATGCTTGTTAGTCCCAGTCTCAAACATTTTTATAAAGTCAGATTCTAAGTTTGAATTTGAATAATAGCATAACGCATCTCCCTTGTTATATCCATTTTCAGTTTCTAACTCCAGATTAACAGAAATAACCTCCGCAAATCCCTGCACAGTCCCATTAGGCTTTATTGAATTTGCCTTGATATTCAACGGCTGGCTTCCTTTTATCACAAATGAATAACTCTCTGAATTTTTATTTCTGTCATTTGCTTTGTCAGTTCCCTCAAGATACGGCTGGTCCTTGCACCTGAAATAAAACTGATTATCTTTCCGATTTTCAAGCCCATTCAGTGTCGTAGTGCATTTATACAGCATGTTCGTGTTTATCTCCCAGACATTCTCGCTGCAGCTCATTTCATTTTCCATTAAATCATATCCAGTATCTATCTTGTTCCATTTGCACGTTGATGGCTCGTTCACATAAACTTCAAGGAAAGTATCATTTGTATTGAACGCGACCGGCATTCCTGAAGGAATGCTCGTTCCCTCTATTTTCGGCGGAGTCGTGTCAGGTCCCTTCTCAACGCAGAACTTGATTGCAAACTCGTCTTCATTGATATTCCCATTGGCATCTGTGCATCTCACAAACATTGTATACGCTCCATCATTGCTTATTTCAGGGGAAATATTTTGCGCAGCAAGAGCAGCAGGCCCGGGCAGTCTTAAAGTCTGCGTGTGATTATATGCATACAAATTGCTCTCTCCGAAGTAATATCCCATTTCGTCATATGCTTTTTTCACATCTCTCACATTTATTGTTGAGTTGTAGTCTATCTTGCACTGAGTCGGCTCGTTAGTGTTAATCCCAAATGATAACGGAGTGAATGCTTTCACGCATCCATCGGAAGCAGAATCTCTCACAACTCTCATTCCTGTTCCAGGCGGTCTTGTTTTCACATCCTTATAAGAATGTCCTTTAAGCAGCGCGTCTGTCCAAGGAGAAATTGTAGAAGTGCTTACATCATTTGGATTTACCCAAGCGCATTTTTCATCTCCTGTTCCTGCATTAAGCAGCTGGCATGCCTGTCCTAAACTCTTGCATCTGTATTCGGAGCATGGGCGGAATTTATCCTGATTGCATGCCTCGCAGAATTCTCCTCTCGTAGGCGGTTCATATGGCTTGCACTCAAAACTAATAGTGTCAGTGCTTGTCTTTTTATACATCATTACAAACACGACTGCAGCAACTCCCAATCCGATAAAAAATGGAGCTGCGCCCTGCCCTAAGAAGGCTAATTCTGAGCCTTTAAAATTGTAAGTTGACAAAAACTGCCACGTAAACGCTCCCAGTCCCATAGCTGCCCCTAAAGCCATCTGATTATTTTTATTAAATCCTAAAAGTCCCCCTCCAAAATATCCCAATGCAAATGCGACCGCGCCCCACTGGGCGCCGGTGATAAGCCCATCCATCAATCCCCCGCCCTCGGTAACTCCAAGCATTTTTGCCATCCATCCCGGCTGTTGCGTAGTGGCGCCTGCGCCCGTTGCTGCTGCAGGAGCGTCAAGAAGCCCATTTTTACCTGCATTAATCATCCCCTGCGAGTCTAATACCTGCTTTCCGTTATACCATCCTGTTTCATCAATCATCTGATTTATTAGCTGACCTTTTGGAACAACAACCTTGCCTGCGCTGTCAAGCAAGTCTCCTTTCAATGGAAATTTATTTAATACTTTCAGATTTCCAGCTCCTCCGCCGATTCCTGTTGGCAAGGAATTAGTGAGCACAGGAATAACAGCAGGCAAAATAGATGTAGCTGCTTGAACCGCAGAATATGAAGAAGTAACACCGCTTGCTGAACCAGCAGGTTTTGAAACCTGAGTAGTACCCGCAGGAAGAACCCCAGCCCCACTCGCCATCCCCGAAATTCCCAGCCAGGAAGCAAATCCAACAATAGGAACAATTATCCTGCTGACTGTTCCTGAAACAAATTTTCCAGATTTCAAAAATTCACCAACGCCCTTTTTCACCTCGCACTTCCCACCCGCGCAAGTTTTCTTGCTCGCAGAGCAATCTCCCAATGCAGAACAGACTTTCTGCCTGTCCGCAGTCCACGAACTCTCAAGGCATTCACAGTTAGTCACGCACTTCTTTTTCCCAATTAATTTTTTTTCATATCCAACTTCGCATACAGAATTTCCCTTTGCGCATATTCCCTGAGAATCTCCAGCTGTCCAGAAGTTCAATCCAGGCGGAACATCAGGCAGGCATACAGAATGCTTCTTTAATTTCTTGACTTCCTTTTCTTCTTTGCTTTCTGCAGCAGTTGCCTGCTGACTCGCATTTTCCGCGCCAAAATTATCCTGCCCGATAATATTTTCAATCCACTGGCAGTCTCTCTTATCTTCATTCAAGCAGTCATCTTTTTCTTTCTGACCAGTGCAGTCCTGCCACCTGTTAACTCTGCACGCTGCCTGCTGGAAATCTCCCTTATCAGTCGTAATCTTGTCCTGAATGCAGACTTCCTGCCTCGCATCAGCGCACGGCTCAACTAATTCTTCTCCGCCAACGCAGACATGCTTCCAGTATCTTGAGCCAGCCGGATCAGCCCCCGTTCCATGCCCGTCGTCATATATGCACCACGATTCCCCATGCCTGTAATTATTTCCATCCTGAGTTTTTTTGCAGTTTAAATCCCTGCATACAAAATTTCCATAAGTCGGCTTCTTAGTATCTTTGCTTTTGTCATAATTCCTGCAGTAACTTCCTCCGAAATAATCGCAATTTCCGCATGATGACGAGCCAGAACTACCAAGAGAAGAACCCGCCCCGCACGAATCTTCCTTCGCAATTATTTTTCTCCAATAACTCGGTTCATTCGCCTTGCCCGAATCATAAATATTCGCGGCATTCCCGCATGAATCCTTGAAATAAACTTCATCCTTTCCTTCAACACACGCAGTTTCCTTAGTCATAGCGCAATTAGTTCCAAGCTCTTCAGCAGTGCAGAGAAAATCTTTATGGAATGTTACATTTCCAGCTGCAGTTGTAGAATTTCCGGTTTTCTTTCCTTTCATCGCATTGCATTCGCTCTTAGTAATTAATTTGCACGTTTTAGTGAAATCTTCCTCATAGACGCACGCTCCCCTGTCCTGCGACTGCGCAATTCCAATGCATGCTTCTTCAGACCGAATATTGCTCCTGAAATCCGTTTTCAATCCATAGAAGGCAGATAGTTTTTTGCACCTCACTAATGTCACAAATGCCGCCTGATTATCAAGAACACAGCATCCGAGATTGCACTGCGGAATTTCGCACGAAGCAGAATCAGCCCACGTTCCTTTATTTTGCTGGCATACAAGCTGAGGAGTATTCTCAGAGCATATTCCCTCATTTGAATCATAACAGCATCCCTGCTTGCAGAAGGAAGTTCCGTCGCACGAAGTCGGCGTTAATCTTAATCCGTTTGATGTGTCGCAATTTGAAGCAAAAGAATTCTGGCACCACGCCCCGTAAGTGGTTTTCTCGCAGCATACATTTGTCTGCGCAGGAGTCACAGCCGAGATTTCAGCTTCAACAGGCTCAGCAAGCAGAAATGAAAACGCAAAAACAGCGCCAATTAAAAGGAATATTTCAAAATAGCTTGCCGCCTTTTTCATTCCCTCTTTTTTTCTTTGTCTTCTCATTTTTGGTTCTTATCTTATCTTTAAAATCTTATTTAATATCCAAATAAGAGTGAAGGTATAAAGTAAAACACCTAATAATCCGCCTGCAAAGTAAAGTATTCCTGATTTTAAAAAAGAATAAACATTCAATAAATTATTTAAAAAAAATTGGATTATAAAAATAGCAATTCCAAAGAGGGCTATCCAGTCATACCACTTCCTTTTTGGCTTATCTTGTGTTATTTTATCGTTTTTCATTTTCTCAGTCTGAATTTGCACTTTTCGCACTCAAGCACAATAACATTCCCGTCTTTAAGTTTAACCATCTTCACATCATTGCATTTCGGGCAGTATTCTGCTTTAAATTTCTTTTTGTTTTCCATTAAGTCCTCATCTGAAAATTTTAGACAGTCTCCAATTTAATAATGCCCAAACTAAATATATTAAAGAGAGTATGGCGCAGATTAAAAGAAATATTGAAGACGCATAAGGGTTGATTTTCCACTGATTAAAAACATCAAATACTGCTCCAAAAATTAATAATCCTGCAAATATTGAGAAAACTATCAAAGAGACGATTATATTCAAAAGTTTCCCAACCGATTTTTCATTTTCTATTCTTGATGATTTTTTCATTTTTCCCATTTTTTATATCCTCACATATTTTTCATCCAGCCCGTATCCAGCAGGCCAGCTTAAGCTTCTCGTTGCAAACACAAACTTCTCATTAGTATTTCTATCGCTTACAATATAAATCTTGCTCCCGTCGCCCTGCTTCAATTTTTCAACCCTTATATCCGGATAGTAAAGCATGAATGTTTCAGGATTGCTGTCCCCGTATCTCGCTTCATAATTTAATATGCTTTGTGATATCATTAATAAATCATACATCTTGCTGTTTTTCGCAATGATAAACTTGTTAAATGACTGGGTTGATTCTTTGGTTAAGGTTATAGGAGCATTCACAATAATTTTCACATTCTTAGGCAGAATTTCAACAGAAACATTCTTGCTATTCACAATCGCCTGATATCCCTTCTCCTGAAAGTCAGAAGCCATCTCATTCACGCATTTTTCAGCAATAGGCGCAAGATATTTTTCAATCTCTGTTTCAAAACTCTGCTTCAAGAAAGGCGTCTGCATCACGCACATCTTGTAATACTCATTTGTATAGCATAAATATCCAATCTCTTTTCCCTGATACATAATAAAATTCTCAGGATTCGCCCTCCCGCCCTTCCCGGCGCTGTCCTCTATAAATGTTCCAAGTCTTTCATTTACACAATCTTCAACATAACCCGCAGGAGTCGCAGGAGTAACATAAATCTTTATTCTTGGATAAAATATAATCAGAAGAACAGCAGCAATGACAATTGCAAGTATGATAAATATTGTCACTTGCCCTCTTTTTAGTTTCCCCATTTTATTTTATGTTTTTCAGTGTTTATATTTCTTTCTTTCTAACGCCTCGTTAAATTTTCTAATAGTCTATAAAAGGCATTGCCTTTATAGAGCATCCAGCCGGCTCACGCCCCCAGGCATCCCTGCATTTAATATAATATGTTTTGGAAATATCCCACGCAGTTGTATGCTCCTGTGAAAATCCCCCTGACATTTTTGTTCCATTTTCAAAGCTAAACTGACAGTTTGGATAAGCGAGAATGTTGTTGGTATATGCGCACTCTGAATTTTCATTTGTAACTATATACAAACTTCCTCCAGAGTCATATGCTCGGGTCACAACTGGAGGGGAATTATCAAAAACAAGATTAAATCTTGCTCTTTCTTCATCATAATTTCCGGCAATATCCTCGCATCTCACTAAAATGTTGTAATTTCCCCTCACCATGCCGTCTAATACCTGCCGATGCGTGCCCGCCAGAGTATATCTGAACAAAATCGCTCTGTTATTCCAAAAATACGAGCATGCAGATTTCCCATTCTCTGCCCCGCCCGAAGTTTGAACTTCAAGAGCAATGCTCATCGGCTCAGAGCCGAATGAAAATGTTCCATTCGGCGCTATTCTTGTTATACTCAGGGCATTCATTGTTTTTTTAAGAATAAGCTGATAACTTTGCGTATTCTTATTTCTCTCGCTTTCATTAATTCCTGCCAATTCCGGCTTGTCCTTGCACCGTATATAAATATTATTCTCGCTTGCTGTCAGATTTCCAATCATGGAGTTGCATATTCCTCCGAAATTATCTCCTTCAGCCAGCCCTCTTATACAGTTCATGCTATTCTCCATTAAGTCATAATCTTTATCTTGTTTGCTCCACCTGCAAGTTGAATACTCATTAATATACGCTGTGACATTCTCGTTTGTCTGATTATACTTAATAAATGAGCCAGTTGCAGGAGTAGTTGCAAGTATTAAAGGCGCAGTTCTGTCAGGCCCCTTTCTCAGGCATAAGTCAATAACATATTCAGCAGGATTATAATTTCCAAAAACATCCTGGCATCTCACATACATTCTTAGATTTCCTATTTTATCAAGCACGAACTGCGCAGTAAAATTAGAATCATTCAGATATTCAACAAGTGATTCAACACTTGGAATTGAAAATCCCTGGCTGTGATTAAAGACAAATAAATTGCTCTCACCGAAATAATTTTCCATTTCTTCGTAATTTTTCCTGCTGATTAAATCAACTTTGCACTGGCTCGGCTTGTCTGTTTTTATTCCGAACAATATCGGGGTAAACGACTGGATACAGTTTCCATTTGATTCTCTCACTAAAACTCCTTTCTCGCTTGCATTAATGTAACTCAGATTGCCGCTCATGCTCCATAATATTTCCTGCCAAGGTGTTATTTTCGGGGCAGTATTATTATTTGCAATAGAAACGCACATCTCCTTTTCAGTTCCCTCGTTTATGAACATGCACGCTTTTCCTAAACTTTCGCATCTATATTTTGAGCACGGCTTGGAATCAGGATTAGCATTGCATTTTGAGCAGTCGTCCCCTCCAACAGGAGCCTGCCACGGCTGGCACGTATACGTAACTATTTTCGGCGGACACTTCATTCCTCCAAAGAAAAATGATGCGATTATCATTATTGCTCCGACTATTAAAAGGAATTGCGGTGTAATAAACGGAAGAAAAGTAGGTCCAAATATTCCTTTAAAAATTCCAGTAGTCATTGCAGTTGAAAATGCTGCCCCGAAGCCTCCTACAGCAGCTGGCGCAAATGCAGCAGATAAAGCCGCACCACCGAGCGCGCCCCCAATCATTCCCATTCCAGTTGACATCAAGAAACTCCCAGTTGGATTTAATCCAAGTTTATTTGCAAGCGCGCTTCCTAACATTCCTCCCAATATTCCCCCGACAACTCCTCCGATAAAGCCTGCTATTGCCGGAGCTATAGGAGGCACCGGACCGGTCGGATTTGCTACTGTTCCCCCCCAAGGGTCTATCGCAACACTTTCCATTCCAGGAATCACATTTCCAAGTTCATAGGCTCCAGTTCCTATTCCTGGTCCTACCCCTATTCCCCCGGTAGGCATAACTAAACTTTCCAACGGAATAGGCGCAGTTCCAAGCGAGTATCCTGCGCCTTCCAGAACTACCTCCATAGGAAGTGGAAGTCCCTGCATCATTTCTGCGATAGCACTCGCCTCAACTCCTCCCGCGCCAGTTCCACCTGCGCTAATCGCTCGTACATAATCTGGACTTTCTAATCCTCCCGTATCAACAACATCTCCAGTCAGCACAACATTCCCCGTCACACTCGAGCGGGAATCAGAACTGTCAGTTGTAAGCTGATTCCACAAAGAACTATAACTTACTCCTGATAATCCAACAACTTGCTCCCGCGCTTCAGAACTCGACAATCCCGCAGCGCTAAGCTGCGGATTCACATTTCCAACCTCTCCTTTTTGTCCTCCCCGCGAAATAGCAAGAGCAACAAGTTTTGCTATCCATCCTGGCGATAATCCGGGCGCACTTTTAACAAGAAAATTTTGAGTATACTTGCCCGCAATATTAACCTCTCCCCCGCAATCTCCCAAACTCCTACACACGTCATTCATTTGCTGTGTAAATCCTGCTTCCTTGCATCCCTTATTCTCAACCTCCACACACTTCCCCATCACTTTTTTGCGTTTTATCACACAAGTTTTAGTTGCCTGACTGCATATTTGCTGGGCTGATTGCTGATTCTCCACGCTGCTTCCAAATCCTTCCGGATATTTCGGAGTGCACAATTCAGTTCTGAATTTGTCTATCACAACGCTTTTTTGCGCGCAGTCAAGCTTATTAGTGCAATTCCCAAAATCAGTGCTGATGCACTCTCTCCAGTTATTAGCTCTGCAAACTGCATTTGAAAAATCAGGCGCAATTTCTGACTCAACGCAAATTTCGTTTCTCGCGTCAGCGCACGACTCCATTTTTGCCTCCCCGTCAATGCACGAATATTTCCAATGCCTCGAGCCGGGAATATCGTCTCCATCTCCAATTTTGCCGTCATACACGCACCAAGATTCCCCGTTCTGCCTGTCCTTAGTTTCAGTAATCTTTCCAAAATTATCAACAACATAAGGCGCGTCATTGCATCTCACATCAGAGCATATACTTTCCCCAAACCTTGCCTTTTCAGTTTCAGCATCCTTGTAATTTTTGCACTTGCTTCCCAAATCGTACTTGCAGTTTCCACATTCCTTGCTGTTTATGTTTCCGCTTAAATAATTGCACGAATTATAATTCTGAATAACATTTTCCCAATAGCTCTGATTATTTATCCTGCCCGAATCATAAATATTCGCGGCATTCCCGCACGAATCCTTAAAATAAACTTCATCCTTTCCTTCAACGCAAGTAGTTTCCTGAGTTTTCTTGCACGTAGTGTTCAGCGAAACAGCCGTGCATAATTTATTTGCAACAATATTTCTGCTAGTTAATGCCCTGCACTCAGAATTAGTCAGCATCTTGCACCCATTCCCCGCAAGCAGGCACGCTCCCCGATTGTCAGCCATAGAAAGCAAAACGCATGCAGCCTCGCTCGTGATTCCTGCGCGGAAATTTACAATCCTCCCTGGAAATCCTGACAATTTCTCACACATTCCTTTTGTAACAAATCTTGTCTCGCTTCCGAGAACACAGCATCCCAGCCTGCACTCAGGAACCTGATTAACATTACAATCAGCGCTTTCTGTCCAATTTCCCCCCTCGCTCATGCACTTTCCTTTTGAAGACTGTGCAGAGCATATTCCATTATCCGAATCATAACAGCATCCTACCTCGCATCCAGCTGTCTGCGCGCACAAGCTTGGCGCGCATCCTTTTGAGCACTTGCTGTCGCACGTATCACTTGGATACTCATTGCAAGGTGAGCCGCTATTATCAGTTTCGCAGCAGTTTAATGCAGTCGCAGCGCTTGCTTCCTTGCTTATATCACTGTCAGCCATCGCAATTATATACGCAAATGCAAAACTCGAAACTATCAGTATGAATATCTGCAGAAAGCTTATTCCAGCTTCCTTCCTAAGCATCTTACTTTTATTTATTCCCATTTCTTTCTTCATTTTCCCGCCTTTTCCAGGAACTGACTACGCTAAGTAAATTGCGCCGTCCTTCTTGACAAAAAGCACTTTGTCTTTTCCTCTTTTTTTTCTTTTTTTCATTTTAAAATTCCTCTTCCAACTTTCGTTGGAATTTTAAAAGCCAGAAAAATCTTATTTTTCTGGATTTCAGGAATACTTCTTATTCCTGAGCACTTAAATTCTCTCGAATTTAAGGTCTCGGATTTACCTCTTAAATCCGAGCATTTAAACTTCGCAAGTTTAAAGTCTTAATCTAAAACCCCTCGGGAAACGCGCAGCTTCTGATTGCAATATTCAATTCCTTCCCGCTCTCCCTGTCTTTAATTAAATAAATCTTAGATGCGCTCTCTCCGCTTCCTATCACTTTCTTGTCAATATTGAACTCTGGATAAAGAAGCATAAATCCGACATATTCAAAGTTGCAGTACTTGGCTTCTTGATTTGCAATCTCGCTTGCGGTAATCGCCAGATTATACAGGGGAGAATTAAAAACCGTGCCGAATTTTTGTATTTTTCTCAGCTCTCCCTGCTTTCCAAAGTTAATTTCTCTCTCAATATTCACTCTCGCAATTCCAGTCCCAAGTTCAGTTTCAATTTTCATCCCCCTCATTTCAAACTGGTAATTTTCCTTTTCCAGCTCATTTTTAAGCTCACTAAAGCAATCTTCAATTTTAGGCGAGATGTATTCTGTAATTCCATCCTGCAGATGCTTGATATACATCGGCTCCTGCATAGTGCATTTCTGATAAAACAGAGGAGTATAGCATAAATATGCAATTTTCACGTCATTATACATCCTGAAGTTAGTCGGAGTTACATATCCTCCCTGAGGCATCATTTTTTCGATTGCCTCGCTTGCAGCATCCTTCGCGCATTTCTCAATGTACGCCCCTGGCTCAGTTATGATTGGCTGAGATATTATTGGTGTTTTCTTCCCGAGTATTAAAAAATAGAAAATCACTCCCGCTACGATAATTACTCCGATTATGACGAACGCTGAAATCTGCGATTTCTTACTCCCCGGGTTTTTTTCCAAATTTTTTCCAAAAAAGTTGCTTGTCATTTCTTTTTGCTTTCCTCTTTAATCAACAGTTCTATAGCATCCTCAATAAAATGGGATTTATTGCGATATTTGCCCCTTTTCATTATCTCATCAATCATCTTTACTTTCTTGTCGTCTATTGTTGCGGATATTCTCTCTTTCATAGTATTTATGCTTTAAATATTACTTTATCATACAAAATATACTTTATGTTACTACATGTTCAAGAGTATATTTAGTAATATCTAGTAATACTCTATTTTTAAACCTTCCGCCAGGAAATTTTCTAAGAAATAATCATCCCTCCGCTCAGATTAGCGCTCGTTAATACTATTCAAAAACCGCTCGTGCTAATCCTCTGCTCAGACCGAAACTCGTAAATAAATTAAGTATTACTCTCGTTTCAGTCTTCGTTCTCAACTCTCGGAGCAAGGACAAAGACAAGCTCGGCATTCTCCGCCCTGAACTCCAGCTTTAAAGGATAGTCATCCGAGAAATTCACTCTTACCTTGTCCGAGATTTTGCTTCCCTTTGTGAATTTCTGAAGATACTCAAGCGAGTATCTTGACTTTCCGTCCCCCCCAAGAATGCTGACTTCATCGCCTGAAAATTCATTCTTGGCTGAATTCAGCCCTTTTGCCTCTATAATAAATTTCTTCTCCTTGGAAATCAGGGAGCACGCATCAGCCACAATTGCGCAGTCTTCAATCGCATCGGTAAAGTCAGAACTGTTCATCTCGACAGTGCAGGAAAACTCAAGGTTTGGAACTTGTTTTTCCTCTGCCTCTATCTCAATCAGCGCCAGTGAGAAACTTCTCGTTATCTTGTCATGAATCTCTATCTTTAGAACATTGTCGTCAGTTTTCATGATTAAACTCGAGCCGGCAGAGCATCTTCTTAAAACACTTCTTAAACTGTCAAGTGAAACGCCTATCGTTTCATTAACTGCTTCAAAAGCAGAAAATGCAGATGCAGGAATTTTAAATGAAACGAGAGCAACGTTTGCAGGGTCAATTGCAACAACACTCAGCCCCGCACTCAAATCAGCCTTTAATCTTACTTCCGTGACTAATTCAGAAATAATTCCAACAGCGTCCGCCAATATTTTAGGATTCTCAAGTTTAACCAGCATATAATGAAAACTCCCAGCCATTATTTAAAGATTGTTGTGCTGTGGGGATAATTAGCTTTTCGAATCTACCAATTACTGCAGTTAGTTATATCTTTTTTCTCACCGCATTCACACACAATTTTTACAGAAGTTCCGCAACTCGAGGGTTTCTATTCAAAAGAATACGCTGGTCTGAAAATAGGGTCAAGAGATCTCTTATGGATAACTGCATTGATTATGTTATCAAATCTGGCAGTTAGACAGATAGAGAACCGCAAAAAGCAAGTCACACAAATAACGCAGTTGTCTATATTTATGATATGAGCATCATGCACTGCCCTGAATTCCTGCAATGCTTCCAGATTCACTTCGGATTCATGTTTCATTACATTCTCCTTCAAACAATCTTCAATCATAAATTTGAATTAACAATCAAGTTTTTAATCATTTGTATGCTTAAACATGCTATCTTCCTGACATTAACTATATAAATTAGGCAAGCATTTAAAGTGAATGAGCCGGGAAAAGATAGACAAAGTAGCATTATTTTACTATTCAAGAAAGGACGTGCAGGAAGCAATTTTAAAATTCTGCCAGAACAGGGAGACAGTTCCGAGATACTTTGAAGGATTCGGCAAGCGCCCGGACGCGCTTACCTATCCAACTGATATAATCAGCCAGATAAGAAACGGGGCGACATCATTTCACTGCTCGGAAGAAATATGGAAAAATCCTCTTGATATCTCATTAGACATGCAAAGAGAAAAAGCAAACGAACTGCGGGAAGGATGGGATCTGATTATCGACATTGACTGCCACTATTTTGATTACGCAAAAAAAGCAGCGCTTGCCCTGATTCAGGCGCTGCACTCAACTGGCATAAAGAATTTGTCGGTAAAATTTTCAGGCAACAAGGGCTTTCATATTCTCGTTCCGTTTAAGGCATTTCCGGAAGAAATCAATAATATAAAAACAAAAGAGATGTTCCCTGAATGGGCAAGGATAATATGCGAGTATCTTAAACTTTTTGCCCGCCCGATTCTTGAGAAAGAGATACTTGAATCAGGCGAGGAGTACAAAAAATTAGGAACAGAGGGAATAAAATGCAATTCGTGCGGAAATCTTGCAGAAAAATATTTCAAGCTTTCATATTTCTGCGAGAGCTGCAGAATTGGCGAGACAACCAGGCAGAAAACAAAAGAAAAAGAAAGAAAATGCGGACAGTGCCGAAAACCAGTTATGCTTAAAGATGAACAGGAGTTTTACAAATGCTCGAAATGCAAATTAGATTCTTTGACTAATCAAGAAAACTTTTCTCCATCAATGGATGTCTTCGGAATTTTAGGGCTTGATTTAGTTTTAGTTTCTCCAAGACACTTATTCAGAACCCCCTATTCTTTGCATGAAAAAACAGCATTCGCAAGCATGGTTCTTAACGAGTCAGAGATTGCAGATTTCCAGCCATCGGACGCCGACCCGATTAAAGTCAAAATCAGGGACTTTTACCCCGACGCCGAGCCAAATGAAGCAAAAAACTTGTTCGTTCAGGCATTGGAATGGCACGGGGAGCGCTCGAGGACAATTGAGGGCGCAGAACAGAAATCTCCTGCTGGCGAGAGAAAATTTGAAGAAATAAACATAGACAAGTCTCACCTGCTTTATCCCCCGAGCATTGCAAAAATTCTTGAAGGATTAGTTGACGGAAGAAAGCGAGGACTATTCATTCTTATCAACTTTTTCCATTATCTTAACTTCACGCGGGAAGAGCTAGAACCAAAACTAGAAGAGTGGAACAAGAAAAATGACAAGTCCCTAAAAATAGGATACATAAAGAGCCAGCTTGATTGGGCATACCGAAACAAGAAAATGCTTCCTCCGAATTACGACAAGCCATATTACAAAGATATCGGCATCTCTCCCGATGATGAAGAACTAAGATTAAAGAATCCGATTTCTTATTTGCTGAAGAAGTCGCGATACAAAAGGAGAAAATAAAATACCGGCTTTGCGTACAAATTAACGTTTCTTTTTGAAGTAAGATAATCTTGCTCGGTTATGCAAGATTATTCTTGCAATTACTTGAACAAATTTAGAATGTGGTTTTGTTTTTCTTATTATTCCA
>Ga0082335_1005439_pt1 | contig 17612 bp, 15 predicted proteins | sample Subgrocontami58m_FD_72375 | JGI IMG/M metagenome (GOLD analysis project Ga0082335, IMG submission 72375) | Subsurface groundwater microbial communities from S. Glens Falls, New York, USA - GMW37 contaminated, 5.8 m (SPADES assembly) (version 2) ... | reverse complement strand
CCGCGCCAGCACGCGGCGCGCGCACGGCAGCACTTGGCGGAAGGCCTGCTCGGCGGTGTCGCGCGGGCCGATGTCCACGGCTTCCTGATCGACGATCGCACCAGCGTCGGCGCTCTTCACCATGCGATGGAGCGTCATGCCGATGCGCGGCTCGCCGTGCAGCACCGCCCAATTGATCGGCGCCCGCCCGCGGTATTTGGGCAGGAGCGAACCATGCAGGTTGAACGCTCCGAGCCGCGGCAGCGCCAGGATTTTGGAGCTGATCATGGCGCGGTAGTAGACCGACAGGATCAGGTCGGGCTGCAGCGCGGCGATCCGCTCGATCCACTCGGGTGTGTTCACCCTTGCCGGAGTGAAAACCGGAATGGATTTCTCGCGCGCGGCGACCGCCGGCGTCTTGAACCAGATTTTCTCGTGCGGGTTGTCCTCGTGCGTGATCAGGGCCACGACGTGGTCGCCGCGCTCGAGCAGCAATGACAGGCAGTCGTACCCCACTTCGCTGTAGCCAAAGAACAGGATGCGCGGCGGCATGCGGCGTCGCCTCAGCACTTCGTCTCCAGCACCTCGCGCACGTGGTAGCGCTGCCGGGCGCGGACGACCTGGTAGGTGCGGCCGACGTATTCTCCGATGAGCCCGATGCCGACCATCGTCACGCTGATCAGGAAAAACAGGATGCCAAACAGCGTGAACAGCCCTTCCGCTTCCGCGCCGAGGAAGACGCGGCGGTACGCGAGAATCAGCACCAGCAGGAAACTGCCGGCCGAGCAGAGCAGCGCGAACATCGTGAAGAATTGCAGCGGGGCCAGCGAGAAGCCGGTGATCAGATCGAAGTTCAGCCGAATCAGCTTGTAGAACGAGTAGTTCGAAGCGCCGGCGTGCCGCTCCTCGTGCTTGACGCCCACCTCGGCCGGATTGCCGGCGAAGCTGTACGCCAGCGCCGGGATGAACGTGTTGATCGCGCCGCTGCCGACAATTGCCTCGATCACCGGCCGCCGATACGCGCGCAGCATGCAGCCCTGGTCGGTCATTTCAATGTTGGTCGTGTGCTCGCGGACATAGTTGATGAGCCGCGACGCGGAGGTGCGGAAAAAGGAATCCTGGCGGTCGAGCCGGTAGCCGCCGACGTAGTCGTGCCCGGCATCGATCTTCGCCAGCAGCTTCGGAATCTCCTCGGGCGGATTCTGCAGGTCGGCATCGAGCGTGACGATCACCTCGCCCCGCACGCGCTCGAACGCCGCCATGATCGCCATGTGCTGCCCGTAGTTCGCGTTGAAATCGATCACCCGCGTGACCTCCGGCCGCGCGGCGTGCTGGGCCCGCAACAACTCGAACGAACGGTCGGCACTGCCATCGTTGGTGAACACCACCTCGTAGCGCCGGCCGAGCGCATCGAGCACCGGGTAAAGCCGCGAGAAAAGCACCGGCAGGTTGAGCTCCTCGTTGTAAACGGGAATGACGACTGATAGCTGCACCTGCAGGGCGGGGTCTCCCGACCCCGCCGGTTTTACGGCGGTTTCGGCTGCGGCGGGGTCGGGCGACCCTGCCCTACATCTTGGATCCGCGGCGTTCATGCCTTGGCGTGGTCCTCGATGATTTTCGTCAACGCGTCAACGACTCGCGTCACATCCCCTCCGGTCATGGCCGGGAACAACGGCAGCGTGAGAATATTTCGGCCCACGCGCTCCGCGATGGGAAAATCGCCTTCCTTCCAGCCGAGCCGCCGGTAGACCGCGAAGAGATGAATCGCGGGATAATGCACGCCGGTGCCGATGCCGGCGGCGTGCAGCTTCGCCATGATTTCCGCGCGACGGAGGGACCGCCGTTCCTCCGGCAACACCACCTGGAACATGTGCCAGTTCGTCTGCGTGAAATCGCGCGGCGGCAGCTGCAGGCCGAGGGAGCGCACGGACGGCGCGTCGAGGAGCTCGAAATATTTCTGCGCGAGTGCGCGGCGCCGTGCGTTGAACGCCGCGAGCTGCGGCAACTGGCCCAGGCCCACCCGCGCCGCCACGTCAGTCAGGTTGAATTTTCCGCCGACGATCTCGACTTCCATGCCGTCGAAGCCGGAGCGGACGACGCCTTGCAATCGATACTGCTCGGCGAGCCGGGCCTCCGTCTCGTCGTTCACGACCAGCGCGCCACCCTCGATCGTCGTGATGTTCTTGTTGGGATGGAAACTGAACGAAACGAAGTCGCCGAACGAGCCAATCGGCCGCCCGCGCCAATGGCTGCCGAACGATTGCGCCGCGTCCTCGACCACCCGCAGTTTGTGCCGCTGCGCGATGGCGTGGAGCCGATCGCGATCGACCGGCAGCCCCGCCAGATCGACGGGGAGAATCGCGCGAGTGGCCGGCGTGATGGCGCGCTCGACGCGATCGAGATCGATGTTTCGCGTCACCGGGTCGATCTCCACGAACACCGGCCGTGCGCCGACTGCGAGAATGACATTGCTGGTGGCGACCCAGGACAGCGGCGTGGTGATCACCTCGTGGCCCGGACCGACGCCGGCGATCCGCAGCGCGATCTCCATGGTGCAGGTGCCGGAGTTGAACACCCGCACCGGACGGCCGCCGCAGTGAGCCGACAGCTTGGCCTCGAGTTCCTTCACCTTCGGACCCGAAGTGATCCAGCCCGAACGCAGCACCTCGGCGACGCCGGCGATGGTCTCGTCGTCGATCGTTGGACGCGTGAGCGGGAGAAAAGGCGTGGCAGGCTGGCCGCTCGAGGCGGACGCGGACGAGACGTTCACGGTTGGTTGCTGAACAAGTAGTGACCTCGGGTCTCGCCGAGCAAATGATAACGGAAACCCGGGTCCGTAAAAAGAGCCCGCACATCCTTTTTCCGGGCGACGACCCAGATCCGGCGCGGCTGGCTCCATTGCGCGCGAAATTCCGCCTCACTGATGAACCGCCCGCTCGCGCGGGCGGCGGGGTCAATCGACAGCTCGAGCTCGCTCGCGTAGGCGACCGTGCCGACGACTTGTTGCGCGTAAAAGGTGAAGTCGTGAAAAAACTCGTAGTAATGAAATACGCGATCGTCCGGCTGCGCGTGGTTGCGGACATAGGACGCGAGTTCCTTGGTTCCCGGTCGCGCGATGTTTTCCTGCGCGTCGGCCAGCACGAGATAAAGCGAGCCGACGGACGCCGCCACGGCGATCAGCATCGAACGCAACCGGTCGCCCGCGCAGAACCAGGGCACGACAGCTCCGCCACAGAGCAAAGCCATCGCGGCCACGAGCCCGCTGGGGCGCAAGGCCTGCAATTGCGCGCGATCGCCGATGATGTCGGGCCGGAGCAGTGAGATCGCAATCGCCGCCCCGAGTGCGGCGGCCATGACGCCAAAGATGCGCGCAGCCAAGCGCAAGGGCGCCGCCGCCCCCTCCTCCCACACCCTGCCGAGCCAGCGGCCGATGAGCAGCGCCAGCGGCGGGAATACCGGCAGGATGTAGGGGATCAGCTTGGATTGGGATTTGCTGAAAAACAGAAATACGAAAGCCGCCCACGTCACGAGGAACCAGGCATCGGCATTTTGACTGCGTTTGCTCCAGCCGCCAGCCAGCGCGCTGCGCAGCGCGCCCCAAAGGCAGCCTGTCCACGGAAACAAGCCCAGGAGGACGACGGGGACGAAGAACCACCACGGCGCAGTGCGGCCGTGTTCGGTCGTCGTAAATCGCTCCCAATGTTCGCGCACAAAATAAAAGTGCGCCCAGCCGGGGTTACGCTGGGCGGCGAGCACGTGCCACGGCACGGCGATGGCGAGAAACAGCAGCAGGCCGGTCGGCAGATAAAACGGCCGCAGCCGGCGCCATTGGTTGAAAACGAGCAGCCACGAGAACATCACCGCACCCGGCACGAGGAATCCGATCAGGCCCTTCGCGAGCGTCGCCAGGGCGGCGCTGGCGTAGAGCCCGTAGAAAAACCATCGCCGGCGGATCCCGGCCGGTTCGCGCACCCCGAGGAGGAAGCAGAACAGCGCGGCGCACATCAGCACCGACACCACCATGTCGATGAGCAGGATCCGGCCGAGCGCGAAATAAAGCAGCGACGATCCAAGCACGAGGGCCGCCGCCAGCCCGGCGACCCGGCCGTAAAGCCAGCGTCCCACCCCGTAGACGACCAGCACGCCAGCGAGGGCGAAAAAGGCCGCCGGCGCGCGCATCGCGATCTCTTGCGGACCGAAGAGTCGCAGCATCCCCGCCACCATCCAGTAGAGCAGCGGCGGTTTTTCGAAGTAGAGCACGCCGTCCAGCCGGGGAGTCACATAGTCGCCGCTGGCCACCATTTCGCGCGGAATTTCCGCGTACCGACCCTCGTCGGGATTCACCAGCGCGGCATCGCCGAGCCCAATGAAAAAAATCACCCCAAACGAGAGCGCCAGCAGCACTCCATCATGCCAGGCACCACCGGGATCGGTCGCGCGCATCCGTGTAGGTTCGGCGATGGCGGTCGAGGCTGGCGTTGGCGGGAAATCCATCCAGGCGCGAATTTCGGCGGAGTTGCCCGCCCATGGCAATGCCGGGCGCAAAGTTGTCCAAGCGCCGGCAGGACACCGGTCCCGCCGCCGCCGAGGCACCGACGGGCATGGCCGCGCGCCAACGCGCGATCCTGGCGCCGCTCAAATAGGCGTCCCCTCACTCGTTGGCCGTGGTCGCCACCACCTTCATGGCGGCCGACTTGGCGTGGCGGGCCTGCTCCTCCGCGCTGATTTCGCGATACAATCCGTTTTTATAGAGAAAGCAGGCGGTCTGATAATATGAGATGGTTTCCTCGGTGAACGTGGCGCGACGCGGCGTGAGCGCGAAGGTCGCGGCATTGTAGGTGAATTCCGCGGAATTCTTCACGGGCATCAACACGCTGAGCATGCCGGCTTCGTACAGTCCGAGCTTCTGGTAGTTGCCAATCAGCGCTCGGCGATCGCCGGACGCCCGGCGGACATCCCAGCCGTAGAACCGGCTCGCATAACTCCAGTTCAGCAGCCCGAGCAGCGTCGGGGCGTAATCGATCTGGCTCATCAAGTGCGGCACGTGGCCGGCCGGGACCTGCCCGCCGGGCGAGTAGATGATGAGCGGAATATGATAATTCTCCACCGGGAGGGCGGTCTTGCCGGCGACCGACGCGCAGTGGTCGGCGACGATCACGAAAATCGTGTTGCGAAACCATGGCTTCGACTCGGCCTCGCGGAGGAACTGGCCGATCGCGTAATCGGTGTATTTCACCGCGCCGGCGCGCCCCGAAACCTTCGGCGGCAAATCAATCCGGCCTTCCGGATACGTGAACGGCCGGTGATTTGACGTGGTCATCACGAAATGATGAAAACGCCGGCCGGCGGCGTACGCCGCGTCCGCCTCTCGCATCGTCCACCGATACAGATCCTCGTCGCATGCCCCCCAGGCGTTCGCGAACGTCACGTCGCTTTTCGCCACCGACGCCCGATCGATCACGCGATAGCCGTTGTGGCCGAAAAAATAATTCATGTTATCGAAGTAACCGAAGCCGCCGTAGATGAACGCGGTGTCGTAAGCGCGGCTGCGGAACAGCGAGCCGAGGGTGAAGAGGTTTTCATTGCGGGGCCGCTTGATCAACGAGCGTCCCGGCGTCGGCGGCAGGCCGAGCGTCAGCGCCTCCATGCCGCGATCCGTGCGCGTGCCGGTCGCGTAGAACTGATCGAAGACCAGGCTGCGGCGGGCAATGGCCTCCAGATTCGGCGTCAAGCCCGAGGCACGGTTGAAGATGCTGAGAAAATCCGCGCTCAGGCTTTCCACCGTGATCTGGATCACGTTGGGATGGAGTTCCGTTCCCTCGCCGCGAACAAACCGCAGCGTGTCGCGCGCGCCGGCCGACAATGCTTCGCTGTGATCGCCGGCCAGCTCGACGTGCAGCCGCCGAAAAGCGTCGTCGACGGGCAGCGTCGGATAGAACTGGTCGTAATCCAGCTCGTTGTTCCGAAACGCCGCGAAGAGCGACCACGGGCCGTCCTTGGCCAGCTCGCGGTTGTAGTTGTTCGCGAAGGACGGAATGAAACTCGCGTCGAGTGCGACCGCGATCACGATGGCCGCGCCGAGCCAGGCGCCACCGGCCGCCGCCCGCCGCCGGAACGTTTCCGGGGGGGCGCCATGCCACCCTTGCAGCCAGCCGGCCCGCCACACGCCGAACGTGGCGAGCGCCGTCGCCAGGAAGAGCGCCGCGAACAGCAACGGCATCGGGTAGCTTTCCCGGATGTTGTTGATCACCTCCTTCGTGTAGACGAGGTAGTCGACGGCGATGAAGTTGAACCGCACCGAGAATTCGTCCCAGAAAACCCATTCGGCAACCGCGGTGAAAAACAGCAGGTACAACGCCGCGAAACAGCCCGCGATGCTCAGCCATCGCGTCCATGATCGCTGGAAGAACGACGCCGGAAAAAACGTCAGGAACAACGCGAGCGGCGCCGCAAAGAGCACGGCGGCACCGAGATCATACCCGGCGCCCAGCAGGAATGCCGCGACCAGGGACAGATCGAATGTGACGGCCGCGCCCGACTTGATGAGCAGCAGCCCGCGGGTCAGCAACGCGACGGCCAGGAAAAGGGCGACGAACAAGACCACGGCGCCATGTCGTCGGGCGAGGAGACGTCGGAACCAATCAGTGGGAATTTGACGCACGGCTGAGCTGAGAGGGTTGGGGGTGAGACGCCGCGACCCCGTTCGCGTTCATGGCAACGATGGGGAGTGAGCGGCAAAAGCGCCGGACCGGCCACTTTTTTCGTGCACGGCCGATGGATTGGCGGCCAAATGACGCGGCATGCCGGCGGCAAAGAAGTTCACGTTCATCTGCGGCTCCGACGACTTTCTCGTCGGCCGCGTTGGCAAGGAGCGGTTTGCGGCGCTCGCGGCCGGGGTGACCGACGAGTTCTCGCAGGAGGTGATCAGCGGATTTGCGGCGAACGTAGGCGAAGTGGAAAGCGCCGTGAACCGGTTTCGCGATGCCGTGCAGACCGTGTCGATGTTTGGCGGTCGCCGCGTCGTCTGGTTGAAGGATGTGAATTTCCTGGCGGATACGGTGACCGGCCGGGCCGAAAGCACGCTCGGGCTGGTGGAGGATCTCCAGACCATCCTCGAGCACGTCAATCCCGACGAAACCGCCGTCCTGATCACCGCCGCACCCGTCGATCGCCGGCGATCCTTTCCGAAATGGTGCGAAAAGAACGCGGATTTCGCGCTGATCGGCGGCGAGGCGGACAACGCCGGTGAGGCGCTGGCGGGCGTCGCGCGCGCGGAGGCGAAGTCGCTCGGGTCGAATTTCGCGCCAGGCGCCGTCGAACTGCTGCTCGCGAAGGTGGGCGCCAACACGCGGCTCATCGTCGAGGAAACCCGCAAGCTCGCCACCTATGCGGGCGCCGGCGCCGCGATCGAAGAAGCGCACGTCGCCGAGCTGACGCCCAACGTGGCGGAGGGGGATTTTTTCGAGGCGGCAGAGGCATTTTTCAGCGGCGATTTGAAATGGACCCTCACGGCCTTGCACCGTCATTTTTTCGCGGGCGGCGACGCGCGGCCGGTGATCAGCGCGCTGCAGAATCGGAATCGCATCCTGCTGCAAGTGCGCGCCCTCGTCGATGCGGGCGACGCCCGCGTGAGCCCACGGGGACTGGATGGCCTGCCACACGCCGCGAGCAGCTATGGAGCGCGCTTCACCGGCGCGACCGAGAAGAGCTCGTTCAACCTCTTCACCCAAAACCCGTGGTACGTCGGCAAACTGGCGGGCAGCGCGAAACTGCCGTCGCTGCGCCGGCTGATCGACAACCAACAGGAGTTCATCGCGGCATTCGAGGAGATCATCCAGCGGCCGAACGAGCAGGAGGAAGTGCTGCGCGAGATGGCCGTGCGGTGCCTGGCGGCGTGAGCGCGGCGCGGTTCCCGGTTTTGGATTTGAGGAGTCTCGACCTGGCTTGCTCGGTGCTGCCGTGCGCGGCCATCGAGAACCGGCCCCACCGCCCGCCGAAGCGGGTCACCATGTTTCAGCCATTGCTGAAACTCCATTCGTGGTTAAACCCTTCCCCAGCGGAATAACCCGCCGCCCCGCAACCTCCCACGCCCATGCTGATCCGTTCACCCAAAGAATGGGAACTGCCTGAATCCGCCGCGACCCCGGAAAGCGTTTACCACCACCGCCGCACCTTCCTGAAAACGCTGGGGTTCGGCCTCGCCGGCGCAGCGCTGACACCCCGCAGCCTGTTCGCCACGACCGCCGGGTTTCCGACCAGGGTGAATCCCAATTACCGCGATCTGGCGCTGAAACCGACCGCCTACGAGCACATCACGAGCTACAATAATTTCTACGAATTCGGCACCGACAAGGCGGACCCAAAGCCGAATGCCAACCAGGGCTGGAAGACCGAGCCCTGGACGGTGGAAATCGGCGGGCTCGTCCGGAATCCCACGAAGATCGACGCCAACGAACTCGTTCCGAAAATGGGCGGCGCCGAGCAGCGCGTGTATCGCTTCCGTTGCGTCGAGGCGTGGTCGATGGTGATACCGTGGGACGGTTTTCCGCTCGCGAAACTGATCCAGTTCGCCGACCCGAAGCCGGAGGCGAAGTTTGTCACGTTCACGACGTTCAACGATCCGAAGAACGTGCCCGGCCAGCGCCGGCCGATTCTCGAGTGGCCGTACTTCGAGGGACTGCGCCTCGACGAGGCGATGAACGATCTTTCGTTCATCGCCACCGGGATCTACGGACGTCCGATTCCCAATCAGAACGGTGCACCGCTGCGACTGGTCGTGCCGTGGAAGTACGGGTTCAAGGGCTGCAAATCGATCGTGAAGATCGAGTTGGTGGCGAAGCAGCCGCGGAACACCTGGCAGGTGATGGCGCCCGACGAATATGGTTTCTATGCCAACGTGAACCCGCAGGTCGACCATCCGCGCTGGTCGCAGGCCAGCGAGCGCGTGATCGGTGAAGGCGGTGCGCTCGGCCGCCGGCAGCGCACGCTCATGTTCAACGGCTACGAGAAACAGGTCGCCGCGCTCTACCAGGGGATGAACCTCGCGCGGAATTATTGAGCTGTGACTTTCCGCGTGGCCGCGAGCGTGAGCGAGTGGGTGAAAATATTCCCCAAAACCCCTCTTTCTGTCATTCTGAGCGCTAGCGAAGAATCCAACGGGATGCCCGCATGCGACCGCGCCACTGGATTCTTCGCTTCGCTCAGAATGACATGCTGCGTTGTCGGTGTTTTCACACGGTCGAGTGCGCGAGTGGGCCTGGCGAATTCTACTCGCTGACGCTCGCCGTTACATCGTTGCCCGTCGTGGCTCTACTCGAAAACCTCCTCCGCCGAAAACCCGTCATCTGGACGCTGATCCTCCTGCCCGGGCTCTGGCCGGTCTGGCCGTTGTTCGTCACCAAAGATTCGAGCGCGCTGACCGATCCGCTGAAGTTGATCCTGCACCACCTCGGCTTCGTCGCGTGTCTGCTGCTGGCGACCGTGCTCACGTTCACGCCACTGCGCGTGCTGTGGCCAAAATCGGGCATCGTCCAGGCGCTCAATCGCCATCGCCGGCTCGTCGGCGTCAGCGCGTTCGCGTACGCGGCGATCCACTACAGCGTCCACCTCCTGTACGAGGGCGGCGTCGAGTTCCTGCCCATCACGCTCAAGGCGGATCTTTCGAAGCCCTTTCTCGTCACGGGCATGAGCGCGCTGACGATTCTCCTCGGGCTGAGCATCACGAGCCTCCACGCCGCCGTCCGCTGGCTCGGCGGAAAAAGATGGAAGCAACTCCACCGGCTGGCCTACGTCGCCGCCGCGCTCGTGGCGTACCATCAGGCCGCGGCACGGAAGGTGTTTCCGATGCAGGTGATCTATATCTTCGGGCCGCTGGTCGTCCTGGAGATCCTGCGCATCTACAACCCGCGCGGCCCGAACGCTCAACGCTCAACGCTTAACTCCCAACGCCCAAGTTCCCTCACTTGAGCGTTCAGCGTTCAGCGTTCGGCGCGCAGCGCCGTCACAGCCCCATCTCCGCGCGCACGTACTTCACGGGCGGGCTGCCGAACGAGAGCACGGTGTCGTGGTATTTCTTCAGGTTGAAGCCCGCCCCCTCGCGCTTTTCCGCCGCGGCGCGCAAATCATCGTGCTCGGCCGCGCCGACGAAGTAAGTCGAGAGCTGCGTCGAAGTCTGCACGACCCGGCGCCACTTGCCGGCCGCCTCGCCCTCTTCCTGGAAGCCCGGCCCGGTCATGAGCGCCATCGCCTCCTTTTCGCCCATGCCGTGCATGTGCACGCCCTGGTCGATGATTGCATTGATGATGGCCCGCAGCCGCATCTTGAGCTGCTGCAGCTTGACCTCCGGCCCGCCAAAACCCGCGTCGGCCATGACGCGCTCGGTGTAAACCGCCCAGCCCTCCACGAACGTCCCGCTCGCGAAAATCGCCCGGATGAGCGTCGGCGCCAGGAACCGGTTCGAATGCGCCAGCTGCAAGTAATGGCCGGGCATCGCCTCGTGCACGGTGAGATCGTGCAGCATGTAATCGTTGTATTCGCGGAAAAACGACGTGCGCCGCGCCTCCGTCCAATCCTGCGGCGTGGGCGAGACCGCGAAGAACGTCTGCTCGTTCGGCTCGAGCGCGCCCGGCGGCTGGCAGTACGCGATCGCCACGCCGCGTTGAAACTCCGGCAGCACGATCACCTTGATCGGCGCATCCGGCAGCGCCACGAGGTTGTTCTGCCGCACGAAGTCGGTCGCCAGCGTGACGAGCTCCTTGCAGCGATCGACCACGGTAGCGTCGTTCGCGCGCTGCTCCGCGAGTCGGTCGAAGACCGCCTTGATCAGCGCCGGCCGCTCGGGCAGCGGCGCACCCGCCCGATCCGGAAAATACTTCCGATACAGCGGCAACGCGGTCGCGTAGACCGCCTCGGTCGTCCGCGCCAAGTCCCGCTGGGCGCGCTCTTGGATCTCCTCCGGTGACATGTCCGAATCCAAGGCGAAGCGCAGCTTCTTCCGGAATCGCTCCGCCCCGAGCCGAAACTCGCCGTGGGCGGCCGGCCGGACGCTCTGCTCGAGCCAGCGCTGGTAGTCCTCGAGCGCGGCGATCGCCTTCGCCTGCACCGGCTCGAGGTCCTCGCGGAGCCGGGGCGCCTTTTCCAGCAGCGGGTCGAGTCCCGTGCGCACGAGGTTGATTCCGCCCACCGTCTGCTGGATGGCCGTCTCAATGTGCACGCGCGGCGGGTTGCGCAGCGTCGCCTTGATTTGCGCCAGGACGCGCGGCAGCGCCCCCAGCCGCGCGATCGCGCTGCGCAGCCTCTGCTCCGGCGGCGCAAAATCGCGCGACGTGAGCTGGTAGAGGCTGTTCGCCAGGCTCGCGTTGTAAGAGAGCGGATTCCACTCGCGCGGCTTTTCCTCCGTGAGCTCGAAGAGCATCGCCTCGAGCTGCACGCGCATGATTCGCGCATCGACGCGATTCGCACCGGTGAGCTGCGCCGACGGCACGCGATCGAGCGCCGCGAGGTGTTTCTGCCAGGTCGCGAGCCGCTCGCTCACGCCCTCGGCCGAGTAGTCGCGCAGCCGATCGTCATACCGGTGGTCACCCAGATCGGTCGCTTCCTCGGGATTGAGCCGAAGAAAATCCTCGATGAAGGCCTTCGCCACGGCCTCGAAGGCCGGATCGGCCGCGGAAGCGGCGAACGCGCGGGGTCCGCCAAAGAGAAGCGCAAACGCGCAGAGCAGCAATCGCATGGGCGCACGATGGGCAATCGCGCGAAATCCTCAAACGCGTTCGCACGCCCGAGGTGCCGGAGCAGCGCCGCGCCGGATCGCGGGGCCGTCAGCGCGTCACGCCCGCGAGGAACGCTTCGATCGCGAAAACCGCCAGCTGTCCGCCGGGGCCGTTGAGATGGTAGTCGAAGCCATGCGTCGCCCACGGCAACGAAACGAACACCTGCGGCACACCGCATTCCGCCAGGCGCGCCGCCAGCCGGACGCTGTGGCGATGCCAGACGAGCGGGTCGTTCTCGCCGTGCAGGAGCAGCGTCGGCGGCGACCGCCGGCTGACGAAGTTGAGCGCGCTCGCCGACTCATAGTTGGGCCGCGCCGAGTCCGGCGTGCCACCGAGGAACTGCCGCATCAGCGCCGGCGAATGGATCATATCGTTTTCCTGCGTGTGCAAATAGCCGAAGACGAGGTCGGACGGAGCGTACAACGCCACGAGCCCGCGAATCGCCGGGTCGTGCGCCGTGTAGGCTACGACCTCGGCAATCTGTCCGCCCGCCGAGCGACCGAGCAGCACGAGACGCGACGGATCGATTCGAAGTTCGTCCGCCCGGCCCTTCAGGAACGCGATCGCGGCGAGCGCATCGTCGCGCTGCGCCGGCCAGACGAACTGCGGTGCGAGCCGGTATGACACCGCCGCGACGGCGTATCCCGCCCGCGCCAACCGGTGGTTGAGTTCGGGCAGCTGCTTGCGATCGCCGGCATTCCATCCGCCACCGTGAATCACGATCACGCAGGGCGCAGCGCCAGCGCCGGCCCGGACCGCCGGATAGAAGTCAATCGGCAGATTCCGTCCGGGCACGCTCAACGAACGGACGGCCACGGGTTCGGGCGCGCTCGGGAAAAACAGCGCCGCGGCCGAGAACGGACGCTGGTTCGGCGTTGGCCCAAACTCCGCCGCCAGCTCGGCCGGCAGGCGCGATCCGATGGTGCGGGCCTGCCAGACCGGTTTCGCCAGCAGCGCCGCTGCCACCAGCGCCAAGCCAATCGTGATCGCCGGCGCCGCAATGCGCGGACCTCGACTGGCCCATGCCCCAAATGCAACCGCCAGCGCCACGATCACCAGCCAGTATCCATATTCCCCTGTCAGCACAGCCAGCTGCCACGGGGTCCAGGTGGGTGCGGGCCACACCGTGAGCGTGCCCAATGCGCACAGCGGCACTGCGGCCACGCCAACGATCCATCGGAGCAGGCGACGCATCATGAACAAACTGCCGTGCCGCCGCGCCGCCTGCGCCAGTTTGACCGGCAGCCGGCCCGGAGGCTCGCGTTTTCCAATTCAGTTCGCACTTGTTGCGGTCACTCTCGCCCCATGCGCCGCCTCGATCAACTGCTCGCTAACCTTGGCTATTGCAGCCGCCGGGAGGCTCGGCGGTTCGTCGACGAAGGCCGCGTGACGGTTCGGGGCGAAACCGCGGCCAATGTCGCGCAGAAAGTCGACGCGGCGGAGGTTCGGGTCGACGGCGAACCGCTCGATCATCCCGAGGGACTGCTCCTCCTGCTGCACAAGCCGGTCGGGCTCGTCTGCACGCACGACGAGCGCGAGGGTCCGAACGTATACTCGCTCCTCCCGCCGCGGTGGCGGCAACGGAATCCCGTCGTCGCCACGATTGGTCGCCTCGACAAGGAGACCAGCGGCCTGCTGCTCCTCACCGACCAATCGCCGCTTGTCCACCGGCTGACTTCGCCGAAACACAAGGTGCCGAAAACCTATCGCGCGACCGCCGACGCCGACTTGTCGCCCGATTTGGTGGCGGTCTTCGCGAGCGGCACGCTCTGCCTGGCGGGCGAAGACCAGCCGTGCGCACCGGCCGAACTGCGGCTGCTCACGCCGCGCGAGGCAGAGGTCACGTTGACCGAGGGGCGGTACCATCAGGTGCGGCGGATGTTTTCTGCGCACGGTGCGAACGTCGTGACGCTTCATCGCACGCGGTTCGGCGCACTGGAGCTCGGCGACTTGGCGCCCGGCCAATGGCGCGAGTTGCCGCTGGATTTCTTCGACCGCGGATAAACTCCCGATTTCCGCCTCCGCTCCCTTGGTCCTTGGTCTCTGCCCCCTCACGACGATTGGATTGCGACCGCACCCCGCGGTGTTCATCCGTAGTTTCCATGTATGACTTTCCACTTACCGGCGCGCAGAAATCGTACCTGCGCGGACTGGGCCAGAAACTCGAGCCAGCGTTGAAAGTCGGGCGCAATGGACTGACCGCCGAGTTTTTCGCGGAGCTGCAGAAACTATTGCGGACGCGAGAACTCGTGAAGCTCCGGTTTCTCGGCGCGGACCGCGACGAGCGCGCGACGCTCTGTGATCGAATCGCGGATGAAGGCCGGTGTGTTTGCGCCGGCTCGGTCGGCCACACGGCGCTGTTTTATCGGCAGCATCCCGAGCCGAAGCAGCGTCACATCGAGCTGCCCGGCGCTCCGGAGCAATAAAACGGCCGCCCCGCGAAGAGGGCGGCCGATTGCACTGGCGCGCTATACAGCACTCCAGACGCAACCCGGGCCTGGTCAGTTACACCCGACAGTCAGTGTCGACGATGAGCTGCACAGCCCAGGCCTTGCTTGCCCGATCGCTCGCGCCGCCCAGAATCGGCACATGGCCACCCTGCCAACCCGCGCCGAAATCGAAGCCATTGCGCCGTTGATCAACGCCACGGTCCCGCCCACGCCGCAGCATTCGTGGCCGCTGCTCGATGAACGGATCGGGTGCGAGGTGTGGGTGAAGCACGAAAACCACACCGCGATCGGCGCGTTCAAGATTCGCGGCGCCGTCGCGTACCTGGCGCGGCTCGTCGAAGCGCAGCCCGGCGTGCGCGGGGTAATCGCCGCGACGCGCGGCAACCACGGGCAGGCCGTCGCCTTCGCCGCCCACCGGCATCGGCTCACTGCGACCGTCGTCGTGCCCCACGGCAACAGCGCCGAAAAGAATCGCGCGATGCGCGCACTCGGGGCGGAGCTGATCGAGCAGGGCGACGACTTCCAAGCCGCGCTGGATCACGCCGGGCGGGTGGCCGAGCAGCGCGGACTGCATCGGATGCCCTCGTTCCATCGCGACCTCGTGCTCGGCAACGCGGTCTCGGCACTCGCGTTCCTGCAAAACGCGCCACTGCTCGACCGCGTTTACGTTCCCATCGGACTGGGCTCCGGCATCTGCGCGATGCTCGCCGCCCGCGAAGCGCTCGGCCTCGGTTCGCGGCTGAAAATCATCGGGGTCGCGGCGGATCGCGCGCCGGGCATCGCGTTGTCGTTCGCCGAGCGCCGGCTGGTGTCTCATCCCGCCACCACGAAGATTGCCGACGGCCTCGCCTGCTCGACGCCGAATCCCGAGGCCCTCGAACACATTCTGCACGGCGTCGAACGGATCGTTCGCGTAAGCGAGGAGGAGGTCGAGGCCGCCATGCGCGCTTACTTCTCGGATACGCACAACGTCGCCGAGGGCGCCGCCGCCGCCGGCCTGGCCGCCGTGCTGCGCGAGCGCGCCTCCCTGGCCCGCCAGCGCGTCGGCCTCGTTTTCACCGGCGGCAACGTGGACGCGGCGGTATTCGCGCGCGTGCTCAGCGGCCCGCCGAGTTGACGCACCCGCGCCGCGTGGCCGCGGACCGCGTATTCCCGGGCCAGCCGCTCCCGGGTTGACTCGCGGAGAGATCGGGTTCTCGTTTCCGCCGTTCGCCTCGCGAGAGGTTTCCCCAACCGCCAACCCGAAATCACGATGAACGAGATTGTCCATTCCGAGACCTCGCTCCCGCCGGTTGGCCCCGACGTGCGCTGCTGACGCGCGCGTAGAATCCGAATCACCGAGGCCGCCCGGCAGAGGCGGCTTTTTTGTGTTCCGCTGCCGCGCACGGTCGCGCCGGTTCGGACCCGTGCCCGCCGCCACACCTCGCCGGCACAGCCACCCGTGGCGAACTCCCTGCCTCCCTTTCCCCTTCTGCCTTCTCTGCTCCTGTCACTGCCATGACGCTTTCCTCCCTCGGCTGGGACGATGCCTTTGCGCATCAGTTTCAGCCCTACACCGCGGACGGACTCTTCCCCGGTCGCGTGGCGCTCGAACACAAACACGCGTATGAGCTGCTCGGGGCGTTTGGACCTGCCGCCGCCGAGTGCACCGGCAAACTTCTCCATGCCGCGGCGACTCGCGCTGCGTTGCCCGCGGTCGGCGATTGGGTGGCCGTGCGGCTGCGGCCCGGCGAAGCCCGCGCCGACATTCATGCAATCCTGCCCCGCCGCACGAAATTCTCCCGTCGAGCCGCCGGCGCCGATGCCGTCGAGCAGATCGTCGCCGCGAACATCGACACGGTGCTGCTCGTCACCGCGCTCGACCAAGACTTCAACCTCCGCCGGATCGAACGCTACCTCGCCGTGGCGTGGGAGAGCGGCGCGCGGCCGGTCGTGGTTTTGAACAAGGCCGATCTGCATCCGGAGCCCGCCGGCGCGCAGGCGGAGGTCGAAGCGATTGCGATCGGCACGCCCGTGGTGACGCTGAGTGCGACCCGCGACGACCCGTGCGAGTCGCTCGCCCCGTGGTTGCAGCCAGGTCGCACCCTCGCCTTCCTCGGGTCGTCCGGGGTCGGCAAGTCGACGTTGATCAACCAGCTGCTCGGTTCCGACCGACAACTCACCCGTTCGATTAGCAATGCCGTCGGCAAGGGGCGCCACACCACGACGCGTCGCGAACTTATGGTCGCGCCGTCCGGCGCGCTGATTCTCGACACGCCAGGCATGCGCGAACTACAATTGTGGAACATAAACGCCGGAACGTTGGACACGACTTTTGCAGACATCGCCGCGCTTGCGGCCCAATGCCGTTTCCGCGACTGCACGCACCGCGCCGAACCTGACTGCGCCATCCAAGCCGCGCTTGCGGACGGCACGCTGGATTTCGAGCGCTGGCAAAGTTTTCAAAAACTGCAGCGCGAACAAGCGTATGCGGCGCGCAAGGCCGATCCGCACCTCGCGCATGAAGCCAGGGCCGAATGGAAGAGACTGCACAAGGCCGCGCGCCAGCAAGCGCGGTTCAAAAACCGGTAAATCCCTGGCCTGGAGAAGGGACCGACGAGAACGAACCCTGGCGGCAGGGGTCCAATAGACCGTCATGAAAACTCCTCCCTCTTTCATGTGGACGGCTGCTGCGTTGCTGGCCTTGCCGTGCATCGCGCTGGCCAAACCCGGACAGGGCAAAGGTCGCGGCCAATCGCCGGATTTCGTGCCGCCCGGCCACGTCGACAAAGGCGTTCCGCCTGGGCTTCGCCGCGCGCCCGTGGAAGTGGTCGTGGTCAAGCCGCCGCCGCCGCTGCGCATGGAGGTCGTCCTGGCGCGGCCGTCAGCTCGCCATGTCTGGGTGCCAGGTTACTGGATATGGAGCGACGGCTATGTGTGGATGCCCGGCGTTTGGATGGCGCCGCCAGAGCCCGCGGCCGTATGGGTCGCGCCACGATTCGAAACCCGCAGTGGCGTCAGCGTGTATATCAGCGGCTATTGGAAATTGTGAGCGACCGCTGAACTCGCGCCGCCCGGCGGGCAGCACTCGTTGACGCGCGGCGCGCACCGGTAATGGTTGTGCGATGTTCACGATCATCGGCGCAGACGGCAAGGAGTACGGCCCGGCGACGACCGGGCAGGTCCGCGCGTGGATCGGCGGCGGCCGGGCGAATCTCCAAACCCAGGCGCGCGCGATTGGCTCCGAGGAATGGCGCACACTCGGTGACTTTCCGGAGTTTGGCGCGCCGGGCGTGGTGCCACCGCCGTTGCCCGGCGGGCCGAGCGTGGCCGGCGCGCTGGCCCAAATCGGCCCGCGCGCGGCGGATCGCGGTGCGCGCACGGGAGCAGCGCTCATCAACGCGGCATTCTATTTCATGGCCATGATGCCCGGCTC
>Ga0082335_1005437_pt1 | contig 17623 bp, 20 predicted proteins | sample Subgrocontami58m_FD_72375 | JGI IMG/M metagenome (GOLD analysis project Ga0082335, IMG submission 72375) | Subsurface groundwater microbial communities from S. Glens Falls, New York, USA - GMW37 contaminated, 5.8 m (SPADES assembly) (version 2) ... | reverse complement strand
GGTAACTACTCAGTCTTCGGGTGTTACACCAGTCCTCAAACCACGTTTGGAGTGCAAATACGTTAGGTCCAGGCACAAAATGGCTGACTTGGAAAGGGTAGGACTCATTTCGTCCCATCAAGACTGAGCAGTTACGCCTGGAGGGCCTGAGTTAGTCGAAGGACAGAGTGGAACCGGTCTACAATAGCCGCTGCTGCGGGCCTCTCGGCGCGACGCCCAGGTGCTCGCGGGCCTGGTCCGTGGCGCGGCGGCCTGACGACGTGCGCTGGATGAACCCGATCTTCAACAGGAACGGCTCCACCACGTCCACCAGCAGGCTCGACTCCTCGTTCAGGGTGGCCGCCAGCGCTTCGAGGCCCACCGGCCCGCCGTCGTACTGCTCCAGGATGGTCATGAGATACGCGCGGTCGACGCGGTCGAGGCCGCGCTGATCGACGCCCTCCCGACGCAGGGCTTCGGCGGCGACGTCGGTGGTGATGCGGCCTGTGCCTTTGACCTCCGCGTAGTCGCGCACACGTCGCAGCAGCCGGTTAGCGACCCGAGGGGTGCCGCGGGCGCGCCGGGCTATCTCCAGAGCGGCATCGTCCTCGATAGTGGCATCGAGGAGGCGGGCGGAACGGCGGACGACCTCAGCCAGCTCGGCGTCGGTGTAGAAGTCCAGGTGGGCCACGATGCCGAAGCGGTCTCGCAACGGCGCAGAGAGCATGCCGGCTCGGGTGGTGGCGCCGATGAGGGTGAAATGCTCCAGACGGTAGCGCAGGGAGCGAGCCTTGGGGCCCTGGCCGGTGACGATGTCCACGCTATAGTCCTCCATGCCGGAGTAGAGGTATTCCTCCACGGTGTGGGAGAGGCGGTGGATCTCGTCGATGAAGATGACGTCGCCGCGCTCCAGGTTGGAGAGCAGGCCAACGATGTCGCCGGGCTTCTCCAGCGCGGGGCCGGAGGTGTGGGTGATGCTGCTGCCCATCTCATTGGCGATGATGTGGGCCAGGGTGGTCTTGCCCAGACCGGGCGGGCCGTGAAAGAGGACGTGGTCCAGGGGTTCCTCCCGCCCTCTGGCGGCGGCGATGGCGACCCGCAGGTTCTCCTTCACATCAAACTGGCCAATGTACTCGTCCAGGGTGCGGGGGCGCAGGCTCCAGAGGAGGTCGCGCTCCGAGGCGGCCACTTCGGGTTCGGGGCCTTCCTCCGGCACGTCGCCGGTGATCAGCGTTTCACGGGACATCTAGGACTTTGGGCCTTCTTTGGGTTGCTCATCCTTGCGAGCAAGCTTCTCTGCAATAGCTTCACGGACGTCTTTAATCAAGTCTTTTAAGAGGCTGAATTCAGTGTGAATGTTCATGAGCGCACCTCTGCAGCAAGTTTTTCGATCAAGTCCGTCAGGACATACACCCGCAGTATCTTAGTGTTTTGCTCATTATGCTCGGTGCGAACAGTAATGTGGAGTTCCTTTTGATGACCGAAATGGTCGGCGTCTTCCGGATCGCGAAGCTCCACGCTGACTATACTTTCTGGACGCTTGGCAATATAGCGACGTTTCATTCGCTCAAAGTCTGCCTGCCGGATCTCCCAACAGCAAATATCGGGCTTGGTTCTAAAGTCATGGTTGTGCTCGAAGAAGTGGTCCAAGCTTGTTTCTATCTCCAACTCTGCAATGAAGTTGGGATACCGCCTATCCTGCGTTAACGGCCATTTAACAACGCAGTCTATGTGGGAGCCACTGTTATAGTCGAGTATCTGGAATGGAAGTAGCTCCTGTTGACAAAGCTGAGCAATGACAAGCACGACCTCCTGTTCGAACTCAGGATTACTTCTGAAATTCAGACCTAGCGCTTGCAAGTAAGAATTTGGAGCTGAATGTTTATTCTTAGCAGACTCAATCCTCTGCAGGAGCTGATTATATGCTTGCTCTTCCTCGTCACCATGCCGCTGGATCTTATAGTTGTCAATGATCTCCTGTACCTTATCTCTGAGCTTGTCCAGGATATTCTTGATCAGCTCGCTATCAAAGAAATCCTCCCGGTTGGCCTGAATGTAAGGCTGGAGGTAGTCTGCCTGAACGAATCCTCTTATCCGGTACGCAATGGTGTTAGGTGAGGTCAACTCGGTCGACATCAAGGCAAACAGATCTTTCTCTATTACGCGGCCATTTACGACTAAGAAGATGCCGCGCTTATGAGCCTCAATCGGCTGTCTGGAATTTACGTAGATTTTGCAGTTGGAGCGGTAATTTGTGTCAATGTCATCTAACAGGCTGTTGAAATAGCCCTTCCGTGTGCCAAGTGAGGTCGACTTTCGTGCCTGGCGGAACCCCAAAATAGGCCCGCATTCGAGTTTTTCAACAGCCTGCTAGGACATTCTCCGGACGATAGATAGTCTTCCCCAGCAGGATGAGCAATTGCTTCGAGTCGACATCCCATTTCATTGTTTGCCTCCCTAAAACGGATCTCTCCCTATCACCCTCGCTCGGAGCGGAAGACCTCTCGGATGAGCTCCTGCTCGTCCCAAACAAGGTTTGTGTAAACTGAGATGACGCATGGTATCGTTATGTTCTTGACCGACGATCATCCGTATCCTCTTGAAGCAACATCAGAAACGCGGCAGGCGTGAGAATCCGAACACCTTGATATTCCTCCAGCCTGAGCAGATGCGTATCTCCGCTCACTAAGAAGTCCGCCCCCCCTGCTACGGCGCATGCAAGCACCTTGTCGTCATCGGGGTCTTCAAGAACAACCCGCGGCATTGCATCGGGATTTACGTTATCGGAGAACTGGCGGAAGTCTTCAACAATCTGAGACGCTTCAGTTGCATTCATCCCGTGTCGGACGGCCACATGGGGATATGAGAGAGCCCGCAGGTATTCTTGGAGCAGGTCCTCAGAAACAACTAGTCCAAACACCTGAGTTTGCCAGAAACCCACCAGCCGAGCCGGGGCACCAGTTGGGGAAAGGATCGCGCTGACTATCACGTTGGTATCCAGCACTACCCTCACTATTTTCGCCCGGAGCGTACCGCCAGTACGGTCTCTTCAGCGAAAGCATCCGCCTCTTCGGGTGTCATATTGGCTTTCTTGGCGGCGTCTCTGAGCCTCGCAAAAAAGGCCTCTCGCGACCGTTTCCACTGCTCGTAGACCTCAATGGGGACGACGGCTGCCACCGGCTCTCCATGCCGCTCCACCACATATTTATCCCCTCTGCTCAGGACATCTTGGAGCATTTTCCCAAACTGTCTTCTCGCCTCAAATGCAGGCACCGTCTTTTCCATGGCTCCCACCTAAACAATTTGCGCTAATTACAGAGACAGCGCTATTATCGCAGAATAGCCGAGGGGTAACAACCAACGCCTAGCGCCCCCGCTCGGAGCGGAAGACCTCACGGATGAGCTCCTGCTCGTCCCTCACACGGGGGCTGCGCTCCAGGACGGCCTCCACCTTGAGCCTGGCGTCCGGCCGGCGATAGCCCAGGCCCACCAGCGCTTCTACGACCGCATCGGTAATCTCGCTGCGGTCCTCGCGGGGCACGGACGGCACGGAATCGTACTGCTCGTCCTGGAGCAGGGCCCACTCGGCCACCTTGCCCTGTAGGGTGGCCACCATCTTGTTGGCGGTGCGCTCGCCGATGCCGGGGAGCTTCTTAAGCAGCGCAACGTCGCCCTCCTCAATGGCGCGGGCGATGGTCGAGACGGAGAACACCAGCGCGTTGGCCGCCTTGCTGGGGCCAACGTCCTCCACGCCTATGAGCCGCTCGAAGAAGGTCTTCTCGTGCTCCCGGTTGAAGCCGATGAGAATGGGGACGGGATGGCGCTCCGTGACGTAGTAATAGATCTCGAGCTCGACGTGCTGGCCCTCCAGGGCCTCGTCTTCCAGAGCGCGCTTGACGAAGAAGGGGAGGAGGACCTCGTAGCCCAGGCCGTTGACGTCGACCAGAGCCTTGAGGCTGTCCTTGGGGAGCCGCAATAGTGTGCCGCTGAGGTGGGCGATCATCTTGGCTCCATTGTCATTCCGAATCCTTCGGCAAACTCAGGCCGTTCCAGGCTCTGTAAGAGATGAACTCCGTGAGGAATCTGGCGGGGCGGGGTGAAGCCATTCTTCAGCCAGGTCTTTCCAGCTAGGATTCATCGATTCAATAAGAGCTACGCGCTTCGCCCTCGTCCACGCCTTAACTTGTTTTTCCCTTTCGAGGGCTACACGCACGTCATTAGTAGACTCATAGTACACGAGCTGAGTCACGTTATACCTTTTTGTAAAACCATCAATCTCTTTACTTTGATGCTGCGCCACTCTTCGAACGAGGTTGTTCGTTATTCCTGCATATAGGATGCCGGAGCGATTTGTCAGGATATAACCGAAACATTCCTTCACCACGCTTGCCTCCCCAGATTCCTCGCTGTCACTCGGAATGACATAGGACAAAAGTCTTCCATCAACCCCTGCCCCTTCGGCGGCGCTCAGGGCAGGCACCGGGGCTGCGCACCTCTGCACTCCCCAACGTTAACCTTCACGCGCTCCCCTCGAGCCTGTCTGTCCGGTAGGCAGGGGAGAGGGCACTCAGCCCCACTGAGTCGAGGTGGGTGAGGGCCAGGGCCAGGGCGTCCGCGACGTCCGGCGGTGAAGGACACTTAGCCAGCTTGAGACGCACCCGCACCAGCTCCTGCACCTGGGCCTTGGTGGCCCGTCCATTCCCCACCACGCACAGCTTTACCGATGCAGGAGCGTAGCTGTGGACGGGCACGCCGGCCTTCTCGGCGGCCAGGCAGACGACGCCTCTGGCGTGGGCAATCCAGAGCGCGGAGACGGGAAAGCGGCGGTGGCTGAAGACCTCCTCCAGCGCGAGGGCGTCAGGATGGAACTCGGCGAGGACTTCGGCAAGGCCGTCGTAGAGGAGGGAGAGCCGGCGCGCCAAGGGGAGATCCGGCGTACCGGGCCGGACGACGCCCGCCTCCACCAGCGAGATGGCTTTGCCCTGCTGGATGAGGAGGCCGTAGCCGGTGATGTTGAGGCCGGGGTCGATGCCGAGGACGCGCAGAGGTGATTCTCCTCACTCGTATTCGGAACGGATGTTCAGGAAGATTATACGGCGCGAATCGCTGAATGCCAAGTATTCACCCTGCTCCTGCAGTGCAGGGGCACCCGCAGGGCAAGGGCATCTTACATGAGGTGGAACAGGAGGGCGAGTCCCGGGTTCCGGACTAAAACCAGGGGTGGTGGAAATCCGTGCGAGGGAGCCAGCTTCGTCATCGTGTCGGATTCGGGAGTGCGTTGCTGAGGTGGACCTTCGGCCCGCCAGGGGCATGTGGCCGGTGGCGTCAGTTGTTGGACATCATCTCCATCGCCCCGTGTGGCGAGGCCCGTAATTCTGAGGCTCTGACGACTAACTCGACATGACCTCCAGATATTCCTCTTCGATATTGCGTATTTTTTGCTCACCATCGACCAAGACTCTGTATACAGGCTGCAGGATTCTTGGTCGGGTGGGCCGGCCATTCGCCACGCTGCCGCCATACTCGACGACAGTGGCCAATTTGCCTCCCAGTTCATGTATTTCGGCGTTAAGCGTCCGAGATTCCGTTATCTTAACGCGCTGCCCAAGATCGAGCGAATAAGCGTTCACTGTAATCCCCCTCGGATGTCCTTCTTAGTGTTGAGTTTGGAAAACTCTTGCGTGTGGTTGGCCGCGCGGGCGTTCCGGCAACTGCGACAGCGGCTTGCCTGGTGGTATAGCCCTTGTTGGCGCAGAATTGCTGGTGGTCGGTAGTAGATTGGTACAGGTTGCCGCAATTGCGGCAGGTGTTGGTTTGGTCAGATATGAAACGCTGACTCCTGCATGAGAGTTGGGAACTCAGCGGTCAGCGCTTCTTTGGGAACGGAGAGGACGGAAGATAGAGAAAACCGAATATCAACCGGCGCCAAGTTGCGGGGCCGTTTCATCACCACTGCTAGTTAGGATAGCACGTACGCGACCGATATGCCAGGAGCCCCCAAGCTACCAGAAGATTAGAGAGCGACTTCAGGGTGTACTCCTGAGCAGTCCTTCTCAGGCGGCTACCGGGTGGTACAATGCCCACGATGCGTCGCCCTCTTGGCACGGTGGGCCAATAGGCGCCGAAGAATGGCAGTATGAAGGAAGACAAAGAACCGCAGGCCGAAGGGCCTGCGGTTCTTTGTCTCTGGTAACTATCTCATCTTAACGAGCGGTAAATTCACCAGTCACCGTAACCCGTACCGGAACCCCTTCTAACACCGGGGGTATTTGTGCTCGGGAGCTGGCATTGTCCCGGGCCGAATACACTTCAATTGTGCCAGCGTGGCCAACGCCGACGCCTACCACATCGGGAATATTGAGGAGCGCTTCTTCATTTCGACCCTTGGCCGCCTTAGCGCCGGCCGTTGCGCCGCTGGGCACTGCGTTAGGGCAATCCCCTGTTCCATCACCACTTCCTACCATGCTCAGGCCACCTATTCCAAAGGCATTTAAGACCGAATCAATTGGGCTTCCGATGGTATATGAGGAACTGCCCGCGAAGAGCAAACCCACGGCCCGCGGGGTCGAGCCGTCCCGCACAATCAGTGACCCCGAATTACCTGCATCACTAAAAGAACCCGGCGTGACAAGAAACTGGTTGGTGAAGCGAGCGGTCTTCCCCTGACCATAGTTCACATTTACCGTTGCGTCCACTGCGGAGATGGACCCCTGGGTCAGTCCGGTTGTCCGGCCGCTCTTCTGAACCGGACATCCAACAGTATCCTGGGCAGTCAGTCCGCTGAGAGTGCCGATGTCGAGGATAAACCCATCAGGGATCACTGCTCCTGGCCGCACCTTCGCTACCGCAGCGTCAGCGGCGTTTGATGGCACGCTCTTTTTGGACGAGAACTGGATGGGGACAAACGCGGACAGGTCTGCCACCGCATCTGTCGTAATCTTCTTGCACCCCGCATCGATAAGGCCGGGCTGGATGATGTCATCACCGATTGCAGCGCTATTCGTCTTGGCCAGGACATGGTTATTGCTCAGGATGTATTGCGCGCCGCCTCCGTCCTGGACCAGCGCCCCCAGGGTTCCGCCGTAGCAGAAAGCCTTGGTGCTGTCATTGATATTGCCGCCGGAGGCGCCCAGCGCGATGGGGCGGCTCAAGCGCACACGATGGTTGGGTCCTGAATCGGCCTGCACTACCGATGAGGTAATGCCAAAGAGCGCCACTATCGCTGCGAATCGCACCATATTGTGCCAATATTTGTGTTCCATCTATATCCTCCTGAGCTATAGTTAGTGCAAGAATTTCCTAGCGTCCCGAATCATACGCACGTTTAGTCATGTTACCGTGTCGCTGTCAGGCTGAACGGCACAATGCCGCCTGCGCGGAGTATAAATGACGGCGCGTTGGCGACACTTCCTTGGCGGAGGCAAGCAATCATGACGCTACAAGAACCTCTGGGTGAGCGCTCCCTCAAACGAAAGCTGGGGCTATGGCAGGTCACGCTTTCGGGCATCGGCGTCATCCTGGGCGCTGGGGTGTACGCGCTGGTGGGGCCGGCTTCCATGCTGGCGGGGAACGCGCTCTGGCTGGCATTCCTCCTGGCGGCGGTCACGGCTGGACTCACCGCCTACTCCTACGCGCGCATGGGGTCGATGCGGCCAAAGAACTCCCCGGAGTTCCAGTACACGTCCATGGCCTTTGGGCCACGCATCGGCTTCATCGCCGGGTGGCTGATGGTCGCCGCCGATCTCCTGGCGGCAGCGGCGGTCGCGCTGGGATTCGGCGGCTATCTGCAGCATCTGGTGGGAACCCCTCTGGTTGCCAATGCCCTGGCGTTGATGGTCGCCGTCGCCATCATCCTCTACGCCGGCGTCGCCGAGTCGGTGGGACTCGCGGTGGTGCTGACCGTCGTGGAGGCCTGCGGCCTGTTGTTCGTCATCGCCACCGGCATTCCGTCGCTGCCGGGCGGCGAGTTCCTGGAGATGCCCCACGGTGTTGAGGGCGTCTGGGCCGCAGTGTCGCTGATCTTCTTTGCCTACCTGGGCTTCGACGAGCTGGGGAACTTCGCCGAGGAGATGCAGCAACCGGAGCGGGACCTTCCCAGAGCGCTCTTCTTTGCCATGGCCGTCTCCACCATCATCTATATGCTGGTTGCCCTCACGGCGACCGCGGCAGTGGGATGGGAACGGTTGAGCGCCTCGGACGCGCCGCTGGCCCTGGTGGTGGGCAGCGTCCTGGGGCCGAAGGCCGACCTGGCCCTCAGCCTCATGGCGCTGGCGGCGACCTCGAACACCGTGCTCCTGCTGCTGGCATCGGCGGCCCGGTCCGTCTACGGCATGGCGTCGGCCGGCGTGCTGCCGGCGGGCCTCGCTCGGGTGGGAGGCAGGAACGTCCCGGTCATCTCGACGGGACTCGTGCTCATATTGGCGGGCGGGCTGCTGTTCATCGGCGACCTGACCCGGGTGGCGTCGCTGACCAACGCCGCCATCCTCTCCAGCTTCGCGCTGACCAGCCTGAGCCTTCCCTGGCTGTGGCTGCAGCGGCGAATACCACGGCGTCTGCCGGACATTGTCCTTCCCTCCCTGGGCGCGCTGGCGTGCCTCTGGCTGCTGCTGAACACCGGATGGCAGAGCATGAGCGTTGCCGCGCTGCTCGCAGCCGTGGGGCTGCTGATAGCAGGGCGCCGCGGAGCAAGTCCTCCCTCCCTTGAGGGGAGGGAGTTAGAGGGAGGGTGAAATATGGGCTGAGCTATATCACCCTCTTCCTATCCCTCCCGTCGAGGGAGGGGGTACGAATCCCTCCCTCCCTTGCTGGGAGGTCTCCGGAGGCGACTCGCCGTTGCGAGGAGTTAGAGGGAGGGTGAAAACTCTGACCTCTGCCCTATAATGGCCCCATGAGTGACTATAGATTCTGCCCAAAGTGCGGCGCTGAGCTTGAACAACAGGTGCGGCACGGCGCCAAGCGGCAGGTGTGCCCGCGCTGCGGCTTCATCCTCTACCGCAACCCCATTGTGGGCGTGGCGGTGCTGCTGACCAGGGGCGACCGGGTGCTGCTGTCACGCCGGGCGCGCGGCGAGTACCGGGGGTTGTGGGACGTGCCCGGCGGCTACGTCGAATGGGGCGAGGACGTCCGCGACGCCGCCCGCCGGGAGCTGCGGGAGGAGACGGGCCTCAGCGTCGACATAGGGCCGGTGTTCAACGTCTACTCAAACTTCCACAATCCGGAGAGCCTGACGGTGGGCGTGTGGTTCCGGGGCACGATCACCAGCGGAACACTCCATCCCGGCGACGATGTGGAGGCGCTGGACTATTTCCCGTTCACCGCGCTGCCGCCCCTGGCGTTCGCGAATGATCGGCTAGTGCTGGAGGAGCTGCGGGAGGAGATGGGGAACAAGAATAGCGATGAGGCGTTTAAGTAATAATAGCAGACATACTGGTGTGTTTAGGTGAACTTCCTTATTGACACGAACGTCGTAATCCCTCTCGAACCAACTTCTAGAAGTGAGGTTAAGCAGAACACGCTCTTGGCTTCTCAGTTCGCAGGTCAAGTAGCTGAGGGGGGACACTCACTATATATCCATCCGGAAATCAACGCGGACATAAGTAGAGATCCTGATGTTGAACGACGCACAACCCTTCAAATTCTTATTAAGAAGTATCAAGTTTTACCAGACCCCCCATCGCTTACGCAGAGAATCATAACTGCTTTTGGGGTCCCTCCACGGCTATCGAATGACTGGGTTGACATCCATCTTCTGGCGGCGCTCGACGCTGACGCAGTTGACATTTTGGTCACTGAAGACAGAGGGATCCGTACAAAGGCCGCTCAACTTGGACTGCAGCCACGTGTAGCAACTATCGCGGAAGCCCTTTCGATTATTCGCGACCTTTATAAAACTGCCCCGAATCCGCCACCTTCCGTCAGAGAGATAAGGGCGCATAACCTTGATTCATCTGACCCAATCTTCCAATCGCTCCGATCAGACTACCCCGGCTTCGACGCATGGCTGGTTAACGCCAAAAGAGAGCAACGACGCTGTTGGGTTGTTTACGCAGAAAACAGTGAGCTTGCTGCAATTAGTATTGTAAAGCCAGAATATTCGAAAGAGTTTGGATTGCCGGGACAGCTCCTGAAGATTTGCACGTTTAAAGTCTCAGAAGATTATAACGGGTTCCGATATGGTGAATTATTGCTCAAAGCAATCCTAAGCTACGTTGATGCTGGCAAATTTGACTACACATACCTAACTGTTTTCGAAAAACATCAACATTTGATCGCTTTAATGCAGGATTTTGGCTTCAAATTGACCAGCTATAGTACTGACCTTGGGGAACTCGTTTTGGCTAAACCACCTTTAATGAGCGAGCAGGAACGAGCAAATCTAAGTTCTCTGGACTTTAATATCAATTTTGGTCCACATGCTCTTAAGTATGAAGGGACACCGGTGTTTGTAGTTCCTATACAGCCATCTTTTCACAGTTCATTGTTTCCTGATGCTGAACAACAACGGGCGCTATTTCCAAGGAATTCTCCGTTTGGCAACGCAATGAGAAAAGCGTATTTGTGCAATTCGGCAAATCGGCAGTTAGCGACAGGAGATATTCTGCTATTCTACCGATCACAAGATTATAAGTCTGTTACGGGTGTAGGCGTAACAGAAGACACTCTAGTTTCACGCTCAGCAATTGAGATTGCCCGGTTTGTGGGCAAACGCACAGTCTACAAATATAGTGACATTGAAGATATGTGCCAAAAAGACGTTCTCGCCATTCTCTTTAGCAGGGTGTTGAAATAGCCCTTCCGTGTGCCAAGACAGGTCGAATTTCGTGCCTGGCGGAACCCACAAATTGGCCCGAATTCGAGTTTTTCAACAGCCTGTTAGGCAATCCAGATTTCTTAGTAAACCAATCACAATCAGAGAGTTGCAGGAACAGAAATTCCTTAATCGAGCACCTCAGACGATAACAAGACTAAGGAGGGAGACTGATCGATGGCTTCAGACAAGACTGGGCGGATAGTATTGATGCCTATTCTCCCACGTTTTGCAAACGCAATTCTCACAGGGGAAAAGCGAGTTGAGTTTAGGAAATGGCGATTTTCCTTAGATGTACGTGAGGCCGTAATTTATGCCACGTCACCTGTCTGTAGGATTTTGGGTTATTTTCAGGTGAAATATATAACCGTCGGCACTCCAGATGAGTTGTGGCTCAAGTATCATTGTTATGGGGGAATTGGACGGGGAGAGTTTAATACCTACTACGAGGGAACTTCGAAAGCGGTTGCTCTCGTCGTAGGAGTCGTTACGGCTCTAAACAATCCACTCCGCCTCACTTCGTTAGATCCTGATCTGGCTGCACCTCAAAGTTTCAAGTATTTGTCTGATAGTATGTTTGAATCTATCAAAACGTTAGCTTACGCTCCCCCACCAGATTCTTCGCTGCGCTCAGAATGACACAGAAACAGGTGAGCAACCACTATGACTAAGACAACCTACGAGTCTGATCTGGCCATCCCGCCTGGTTTCACCCTGGAGGAGGAACTGGCGGCACGAGGCATGAGCCAGCGGGAGCTTGCGGCCAAGATTGAACGCCCGCCTCAGGCTATTAGCGAGATCATCCACGGCAAGAAAGCTATTACTGCCGAGACTGCGCTGGATTTGGAGTCGGCGCTTGGGATCCCGGCCTATCTATGGCTGAGGTTGGAGGCGCGCTATCGACTGGCCCTGGCGAAGCAGCGACGCTCGGCGAGCTCATAGACATACGATTGTTTCACCCTCACCCTACCCTCTCCCTTGAGGGAGAGGGTTTTGCGTCCGATCGTGGTGAGGTCGTCGAACCACGATCGGACAGCGTGGGGATGTTAATCGGGTAGGGGCGCAGCATGCTGCGCCCCTACCCGTCGGGCGCGCGTGTGCCACACCTACCCCGGCGTGAGGCCCTCCAAGGTGGGCAATGCGGTGAGGAAGGAATCCATGGCTGAGCCGCCGGGGGTGGGGAACATCTTATCGGGGTTGAGGATGCCCTTGGGATCGAGGGCTTTTTTGATGTCGCGCATGATCTCGACGCCCAACGGGCCGACTGCCTCCTCCAGGAACTCCTTCTTCAGGCTGCCGATGCCGTGCTCGCCGGTGAGGGTGCCGCCAAGGGAGAGGGCGGCGCGGAAGATGGCCGCGGCCGGCATCTACCACAGCGAGTTCTGGCAGAAGGACTATCCGCGGGTGCAGATCATCACCGTGGAGGACCTGCTGCACAGGAAGCTGCCGGAGATGCCGCCCAGCACATCACCCTTCGCCCAGGCGCCGCGGGAGCGGCAGCGCGGGAAGCAGTTGGAACTACGTTAGGCAATCATAGGGACGGGTTTGAAACCCGCCCCTACCCCCAATATGTCGCTAAATTCCAGTGAGCACCCGCGCGGGAAGCAGGGGCGAGGGGATTCCACCACACCCCAGACCTCCAAATGGTCTCAGACACAGCCGGCTTCTTCTATTGAAAGAACCCTGGGTATTTGGCACCATGGTCAGATGTTGCAGCATCTTTACGCCGAGGGTACACTTCTAGCGACCCTCCGGCTCAGAAGTCCAGAAAGGTGGCGGCCATGACGGAAACAGCAGCTCTTACTCAGCAAGGTTCGGGAGGACCGCTAGGCAAGCTCATCGATTTAGTGGCGGGCGTGAAGGCAAGTGTGAGGAACAAGCTGCTTGCCGGTTTTCTGTTTGGGGCGCTGTTATTGCTGGCAATGGCTGTCATGAGCTTATTGGTGATCAACAGCATGAGCAACGAGGTTGCGCACCTAGTGCAGTTTCACCAAAACGTAGACACGGCGCGACAGATGGAGTATGCCGTGACTGCGCAGAGTCATTTCCGGGGCATGGCCCTGCTCACGAGAGATGATGCAAACAATGACAAGATTGCGGCAGCCAAGAACGGATTCCTGGAGAACCTGACTCGGGTGGAGGCGGCGTCACCCGGAGATACTAAGCCCTTCTTCGAAAACGTGCGGCAGATAAACAACCGCTTTAGCGCATCCAGCGATCGCGTCCTGTCGCTGTACCGCGCCGGTGACACCGCCCAAGCCTTGGGGATCCACCTGGCTGAAGAGCATACTATCTCTCACGAGTTGGAAGCGGCTATGCGGGATTTGGAGGCTCGGACCCTTAAGGAGATGGATGCTGGCGTCGCTGCGTTCAAATCGGACACCGGGTTCCTCACAACTATGGTAATTGGCTTTTCTGCCATCAGCCTGGTCACGGCCCTCGTCCTAGGCTTCATCTTTTCCTTATCATTCACCAGGCCGGTGCAATCTATCCAATCTGTCCTGAGCGGCGTCATTGGCGGAGACTATTCTCGGCGGGCGCTTGTGCCGAACCGTGATGAGTTCGGCGTCTTGTCCACACACCTGAACACCATGGCGCAGGAGCTGGGACGCCTCTATGGAGAACTGCGGGAGTTGAACCAGACGCTGCAACAGCGGGTGGAGGAGCAGGTGCAGGAGTTGGAGCATACAAGAGAGCTTAAACGCTACGTCTCGCCCCAGATCGCTGAATCCATCCTCAGGGGTGAGCGCACTGTTCAACTGCTGTCGACGCGCAAGAACCTCACCGTCATGTTTTCTGATATTCGCGGGTTTACGCCACTGTCGGAACGTATGGAAACAGAAGAATTGATTGACCTGCTGAACGACTATCTTTCCGAGATGACCGAGATTATCTTCAAGCACGGGGGTACCTTAGACAAGTACATAGGCGATGGGATAATGGCCTTCTTCGGCGACCCGATTCCCTATGAAGACCACGCAAATAGAGCGGTTCAGGCAGCTCTGGACATGCAGAGCCGATTGCAAGAGCTTAGGGAAAAATGGTTCGCGCGCAGCCAGGAAGAACTTACGATTGGCATCGGGATCGTCACCGGCTATGTTACCGTCGGGAATATCGGTTCCTCCGCCAGGATGGATTATACGGTCATAGGCAATAACGTGAACCTTGCCTCGCGCTTGGCTGACCGAGCTACCCCAGGACAAATTCTCGTGACGGACAGGACCCTCACTCAGGTCCGTGACTTGGTAAACGCCAACGAGGTTGCAGCGGTGGAACTGGAAGGCGTATCACGGCCAGTCGCGGTTTACGAGGTCACCGGTCGAACAGCGTAAGGAAGCTCCAAGGGCCAAAAGGAACAGGCCCAGCCACCAGGAAATTCGACATCAGTGTCATCTGGGGACCTATATGCGACTCAAACCCAGCCCGCGGGAGCGGTAGCGCGGGAAGTAGCTAGGGCAGGGGTAAGGGGGAGCTTATTCACCCTCACCCCTGCCCTCTGGTAGGCAGGTCGTTCGACTCTGAGAGTCTCAGGTCGTTCAGACTCTGAAGAGTCCTCAGACTCAATGAGCTCGATGAGCTCACCACCTTCGGTCCCGTCAAGGGCGAGGGGGTTTAGTCCTCCCTCCCTTGGTGGGAGAGGGGATTCCACCCCACCCCAGACTCTTCGCTTTGCCCGCCACGGGGGGACAGGCGCAGAATTTCAGAGGCCCCCCTGTTGCGAATCGCAGTCATCTGAACCCTTGAGACTGCTGAACAACGAGAGCATCGGGCTTACAACCAGGCAAAGCCGCCGTTTGTTGAGCCTGTCCTGAGCTTGTCGAAGGGCTTATCAAAACGACCGGCGGACGACAGTGTCGCCTCTGGCGAGCGGTGCCCCTTTGACGATGCTCAGGACAGGCTTCGACTGGCTCAGGCAACACCGCAGCTGCCGATTTTATCCGCTGTCATCCCGTGTTATTCTGCGCTCTCCGCATGGCTGGCTTGACAACTGCCATTCGTTGCAGTCTTATTAGCGCAATACTGAAAAGGTAGCTAGCGGCAAGGAGGCAAGCGGCATGGAATTTGAGATGGCGTACACCAGAGCGCAGGAAGCGTTCCGGGCGGAGGTTCGCTCCTGGCTTTCAGATAATGTGCCCGCAGGGGCAGTCCTGGAAACCCCCTCAGAAGAGGCTCCGCGAGAGGTGTGGGAGCAGCGGCGAGAGCTGGGCAGAAGGATGGGCGCAAAAGGCTGGCTGTGGCCAACCATGCCCGTGGAATATGGTGGAGGCGGGCTTACCTCGGACCACACCATCATTCTTGAGGAGGAGATGGAGGTTTACAGTCTCTCCGCTCACCCTTACTATGATTCCGGCGCGAACAAGATAGCAGCGTGCACCCTGGTGTGGGGCTCTGACGCGCAGAAAAAGACATTCCTTCCCCCAATCTTTGCAGGCGACGTGGTCTCCTGGCAGCTCTTGACAGAACCGGAGGCCGGTTCCGATCTGGCGAGCGTCAGGACGCTGGCAACCCGCGATGGCGACGACTATGTGGTCAACGGCCACAAGACCTTTGTGGGCGCCAGCCACGGGGTCGACCAATTCTGGACTATTTGCGTCACAAATCCAAAAGCCCCGCGTCATGAGAACGTAAGCTGGATCATCATTCCGGCCACCCTGCCCGGTATTACGATCATGCCCTTGGACCTGCTCGGTGGGGAAGGCGATGGCCACAAGAATAGCGTCTTCTTCGACAACGTACGGGTTCCTGCACTGAACCTGATTGGCGGCGAAAACAACGGCTGGAAAGTTGCCAGCACACACCTGGAACTTGAGCACGGCGGCGCCGGCCGCGTGGGCAGGGACCCTTTCGAAAATCGGATCGTCCAGCACTGCCGGACAACCACGATGGACGGAAAGCCCATGTCAAAGGATGAGGATGCCCGTGACCAGTTGATAGAGATGCACATGGACGCGGAAGTCAGCAGGTTGTTTGGACTGCGGAACTTCTATCTGGTCAATGCCAATAAGGCGCGGTCCTACGGCGGCCCGCAGTCCTCTTACTTCCGGAAGATGGGCGGCCTGAAACTAACGGGCACCATTAGTAAACTCCTAGGGTACAGCGCTCTGGTCAGCGAACCTCCCCATGCCGCTGCCAATGGCTATGCCGAGGCGCAGCAGCGCTCTGGCATCATTGCGGTGCACCCGGGCGGCACGGCAGACGTCCAGAAGCTCATCATTTCCCGGCGCATCGGGGTTGGGCGCACCTCGCGGGAAGAAGCCGGGCAGTTGGCCTGAACGACGTAAACCGACGTAATTGGAAGAATGGGAGAGGCCCGACGGATACCCGTCGGGCCTCTGCTTTTTCAACGTCCAGGTTATTGTGGTAGCTTGATGTTTGATAAGCCAAAGCTTGATGTAAGATAAGCAAATGGCGCGATAACGGGCTCACTAACTAGACAGTGGTTTAAGGCGCAACAGGGGGTCACCGTATTCGGTCCAGTTCAAATGTGGCAAAGATGGAACTGAGTAGCGCGCGCAATTGGGTCCGGTAGGCCCCAGGTACGGCTTCGTCCGTTTTGAGCGTCCAGGTGCAGAGGTCTCAACGCCGCCTAAAGATCGGGGCGCCGAAATCCTCAGTCGCTTCAACGAACTCCTGTCAACTCCTCCTCCCCTGCCACCCCCTCCACAAGCGGAGATTATTTCGGTCGACGTCAAACGAGAACTGACGGGCGATGACATTACGTCATACAAATTTGAGTGCCCATCCTGTCACGATGGCGAACTACTTTTGTGTCCGGAATACCACCAGTTCTCTTGCCGTGGCGGCAAGGACAGCCAGAGCAGGTACATGTGCCGGTGGTGTGGGGAGACGCTGGTGACTAAGCCGTTGACCCCGGAGGAAGCGGCCCAGCCGCGACCGCCAGTGCTCATAGAGGGTCAGCAGAAGACGCTTAAAGTTCGCTTCCGCGAGCTGAAGGCTGGGGGAGAGGCCCAATGACCGAGGAACTTCCAGACTATTACAGGTTCCTTGACGTTGATCGGCACGCATCTCAGTCGGAGCTTGAGCAAGCCTATTTACGGCAGCTCAAGTTCTATCATCCGGACTTCCATATGAACCGTCCGGCGGCGGCCCAAGAGATGGCAACACGAAGGACGCAAGCGCTGAATGCGGCATGGGAAGTGCTCGGCGACTCCGTCAAGCGGGCTAAGTATGACCTGATCCTTGAAGACTGGGAGCGTGAACAGACCGCTGTTAAGGCAAAGGCCTTTGGCCTGCTCGATCACTTGCGCGAAGCGTCCGCGGCGACGTCTCCGCCACCCCCTTCCGAAGATAAGAGGACGGGATGGCAGACCGATATCGGCGAGCTCCTGAAGATTGACGGATTTGAAGTAGTGGATAAACGCGAACAGGGCGGTGCTCTTTGGGTGACAGGTGGCCCGGAGCACAAAGCGTATTTTGAAGAATGGCGGGCAAAGGGGTATCAGTTCTTTCATACGAGCGGCGGGCGATCGACAAAGGATCGTCCCGCGTGGTGGTTGCGTCCTAGCGGAGAACAAGGGGGCAGAAAATAAGCGGGGACTGTGTGCGAGTTAATATGACCGTCATCTAATGGAGAGGTAATACGACTATCCGGCCCATGATGACTATCAAGTGGCAGCAGGAAAGCGGTCCGTGCTAATGCAGTCACGTGGAGATGCTGTGTTGAGGTAATAACGGAGCCAGACTGCGAGCAGTTCAAGGTTTTGTAGGCTGCTCACCAGGGCAATCGCAAGTTCTAGGGGAGGAGCAACAAAGAGTCAGGCAACGCGTTAGAGACGGAAACGGGTAACCGTGGAGGTCCGCACCCTGAAGAAACCC
>Ga0082335_1005435_pt1 | contig 17626 bp, 15 predicted proteins | sample Subgrocontami58m_FD_72375 | JGI IMG/M metagenome (GOLD analysis project Ga0082335, IMG submission 72375) | Subsurface groundwater microbial communities from S. Glens Falls, New York, USA - GMW37 contaminated, 5.8 m (SPADES assembly) (version 2) ... | reverse complement strand
CTCCTCTTGGTGGAACGTTAATAACTCTTTTTATATCTGAGAGTCCAGATGGGTTTCTTGCTGCGCGAATATAGGCTAAGACATCCTTGACCTCTTTTCGTTCAAAGAATTTCACTCCAAGCACACGGTGCGGAACGTTAAGAGAAAGAAAACCTTCTTCAAGTGCTCGCGATTGATAGTTTGCGCGATAAAGAACAGCAATTTCGTTTGAAGGAACCCCCTCCGCAATTAGTTCTAAAGATTTTTGAGCGATGAAGCGTGCTTCATCTGCCTCGTCATAAGCTTCAAAAACTGCAATTTTTTCACCCTCAATATTTTTTGTAAAAAGATTTTTTTCTTTGCGAATTTTATTTTTTTTAATAATATCGTTTGCTGCTTGGAGGATGTTTTGAGTTGAGCGATAGTTCTCCTCAAGAAGAACAACCATTGCTCCTGGGTAGTCTTGTTCAAAATTTAAAATATTTCGTAGATTTGCTCCACGCCAACCATAAATATTTTGATCACTATCACCAACAACACAAATATTTTTTTCTTTCTTGGCTAGAAGACGTGACAATTCGTATTGCGCAGTGTTTGTATCCTGATACTCATCGATATGAATATATTTCCAAGTGTTGTGGTATTTTTTTAAAATTTCTTCGTTGTCGCGTAAAAGAACAGCTGTACGAGTAACAAGATCATCAAAATCAAAAGCATTTTCTTCTTTTAATAAGGTTTCGTATTTTTTCCAAACAGAAGAAAGTACTTTTGGAAAATATCCTTCGGCTGTTTCGGCATACTCATCTGCGGAAACAACATTTCCTTTGTGTCTTGAAATGGCCCATCGTAGTCGTGCAGGGTCAAATTGCTTTGGATCTAAGTCTAGACTTTTAATTGCATTTTTAACTAACGAGACGGTTTCTTGTTCGTCCAAGATTGAAAATCGGGCAGTTCTTCCTACGAGTGTAGCGTTTTCTCTTAAAATTTTTACCCCTAAGGAATGGAAGGTTGAGACAAGGGGGCCGTCTTTTAATCCAAAATCGGCAACCGAACGGCGTGTTTGGAGTAGCATAGAAACACGATGCCCCATTTCCGCCGCGGCCTTATTTGTAAAAGTAATAGCTAAAATAGAGCTGGGAGTAACCCCTTTTTCTACTAAGTGAAGTATTCTATGGGTTATGGTTTTTGTTTTTCCTGCTCCGGCACCGGCAATAATCAAAAGAGGGCCTTCTGTTCGAATAACAGCCTCTTGTTGCTGTTGATTTAGTTCATTTTTTAAGTCAGACATTGATGGAACTATAACACCCCGACTCTCATTACAGAAAAAAGAAAAGACTTTTTGGTTTTTAATAAAAAATATTACCGGTGTTGTCCGGTTTTTGGTAACCCCCGAGCTATCCCCAGGTCGATTGACTTCCATCCGCTATAGGGATACCATTTTAGATGAGGACGGGAATACCTCGTCTAAAACAGAAAAATGGCTCTGCTAGGCCATTTTTAGCCCTTTTAGGGCTTTAAGATAGCAAAATTGCTTGTTTTTCAACGGTTTTTGCCCACACGGGTCATACATGAAACAAGTAGTTTTTAAAATAGGCTTATTAAACATCTAGAAAAAGACCTTGGTTGTGCTAACCAAGCGAAAAAACCCTTATTTTTAGGGCTTCTGTCAAAGAGGCTTCTGTTGTTGTTTATTGGTGTTTTATTGGTTATCTCCTCTCCTTCCACAGCTTCTGCGGGAGTCTTTTCTAAAATAAACGACCTTTTTTCTAAAAATGATTCTGAGCAGAGCAAAATAAGTAATTCTCAAAACATGGATATCTTAGAGGCTGTGACCGGTCCTGTTGGTCAAAGTTTACCAAGTGGTGGTGGCGATATTACTATTGTTGGAGGGATGGCTCTTCTTCCAGACGCTGGTCCTTCCGGAACACAGGTTGAGGTAAACGAAAAACCAACCCCTGCTTTTGGGCAGGTCAGTACATATACGGTTCGCGCGGGAGATACCCTCTCAAGTATTGCTAAAATGTTTGATGTTAGTGTTGGGACAGTTTTAAGCGCAAACGATTTAAAAAGAGGTGATGCTTTAGTTGTCGGACAGAAACTTATAATTTTGCCTGTATCGGGTGTTCAGTACACGATTAGTAAAGGAGATACGATCTCTTCTATTTCAAAGAAATATAAAGTAGATGTTGGTGAAATTATCGGGTTCAATGGTTTTTCTTCGGAGAGTGACGTCCTTCCTATTGGGGAATCAATAATCATTCCTTTCGCCGAAACAGAACAAAAGAGTACAACCATTGTTCCATCCAAGAAAATTGTTAACAAAGCACACGGCACTGGTGGGCCTGATTACACTGGGTACTTCATACGCCCAGTCTTAGAAGAGCTTGGTAGAAAGTCCCAGGGCTTACATGGATACAACGGTGTTGATATCGCAGCCAAAAAAGGAACTCCAATAATCGCCGCAGCCGCAGGTGAAGTTATTGTTGCAAGAAGTGGTGGGTGGAATGGTGGCTATGGATCGTATGTTGTTATTGCACACGGTAACGGAACACAAACTCTTTATGGCCACATGAGTTCAGTTGCTGTGGAGGAAGGATGGCATGTAAGCAAGGGTCAAACTATTGGGCAAGTTGGTTCAACCGGGCGCTCGACAGGATCACATCTTCATTTTGAGATTCGTGGTGCGAAGAACCCATTTTAAAGAAAGAACGACGGGTAAGGATGAACGCCCAAAATTTCATTTGCGATCTAGATAATCGACCAAAACAAAAAAACTCCCCAGATGGGGAGTTTTTTGTTTTAAGAGCGCGACAAGAAAGATTCTCTTGGTCGATAGCGGATAGCTTCTAGGATATGCTCGTCTAGAATTTCATCACTTTCTGCTAAATCGGCGATGGTGCGAGCGAGTTTAATTGCTTTATGATAGGCACGTGCAGAAAAGTTAAATTTTTCTGCACTTTGACGCAAAAGTTTTTCGGCGTTTTCTGTGATTCTCGACATTTCAATAATATCTTTTGCTTTCATTTCGCTGTTTAGGCGGCCACTTTTTTTAAAAGAAGCAAAGCGTTCTTTTTGGCGAGAACGAGCTTTCATTACTCGATTACGTATTGTCTCGCTTTTTTCACCGTCGCTTTCACCCGATAGTTTTTGATAGTCTATTGTGCCAACTTCAATCCACATATCAACTCGGTCTATAATTGGACCTGACAATTTTCTTTCATAGCGAGCAATTGCAGAAGCAGTGCAGGTGCACTGCTGTTTTTTATTACCTCTATTTCCACAAGGGCAAGGGTTTAGTGCTGCGACTAAAATAAATGATGCCGGAAAAAGTGCGAATCCACGGGAGCGAGAAATGTTAACCACCCTGTCCTCGAGCGGTTGGCGTAGTGATTCTAGAACTCTGGTTTCAAACTCTGGAAATTCGTCTAAAAACAAAACCCCACGATGAGCGAGAGTGGCCTCTCCTGGTTTGGGAATTGCGCCTCCGCCGATAACCGAAACATAAGAAGCAGTGTGGTGAGGGGAACGAAACGGCGGAGTTGTGATGATTGTCTCTCTTAGTGTTCCAGCTGCTGAATGAATACCAGTCACCTCAAGCATCTCATCTTCGTTTAGATTTGGAAGTAATCCGCGAAACCCTTTGGCAAGCATCGTTTTTCCTGTTCCTGGTGGGCCATAAAGAGCGATATTGTGTCCGCCAGACGCGGCAATTTCCAAACCACGCTTCCCTGTTTCCTGTCCGCGAATTTCTGAAAGATCCAAATCAATTTCTGAAAATGTTGGAATAATTTCTGTTGGCTCTCTGTGGTCTATCGTTTCATTTTTTACCTGGGCACTTTTCTCTTTATTTTTTGAGAGATGGTTTAGTAATTGTTGTAAGGTTTTAATTGGAAAAATTTTTATTCCACGAATAAGAGCTGCCTCTATTGCGTTTTCTTCTGGGACGTATAGTTCTTCAAACCCTCTTTTCTTTGCTTCTTCGGCAATAAGAAGAGTTCCTCGAACAGGCATAACTTTTCCATCGAGTGATAGTTCTCCAACAAATAATTTTTTTGCCGGGTCAAAAGAAATATCTCCTGAAGCAATAGCGTAAGCAAGAGCAATCGGAACATCAAAAACAGGACCTTCTTTTTTCATATCAGCCGGAGCGAGAGAAATCACAACTTTTTCGTTTTTACTCTTTGGTGGTTTTAGTCCAGAATTTTTAATAGCAGCACTAACTCTATCCCGCGACTCCTCAACAGCCTTATCAGGAAGACCAACGATTGAAAATGAAAAAAGGCCGCGAGAAATATCGGCCTCAACATTCACCACGTGTGCTTTCAGGAATTGTATTTGGGCTCCGTGAACACGCGCGAAATTCATAAAAATAATTCTACAAGTGTGCCATGCAGGTCGTTGCTGCTGGGTTGGCCTCAAGTCTTTTTTCTTCTATTTCTTTTTCACAAACAGAGCAGATTCCGTATCCCCCATTTTTTATTCGGAGAAGGGCAGAATCAACCTCGTTTAGTCTTTTTTCTAGCTCTAATTGAGTGGAACTGACTTCTTCAAAATCTTCCATCAAATCAGCAACTTCATTTTTGTCGGAAAGACTTGCGTCCATAACAGAAGGAACTGGTTCCCAATCTTTTGGATTACCTGGAGTTCTTCTTCCAAGTACTTGCATCTCTTCTTCTAGAAGCTTCTTTTCCTCGGATAATTTTTGTTCGTACTTTTCGTAATTTTTTTCCATGTTTTTATTTTATCACAATTTTTATTTTTTCAATTTAGTGTGCGGAACTATCTAACCGGTGATTTGGCGGTTGAAAGGCGCGTGATTATCTCACTTAAAGTGGCTTCGTTTGTTGTGATAATTATAGTTTTCTTGTCTTTAAAGTAATAAATTAGTAGAGGTTGGCCGGTATCATCTCGTAATACTCTGACGTCTTTGTTTTTAATAACAGAATCAACAAACGCCCTTCTGTAAATATCAGAACTATTTTGGGGGGCAATCCCGAACAAAGGAAGAATCTCCCCAGCCATATCGTTTTCCCAAGAATACATTCCAGCGGCTGCGTTTTCATAGAAGTTTGTTTTTAGCACAAGAAATGGCTGATTGCCATTAAACGAATGTATTCCAAACAAAAAACTATTATCAAGTGAGCGAAGAAGAGCCGGTGGTATTCGCGATTCGATCATTGAAAAAAACTTTTCAGTATTTATAAGTGCAGGTTGTGACATGTAATCTTTCGTTTCTGTGAAATATATATTAACGAGCGAGTCTAGTCGTGGGGTAAGTTCTTTCACAGAAGCAGTCGCTTTTTTCCAAATTGTCTCTCTGTTGTTTCCGGTTATATCAACTCCAAAATCTTGTTCGGTTAAAAACAAGGCAGGGATACGTGTTGGACCAGTTTCAGTTCCGGCCCCGGGGGTAATTGTCTTTACAAAAAAGTAAGTAACCAAAAGAACTCCAGTGATTAGGAGAATAACGCTTAAAGAGATTAAGACGATGTTTTTTGAAGAACGAGGAGAAAGCTCTGTTGATATTCTGTCTTTACGTCCTTGTTCTGCGATGACCATCCTTGTAAGAGAAGTTTGGTTCTCCTTAACAGACCTGGCTGCATCGCTTTGATATGTTCTAATTGGAGAAATTTTAGGAGTAGTAGGTTCCTTCACAGTTTCTGGTGTGACTGATTGATTTAAGTGAAAAGATCCAGGAGCTCCTACTTCTTTGTTCAGGGTTGGTTCTGAAATGTTATTTTGATCAGGAATCGTATCCATGAGTATTATTATACACGCACAGTCGTTTCGCGTTATAGCCTTTTAGGTAAACTAATTTATTTAATTAACTTTTAAAAATAATTAACTAGGCGCCCGCTTGTGGAGTAGGAGGAGTATCTGGCTTCAGTCCCTTACGTGTCGCGAAATCAGGGTCAACATCTTTAATAGAAAGATTGATACGGTGCTTTTCATCAATTTCTTTAATGATTACTTCTACTTTTTCCCCAATAGATAGGACATCGGTTATTCGGTTGATATGGAACGGCGCTATCTGTGAAACGTGAACCAAACCATCAGTGCGCGGTCCGATTTCAACAAACGCCCCAAAGTCCATGATACGAGCAACAGTCCCCGTAAATCTTTCACCAACCTTATATTCCTTGGTGAGCTCTTTTATTTTTAGAAGTGCGGCTTCCGCGCTCCCGTTTTTACCAACAATTAAAACACCACCAGTTTCGTCGATGTCTATTTGTTCTGCTCCAGTTATAGACTTAATTCCGTTTATCATTTTTCCACCAGGCCCGATGATTAAACCAATTTGATCTTCCTTTACTTTGTGACGCAAAACTTTTGGCGCCGAAGCAGAGAGCATTGGTCTTGGTGTTGGAATCGCCTCTTTTATTTTTGTGATGATTTGTAGCCGAGCATCTCGTGCATCAACAAGGGCTTCTTTTAAAACAGACAATGGAATGCCGCCAATTTTAATATCCATTTGTACGGCAGTGATACCAACTTCTGTTCCAGCAACCTTAAAATCCATGTCACCGTAGTGATCCTCTGGCCCTTGAATGTCGGTCAAAATTTTATAATTTTCTTCACCTTCCATCATTACCCCCATAGCAATTCCAGCAACTGGTCTTTTTATTGGAACACCACCATCCATCAAGGCGAGGGTTGAACCACAAACCGAAGCCATTGAAGTTGAGCCATTCGAAGCCATTGATTCAGAAACGATACGAATAGTATATGGAAACTCTTCCTGGCTTGGGAGAACTGCAAGTAATGCTTTTTCTGCTAAAGCTCCATGTCCGATTTCTCGGCGATTTATATTTCCAACTTTTTTAATTTCCCCAGATGAGAATGGAGGAAAGTTATAGTGATGCATATATCGTTTTTCCGTTTTTATTTCGATACCGTCGATCGTTTGTGATTCTCCTGGGCCAGCGAGGGTTAAAGCAGAAAGAACGTGTGTGCCTCCACGATAAAAAATCCCAGTACCATGAAGAACAGGAGAAATACCACCGGCTTGGGCAAATATTTTACGAACTTCTTTGAATCCCCTGCCGTCTGGGCGCCTATCGTTTTTAACCGCTTCGTTGTGAATAAAGTCATCTACTGATTTTTCAAAATACGAAAGCGCTAAAGATGTTTTTTCTTCTTTAAATTGCTCAGTAAAAATTTCCATCCAGTAATCAAGAATTTCCCCGATAATTTTTCCGCCTGCTCCACCGCTTAATATTTCTTCAAAGCGAGGAGAAACTTTTTCAGTAAAAAAGCTTTTAGCTTCGCTCGATATTTCTTCTCGTGGAATTGTAATTTTTTTCTTGCCGATTTCGCGTACGATGCTTTCTTGGAAGTCTTGCAGTTTTTTGAGTTCAGGAAGTGCTTGTTCTAATGCATCGGAGATAATTTCTTCTGGCATTTCTTTACCAGAGGCTTCAATCATATTTATTTTTCCATCACGACCGCAAATAACAAGTTCGAGTTCCGCGTCATCGTGGCGTCGAAAATCATAATCCGGATTTATTTCTGGTGCGTCAGCTTTGGAGTGTTTTGTTAAACGAATTGCTGCGACTGGTCCGTTCCATGGAATATCTGAAGTTGCGAGAGCAAGGGATGTTGCGTTGATTGCTAAAATATCTGGATCATCTTTGTCGATAGCAAGAACGGTGATGATGACTTGTATTTCGTTTCTTATATGGTCATCAAAAAGCGGACGAATAGTGCGGTCTATTATGCGACCAGAAAGAATTGCTTCGTCTGACGGTTTTCCTTCTCGTCTAACAAAACGACTTCCTAGAATTTGCCCAGCAGCATAAAATCTTTCTTCGTAATCAACAGTGAGTGGAAAAAAATCTATATTGTCTCGTTTCTCTTTTGAAATAACAGCCGTTGCGAGAACAATAGTTTTTCCATAAGACACAATAACTGAACCATTTGCTTGCTCGGTTAAATCAGAGAAAGTTGCGGTTAAAGTTTTTCCACCAATTTCACACGAGAAGTTTTTCTTTTGCATCTTATTTTAAACCCACCGAATTTTAGGAGTAAAAATTTTTTAATATTTAAACCCTGTATTATTCTCCTGGCTTTTATTAATGGTAAGTTCCACTAAGTTTCGCACGGAAAGGATGGCTTTTCAACATAAACAAAAAAAGAGACCATTTCCGGTCTCTTTTTTTGAAAATTTAATTATTTGTAGCCTCCCCCTTTTTACTTCGCCTTGGCATTATTAAAAATTTTTTAGGGTCATCAGAAAGGTCAATGAAGTCGTCAGCAACAGCACGGAGGTTGCTTGAAGCTGATTTACCAAAAGCGATAACTTCAACCTGTACCCCAACGTTTAGCTTTAAATATTCAACTAGTGGGCAAAAATCCCCATCTCCCGAAACAATAACAACAGCATCAAGCTTTGGTGCTAAGCGCATTGCATCGACAGCAAGCCCAACATCCCAATCTGCTTTTTTGGCTCCACCCCAGAAAATCTGAAGATCCTTAACTTTTGTTTCTATTCCAACCTTCCCCAAAGCTTCAAAAAAGCTTTTTTCATCCTCACCTTCAGTTTTGATGACATAAGCGATAGCACGAACAAGCTGGCGTACACCAACAGCTTCCTTCATTATGGCTCCAAAATTTACTTTTGCGTGATAAAGGTTGCGGGCACTGTGATAAAGATTTTGTGTATCTATAAAAACACCAACTCTTTGGTCTTTGTGTTTAATAACTGACATATATAAAAAATTATTTACTTAAACGAACTATATTATTAAAAATTTAATTCTTCTATCGGTAATGATAGAAGCCTGTAGACGGCCTGTCGGTAAAGACGGGCTATTTCTTACTTCAAGGCTAGCTTCTTAACGATAGAATCGTATCGTTTCTTGCTTTTCTTCTCCAAATACTTCAAATGTGTTCTGCGGTCAGCAACAATTTGAATAAGCCCACGACGAGAATGGTTGTCCTTTTGGTTTTTCTTTAAATGGGTAGCTAAATCGGTGATTCTCTTGGTCAAAATGGCGATTTGGACCTCGGCAGAGCCCGTATCCTTGTCGTGAATCTGCGTTTTTGACATGATTTCAGCCTTTTTCTTCTTCGTTATCATGGGCCAAACTATAGCAAAAAAGCCTTATTTTTGCAAGGGCTCTCGGTAAAACCCTACTTCTTCAAGGGTTTTTAGTGGAGTTGGTTGAACTTCGGGTCGTTTCGCAGATTTTTTAGCGCCTCACTGAGTTCTGCCTCTTGTTTGGCTGTTAATTCCTGTGTTTCAGGGTATTGTTCCTCCTTTTTTTCAAAAAGATCTTCGCGGCCTAAAAGAGAAGCATCTCCATGTGCCTCATTGTCGTCTGTCGGTAGTGATTCTAGTCTCATATTTATGTAATTTATATAACTATATCATAAAAAAATAAAGGTATCAGATTTTTTCAAATTTATAGATACCATGCTTACCTTATTGTCGTGGTAAAATATTTTACGACATTATGACTCAAGATTTAAAGAGCTTAAAACAACAATTTCTCGAATATATAGAAATAGAACGCGGGAGAAGCTTGAAAACAGTACGTAATTACGATGCATATTTAGAGCGTTTTCTTGTTCAAACAAACGCAAAACACCCCAAAGATATAACCGACGACTCTGTTCGTGAATTTCGTCTATGGCTTAATAGACAAGAAGGTCGGCGTGAGCGTGGAATGAGCGCGGGAACCTTAAAAAAGAAAACCCAAAACTATTATTTGATTGCACTAAGAATTTTTCTTAAGTATTTAATGAAAAGAGGAATCGAGGCGATGCCACCAGACCGTATTGAATTGGCAAAGGTGTCAGAACGCTCGCTTGACCTTATTTCTCTTGATGAATTAGAGAGATTACTTAAAGCCCCTAACGGCGATGATTTAAAAAGTTTGCGTGATAAAGCAATTTTAGAACTACTTTTTTCTACAGGACTTCGTGTTTCTGAGCTTTGCTCTCTGCCCCGTGATATTGATTTACGTAAAGATGAATTTTCTGTTAGGGGGAAAGGTGAAAAAGTCCGCGTTGTTTTTCTTTCGGATTCGGCAAAAGATGCAATTAAAAAATATTTAGCTAAGCGCCCCGACATGGAAGACGTTCTTTTTGTTGGCACTGGAAGTATTGGCAAGAAAAAAGGAGAAATAACACATCTCACAACTCGTTCCGTGGAAAGAATTGTCGCGCAATATGCAATTAAGGCGGGTATCTCAAAAAAAGTAACCCCTCACGTTATTCGCCACTCATTCGCTACAGATTTACTGGGTAACGGGGCAGATATTCGCTCTGTTCAAATGATGCTCGGCCATGCGAGTATCTCCACTACTCAAATCTATACCCACGTGACAGATAAAGCTCTTAGGGAGATACATAAAAAATTCCACAGCGGTGGAAAGTAAAAAGACGCCATACAATTTGGACGTCTTTTAGTTCGCGGAAGTGGAAGTGCTTACGTGCCACTCGACTAAACCAGGATCTCTCAGTCTGATGGTTACGAACATTTCTTCCGTTCCGTATTCTGGAAAGTTTTTTACGGCGTGGTCGACGATGTCGAGAAGAGGGACACACAGAAATATCTTCTTGCAAGATCTCCCAAGATAAAGCCCTTCCCCGTTTGTACAAATTCCCCAGTTTCCATAATCGGAGACCTCCCCACTTTCCATCATTTGCCTAATCAAATATCTGACACTACAAACACTATTTTTGGGTGCCATAGAACTTGCTCCTTTTTATGTAATTTCTAATACATATCATATGCTAAAATAATAAAAATGAAAATCATCTCCTGGAATGTAAATGGGCTCCGTGCGGTACACAGAAAAGGGCTGTTTCTTTCGTTTATTAAAAAAGAGAAACCGGATATCCTGTGCTTACAGGAAACTAAAGCTGAAGAAGTTCAGTTACCAGAAGAAATCAGAAATATTTCTGGATATTTTTGTTACTTCTCACATTCAAAAGGACGTAAGGGATATAGTGGTGTTGGTATTTATACAAAAATTGCGCCAGAAAAAATTGAAGAAGGAATGGGAATTAAAAAATTTGATGACGAGGGGCGATTGTTAGTTTTACATTTTAAAAAATTTATTCTTCTTAATGTCTATTTTCCAAATGGAGGTGGAGCCCCAGAGAGACTTAAATACAAGTTAGATTTTTACGAAGAATTTTTAAAACACATTGAAAAATTAAAAAAGGGAGACAAAGAAATTATTTTTTGCGGAGATGTTAACGTGGCTCATGAGCCAATAGACATTGCTAGGCCTAAAGAAAACGAGGGACAAATTGGTTTTTTACCAGAAGAAAGAGCTTGGATTGATGAATATATTGCGCATGGCTACCTAGATATTTTTCGCCACTTTAATCCAGAAAAACAAAATGCTTATACCTGGTGGGATATGAAAACTCGTGCACGAGATAGAAATGTTGGATGGAGAATAGATTATTTTTTTGCATCACGCGGTTTGATAAAAAAAATAACAGCAATTAAAATACTCTCAGATGTTTTAGGTTCAGACCATTGCCCAATAGCACTAGATGTTAGCTTATAGCTCTTAGTTTTTAGGTAAAAGAAAAAGAGCAACCGAAGTTGCTCTTAATATTTGCGAGGCTTTTTGTCAGGTTTGCCTCGGAACCTGTCTCATCTACACGCGGAAGAGCATCGCGAGGGTCTCTTTCTAGAAAGTCCTTCCGCAGTGCCCACAGTGATAAGAATCGCTAGCAAACCCGTATATGCCGGCTCCATGTAGATAGGGTTCGCGAAACCAACTCAACCTGACGGTCCCTTCGCTTTTGCAAAATGGACACCTGGACGGGACATTCCGCGCGATTGCCTCGTTGACCTCTCGGTCAACATTTCTGTCTGGTTTCGGTTTGTTATTCCAGTCAACATCACGCATTGCGTTCTCGAACAACATTTCCCCTTCTGTCATTGGCCTTGCCATTTCGATTCTCCTTGAGTTTGTGCGGAATGTTCCGCGGATTCAATGTGCTTACTTTCTGAGGATATAATAGCACTCGAAGCCTCGTTTGTCAATGATTATTATGACAGTATTTTATTACAAAAATGCTTGCAAAATATGATTTGACTGATATAGTGTCAGTATATTTATGACAAAGAAAAAATCTGTTTCTGAACACCAGCCCTTAATCGATGAGCTTATCGCGTGGGGATTGTCGAAGACCGAGGCCGAGGTATATGTCTATCTACTGCAGAAGGTTGGCGAGGTCGGCGGGGCTAAGATTGCTCTCGGCACCGGCTTACACCGTCAATACGTCTATGTAGCCCTCGAGAAGCTTATTGCTACGGGTTTGGTTGAGACAGTCGCCTTTGGTAAACACAAGAAATATAAAGCTCGTTCCCCTCTTGAGATCGAGAAAATAACACGCAAAAAGAGCATAGCAGCTAGCGATCTTGTCCATGAGCTCAACAAGATAAGCGCTATTCACAATGACCAGGACTTTGAGGTACTCCAAGGGGCAAAACAGATCCAACAATTCGAGATGGACTATGCAGAAAACGCAGAACAAGGTGACGAAGAATACATAATCGGCGGTAATTCAAAAGGTTTTGAGACCGTCATGGGCGACTTACTCGACGAATACACAAGCATCAAAGATGCGAAGAAGATGCGTGTACTCTATGTTGGTGGTAGTAGTGCAGAGACCGAGCGCTACAGCAAACAAAGCTCATTTACCGCGAAGATACTAGATGGATTCCCAGCTGGTGAGACACATATGGTTATTCGTAAGGACACAGTCTTGTTTTTTAGTTTTCTTACTCCCCCACTTGTTTACATTGTTAAGTCTGAAGTAGTCGCGAGAGACCACAAACAGTTTTTTACGATGCTATGGGATATCGCTAGAGAAAATAAATAAAGGACACATATGTGTCCTTTATTTATTTTACCCAGTGTTTCTTTCTTATCTCAGAGACTTCTTTTGATTCCTCCTCCTCTTTTTTTGCCTTCCCTTCCTCTCCTAACTTCTTTAATTCTTCAATCGATAGTTTTATTAGCTCATTTGAGCGTTTTTCTAGGTATTCAGGGGTATTCCTCTCTGGTTCGTCTAGTACTTCTTCAAGAAGTGCATGTAGAACATAACCGATTTTAGGGCCCGGAGTTTCATGTGTAACTTCCATAATGCGTTCTCCGTCTATTTTTAGCATCGCTACCGATATCGGCGCACGCATCGCCTCTTCAATCATAGACTCATATTTTCTAAGCCGATACGGGGTCTCCTTCGGTCTACCCATGCCGATACGGTCACATGCTCGAACCTTCATTAAATCCCAAACATTTTCTGGTCCGACATTCTTTACGATCCTTCTTACAGCAGAAAGGGTTATTTTTTCTACGTCTGAGAAAAATAAATGATATCTCACTAGCTTAGAAACAACCTCGACAATATCTTTTGGAAAACGCATCCTCTCCAGTATTTTTTTTGTTACACGTGAACCAACGACATCGTGCCCATAGAAGGTGTAATCTTTCTTTTCATCTGACCAGCGTCTAGTTTCAGGTTTAGAAACGTCATGAAATAAGGCTGCAAGTCTCACGTGTAACGGCCATTCTCTATCTGCTGAGTGTTGTAACGCTCTTAGGCTGTGTTCCCAGACGTCATAAATATGATCTCCATTTTGTTTAACCTTAATGCCCGCTTCTGTTTCAGGTGAAACATATTTAAGAATACCAAGACGATTAGCTAGGACTATTCCAATCATTGGATTTGGGGACATTATCAATTTAATGAATTCGTCGCGAATACGCTCTTGAGCGATTTTTCCAAGATTTTTGACATTATTTTCTAAGGCTTTTTCGGTCTCGTTGTTAATCATGAAACCTAATTCCGTAGCTAATCTGATGGCTCTGAGCACCCGAAGCGCATCCTCGGCAAATCTTTCTTCTGGGTCTCCTACCGCTCTAATAACTTTGTCCTTTATATCTTTTTGTCCGTTATACGGATCTACTATTTGTCCTTTAGTGATATCGTAAGCAATTGCGTTTATTGTGAAATCTCTACGCTTTAAATCATCTTCTAGATTTTTACTAAAAACTACAGAGTCTGGTCTGCGGTAATCACTATACTTCCCCTCGATTCTGTAAGGAGTTATCTCAACTACTTTTAAAGTTTCATCATCCGTGTTTTCGTTCACAACACCAACGGTTCCGTATTCGTTTTCGTAAAATGTTTTTGGAAAAATTTTTATAATATCCTCTGGTCTGGCATTTGTTGTAAAGTCCCAATCTTTTGGTTTTTTGCCCGCTAAAACGTCACGAACACATCCCCCAACTAAATATGCTTCAAAACCAGCTTTTTCTAGAGATTCGCTTATGGCGCTTATGTTTTCCGGGATATTTTCAGGCTTCATTATCTAAAAATATTACTCCAGGTTTTGATATTTTCCTAATTTTCCTTATGATATAAGGGTTCTCACAATTTAGCCCCCGTAGTGAAATGGATATCACGACAGTCTTCGAAACTGTTATTCCAGGTTCGAATCCTGGCAGGGGCACACGAAGTGTGCCTGAAGCAGTGAGACGCCTGCGCGTCTCACGTCAGGATTCGAAAGCCGGAATATGTTTTTGTAATCAAAAACAATGAGGCGGGCCGTCTACAGGTGTCCATCAACTACGATGGACTTCGCGTAATTTTTCAGCAGAAATTTATCCGTGACCTAATCTCAAAGATTTATTTGAACTTATTTAAAACTCTGTTAAAATACACCGATAAATTGCGGGTATGGTTTAGTGGTAGAACACGTCCTTGCCAAGGATGAGACGGGGTTTCGATTACCCCTACCCGCACAAAGCGTTAAGAAAACATGCTAGGAATAGCATGTTTTCAGCTTTGTGGGCCGGAGCGCGACGGCGCGAGGCGGGCCGTCTACAGGTGTCCATCAACTGCGATGGACTTCGCGTAATTTTTCAGCAGAAAAATATCCGTGACCAAAGCGCACAATATCCGTAATCATTTACCTGCGTTAACGGCTTACGGACAGTTTTTTGCAAGAAAGATAGAGACTTGTAAACAGTGCTACTTTAAAAAATAAGGCTAAAATAGGTCAAATCTGGGGATAAGTCAGGGGACAATGTTAATAAGAGACATAAAAACTGTCCAAGAAAATGGCCTTTATTTGTCTAAAAATGGCTTTAAATAAGGATAATTTGTCTTTATTGGGGCTTTCCACCCTAAAAGTTTCACGTGAAACAAACATATCCAAAGTTGTGGTGTATAATTATGTTTTATGAGCTCAAGTGTTGAGAAAAACCAAGCTAAACAGATGGTTGGAAGGGTTGGTGAAGATTTGGCTTGTAGATTTCTGGAAAAGAAAGGTTTTAGTATTGTAGATAGAAATTACCGAAAGTTTACTGGGGAAATAGACATAATTGCTCAAAAGGACGAAATCTTGTACTTTATTGAAGTTAAGACTGTTTCCCGTGAAAACTTTAGTTTGTGTGATGGTGTGATGGGACACCGTGCGGAGGACAATCTCCACCCTCAAAAACTAAAACGTCTTAGTAGAGCCATTAACTCGTATCTTCATGAGAAGAGAGCAGGCGTGGATTGTGTTTGGCAGTGTGACGCCGTTATTGTCAATTTGTTTACAAAGGAGAAAAAAGCAAAAATTAAGTATTTAGAAAATATTTTTGCGTAATTTTTTAATTTTTATGATAGGATTGGTGGGTTGTCGTGTTTTATAAGCGTTTGTTTTAATGGCAGGGGGAAGGGAATACGTCTGCGTGGGGTCAAAAAATGTTTCGGGGTGTAGTATAGAGGTAGTACGTCTGCTTTGGGGTTGTGAAGATTTTCCGTTTGGTTTTTGGTTATATCGCCGGGGTGTAGTATAGAGGTAGTACGTCTGCTTTGGGAGCAGATAGCCCGAGTTCGATTCTCGGCACCCCGACGATGTAACTAAACGGTTTGTGTTGAAAAATCTTCACAACCAGAAGTCTGGGAGACTTCTGTGGAAATTTCCATAAGAAATTTAGATAGCCCGAGTTCGATTCTCCCATCCCGCACAGATTTTAGCGAAGCGAAAAGCTGGGCGGGATGAGCAAGCAAACTGCTTTGCTTGCGTGGAGAATCGAAAGCCGGAGCATGTCGCCCTGCGACGGCGAGGCGGGGTCGAGAGTACTTATGAGCGAAGCGAATTAGTAACTCGTGACCGATTCTCGGCACCCCGACAATGTAGCTAAGTGGGTTTTTATCCCTCGATTTCTTTTGTTAATAAATCTATAAGCGGTTTAGATAGGACTTCTTTGAAGTTTTTTTGAGCGATATCTAAATCTTGAGAGATAAATTCATTTAATGTTTGTCCGGTTTCAGTTTTTATTTCTCGGTCAATATGTCCAGGTGTTATCGCGAAAAGAACCCGTTCTCCAGTTGAGGTGTTATTTGTGCTTGTAGTTATTATTCCCTCAAGCTTGCCGGTTGATTGGTTGATAACAGCTCCACCCGAAGATCCTCTCTGCGAAAGAATATTCCCTTCAACGGAAATAACATCTAGAAGGGCTTTATCATAGAAATTATAAAGCTCCTTAATAACTCCTGTGCTTGAGGTTAAGGAAAGGCTTGTTTGTATTGTGGCGCCACCCAAGAAACCAGCTGGATAGGCGATAATAAGCATTGGAAGAGAGCGAAGAACCAGTTCTGGATTAATATTAGCTTCAATATAAGGGAACGATTGAGGTAATGGTTGTCCGTCTGGTTTACCAACCGCTCGTAGTAAGGCAAAATCGTTTTCACCGGTGCCTGTTGGATCTTCTTGTTTGATTGTTTGTTTATTTTCTTCTATCCATTTTTTTGAAATATAAAGTGGTTCAATTAAAAAAGTAGGGGAAGCGGGGGAGCCTTGTCTGGCAACACATGTTATGTAGTTTTTTACACCATAGTCTCGAAGGAGGAAATATTGTCCAATATGAGCATTTGTGAGGATAACCCCCTTGTTGTTTATAAAGACACCACTTCCAGAAAGAGGCTTGAAATCACCGCCATTTTGAGTGGTACAGAGTATGTTTACAATCGCCGGACGAGCCTTTTCGTTGAGTTGTTCAAGGGGGAGCAGTTGTATAGTGATAGTTCTTGGGGTTGTTGAGGCTGGGATATTTGTTTGGGCGAGCTTTTGTTTAGTTGTTGTTGATGTTTTTTGAGGGACTAATTTTTTAGATAATAGTTCTGAGGTGGTAGTTCCAGTCTTGGTTACTGGGGTCGTTGAAGATATTATGCTTTCAGTTTTTAGAACGTTAATCGGTTCTGTTTCTGTGGGTGTGGATGTTTTAGTGGGGAGTATAAAAAGAAGAGCAATAATTGCGCCCAAAAGAATCTTTTTTATAGAAATTCTAAAGATTTCAAACATGGGGATTATTATATCTGGAAAGTTTACTTCACAGTACTTTATCTGATAATATGGCGAATACAGAGTTTGCGGGATTAGTTAAATGGTATAACTCCAGTTTTCCAAACTGGTGTCGGGAGTTCGATTCTCCCATCCCGCACAGGTTTACGCAAAGCGAAAAGCTGGGCGGGATGAGCGAGCAAACTGCTTTGCTCGCGTGGAGAATCGAAAGCCGGAGCATGTCGCTTGGCGACAGCGAGGCGGGGGCGCGAGTACTTATGAGGGAAGCGAATTAGTAACTCGTGACCGACTCCCATCCCCGCCAAAAATTCA